>Ga0209017_10001267_pt1 | contig 19956 bp, 14 predicted proteins | sample YNPBryunderm2012_FD_185812 | JGI IMG/M metagenome (GOLD analysis project Ga0209017, IMG submission 185812) | Anoxygenic and chlorotrophic microbial mat microbial communities from Yellowstone National Park, USA - YNP Bryant MS undermat 2012... ... | reverse complement strand
CGGTAGCGGCCGCCGACTTCGTAGAGGGCGTGGGAGATTTGGCCGAGGGAGGCGACTTTGACGGCCTCCATGAGGGCGTCGAAGGTGTTGGTGCTGGAGAGGGCGGCCTGTTGGAGGTTTTGGAGGGCGATGGGGGCTTTGTCGGTGTTACGGGCTTGGAAGGCCTTGAGGTTCAGGATTTGCTGTTCTTTTTCTTCGGGGGTGGAGCGGACGACTTCGTTGGGGATGTCGGTGGGTGAGCCGTCTGAGCCGAGGAAGGTATTGACGCCGATGATGGGGAGCTGGCCCGTGTGCTTGAGGGTCTCGTAGTGGAGGGATTCTTCCTGGATTTTGGCGCGCTGGTAGCCGAGCTCCATGGCGCCGAGGACGCCGCCCCGCTCATTGAGCCGGTCGAATTCTTCCAGCACCCGCTGCTCAACCAGGTCGGTGAGCCACTCGATAAAGAAGCTGCCTTGCCAGGGGTTTTCGTTTTTGGTGAGGCCGAGTTCTTTCTGGATGATGAGCTGGATGGCTACGGCGCGGCGGACAGACTCTTCGGTGGGGGTGGTAATGGCTTCGTCGTAGGCGTTGGTGTGGAGGGAGTTGCAGTTGTCGGCGAGCGCGTAGAGGGCCTGAAGGGTGGTGCGAATGTCATTGAAGGCGATCTCTTGGGCGTGGAGGGAACGGCCGGAGGTTTGGACGTGGTATTTGAGCATTTGGCTGCGAGGGGCGGCGTTGTAGAGGTATTTGAGAGTTTTAGCCCAGATGCGGCGGGCTACCCGGCCGATCACGAGGTATTCGGGGTCCATGCCGTTGGAGAAGAAGAACGAGAAGTTGGGCACGAAGGCATCGACGTGCATGCCTTGGGCGCGGTAGTATTCCAGATAGGTGAAGCCGTTTGCGAGGGTCAAGGCGAGCTGGGTGACGGGGTTGGCGCCGGCTTCGGCGATGTGGTAGCCGGAGATAGAGACGGAGTAGAAGTTTCGGACTTTGTGCTGGATGAAGTAGGCCTGGATGTCGGCCATGAGCCGCAGCGCAAAGTCAATAGCGAAGATGCAGGTGTTTTGTGCCTGGTCTTCTTTGAGGATGTCGGCCTGGACGGTACCGCGTGCCTGGGAGAGGGCGTGGGCTTTGATTTTGTCGTAGACGTCCTTGGGGAGGACTTCGTCGCCGGTGACGCCGAGGAGGAGGAGGCCCAGGCCGTTATGGCGGTCGGGAAGGGAGCCTTCATAACGAGGTCGGGGCTGGCCCAGCCGTGCGTACTTAGCCTGGATGTAGGATTCCACCTCGTCGGTGAGGCCGTTTTCCCGGATGTACTTTTCGCACTGCTGGTCGATGGCGGTATTGAAGAACATAGCGAGGATGGTGGGGGCGGGGCCATTAATAGTCATGGAGACGGAGGTTTTGGGGTCGCAGAGGTCGAAACCGGAGTAGAGTTTCTTCATGTCGTCGAGGGTAGCGATGGAGACGCCGGAGTTGCCGATTTTGCCGTAGATGTCTGGGCGGTAGTCGGGGTCTTCGCCGTAGAGGGTGACGGAGTCGAAGGCCGTACTAAGGCGATTAGCGGAGAGGCCGGCGGCTAAGTAGTGGAAGCGGCGGTTGGTACGTTCGGGGGTGCCTTCGCCGGCGAACATCCGGGTAGCTTCCTCTTCGGTGCGCTTGAAGGGAAAGACCCCCGCCGTATAGGGGAAGTGACCGGGGAAGTTTTCCTGGAGGGCCCAGCGGACCCTATCGCCCCAGCTTTGCAGGCGGGGGACAGCAATCTTAGGGATTTGATTGTGGGAGAGGCTTTCGGTGTGGGTTTCTACGCGGATGATGCGGTCGCGGACGGTGTATTCATAGTAGGGGGCCTGATAACGGGCGAGGGTTTCTTCCCATTTTTCCAGGATGGTTTTGACTTCTGGGGCGAGGGCTTCTTGGTAGGGGCGGCTAAGCGCTTCGCGCTGCTCCGGCGAAAGTTCTTCCAGGGACTCTATGGTCTGGAGCTTGTCAGCGATTTTGGCTTGTTCGTTAGCCCATGCGTTGTAACGGCGGACGGTGTCGGCGATTTCAGCGAGGTAGCGCTGGCGGGCGGGGGGGATGATCTGCGAGGCGGAGAGGGGCCGCTCATCGTTGGGGATGGCTTCGGCGGCGGCCCAGAGTTCAGGCTGGAGGGTGCGTACCCGCTCCATGAGCGCCTTGAAGAAGCAGTTGACGCCGGGGTCGTTGAAGTTTGAGGCGAGGGTAGGGTAGACGGGCATAGCTTCCAGCGGCTCGGCGAAGCGCTTGAAGTTGCGCTGGTATTGCTTACGTACGGCGTAGAGGGCATCCTGGGCGCCTTTGCGGTCGAACTTGTTCAGCACGACCAGGTCGGCGTACTCCAGCATGTCTATTTTTTCCAGCTGGGAGGGGGCGCCGAATTCCGGTGTCATGACGTAGATGGTGAGGTCGGCGTAATCGGTGATTTCGGTGTCGGCCTGGCCGATGCCGGCGGTTTCGATCCAGATGAGGTCGAAGCCAGCGAGGTGGAGGAGTTGGATGGCCTCTTTGAGGAAAGGCGGGACAGAGCGGTGGGGGGTGCGGGTAGCGAAGGAGCGCATGAAGACGTTCGGGTGGTAGATGCTATTCATGCGGAGGCGGTCCCCGAGGAGGGCGCCGCCGCTTTTGCGGTGGGAGGGGTCAATGGAAAGAATCGCCAGCCGCTTATCGGGGAAGTAGCGCAGGAAGCGCTGGACGAATTCGTCGGTGAGGGAGCTTTTGCCGGCGCCGCCGGTGCCGGTGGCACCGATGACGAGGGCTTTTTTGGGGGTGGGGTGTTTTTCCAGTTCGGCCCGGACGCTGTCAGGGTCGTTTTCCAGGCGGGAGAGCATACGGGCGAGTTCTTTATAGTAGGGGCCGGTGGTTTCGGGGAGGTGGTGGAAGGTTTCTGGGCCGATTTCCAGCCAAGGGGCAAAGTCGGACTTGCGAATGAGGTCGTTGATCATGCCTTGGAGGCCCATGGCGCGGCCATCATCGGGGAGGTAGATGCGGGTGATGCCATACCGGTGCAGGGCTTCCGCTTCGTGGGGGAGGATGGTTCCACCGCCGCCGCCGAAGAGGCGCGTGTGCGTGTAGCCGGCTTCATTGAGGAGGTCGCGGATGTACTGGAAAAATTCCATGTGGCCGCCCTGGTAGGAGGTGAGGGCGATGGCCTGCGTATCTTCCTGGATGGCGGCAGTGACGATTTCAGCGGCGCTGCGGTTGTGCCCCAAGTGGATGACTTCTGCGCCGGTGGCTTGCATGAGCCGCCGCATAAGGTTGATAGCGGCATCGTGCCCATCGAAGAGGGAGGCTGCCGTCACGATTCGGATCGGGTAGGTGGCGCGATAGGGGGCCTCCTCGGCCTTGCCAGCGAAGCGTTGCGTCGCTACACTCATACAGCAAAAGTAATATAACGTCCGCATATCCCCCCTATCTCCTACCTTTGCCCCGTGGAGAAACCGTCTCCTAAGATAGGCGTGATAGGCCTTGGTTATGTCGGCCTGCCTGTGGCCGTAGCCTTCGCCAGGCATTATCCTGTTGCTGGGTATGATATCAACCCCCGGCGCATAGAAGAGCTTAGCCGGGGTCATGACCGAAGCCACCAAGTCTCCCCAGAAGCCCTGCAAAATCCTAACCTCACCTTCACTACCGATCTACAAAAGCTACATGAGGCGAACTTTTTTATCGTCACGGTGCCCACGCCGATAGATATTTATAAGGTGCCGGACCTTACCCCCTTGCGTAAAGCCAGCGAGGCCCTGGTGCAGGTTCTCAAGCCGGGTGATACGGTGGTTTATGAGAGCACGGTGTACCCTGGCTGCACGGAGGAGGTATGTATTCCGATTTTGGAGCAGAGCGGCTTGAAAGCGGGGGAAGATTTCTGGGTGGGGTATTCGCCTGAACGGATTAATCCCGGTGATTCTGAGCATCCTTTTGAGAAAATCCCTAAGGTAGTCTCTGGATTGACGCCGGAGGCGCTGGACTATATTGCAGCGGTGTATCAGCGGGTTCTGGAAGCGCCGGTGCATCGAGCGCCCTCCATCAAAGTCGCCGAAGCGGCTAAGGTCATTGAAAATACGCAGCGAGACCTGAATATCGCTCTTGTCAATGAACTGGCCCTTCTTTTTCAGCAGATGGGGCTAAGTGTATTTGATGTTTTGGATGCGGCAGGAACGAAGTGGAATTTTCATCGCTATGCGCCGGGTTTGGTGGGCGGGCATTGTATTGGGGTAGACCCGTATTATCTGACGTACAAGGCAACGGGCATTGGGTTTCATCCGCAGCTTATTTTGGCGGGGCGGCGGGTCAATGACGAAATGCCCCGTCGTATCGGGGAGATGATCTTGCAGAGTCTGGCGCAGCTAAATCACCCCACGCCATGGGAGATCTTAATCTTGGGCTTTACCTTCAAGGAGGATGTGCCGGACATCCGAAACACCAAAGTCTACGACCTTTACATGACGTTGCGTAACCACGGTGCCCAGGTAGACCTCCATGATCCGCTGGCTCACCCAGACGAAGTGGCCGAAGAGTATGGTCTGAGGCTAACTGAGCCACGTCCCCAGGCTTACCACGCTATTGTCGTCGCCGTCCCGCATAAAGCGTACCTCCAGCTCACGCAGAAGGACTTTGAAGCTTGGGCTAAGCCAAACGCCCTGTTTGCTGATATTAAGGGACGTTTTCGCTGCCGGATACACGAACCTTTTCAGTACTGGACGCTATGAAGCCCCTCAAGATGGTCGATTTGGAGCTGGAGCAGCGGCTTTTAGGGCCGGCCATAGAAGCGGGGATTTTGGAGGTGCTCCGGCACACGCAGTTTATTCGGGGGCCGGAGGTGACGAAGTTTGCCGAGGCGCTCAGTGCCTACCTAAGCCCGCCCGGCGAGAAAGTGCATGTCATTCCCTGCGCCAATGGTACCGATGCGCTGCAGCTGGCCCTCATGGCGCTGGGAATAGGCCCTGGCGATGAAGTGATTGTGCCGGCTTTTACCTACGTGGCTACGGCGGAGGTAGCGCGGCTTTTGGGCGTAGGGGTGCGCTGGGTGGATGTGAGCCTCTCCCACTTCAACCTCCTGCCTGAGGCTCTGGATGCTGCCTACACACCCCGTGTGAAGGCGATTGTGCCAGTGCATCTCTTTGGGCAGGCGGCGCCGATGGAGCCGATTCTGGACTTTGCCCGTCAGAAGGGCCTCGCTGTGATTGAGGACGTAGCACAGGCATTAGGCGCTTCTTACTATACCCCCCACGGCCCTCAGAAGCTCGGCACCTTAGGCGATATAGGCTGTACGTCGTTTTTCCCCTCCAAAAACCTCGGCTGTTATGGCGATGGGGGGGCGGTCTTTACCCGGGACGCTACCCTCGCCGAAAAACTCGCCCGTATCGCAAATCACGGCCAGAGTGTCCTGTATGAATTTGTAGATATCGGGGTCAATTCGCGTCTGGACTCCCTACAAGCGGCCATCCTTCTGGCGAAACTTCCCTACTTAGATGAATTCAATGCCCGTCGGCAGGCGGCGGCTGCTTATTATGATGCGCGGCTGGGGGGGATTCCGGGCCTCATCATACCGCAGCGGGTGAGCTGGGGCGACCATATTTTTCATCAGTATACGCTGCGGGTGCGGGATGGTCGGCGGGATGCGCTTCGGGCGCATCTCCAAGCCCACCAGGTGCCGGCGATGATTTATTACCCGAAGCCGCTACACCTTCAGCCGGCGTATCAGAGTGCTGCGTATCCGCCGGGGAGCTTCCCGAATGCCGAGCAGCTCGCCACCGAAGTGCTTTCCCTACCTATGCATCCCTTTCTGGGAGAAGACCAGCTGGACTACATCACGACGACCGTAGAGCACTTTTTCCGGTGAGATGGTCCTGGCCGTAGCCCTTTATGTGCTGGTATCGGTTGGGATTGGGCTGTGGGCCGCCCGCCAGGTAAAAAACAAACAGGATTTTCTGGTTGCGGGGCGTCGCCTCCCCTGGCTTCTCTCCATGTCGCTGCTCTTTTCTACGTGGTTTGGCTCGGAGACGATTTTGGGGGCCTCGCAGACTTTTTCGGAGGGGGGGCTGCTGGCGGTGATTGAAGACCCTTTTGGGAGTGCGCTGTGTCTTTTTTTAGTGGGGGTTTGGCTGGCGAGGCTCTTTTATCGCCTACCGGTGAATACATTTGGCGACTTTTATGCGCTGCATTTTGGCCGCTGGACGGAGCGCATAGCGACCCCGCTCATGGCCTTTTCTTACATAGGGTGGATAGCGGCGCAGCTGGTGGCACTGGGGGAAGTGATTAGCCATTTTAGTGGGGCGTCGCGGGAGGTGGCGCTCCTTGTGTCGGTGGTGCTTATTCTCTCGTACACGCTGGCAGGTGGGATGTGGAGTGTGGCGGCGATAGACCTGGCCCAGAACGCCATCCTTGTCGGTGGGCTTTTTTTACTGGTCTGGTACTTGCCGGGCGGGTGGTTTCGGACGGAGGGGCTGCCGGCAGATTTTCTCTCTTTCACGCCGCCGCCTACGTCCACGGCTTGGCTTAATTACCTGGCTGCTTGGATGATTATCGGGCTGGGGTCCCTTCCGCAGCAGGACATGTACCAGCGTGTGGTCTCGGCTAAAAGTGAGCGTGTTGCGCGCCGAGCTGCTATCAGTGCCGCCCTGCTGTATCTGGTTGTCGGCCTGATTCCCTTGGCGGCAGGCCTGTATGTGCGTCTCTATCACCCGGATTGGCTGGGCGGGGAGGGTACGGCGCCCATCATCCGCTTGGCAGCTATGTATTTGCCTGCGTGGGCGCAGTTTTTCTTTTGGGGTTCGCTAATTTCGGCTATCATGAGTTCGGCGAGTGGGGGCATCCTGGCTCCGGCCTCTCTCCTTTCCGAAAACATCTTAGGCCGCTGGCACAAAGTCTCCGGCCTCTGGCGTGCGCGCCTCTCTACCCTCGCTGTGGGTATTCTTTGTTGGCTCTTCGCCCGGGAAAACCCCCATATCTACGAGCTGGTAGCCGAGTCGTCTATTTTTAGCTTAGTGACGCTTTTCATCCCGATGGTAGTGGGGCTGCATGCGCCCCGGTGGCGTTCTGCTGCGGGCGCCATCACCAGCATGATCGCTGGCGTGGTTGCTTATTACGTGGCCAAACACCTTGAGCCGGAAGTACATCCGCTCTGGCATGGCTTGGTCATGAGCCTCATCGGGTATCTTGTCGGGCACCTCGCCTTTTTAGTCTACCGGATACGCCGGCGGCAAACTCAGCCTGCAAACGCCTGAGCCATGTCTGTGCCCTATACGCCCCTGCATGGTCTGCGTGTTCTGGAAGTGGGGCGGCTGCTTCCGGCGCCGCTGGTGGGCACTTTTTTGTGCGACCTGGGTGCGGAGGTCATCAAGCTGGAGCCTGCGCCCCAGGGGGATAAAACCCGGGGTACGCCGCTCTTTTCGCTTTTAGCCCGGGGTAAGCGCCTCCTCTCCCTCCCATCCGCGAACTGGCCCGCCGCCTGGCCCTACCTCCTTCCCCATACCGACATTCTCATCCTGAACCACCGTCCTGCTACCCTTTCCGTCCTCCACCTTGTCCCCGAAACCCTCCTCACCACTTACCCCCACCTTATCACGGTCAACCTCTTAGGCCATGAAGATGGCCGTCCTGGCCATGATCTCAACTTCCTGGCAGAAAGTGGGGTGTTGGACCGTTTGCGTCCTGCCCCTGATGCGCCGCCTATTGTGCCGGGGTTTTTATTTGGGGACCTCTTGGGAGGCACGGCCAGCGCCCTCATTCGGGTCTTAGCGGCGCTCTATCAGCGCGAAAAGACCGGCCGGGGGGCTTTTCTCACCCTGTCCATCACTGCCGAAATGCTGCGGTGGAGCTATGCCACAGCGTTCCTGTACCTTTCTGGGGAGGGGCAGGTGCCGCCGCCTTCGCAGGAGCTTTTTTCGGGGGGCTTGCCGGCCTATCGGGTGTACCGCACGAAAGACCATCGCTACATGGTCGCCGCCGCGCTCGAAAGCCACTTCTGGGAGGGCTTCTGCCAGCATATTGGCCGCCCCGACCTGATTCCCTTAGGCTATGCCCTGAATGACCCTGCCGCGCATATTGCCATAGAAGCCCTCTTCCAGTCCAAAACCTTCTCCGAGTGGGAAGCTCTCCTGCGAGAGACGGCCTTTTGCGTCTCGCCTGTGTACACGTTTGCCGAGGCCATCCAGCAGCCCTGGGCGGCCTCCGTGTGGCGAGAAAAGTTTCTCACTTTCTCGGATTCCCAGGCCATTCTAACGGAGCCCGGTGCGCCCGGCGCCGATAATGCCCGCCTAAGAGAAAGTCTGAGCCTTCCTGCCGACTTATTTGCTTAGGTCTCCCTTTCCATCGTGCTCGGGGAGTGTGGAAAGGTTTTGCATGCGTCTATGCAGTTTTGCCTAACTTTGCCATCGTATGCGAGCTCTATTTTCGGCGGGGATTTTTCTGGGAGGAGTAGCTCTCTGTTTGGCCCAGAGCAAGAGTTCTTCTTCCGGTCGCATCGCGCGCTGGTATGATCTCGGCTGGTACGAAAAGATTATCCAAGCTGCCGAGCAGAATCCCGTCACCTTCCAGGGGGAAAAGCTTCTGTATGTAGCGAGTGCGTACTACCGTACAGGCCAGAAGGAGGCGGCGCTACGCGCGTACCAGCAGGCCTTTGGCGGCGCGCCCGACGCCTCAGCCACCTTCCACACAGAATATGCCCGCCTTCTCCACGAAAAAGGCGAGCTTCTAAAAGCCCGGCAGCAATATCAGATCGCCTTGGAAAAAGGCGCTAACCCAGAAGAAATCCAGCTCTACCTGCGCTACATCCAAAATGCCGCGCAAGCGGTCGTAGATACGACCTATCGCATAGAACGCCTATCTCTCAGCTGCAACGAAGGCCCTACCTATGCTGCTTATCTGGCGGCAGGGGTGCTTTATTACATGCATCGGTGCGAGCGGCCGGGCTGCAAAATCTATCCCACCGATGGCTACCCCTATGAGCAGATTGGCGAGGTATCGCTTCCTACGCACTACAAGTATCACCAGGGCGTCGTGGGATACCGGCCACCCGATACGCTTCTGCTGTACCTCTCCCGCGGAAAGGGCGGTATTTATTACATCGTCCGAGCGGCGGGTCCGGAAGGCTGGACACGTCCCCGTCGATGGCCAGCCCTTCCTAAGCGTCCGAAGGGCCAATACAGCTTCTGCGAAGACCCGAAGACCGGCGACCTGTACTTTGTGAGCGACCATGCTGGCAAAAGCCTTACCCAGCGAGATATCTATCGCATACAGGCGCTGGGGAGTGGCCGCTACGCCCCGCCTGAAAAGCTTCCCGCCCCCATCAATAGCGCCTACGATGAAGAGGCGCCCTTCATTGTAGGGGATACGCTTTACTTTGCTTCTCGGCGGCCAGAAAGCCTCGGCGGCTATGATATCTTTTATGCGATTCGGCAGGGCGAGCGTGACTGGGGTCTCCCGCTTCCCATGCCCATGCCTATCAATAGCGTCGCCGACGACATCTACTTTTATCCCTTCTCGCCGGAGGAGGTGTACTTTTCCTCAGCACGGGCGGGGCTTTTGCAGGTGTATCGCGCTTGGCGGGTGAAACCCACGCCTCCTCCGCCGCCCCCTACGCCTCGGGAAACTTTATCAGCACCCCCCCCACCTCGTCTTCTGACGCTTGCTGGCCGCACGTATGATAGCCGTACTGGCCAAGGGGTGCCGGCCCAGATAGTTCTCGTAGACTCCCTCACGCAGAAAGAGCTCATAGGCATTCAGGCTAACGTCGACGGCACCTACCGACTCTATCCCCCCCGCTCTGGCCGCTTTTACCTCTACGTCCAGGCGCCGGGCTTCATGACGTATGTGCAGGTGATTAGCCTTCCCGAAGTCATCCCCGAAGAGCCTATCCAGCTCTCCATACCCCTCTTCCCGATTGAGATGGAGGCCGTCTTTCAGCTACGAAATATCTACTTTGACTTCAATAGCGACAAGCTGCGCCCCGAGTCTGTGCCGGAGCTTGAGCGGCTACTTCGGCTTTTGCAGCAGAATCCTAATATTCGTATTCGCTTTTCTGGTCATACCGACAATATCGGCGGCGATAAGTATAATCAGCAGCTGTCGGAGCGGCGGGCCCGAGCGGTGTATAACTGGCTTCGGGAGCGGGGTATCCATCCCATACAGATGGAATACATTGGATACGGAAAGACCCGCCCCATCGCCTCCAACGCCACCGAGGAGGGCCGCAGCCTCAATCGCCGCATTGAGATGGAGGTCGTTGGTATCCGGAAAGCTGCCGGCCAGGCCGCTCTGGAAGCCCAGGGCCGCTGAAATCCCTCGCCGTACCTTTGTAAAATGCGCAAAGAAGGCGTTTTCCACATTGCTACCATTGGCGGTATTCCTATATACCTTCACTGGACCTTCGGGCTTCTCATCATATGGATTGTCCTCTCGGCCCTTTGGAGTAGTGGGGGAGATTGGGGTTATGCGGGGTGGCGGCTACTGCTGGTGGGGGGGCTGCTGGTGAGTGTGATCCTCCACGAACTGGGACATGCCTTTGCCGCCGCGGCCTTTCAGATACCTACGCGGGACATCACGATGTATCCTTTTGGTGGGGTAGCCTCTATCGAAAAGCTGCCCGAAAAGCCCACGCAAGAACTCGTCATTGCCCTCGCTGGGCCCCTTGTCAACTTTCTCATTATTGGCGTCATCTCGGCTGGGCTCTTTGTAGGCGGGGTAAGCTGGGAGGGGGATATGGGCTATTACTTTGGGTTGAAGCGCCTTACAGGGGCCGTCTACTTTTTCCGGCTGGCGTATCTCAACTTCTTCCTGGCTGCATTCAACCTTCTGCCTGCTTTCCCGATGGATGGGGGGCGTGTACTGCGGGCTATTTTGGCTATGCGGTTTCCCTACGAAAAAGCCACGGCCATAGCTGCTACGGTAGGACAGGTCTTTGCTGGGCTCTTTGTGCTCCTGGGGATCTTTGTCAATGTCAATATCATCCTGATTCTCATAGGCTTTTTCGTATATATTGCCGCTGAGAGCGAAAAGAAAGCTGTAGAAGGGCGTTCTGCGCTCAAAGGTCTACGTGCTCGGGATGCGATTATGGTGCAATATCCAGTCCTACCCGCTATGGCTACCCTTCAGTCAGCTATTGAGGCGCTGCTTGGCTCGCAGGCTCGCTCGTTTCTGATTGTAGACCCGCTTGGTCAGCCTGTGGGTACCCTCTCTCGCGAAAAACTTATTAGCGCCCTCCATCAAGGGATGCCCCCTACTACGCCCATCACACAGGTCATGGACGAAAGGCTCATCACCGTAGAGCCCGACACCCCCCTCGGTGAAGTCATGGAAACCCTCCAGCGGGAAGATGTGCCCTTTATCCTCGTAGCTGAGAAAACCGGTTCTACCCCTCGCCTGCTGGGCCTCATCGACGCCGAAAATATCGCCGAATACCTTCTCATTAAGAAGGCCCGGGAAGCCTTCGCCTCGTCCATAGCGCCCTGAGCGGCCTCGCTGAGTGGGGATTTTTGTTGTACCTTTGACGTATGAGCTTCCCCACGCAAGTGCAGGTAGATAAGGTAGATTACTTTGATGTTGAAAGCTTTTTGACGGAGGAGCAGCGGGCGATTCGGGATGCGGTTCGGCAGTGGGTACGTACGCGGCTGGCCCCGATTATTGACGATTATGCGCAGCGAGCGGAATGCCCCACGCACCTTATCCCGGAGATGGCGCAGTTAGGGCTGTTTGGGCCTTTCATTCCCGAAGAGTACGGCGGCGCCGGTCTGGACTATATCTCCTACGGTCTGATGATGCAGGAGCTGGAAGCAGGCGACTCGGGTATCCGCTCTATGGCTTCTGTGCAGGGATCGCTTGTGATGTATCCAATATGGAAGTTTGGTTCGGAGGAGCAGCGCCGTAAGTACCTCCCTCGCCTCGCCAGCGGGGAGATGATGGGGTGCTTCGGGCTTACAGAACCCAACCACGGTTCTAACCCTGCCGGCATGGAGACCCACTTCTACGAAGAGGGCGACTACTATGTCGTAACCGGCTCTAAAATGTGGATTTCCAATGCGCCTTTTGCGGATATTGCGATTGTCTGGGCGAAGGATCCGGAGGGCGTTATTCGGGGTTTGATTGTGGAGCGGGGTATGGAGGGCTTTTCCACGCCGGAGATCCACCGCAAGTGGTCCTTGCGGGCGAGTGCGACCGGCGAGATCGTCCTGGACCGCGTGCGTGTTCCCAAGGAAAATCTCCTCCCCGGTGTCAAAGGCCTCAAAGGCCCGCTCTCCTGCCTCAATAGCGCCCGGTATGGGATTAGCTGGGGAGCTATCGGGGCGGCCATAGACTGCTACCGAACCGCCGTGCAATACAGTTTGGAGCGCAAGCAGTTTGGTAAGCCCATCGCGGCCTTCCAGCTTACGCAGAAGAAGCTGGCGGAAATGCTGACGGAAATTACTAAGGCGCAGCTTTTAGCGCTGCGGCTTGGCCAGCTCATGAATGAAGGCCGCGCTACCCCCAACCAGATCTCCATGGCCAAACGAAACAACGTCGCTATGGCCCTGGAAGTCGCCCGTACCGCCCGCCAGATTCTCGGCGGCATGGGAACCGTCGGCGACTACCCCATCATGCGCCACATGATGAACCTCGAATCCGTCATCACCTACGAAGGCACCCACGAAATCCACCTGCTCATTACCGGCCAGGACATCACAGGCATCTCGGCTTTCGTCTAAGGCATGGACGAGACCTTCACCCCGCCGCTGGAAAACCTCATAGAAGCGATTCTTTTCGTCAATCCTAATCCCCTCTCCTCCGATCTTCTGCAAAAGACGCTGGCCCATCTCGTACGGCGGACGGTTTCTTCTGAAGAGCTTTCTGAGGCGCTGGAAAAGTTACGAGCCCGCTATGCGGCCACAAGCATCGAGCTGATAGAGGTAGCGGGTGGCTATGCGCTGCGCACGCGGCCGGGTTATGGGGCGCTTTTGGCGCAGGCCCTCGGTCTGCAGACCCCTATTCGCCTCTCTAAACCCCTTCTGGAAACCTTAGCGATCGTGGCTTACCACCAGCCTACTACAAAGGCCTTCGTCTCGCAGATGCGGGGCACGCAGAGCGACTACGCAGTAGATCGGCTAATAGAGCTGGAGCTGATTGAGCCGGCTGGGCGTCTGGACCTCCCAGGCAAGCCCCTATCTTATCGCACCACGAATAAGTTCTTAGAGCTTTTGGGGCTACGTTCGCTGAGTGATCTGCCCCGGCCGTCTGACTTTTCGCAGGCGGGGACGTCGTAAGGCCTGCGAGTTTTTGCCTTATCGGAGGGCGGCGTGGGGTATCAGGGCTGCCTTCTGGGGAGGCCCACATTGCCCTACTTAGCCCCCGGTGTATCTGCCCTTCGCCTAAATGCATTACCTTTGGCGTATGGTGTTCTCCTTTTTGCGGCGGCAGTTCATAGAGATCATTGAGTGGGTAGATGAGACCCGTAATACGCTCGTGTGGAAGTTTCCGGACGAAGACCGGGAGATCAAAATGGGGGCGCAGCTCACGGTTCGGGAGAGCCAGGTAGCTATTTTCGTGAATGAGGGCAAGATTGCGGATGTGTTTTTGCCGGGGCGCTATGAGCTCATCACCCGGAATATGCCCATCCTCTCTGACCTGAAGGGGTGGAAGTACGGCTTCAACTCGCCCTTCAAGGTGGATGTGTACTTTGTCAGCACGCGGGAGTTCACGGGTCTACGGTGGGGGACGCAGCAGCCTATTATGGTCACGGACCCGGATTTTAGTCTGGTGCCGCTGCGGGCGTTTGGGACCTTTCACATGCGGGTGAAAGATGCAGCGAAGTTTTTCCGGGAGTTTGCCGGGACGGACCCGGTGGTTACAATAGAGGAGTTTCTGGATGGGGGTTTTCGGAGTCTGGTTGTGACCTATTTTGCGAATGCGCTCAAAGCTTCTGGGCAGACGCTGGTGGAGGTCAATGCGCGGGCTAATCAGCTGGGGGATGTGCTTCTGCCGTACTTACAGCCGGAGTTTGAGCGGGTGGGGGTGGAGCTGACGCGATTTTTTGTGGAGAGCGTTTCGCTGCCGGAGGAGATCCAAAAGCAGCTTTTAGACCAGGACTTCCAGCTACGGGGCATGCGAAAGAAGGTGCAGCTTTCGCAGGAGGTGGAGGATATGCAGCGGTTTTTGCAGTTTCAAGCGGGCCAGGCCATGGAAAAGGGGGATGGTGGAAGCAATCTGGGACGGGCGGCTATTGAGATGGGGCTCGGCATGCAAATGGCCCAGCAGATGGGGCAGGCCGCCAGTGGGAAAGCTTCCGCCGAGGAGCGTGCCCAGATCCTCCAAACCCTCAAAGAACTCGCCCAGCTCAAAGACGCCGGCATCCTCACTGAGGCCGAGTTTGAAGCCAAGAAACAAGAGCTATTGAAGCGCTTGTAATCCTTCTGGCGCTGCTGGCGCTATTGGCCGGTGGATGGGCCCTTTACGAGCGCTCTCAGCGCAAAAAGCTCTCGAAAGTGTTTTCTGAGCTGACAGGCTCTTCAGACTGGGAAAGGGTCCTTCGGCGGGGGGCGGGGGGGCAAATCCAGAAGCCCGCCCGGCAGGAGACTTTTTTGGCGGAGCTGTCTCATGAGCTGAAAACGCCCATAGCGATTCTACTGGGGTATCTGGATACCCTCTCGCAGGGGGCGTGGAAGGACGAGGCCGTAGCGCTGGACTTCATTCAGAAGGCGCTCCTCCAGGCGCAACGGCTTGCTGCACTTGTTCAGGACGTCCTTTTCTTAGCGCAGATAGAGAGTGGGGGGTGGCAGCTCCAGGTAGAGCCTGTCCCGCTGGAAGCCACCGTCCGGACCATCTTAGAGGAGCTGGAGCCGCTCGCCCAGCGCAAAAACATCCGCATAGAAATAACCGCCTCCGATCGGGGCCTGGCCGTGGAAGCCGACCCTACCGCCATGCGCCTCATTCTGAAAAACCTCATTGAAAACGCGATTCAGTATTCCCCCGAGGGCCGCCGAGTGTGGATTAGCTGGCGTGTGCAAACCCCAGCTGTCCGCATTGAGGTGGGCGACGAAGGCATTGGCATTCCCGCTGAGGAACTGCCGCGGATTTTTGAGCGGTTTTACCGGGTGGATAAGAGCCGGTCGCGGAGCCATGGGGGGACAGGATTGGGTCTGACGCTTGTACGCGAGCTTTTGCAGGCGCATCAGAGTCAGATTCAGGTTCGCAGCGAAGTCGGCAAGGGTAGCGTATTCTGGTTTGAGCTGCCGCTATCCGGCTGATAACCCGCCCATGGTACCTTCGCGAAAGGGTCTGGATTTCGCATGAGTCAGCGCTTTCTCGTGATTCGGCTCAGCAGTATGGGGGATATTGTGCTAACGACGCCTATTTTGCGTGCTTTGCGCGAAAAGTACCCCCAAGCCGAAATTCATTACCTTACCCGCCAGGCATACACTGCGCTTCTTCAGCATAATCCCCACCTCTCAGCCCTCCATGTTTGGCCTCCCTCAGAGGGACTTCGCGCCACCGCCTGGGATGGGGTGATAGACCTACAAAAGAACCTTCGTACGTGGAGGCTACGCTTTCTTTTGCGGTACAAACGCTGGACGACTTTCCCGAAAAAGAACCTCCGCAAGTGGCTTTCGGTACGGCTAAGGAGGCCCTTTCCGGTGGCGCACGTGGTGCGGCGGTATGGAGAGGCGCTGCGGCCCTGGGATATTAGTCCGGATTCGCTGGGACCCTTAGAGATATATGTGCCGGTGGAAGTGCGGGCGCGGGTTCGGGCGCAGCTGGATGAGGTGCATGCTGGGCCGTGGTTGGCTTTCGGGCTGGGTGGCACCTATCCTACCAAAAAGTGGCCTCCCCTCTACAAGCTCTACCTCATCAACAAGCTGGGCTGGCCGGTCATCCTGCTGGGCGGGAGCGCCGAGGCGGAGGAAGCAGCCTTTCTCCAGGAGAAAGCAGAGGTACCCGTGGTGGTGGGGGCGGGGCGATATAGTCTCTTAGAGACGGCGGCAGCCATAGCTGAGTCGGCGCTGGTGATCTCGCATGATACGGGTACGGCGCATTTGGCAGCGGCTTTTCGGAAGCCGACAGGTGTGCTGTGGGGAAATACGGTGCCGGCCTTTGGGATGACGCCCTGGCAGACGCCCCATCTCAACCTCGAAGTACCGGGCCTCTCCTGCCGCCCCTGCTCGAAACTGGGCTTCGCAAAATGCCCCCGGGGCCATCACAACTGCATGCGCGCCCTCACGCCAGATTACGTCCTATACCAGGTGAAAGCCTTCTGGGCGCAGATAGCGGGTGACGTTTCCGCAGGTGTTTGGGAGGAATAGCGGGAGTTTTGTGTGCCTTTTTCCACGGGATGCCTCAAAGTGCCACTCCGTCATAATGGCCGTTTTTCCGCTAAAGCTGGTTCATGCCTCCTTTCAGGGCCCGGACGAGGGTTTCTATGTCTTGCTGGGTGTGGTTGGCATGGAGGGAGAGGCGATACATAGGCTCCGGGACAGTAGGGGGAGAGAGGCGTTTGAGAGGGATGCCGGCGGCGGGGGTTTTGACCATGGCGATGGGGCCTTGCAGGCCGAGGAAGGGAATACCCTCGGCAGAGAGACGCTTTCGCAGGAGAGCCACGATTTGCCACAGCTGCGTTTGACGGGGAAGCCAGGCCCTTGCCTGCGCAAAGACCTGCGCTACGGCCGCCGCTATTAGAGGCGGCAAAGCCGTGGAGTAGATAGTCCCGATGCACCGTCGCTGGAGATAGGTGTGCAGAAGGGGCGGTGCCAGGAGCGCTGCGCCCATAAGGCCTACGGCTTTTCCAAAGGTGATGAGCGTGAGGAGGGGGTTCAGTCCGTGGCGATGCGCCCAGGTTTCGCCGTCGGGGTAGATGAGGGTGGTGTGTGCTTCGTCGAGGATGAGGTGGCACTCGTAGCGCGCTTGGAGGTAGCGGAGCGCCTCGGGGTCGGGCATGTCGCCGCGCATAGAGTAGAGGGACTCCACGACGAGGAAGGTTTCGCCTCGGGCCTGCCGTAGAAGCTTCTCGGCGGCTTCCCAGTCGTTATGCGGGAAGCCCCAGGCCTGCGCTAAGGATAACCGGATCCCCTGTCGAATAGACGCATGCACCTCCCGGTCGTAAATAATGGTGTCGCCCCGCTGAGCAAGCGCTTCCCAGAGGGTGATATTGGCCACAAACCCGCTGGGGAAAAGCAGGGCAGGCTGGCCGTACTTTTCGTGCAGGAGGTTTTCTAAGTGATGGTAGGCGGGGTGGTCACCGCCTAAGTAGCGGGAAGCCCCACTTCCTCGCCAGAGCTCGGCGGGAAAGCCCCGCAGAATCTCTGCAATGATGCCATCGGCTTGTAAGGCGAGGTAGTCGTTGGTAGTGAAGTCCAGTGGGCTGGGGCGCGGCCAGAAGGGCCGCTCGGGAAGCTTTTCCAGCTGGGCCTCTATCCGCTCAAAGAGGCGCATATTGCAAAATAACACCCGCTACCCCACCGCCAAATCCCGCTCCGAGAATGGCGATTCGCCGGAGGGGTGTCTCGAGCCTGAGATGGCGCACGAGGCCTTCCGGCTCATGGGCCGGGAAGGTCGGCCAGTCGGGCGGACTGACCCGCAGGGGCTCGGTATTGTAGAGCCAGACCTGCTGGGAGAGGAGCCATTGCGCCCAGAGTAGGCTTAGGAGGCCAGAGGCGCCTACGCTGTGGCCAATGAGGGGCTTAAGGGTGAGCACGGGCAGGCGGCCCCAGACGGCTTCTACAGCGGCGAGCTCGGTGGCGTCGCCCTTCCGGGTGCCCGGGGCATGGAGAATCACCGCCTGGGGAGGTGTCTCCGAGAGGCTCCGTAAAAGCGCTGAAAAGGCCGCTTCTGGCAAACCTGTGAAAGTCGTCCCCTCCCCCCGACTAATGCGCAGGGCTATACGTTCTATCTGCCAGGGACTATGGGCTGGGCTAATAAAGCCCAGCACAACTCCCTCAGAGAGGACGACGCTATTTTCGCTGAAAGGCAGGGTGAAGGGAAACGTTTTTCGGCGGGTGTAGAGTCGGAGGTGGGCGAAGCTCTCTATTAGGAGCGGGTGGAGGGGGGCTTCTACGGCGCCGAAGCAAGCGGGCTCTTTCGTAGCGGCTGCGTAGAGGTAGGCTTGGTAGAGTGCGGCTATCCCACTGATACAGGTTTGGGAGAGGGTGAGGGCGGGCCCAGTGCAGCTAAGCCTTTCGGCCACGAGCGTGCTGAGGGCGCCCGCTGTCGTCTCTGGGAAGGGGCGCAGCGCTTCGGTCGGCGAGACCTTCCAGGTGTCATAGAGAGACAGGAGGGGGGTGATTTCGCCCCGAGCGGTGCCAATGTAAACCGCTCCGGGTGCAGCAGAGAAGGCCTGTGGCGGGAGGCTTTCCAGGAGCTTGTCGAGGAGGTAGCGAGCAGAGGGGGCAGGCTCTTCACCGAGCGGCCGTATGGCGAAGCCGCTCAAGAAAGACCAGCCCTGTGCTGGACTCGGCAGGACCTCGTCGGGGGCGGGGTAGCCCCACAGACCATGCAAGTAAAGGGGGCTATCGGGCTTCATACAGGCGGCGCAGGCGCGGCAAAAGCGCACAGGCCTCCTCTATGGAGAGCATCGTCGCCGCATCGCTGGGGGAAGCCGCCGGCTCCGGATGCACTTCCATGAAGATGCCGTCAGCCCCAGCGACCACCCCAAGCTGCGCATAAAGCGGTACGAAGGTCCTTTCGCCGAGGGTCTGGCCCGCGCCGGTATTGGGCTGTTGCACCGCATGCGTGGCATCCAGTATAACCGGATACCCCCCTGCCTGCATCCGAGGCACCGACCGAAAATCCACCACTAAGTCCGAATACCCGAAAAACGTCCCCCGTTCCGTCAGGAAAATCCGACGATTACCCGTCATAGCGACCTTTTCGGCGGCGAAAAGGGCCGCTTCGGGACTCATGAACTGGCCTTTTTTGATGTTGACAATCTTTCCGGCATAGCCAGCCGCTTGCAGGAGGGCCGTCTGCCGGGCTAAGAAAGCCGGTATTTGCACTACATCCACCACTTGAGCGGCGGCGGAGACCTCTGTGGTCTCATGGACGTCGGTCAAGAGGGGGATGCCAAAGTTTTGCCGCACCTGGGAGAGAATATTCAGAGCTGCCTCGTCGCCAATCCCCTGGAAGGAGGTGCCCCGGGTACGATTCGCTTTGCGGTAGGAGGCCTTGAAGACGTAGTAGAACCCCTCCTTAGCGCAGGCCTCTTGGAGGGCTTCGGCGGTGCGGGCACAGATGTCATAGCTCTCTACGACGCAGGGGCCTGCTATGAGGAGGAGCGAGGCTTTTTCGGCGCCGGGGAACCACGCTCGCCAATCTGGGGTTCCCGTCATCGGCCCTTGAACTGGGGCTTACGCTTTTCTACGAAGGCTTGGATGCCTTCCTGGTAGTCTTCGGTGCGGCCGGCCAGCTCCTGGTAGTAGAGCTCCTGCTGGAGGGCCTCCTCGTACGAGCGCTCAAAGCTATGCAGGAGGAGCTTTTTGATGTAGGCGAGGGCTCTGGGGGGTTTTTCGGCGTAGTGGGTGGCGATGCGGTGGGTTTCCTGAGGGAGGTCGGCGTCGGGGACGACCCGATTGATCATGCCCCAAGCAAGGGCGGTTTGGGCGGGGAGGCGCTCACCGAGGGTGGCCAGCTCAAAGGCGCGTTTGAGGCCAATGGTGCGCACCAAGTGAAAGGAAGTCCCCGTATCCAGGGAAAGCCCCACATTGACAAACGCCACAACAAAGGAGGCGCTTTCAGCCGCAATCACATAGTCACAAGCTAACGCAAGCCCCACCCCCGCCCCGGCTGCTACGCCATTGACGCTGGCGATCACGGGCTTTTCTAACTCATGCAGGGTCCGCACAAGGGGATTGTAGCGCTTCTCTACGGATTCGCCGAGGGAACGTTTGATGCCGATGATGTCCTTAAGGTCTTGGCCCGAACAGAAGGCTTTGCCAGAACCCTGGATCACCACGGCGCGCACTTGGGCATTTTTACGGGCTTCCCGGAGGGCGGCGAGAAGCTCAT
>Ga0209017_10001265_pt1 | contig 19988 bp, 23 predicted proteins | sample YNPBryunderm2012_FD_185812 | JGI IMG/M metagenome (GOLD analysis project Ga0209017, IMG submission 185812) | Anoxygenic and chlorotrophic microbial mat microbial communities from Yellowstone National Park, USA - YNP Bryant MS undermat 2012... ... | reverse complement strand
CGTCCCCAGCGAGTGCTCGCTTGCTGTCCGCTCAGGACGGGAGGCAGCGTTTGCCATCGGCGATGAGAAGCTTTGGGTCTGGCTTGCCGCTACCGCCGAGGCCGCCATCGGGACGCAGATAAGGGATCAATTCCAGGAAGGAACGCTACCTCGGTAGCGGCACGACACTCTTGATCGCCTCTGGCGGCACCGGCTTCGGTGACGTTAATTCCCGTACCTCGCAAGCGGCTTCGGTAGGCGCGGGTCTGCCAGGGTTACTTTTTTCCTGAGCCAGCGATCCCGCCTTCGGCGACATTTTGAATGACCCAATTCGCGGCTTTTACGGCTCGCGGTGATTCGTGGCGGGATTCGACTGAGTATCCCATAACGCCTGCCTCAGCCCGCCGCCCGCGCAGTCCGCGGTGGGCGTTTCACTTTTGCACCGGCGACGAATCCGACGCCTCGAGCCACTGCAAGAACCTCACCCGCGGAATCAAGATCCGCCGCCCGACACGCCTGTGCGGAATTTCGCCACGGCTGAGCGCGCTATAGAAGCTTGCCCGGCTCAGCGCACTGCCCACAAGCTGAAGGGCCTCGGCTACGCTCAGAACTGCCGGTTGTTCCTGTGCCAGCTCGTGCATTCACGTTACCTCCCGTATTGACATGCAGCCCAGTCTGTGTTACGCTGGAGCTGTACGGTTCGATTGTACACCGTATCAATACGCCGTGTCAAGACTGATTTCTCGGGAGGCAATATGTCGGGGTCGGAGCTGTCGCGCGCGGTCCGTGAACTCCGGGCACATCTGGGCGAGAGCCAGCAAGCCTTTTCGAATCGTCTTGGACTCAGCATGGCCACGATCGTCAAATACGAAGCCGGTCGCGAGCCCACCGGCAGAGCACTTGCCCAGCTTGCCCACGCGGCGGCGGAAGCGGGCCGGCACGATCTTGCCTATCTGTTCGGGCGCGCTCTCGTCAAAGGACTCCGCCTCGAACGTCTCCAACTGGGGATCTTCTCCGCACCGGCTTCGCCCAGGGAAGACTCGCCAGGTGTTATGGTGATTACTTTTCGCGGGCGGGAGGCGCAAAATTACGCCCGCGCGTTTTTCGAGACGTTCGGGCGCCTCCTGCTCGGTAACCATGAAGAGCAGAAGCGGGCGCGGCAGCTCTTGGCCCGCTTTCACGATGCGGCGCTGAAAGAATGGAGGGGGCGAAAGTGAAGGGCTCTGTTTTCAAATACCGGCTGCGCGGCGGTCGCACTCTCTGGCGGTACCAGATTGATGCCGGGCGCGCGCCGGATGGCCGCCGCATCCGCATTTCGCGCGGCGGTTTCAGCAGGGAACGCGATGCCGTGGCCGCCATGCAAGCTGCCCTGCGGGAATTGTCATCGCCTGGCGTGGCTGCCCTGCCGGTCAGACTCGCCCAGTTTCTTGATGAATGGCTTCCGCGATATGCAGCCACCAAACCCCTTGAAGCCACCACGCTGGAGCGTTACGCTTCTCTGGCCGCCATGGCGAAGCAGGCGCTCGGCCACTTGCGGTTGAGGGATTTGACCACATACCATCTGGACAGCTTCTATGCCAGCTTGCGCGAGCGATACAGCGCGAAAACGATCCGCGAAGTCCACAACGTCCTGCATGTGGCCTTGCGCCGCGCAGTCAAGGTGGGGTTGATTGCGAAGAATCCAGCCGACAACGTTGACCTGCCTCGCCTCGATCAGCGCGAGCCGCTGGCGCTCAGCGCCGAACAACTAGCCCGGCTCCAGGCGGCCGCGGCGGGGACATGGCTTGATCCTTTGATCCGGCTTGTGGCAGCCACAGGGCTGCGGCGCGGGGAGGCGTTGGCCTTACGATGGCGCGACCTGGATTGGGCCACCGGGCGCCTGCGCGTGGAGCGGGCGCTTTACCAAACGGCGGCTGAGATCGGCGTCAAGCACACCAAGACGCGCCAGACTCGCGTGGTGACTTTGCCGCCCTCGGTGCTCGAATCCCTCCAGTTTCACCGTGAGCGGCAGGAGCAGGACCGCCAGCTTTTCGGTCCAGACTATCGGACGGACCTTGACTTGATCTTCGCCACGCCGGCGGGCGATTTTTTGAAACCCGATAGCGTATCATGGGCGGTTTGCAACCTGGCCCGGCGGGCTGGCCTGCCGAAAGGGGTCGGGCTGCACACCTTGCGCCACACTCACGCCTCGGCCTTGCTTGCTGCAGGCGTGCCCATCGCCAACGTTGCCCGTCGTCTCGGGCACAGGGACACCCACACCACTGCAAAGATCTACGCGCATGCCTTGCCCGATACGGATGCGACCGTAGCTTCGCTGTGGGACCGATTTCTTGCGGGAGACTTGCGTTTTGGCACAACATGGCACAACAGCGAGGGGGCAATGACAGTTAAACCCAAGGAAACAAAAGGGGATACGTGGTGTCCCCAGCGGGATTCGAACCCGCGTTGCCGCCTTGAAAGAGCGGTGTCCTAGGCCGTGCTAGACGATGGGGACCGAGATACAGTTCAATTCTACTGTAGCGAGGCGCGGTGCCCTTCGTCAAATCCCGCCACTCGGCCATGTCCCTTCCTCCAGCGCACGAATCTGGCCCAGATACGCCTCGACGTCGGTCTTGCGCTCCATGCCCGCCCGCGAGAGATATCGCACCGCGCCCAGCACCGGCCGCTCCCGGAACGGGCGATCGTGCAGGCCGAAACACCACAGGATGTTCGTGTAGGTGTTGGGATCGCGCCCGTCCAGCGCCAGCCGGTCGTGCAATTCGATCATCGTGCGCAGCGCCTCTTCGTGACCGGCGGACCACTCGATGATTTTCTTGCCCCAGTACATCCGATAATATCCGTGGATTTTCCCCGACAGCAGCAGCTCTTTTTGCGCCGCATTCCAGAGATCATCGTGCGTTTCGCCGCGCAGGAACTGCTCGAAAGAGTATACATGTTCGCGACGATCGGACGCGTGCTTGTTCAGCGTGCGCCGGGCCCATTCGGGCAACTCCTCCAGCGAATCCACCCGCGAAGCCGTACGGCAGAAGTTGAAGGCGAGCTCGCGGCGCACGATGAGCTGCTCCAGAAAATCGTCCGCGATGAGCCCTTCGCGACGGGCGTGCTCGCGGACCGCCAGCGCGACTTCCAGCGCGGAAATGTGGCCCGCGTGCAGGTACGGGCTCAGATCCGATGTGACCCGCGCCGCCGGGTTGTTTCGCTCCCTGCCGTAGCGCGCCAGCTTGTGCGCCAGGAACGCCCCCAGTCGTCGCTCGGCTTCCCGCGCCCCGCCGCGGAAGACGCGCGAAGGCGGCACGCTGTGGTCAATCCGAGCCGAGGCCACCAGCTCCGCCACGCGATCGCCGGTCACCTCGGTGTGATACGGCCCGCCCGCCCCACGGTAACGCCGCTTGATCTCCATCGCCGGCAGCGGCCTCAACCATCGCGGCAACTCGCGCTCCAGCTTCGGCCGAATCGAAAACGCCGCGTACTGCCGCTCGCCAATCCGGTTCATCGGCACGATGCAACTGGCGTCCACGGCAAAGCAGGCCGCCCGCACGCCCTCCGCCAGATTCCGCGACCGGCCGGGCGCCGGCTCCACCGGATAGTCGTCGGTGACCACCGCTGCTGCCTCCGCCGCCAGCCGCTCGGCCACGTCGCCGGGTTCGGACGCGGTCTGGCGCAGGTGAAAGACGTAACCGATGCCCAGCTCCTCCAGCCGGCGCGCCGTCTCCGGGACGCCCTCCAGCACGAACGTCCACCACCGGTCGTTGGCCTCCGGGTCCTCGCAATCGAGGTTTTCCAGATACAGCAGGGGAAGATCCAGCTCGTTGGCCAGGTCCGCAGCGAACATCAGCGCCTGGTTGAAATCCACCCGCCGGTTGACCTGCGCCCAGTAAAGCACGTAACGGCCCCGGCCATTCACTTCTGCGTGGTTGAGCTTCCGAACCCGGTCCTCTAGCGCAGCGTTCACATTCAGCAGGATGCGCTCGTGCCCCGCCCGGGTGCAACCTGTCCGGCCGGCCCGTGGACAAAGTCCCATTCTGTGAGACCGTCCATGGAAAACAAGCCACTTGCCCGTTCGGTCGTCGGCTCCGAGGTACTTCATCCACGGGCTGCTACGGGTTCCTGGCGCGCGGAAAGCTACAATGGGAACAACTCCATGCGAGCCTGGAACCGCTGGCGCCTGCTCTGGGCCTACCTGATGCGCCGCACGCGACTCGACGGCCTGCCCGTCGAATACATCGTCGAGACCACCGCCAGGTGCAACCTCTACTGCCCCATGTGCCCGCGCGAGATCTACCGCCAGCCCAAAGAGGACATGACCGACGAGATCTTCGAGCGCCTGGTGGCGGAAGCCGCGCCCGCCGCCGAGCACATGATGCTCATCGGGCTGGGCGAGCCGCTGCTCGATCGCAAGATCTTCGATCGCATCGAGTACTGCGCGCGCCACGGCATCTCCACGCTGCTTTCCACGAATGGCACCCTGCTGGATGAGGCCGCCGCCGCGCGCCTGCTCGACTCTCCGTTGGAGCACATCACCCTGAGCTTCGACGGCGCCACGCGCGAAACGTTCGAATATTACCGCAAGGGCGCCCGCTTCGAACAAGTCCGCGACAATTTCGTGCGTTTTTGTCGCATGAAGCACGAGCGCCGCGCCCGCGTCCAGATCGTCGTGCAGATGGTCCGCCTGGAACGCAACGAAGCCGAGATCGGCGACTTCCTGCGCTTCTGGACCGCGGTGCCGGGCGTGGACCTGGTTCGCATCAAGGAGGACGAGACGCGGCTGCTGCGCCCCGGCGCCGGCCACCCGCCCGGACACTGGAAGCACCCCTGCCATTACCTCTGGCGCGGCCCGATTTACGTCAAGCACAACGGCGATGTGTACCCGTGCTGCCAGAGCTATGCCCTCGGCGGCCGCCCTTTGGGCCGCATCGGCGAACGGCCCATGCGCGAGTTGTGGAACGCGCCCGAGATCGTGCGCATGCGCGAACTGCACGCGGCCGGCCGCGGCGGCGAGGTCGAGATCTGCTCGCGTTGCACGACCACGATCCCACACCCGGCCCTGGTCGTCGGCTCGCTGATCCTTCACGGGCGCTGGGTCAGGCGCCTGCTGCCGCGCGTGGAACGACTGGCGCGGCGCTGGTTGAAACCGCCCGTGGAGATGGCGCGGGCCGACGAGCAGACGCCTGCGGGCAAAGCCCGCTAGGCGACGCTCACGGCGCCGGCTGTCAGAGGGCTGTGCCGGCCGGGGCGGCCGGCGTCGTGGGCATAGTCACGGCCAGTGGATTCTTCAGGCCATGCTGCGCGTAGTAGCCGGGCCGCACGCGCTCGACGATCTGCGCCGTCGGCCGTTCCAGCACCTGGAAGAACGGCCGCGGATACAGCCCGATCCAGAAGGCCCACAGAATCAGCGGCGCAAAGTAGGCGACCTCGCGTGCCTCCAGATCGGGCAGCTTCGCGTTCTCCGGCGAAATCTCGCCCAGCATCGTACGCTGGAACAGCCAGATCAGGTACGCCGCGCCCAGCGCGATCCCGGCCACCACCCAGAAAGCCCAGTTCACCGAAACTTGATACGCGCCTTGCAGGATGGTGATTTCGCCGATGAAGCCGTTCAGACCGGGCATGCCCATCGAGCTCAGCGCCGCGATGAAGAACACGATGGTGAATATCGGCATGGCCTTGAGCAGCCCGCCGTAAGCCGCGATGAGGCGCGTGTGCCGACGCTCGTAGGCCACCCCCACGATCAAAAACAGCATGCCCGTCGAAATGCCGTGGTTGATCTGTTGCAACATCGAGCCCGCGATACCGGCCGGATTCAGCGTAAAGATGCCCAGCGTGCAGAAGCCCAGGTGGGAAATGGATGAGTACGCGATGAGTTTCTTCCAGTCCTTCTGCATCAGGCAGACCAGCGCCCCGTACACGATGGCGATGATCGAGAGCGCCGCCATCGTGGTCACGATCACCGGGTCCTTGGAGGCGTCGGGCAGAAGGGGCAGGGAAAAGCGCAGGAAGCCGTAGGTTCCCATCTTCAGCAGCACGCTGGCCAGGATCACGCTGCCTGCCGTGGGCGCTTCCGTGTGCGCGTCCGGCAGCCAGGTGTGCAGCGGGAACATGGGCACCTTGACTGCGAAGCCCAGGAAAAACGCCCAGAACACCCACCACTCCATGGAAGGCGGCAGGTCCGTGCGCATCAGCTCGAAGATGTCGAACGTCAGCCGCTGGAACTGGCGATAGTGTTCGAAGTAAAGCGCCAGAATGCCCAGCAGCATCAGGACCGAACCGATCAGCGTGTAAAGGATGAACTTGAAGGCGGCGTAGACCCGCCGCTCGGCGCCCCAGATGGCGATGATGAAGTACATGGGAACCAGCGTCAGTTCCCAGAACACGAAAAACAGCAGGAAATCCAGCGCCATGAACACGCCCAGCATCCCCACCTGGAGGATCAGGAAGTTGGCGTAATACTCCTTCAGGCGATGCTGGATGATGCGCCAGCTCGAGAGGATGGAAATGAAGCCCAGCAGCCCCGTCAGCACGACCAGCAGCAGGCTGTAACCGTCCACCCCCAGGTGGTAGGAGGCGCCCAGCGACGGGATCCAGTCCAGCTTCTCCACGAACTGAAAATCGCGGCCCGCATCGAAGCGGAACACCAGCGGCAGCGTCACCAGGAAGCCCGCCAGCGACGCGATGTTCGCCCACCAGCGGATGGCGTTCGGCTTCGACGAAGGGATCGCCAACAAAATCAGGAAGCCGGCCAGCGGGGTGAGCAGGACTACGGAGAGCCAGTGGTCCATAGGTCAGGGCAAGAGGACCATCTTAGCGGAGGGCGGCGACCGCGGGCAATTCCGCCGCCTTCAGCGCCGGATCGGAATCGTGGCGGCCGGGGTCGTGTACCCGCCAATGCGCACTTCCACTGGCACGTCACCATCCGGAACCGTCTCCGGCACGCGCACGTTGAACTGATAGAGGCCGCTGATCGAACCCGGCGAGAGGCCGGCGTAATAGATATCCTCGGGCCGCAGCGCAATTCCGCCGATGCTGATCGTGAACGGGTCGCGCAGCCGCGCCAGCCCGCCCGGAATTTCGCCGGCCTGATAGACCGGCTCGGTCGGCCCGAACCCCGTCCCATACAGCACGACCCACTCGCCCGGCTTGGCCGGAGTGGCGCCGCGCATAACCGAGGGATCGGCCAGCAGGCTACCGTCGGCATGCTGCGCCGCAATGCTCCGGCTGTTGGAGAACATGAAGAAGGCGGGCGAGAACGTCCTCATCTCCACCCTGGCCACGTCGCTGCGGATTTCGTTCGGAAACCCCGGATTCAGGATCACGCGCACTTCCACCGGCCCGTTCAGGTCCAGCGTGGGCGCTTGCGCATTGATCTGATCCGTTCGCACGTACGTGACGGGCACGCGGCGCCCCGCCACTTCCACCCCCACGCAGGCCAGCCGCAAGGGAAATTTCCCGTCGCGAATATCGCCCAGCCCCACGGCGCGTGTGACGCCCGGATCGGCGAAGTTGAGCCCGCCAATCGTGATCATCCCGTTCATGCCGATCGGTTGATTGCGGTCGAAGGACGCCCCGTTGACGATCGCGGTCAATAAGGGCCGCCGCGTGGTCCCCGGGCACGAGCCCTCGTTTTCCACGCGCAGCCTTGCCGTGTACGTCCAGTCCCCTGCCGTACCGCGATCGTGGTTGGCCGCCAGCCCCGCGGCATAAAAGATTACGTCGCCCACGTCGTCGCCGGGCGGCGTCCACTCGATCTCCCACGTCACCGGGCCCGCTCGATTGTCGAACGTCGCCGTCGGGCTCTGGTTGACGAATTCCACCGCGCCCTGGCACGGCGCCGGCCGTCCCTCCGGCCCGCAAACAATGCTCACGTCGGGTGAAGCGCTGAACGTCCCTGCCTGCTTGCTCTCGTCGCTTACGATGCGCGCGGTCAACTGGAAGCCCCAGCGCCGCGCCTCCGGATGCGAGAGCGTTACCCGCAGGACCTGTTTCACACCCGGCTTGAACGCAGCGGCTTGGATCCTCAGAGAGCCGCGCGCATCCGCGTTCGCCTGTCCCCGATGGCAGGCTGTGCAATCGCGCCCGCCGTCCGCAGGCGCTCCCGTATAGCCGGGCGGCGTGGCCCGTGCGGCGTAACCGTGAATCAGACTCGCCACGCCCGACGACAACACCAGGATTCCGCCCGCGCACGCGATCTGTCTCGTCCTCATGCTTTGGCGCCCGTGCCGCTTATGATACCGCCGCCCGGCGCCCCTCAGCTACGGTCCTTTCCCGCCGAGGCCCCTTGGATCGCCGCCAGCGCCTTGCGCGTCAGCGTGCTCAAGGGCCAATCCTGAAGTTCCTCCAGCGGCGCCCACCGGCAACCGCGCGGCGTACCCTTCACCCTCGCCGCCACCACACGGATGCGATAGTCGTAGCGCGTGATCGCGTGCCGCAGCTCGGCAACCACCCGGCTCGCGCTCTTGGAGGGGATCGTTTCCGCGTCCGGCAGCTCCCAGAAGCCATGAAGCCGGCCTCCGCTGCACGGACACAGCAACAGACGCCCTCGTCGCTCCGCCCACAGCAAGGTCCGCTGCACGGTCGCTCGCTCGGTTCGTCGCGCCCGCCGGGGCAATCCGGCCTGGATCCCTTGCCGCCGCGCCGCGCACCAGCTCGCCACCGGACAGCTTCCGCATCGCGGCACTTTGGGCAGGCACACGATGGCGCCCAGCTCCATCAGAGCCTGGTTGAAGCCTCCGGGATTTCGGCGATCGAGCAGCCGTGCGGCCAGTTCGGTCAGCCGGTTGCGCGTGTCAGCCTGCTCGATAGCCCCGGTCTCTGCGACCAGCCGGCTGAGCACGCGCAGCACGTTGCCATCCGCCACCGCGTGCGGCTGGCCCAGCGCGATGCTGGCGACGGCCGCCGCTGTGTAGTCGCCCACGCCGGGCAGCGCTCGCCAGCCCGCGTAATCCTGCGGGAATCCGCCGCTTTCCACAATGCGCCGCGCCGCCGCGTGCAGTTGCTGCGCACGGCGGTAGTAGCCCAGCCCCGCCCAGGCCGCCAGGACCTCCGCCGCCGGGGCGGCCGCCAGTGTCTCCACATCCGGGAAGCGAGCCAGAAAACGCTCGTAGTAGGGCAACGCGGCGGCGACCCGTGTCTGCTGGAGCATCACTTCGGCGATCCAGACGCGGTAAGGATCAGGATTCTTCCGCCACGGCAAGTCCCGCGCTGCCCGCTGATACCAGACAACCAACGCGCGGCGAATTGCGGAAAGTCGTGAGCTGCGCAAACCGCCCCGTCGCTTGGTGCGGCTGCGTTCCGGCGCGCTCAGGCGGCCGGGGCCGCGGCCCCCAGCGCCTTCAGCCGGAGGTGCAGCCGCGACTTGTAACGCGCCGCCGTGTTGCGCTTGATGATGCCCCACTTGGCCGCGCGGTCAATGATGCTGAAGGTCTGCGGCAGCAAGGCTTGCGCCGTCTTGACGTCCTTGGCTTCCAGGGCGCGCCGCAGCTTGCGCATCTGAGTGCGCAGGCGGCTCTTGCGGATGCGATTGATTCGCGTCCGCCTCTCGATCTGCCGGATGCGCTTGAGCGCCGAAAAAGTATTGGCCATAGCAATCGGAATTCGGATACGGATCTTCATTCAGGTTAGCGCACGGCTGGGAGCGGGGTCAATCCGGCCTCCCCGACCTTCTCCCGCTCATTTCCCGCCCGGTCAAATCTGCTCCCGGGACCCACGGCTCGAGGCCTGCCGGCGCCGGGCGAGATCGCGGCGGCGCTCCCCGGCGGCCAGGCGGCCCGGCCCGAGGCCAATGGCGGCGTTCGGATCCTCGCGGGGAAACTGTGCAACCCGAACAGAGACTTCTTCATCCAACGACGTAGAAGCCGTCGGAAGCAAGTTTGCGAATTACGACCGGGAAGTCGAGGGGGATGCACCCGGTCAGCCGTTCGGGCCAGGCATCCGGCCCGTCGCTTATGAACCGTCGGATTTCGCTGCCCGCGTTTTTGGTTTTCCGGACGAGCTTCGAAAATTCGGGACCGATGAGGGGGCTTCCATGAGGGCGAAGATGTTTTCAGGCAAATTCGGGGTCGTAACCATCGCCACCGTGTGGTTACTGTCTTCTGTGGCCGCGGCGGAGGACGGAGTTTGTGCGCCGGGCCCCGAAGATTGCCCTCCCACGCCCGTAGATGCCATTTCTCCCGCGGCGGCGCCTGTGAAAACTTACATCCCGATGACGGGGCGCGAGCGATGGGAGATTTACGCGCGACGGGCGTTCTGGAGCCCCGGGGCTGCCTTCCGGGCTCTCGGGCCGGCTCTCGGCGCCCACCTGAATAACGAACCGCCCGAATGGGGCCAGGGTCTGGCGGGATTCAGCCGCCGCAGCGCCAATCGCTTTGGACGATTTGCCTTGCAGGAAACGTACGAAGCCGCCGGGGCAGCCCTGCTCCGGCACGACGTGCGTTACTTTCCCAGCGCCGACACCGGATTTCTTCGCCGCGCGGCCCATGCGTTGACGTCCAACTTCGTGACGTATGACAGGCAGGGCCGTCGCGTGCCTCACCTGGCGCGACTGGGATCCGCCTTCGCGGCGGAATTCACCGGCAATCTCTGGATGCCGCCCGGGCGCGGGGGCGCCTCCGAGGCCCTGCGGGGCGTGGGGTTGCGGCTCGGTATCGGGTCGGCGTTCAATTTATTGCGGGAGTTCTCCCCGGAGTTGCGACGCCTGTTTCTCCGGAAAAGCGAGGGCACACGGCGATGACCATGACGCCATGGATTTTCCTGCTCTTGTTGGTTTGTTGCCGCTCCGCGTCCGCTGCCGGCGGCCCGGAGCAGCCTTTACAGGTCGTTCCGGAGGTAGATCTCGCGCGATACGCGGGCAAATGGTACGAGATTGCGCGTTTGCCCAACCGCTTCCAGCGCGATTGCGTGAGTGACGTCACGGTCACCTACAGCCTGCGCCCGGACGGCACGATTACGGTGCTCAACCAGTGCCGCCAGTCCGACGGGCGCATGAAGTCCTCCCGGGGAACGGCGCGCGTAGCCGGTAAGGGCGGGCCGAACTCGAAGTTGAGGGTCACTTTTTTCTGGCCTTTTTCCGGAAATTACTGGATTATTGACCTCGATTCCGATTATCGTTGGGCTGTGGTCGGAGAGCCGGATCGAAAATATCTGTGGATTCTGAGCCGTGATCCGCAGTTGGACGAGTCTGTTTACGCTCAAATCGTCGAGCGCATCCGAGGCCAGGGCTACGAGGTCAGCCGTTTGCAACGAACCACTCACACGCGCTGAAGGAGGCAAGCGAAGCCGCAAGCCTCCGGAAACGCACTTGGCGGGTGAGGCTGCGGGCGGGAAGGCCATGGGCTGGACGAGGCCGGCGCGGGTCCCATACGTCCTGGCTCGAAGGAAGTGCGGTCGGCGATGGCGGGGCTGCCCCGGGCTTGGCTAGAATCGGACAAGGATAGGTTATCCCGTGCAAACCGAGCCTTGCGGCATAGTCGCTGTTTATCCTGGTTCATTCGACCCGATCACCAACGGCCACCTGGATCTGATCGAGCGAGCCTCGCACCTTTTCGAGCGCCTCATCGTCGCTATCCTGCGTAATGAAGCCAAGAAGCCGCTTTTCAGCGTGGAGGAACGCGTGGAAATGGCGCGCGAGGTCTTGCGCAGCTATCGCAACGTCGAGGTAGAGAGCTTCGGCGGACTGCTGGTGGAGTTTGCCGCCTCGCGCGGGGCCCGCGTCATCCTGCGCGGCATTCGCGCCATTTCGGACTATGAGTACGAGTTGCAAATGGCGCTGATGAACCGGCGGCTGGCGCCCCACATCGAGACGGTCTTCCTGATGGCGGCTGAGGATTACTCGTTCTTGAGCGCCCGTCTGGTCAAGGAGGTCGTGGCGCTGGGCGGTGACGTTTCAGGATTGGTTCCGGCTTTGGTGCAGGAGAGGTTGCGGAAGCGGCTGGCAGTGGCTCGTTGAGAGGAGACGCATGGCGGGCAGGACCGCTCTTTCCGAACGAATCGAACGCATCAGCTTTTCCAGGACGATGGAGGTGGCGGGCAAGGCCGATCAGCTGCGGCGCCGCGGCCTGGACGTGGTGGATCTGGGGGTCGGCGAATCCGACTTCCCCACCCCCGAGCACATCAAGCAGGCAGCCTGGGAGGCCATCCGCACCGACTTCACGCGCTACACGCCCGCGGCCGGCGTTGCGGAACTGCGTCAGGCCGTATGCGACAGGCACGCCGCCGACTTCGGCACCTCCTACGACATATCCCGTTGCCTGATCACGGCGGGCGGCAAGCACGCGGTCTACAACTTCATCGAAACCATTGTCAATCCGGGCGACGAAGTCATCATTCCGGCGCCCTATTGGGTGACCTATCGGGACGCCGTGCTGCTCGCCGGCGGGCGCCCCGTGGTGCTGGAAACCGATGCCGCCGACGGCTTCGCCCTCCGCGCCTCAGCCGTGAGGAACTGCCTGGGACCGCGCACGCGGATGCTCATCCTGAATTTTCCCAACAACCCCAGCGGCGCTCTGCTGGATCGCGAAGAGGCCCGCCGGCTCATCGAGCTGGCTCGGCAGGCAGACTTCTGGATTCTGACCGACGAATGCTACGCCCGGCTGGTCTATGACGGGCAGCCATGGTCCATCGCCTCCCTGCCCGGCGCCGGCGAGTGCGTGCTGGTTGCCGGCTCGTTGTCGAAAACTTACGCGATGACGGGATGGCGCATCGGCTACGGCCTCGGTCCCCAAGCCGTGATCCAGGGCTGCATCCGGCTGCAAAGTCATTCGACCTCGAACCCCAATTCCATCGCCCAGAAAGCCGCGCTCGCCGCCTTGCTGGGGCCGCAGGATTGCGTGACCGCGATGCTGTCGGAGTACGGTCGCCGCCGCGATTATGTCGTGGAGCGGCTGCGCGCCATGCCGGGGGTCCGGGTCAACCCGCCTGCGGGCGCGTTTTACGTTTTCCCCAGCATCGCGCCCCTGCTCGACAAGCGCGCGATCGCAGGCAGCGCCGACTTCGCTGACCGTCTGCTGGAGGAGATGCGGGTCGCCTGCGTTCCCGGCGAGGCGTTCGGAGTCGAAGCGCACGTGCGGATTTCGTTCGCGGCCTCCCCGCGCGAGCTCGAGCGCGGCCTGGACCGTCTGGAGCAGTTCGTCACTCGATTGTGGGGATGACGTTCCGGCCATTCCGCCTGCTGCCGGTCTTCGACCGGCGTCCTTGGGGTCGGCAGGATCTGTCCCCGTGGTTTCCGCCCGCTGCCGAGCCTGTGGGCGAGGTGTGGTTTTACCACCTCAACCCGACGAGCCTCGGACCCACGCTGGAGCAACTGATCCAGGCGCACGGCAGGGCGATCCTGGGGCCGCGTGTGGACACGCCCTTGTTCCCCGTGCTCGCCAAGTTCATCTTCACCGCCGACAAGCTCTCGGTCCAGGTTCATCCTGGTGATGAGTACGCTTGGCGGAGGGAAGGGCAGTGGGGGAAGATCGAGGTCTGGTATGTGCTGCGGGCGGATCCCGGCGCTCGTCTGGCCTTGGGACTGCGCGAGCCGATTGCTGCCGGGCGTTTCCGCGCCGCGGCTCAAAGCGGCGAAATCGAGCAATTGTTGGCGTGGCGCGAGATTCAGCCCGGCGATGTCTACCTAATTTACCCGGGAACCATCCACGCACTCGGGCCCGGCGTCGTGGTCGCCGAAATCCAGCAGAATTCCGACTTGACGTACCGCATTTACGACTATGGCCGGCCCCGCCCGCTGCATCTGGAACAGGCTGCCGAGGTGGCGCACCTTGGCCCGTACCCCGGCTGCCCCCCGCCCATCCCCCTGGATCATGGCTGGCGCCGGCTCGCACAAACTCGCTACTTCGCGGCTGATTTGCTGCACACGGCGGGCACGCTCGACTACCAGCCCGATGCCGACCGGTTCCACTTGCTGCTGGTCCTGGAGGGTTCCGGACGATTGCAGGAAGAATCTGTTGTGGCGGGCCAGTGCTGGTTCATCCCGGCCGGCTGCGAACCCTTTCGCATCCAGACGGAGCAGCCCCTGCGCTTGCTGCGGAGCTTCTACCCGGGTCCAGCCTAGCGTCCGGGCGGCGCCACGCCCTGCCAGCCCACCAGCTCTATGCCGAGCTCGCGCATCAACTGGCGCGTTTCCGGCTCCATGAAGATGCGGCGATCCCAGTCACGCTGCGGCGCGCTGGTGGTGGCGCCCTTCAGTTCCTCGTCCAGATAGCCGGGATGCAGGATCATCATGTGCACGCCGGGCGGAAGCGAGCGCAGCGCCTTGTGGTAGGCTTCGCGCCGTTGCTCATAGGTTCTCGTGCCGCGCGCAGGGTCGGTCAGCAGACTGTCCAGCCGGAAGACGCCTTCGGCCTGATAGCGCGCTTCGTTCTCGAGAAGATAGTCGCGGATGCCAGGCGGGGCCAGGGCGACGGCTGCTTCCGAGGGCTTGACGCGGAGGATGGGGACGCCGTATTCGCGGCCCAGTTCTTCGAAGACCTGAAAATAATCCAGGCGGCTGTAGAGGGTCCCCATGTGCGTATCCAGATGCGTGAAACGGATTCCCAGCCGGCGCGCCTGTTCGATCTGGGCGCGCAACTCGGCTTCGACCTCGGCTGCGGTGGCCCGAGCCGCGGTCTGCGCCACCGCCGGATGCAGGTAGCCCTCGGCATCCAGCAGGCCGGGGACGCGATCGCGCGGCGCCAGCGGCCCCCAGCGCAGCGTCTTCCACTCGCTGTTCAGCGTCAAGTGCAGGCCGATGTCTTTCTCAGGATGCGCCCGCGCGTACGCCGCGGCTTCGGGCGCCCATGGGCACGGCATCATGATCGAGGCGCTGGAAACGGCGTTTGCCTCCAGCATCTCGATGATCGCGCGGTTTACCGAATGCGACATGCCGAAGTCGTCGGCATGCAAAATGAGGCGAATTTCGCCGGCGGGCGCCGCCGCCACCGACAAGGCAACAGCAATCCAGCGAGCCAGGTAGCGTTGCATCCTGCCTCCTAGAAGACAGCGTAACGCAAGGCCTTCAGCGCGACCCAGATCACCCACAGCCCGATCACCACGGCCAGCGCCTTGCCGTAGCTAACCTTCCGCGCCATGCTCGAAATCCCGAGCGCCGCCAGCAGGATCACCCAGATCGAAAACAGGTCGATCGAGGAGGCCAGGGCAATCAGCCACTTGGGCGTCGAGGCCGCATCGAGCCAGGCGCCGATGTTGAAGGCGGTAGGATTCTCCAGATCGAAATCTTCCGGGTGCTTGAGAAACATCATGAGGATGCCCAGCAGGGCCGCCAGCACATTGGGGAGAAAGGAGTAACAGGTCACGGCGAACACTTGCCGGAAGACCAGCTCGGCGCTCAGCATCAGATTGGTGACGAACAGCAGCGCACCGGCCGCCACCACCGTCGTGATGACGGTTCCCGCCACGGCGCCGACGTAGCTCATGACGCCGGCCAGCGAAGATTGCTGCTCGATGATGCGCTGGCGCTGCTCGGCGCTCAGGCTCTCCAGTTGCGGGCTCGATTCCAGAGCCCGCTCGAGGTAACGCTCCCAGCCGATCCGGCTGGAATAGAGGCTGACGAAAACGGTGGCGACCAGCATGCTGATCAACAGCGGCGCCCACCAGCGGGGGCGGGCGGCAATGTCTGCGAAGGCGCGCTTGGGATCGAAGAACACGGCGACCAGGCGGGCGGGTTCGCTCATCGGCTGAGCGTCGGAAAGGGGTGTTCCAGGTTGCATGGGTTCGGGCTCCGCATCGCGGATTATCCCACACCCTGCGTTCGCGAGGCCAGTTGTTAGACTGGGGAATGGAATTGTCTTACAGTGCGCGGTAATCGCGGTGGCGCCTTGGCGGCGTTCGCTGTGCTGCTGGCGTCGGGTTGCTCGAACAACCAGCCCAGGGAGACCGTACTGGCGGAGGCTTATGTCGGACCGAGCGCCCTTCGCTTGCGACAGGATCTGGCTTCACCGACCGCCGACGGGGCCGTTCTCAAGCATGGTGAAAGGGTCGAGATCATCGGCCGGCGCCGTATTTTTGTGCGCGTGCGCACCGCCCGCAACGAACGCGGCTGGGTGCTCATGCGGCAACTGCTTTCGCCCCGGCAAATGGAGGATCTGAACCGGCTGGCGGAGCGGGCCGCTCCGATGTGGTCGCACGGCGTGGCCACCGTGTACGATCCGCTGAACGTGCACACGGAACCCAACCGACAGGCGCCCAGCTTCTATCAGATCCAGCCGGGCGAGCATGTGGACGTCGTGGCGCAGAGAGTCGAGCCGCGAGGCCCCTACCAGAATCCGGCCCTTCTGCCTCCGCCGGCGAGGCCGGCGCCCAAGCGCCCGCGGCGCGACAGTGAAAAGCTGCTGCTACCCATGCCCCCTGCGCCCAAGCCGCCCGCCGACTGGTTGCAGTTGTCCCGCGCCACCCCGGCAGAGCTGGCCGAAAGGCGCCCCCCCAAACCTGTCCCGGTGGATACCTGGGCGCTGGTGCGGCTGCCCAACCGGCGTGCCGGCTGGGTCCTCGCCAAGGCTTTGCGCATGGAGATCCCCGATGAGGTGGCCCAGTATTCCGAAGGCCACCGGATTACGTCGTATTTCTCCGTGGGCCAGGTCCGCAGCGGCGATCAGGTCAAGCATAACTGGCTGTGGACCACCATCTCACCCGGCGATCACCCCTGGGACTTCGACAGCTTCCGCTACTTCGTGTGGAACGTGCGCAAGCGTCGCTACGAGACCGCCTACGTGGAGCGGAAGTTGAGAGGTTACTTCCCGGTGAGGGTCCATCCCGTGGAAGTCGCGGTGGGTGGCCGCAAGCAGACGTGGCCGGGTTTTTCTGTCGTCGTCGAAGAAGCCGACGGCCTGCGCTATCGCAAGACCTACGCCTATCAGGTTTATCTGGTGCGTCTGGTCTCCAGGACGCCGTGGCAGCCCGTAAACGAGGAGGGCGAGTGGGTGGCGCTGGCGGAACCCGAGCGAACGGCTCTCTCGCACGCTGTACAATGAAGCCGTGGGCCCCGTCCCGGAAGCCGATCGCCGGCGCCTGCCCACAGGAGATGGCGCGGGGCGGGACTTGGCAAGCGCCACGAAGTTTCGTAGAAATCAGATTTGCACCCACTAGCGTGGAGGACGATTTTATGGTCACTTGTCCAGTCTGCGACGCTGACATTGATGTGGACGAGGACGAGCTCGACGAGGGCGATACGCTATCGTGCGACGAATGCGGTACCGAGCTGCGCGTCGTAGGGGTGGACCCCCTGGAGTTGGAACCGCTCGAGGAAGAGGAAGAAGAGGACTTCGACTACGACGAAGATGAGGAGGAGGAAGACTGGCGCTAGCTTGCTGCCGCGCCTCCTTGCCGCCGCTCTGCTGCCGGCGGCGCCCGCCGGGACGCTCGCCGCGCAGAAAGCCCGCGGGCAGCAACCCTACGCCCTTATCGCGGGGACGGTTTTCCGCGATGACGGCCTCAGCTTGCCCGGGGCGCGCGTCGTTCTGGAGCCGCAAGGCCGGCCCGACCGCCGGCCCCGCACGCGCAGGCAAGAGGCGGTGAGCGACGCCAGGGGCGAGTTCGCGTTCCGCGTTCCCCCAGTCCCCTCCGAGTACCTCATCACTGCGAGCGCCCCCGGCTTTGAGAGCCGGCAGCGGAAGGTCCAGGTCCAGGGTGAGGAGCGGATTGATGTATTCCTTCGGCTGGCTAAAGCATCTAAGAACTGAGGGCCGCCGGAAAGGCTCCTGACAAGGCGGGGTGTATGAAGCGACGGACAGCTTTGTGGATCGCTTTGATCCTGGCTTGCTCGTCAGGTACGGCTCTCGGGCAGAAAAAGCCCAAGGAGGAGGAGGCTGCCGTCCGATCCGTGGAAGGGGTCGTTACCGACCCCGAGGGCAAACTCGTCGAAGGGGCGGTCGTGCAACTGAAAAACACCAGGACCTTGCAGGTCCGCTCCTTCATCACTCGCAAGGATGGCGCCTACTTCTTCCACGGCCTTTCCACCAACGTGGATTATGAGCTGAAGGCGGAGCACCAGGGGCGGTCGAGCGACGTCAGGACGCTCAGCGTCTTCGACTCGCGACGCAAGGCGGTGATCAACCTGAGGCTCAAAAATCCGTAAGGCGTCCGGAGCCTTTGGGCTGCGGTCGCAAAACCGAAACTGGGACGGGGCTCGCACGTTATGCGTGCTCCGGGAACGTCAACCAACAGGAGGCAAGGGATGAAATTGATTCGATGGGCAGGTTTGGCGTCGCTCGCTGCGGCGCTGGTTTACGCACAGGAGTTCAAGCTGGGCGGCAAAGTGGCCGACTTCGAGCTGAAGGACACCTCCGGCCAGACGGTCAAATTTTCCGGTCTCAAGGGCGATGTGACCGCGATCTTCTTCATCGCCACTCGCTGCCCGATTTCCAACGATTACAACGAGCGCATGAAAGCGCTCTACAACGAGTACAGCCCCCGCGGTGTGAAGTTCATCTTCATCAATCCCAACAGCACCGAGCCCGCCCCCGAGGTGGCTGAGCACGCCCAGAAGTGGGGTTTCCCGTTCAAGGTCTACAAGGATGACAACAACGTGGTGGCCGACCGCTTCGGCGCGCAGTTCACCCCGGAGGTCTTCGTGGTGGATCGGGCCGGCGTAATCCGCTATCACGGCGCCATTGACGACTCGCGTCCCGCTGACAAGGTCACCAAGCATTTCCTGCGCACCGCGCTCGACGAGCTGCTGGCGGGCAAACCGGTTTCCACCGCGGAAACCAAAGGCTTCGGCTGCACGATCAAGAGGGTGAAGAAGGTATCGTGAGATTTCTGGCCGTCCCGGTTCTAATGCTTTGCGCGGCTGGGTTGGCCGCCCAGCCGCGCTTGGTTCCTTTGGACGCCGCCGGCTACCGCAAGCTTCTTGCCGAGAACAAGGGCCAGATCCTGCTGGTGGATTTCTGGGCTACTTGGTGTGAACCCTGCCTGAAGGAACTGCAGGAGCTGGTGAAGTTGCACAAGCGACTGGGCGGGCGTTTCCGCCTGATCACCGTCTCGGTAGACGATCCCGAGCAGGAAGCCGACGCCCGGAAATTCCTTACAAAGTTCGGCGTGCCGCCGCCATACTACATCAAGCGGTCGGGGGATGATGACGCCTTCATCCGGGCCGTGGATCCGAACTGGAGTGGGGCGCTGCCTGCTCTGTTCCTCTACGATCGCCAAGGCCGGCGCGTACGTTCCTTCGTGGGCGAGACCGAGATCTCCGTGATCGAGGCCGCCATCCGCAAGCTGCCGTGACCCTCGCCGAGAGCCAGCTTGCCCGGCTGAGGGGGCAGGTCGCTTGGATCACGGGCGGCAAGCGCATCGGGCGCACGGTGGCGCGGGCGCTGGCCGAGCAGGGAGTTGCCATCGTAGCCAGTTACCGGCGCTCGGAGGCGGAAGCGCGAGCTATCGTCGAGGATTGTGAGCAGTTGGGCGTGGCTGCGCTGGCGGTGCAGGCGGACGTCAGCTCGCGGGAGAGCTTCGAACGCGCGGCTGAGCGAGTTCGCCGACATTTCCCGCAAATCCACATCCTGGTCAACATGGCCTCGGTCTACCGGCTGGTGGCCGTGGACGAGGTCCGCGAGCCGGACTGGGAGGAAAACCTCGGTGCGCACGTGCTGGGCTCGTTCTGGCCCGCGCAGATCCTCGTGCCCTGCATGCCTGCGGGCTCGCACGTCATCAACGTGGCCGACGCCTGCGTGTCGGGCCGGGTGCGCAAACGGGCGCTGCCGTATCAGGTGAGCAAGGCGGCGGTGGCTGCGCTGACCCGCGCCATGGCGGTCGAATACGCCGGCCGCGGCATTTTCGTGAATGCCATCGCCCCCGGCCCCATTCTGCCGCCCGAGGACTTTCCGGCCGAGACCTGGCAGAAGATCCGCGCCTCCGCGCCCGTTGCTTACCCGCTCAGCGACGAAGAGGCCGTGGCGCAATTCGCTTTTCTGGTTCTGTATCTTTCGATCACGACCACCGCCACCGGCCACACCTTCCCGCTGGACGTGGGAGAGAATCTGTAGCGTTTCACCGCAGGGCGATGGGGCGCAGGGCGAAGCCGGCGGTCGCGC
>Ga0209017_10001264_pt1 | contig 20014 bp, 14 predicted proteins | sample YNPBryunderm2012_FD_185812 | JGI IMG/M metagenome (GOLD analysis project Ga0209017, IMG submission 185812) | Anoxygenic and chlorotrophic microbial mat microbial communities from Yellowstone National Park, USA - YNP Bryant MS undermat 2012... ... | reverse complement strand
TAGATGCCCCAGCATGATCGGCCGGGGGTAGATCGGCACCGTGCCACTTCTGCTATCGACTGTAGTATCACAAAACAGCGCGCCCAATGAGTTGTACAGCAGCGCCAAGCAACGTCGCAACCGATGACTTGCCCAGCAGCGCCAGCCTATGGCCGCCCAACCGATCGCCTGTGTCCGCTGAGGCGGCAGCCGGGAAGTTTCTCTAGTACTCGATCTTGCACTCCGGCAGGGCCTTTTGAAGCTCCTGTATGGCTTCCTGGCTGGCGTATGTCACCTTCAGCACCAGTTGTTTGAGGTTCTTGAGCTTTTTCAGGTGCTCCAGGCCTTCGTCGGTAATCATCGTCTGCTGCAAGTTGAGCACCTCAAGAGAGTGCAGCCCGGCAAGCCAACGCAGGCCTTTGTCGGTCGTCATTGTGTTGTCCAGGTTCAGCCATTGTAGCTGTTTCATGCCTGCCAAGTGCGCCAGCCCCTGGTCGTCGATTTGCGTTTGCCACAAGTTGAGCCAGCGGAGGTTTTCGTGTCCCTTGAGGTTCGCCAGTGCTTCGTTGGTTGCCTGAGTTTGGCTCAGATCCACTTGCCACAGTTTGCTGAGGGTTTTCAGGTGCGCAAACCCTGACCCGGCGATGTTCGTCGCCCGCAGATTCAGTCGCTGGAGATTCTTCAGCGCGGCCAGGTGCTTCAGTCCGTCGTCGCTGATGTTCTGGCAGGCCATCAGGCTAAGTTCTTCCAGTTGAGGAAAGTTGGCCACAATGGCCAGCCCCTGGTCGGTCACGCTGCTTTGCTCCAGTGCCAGCACGCGCAGCGTAGTATGCCGGGCGAGGTGCTTGATGCCGGCGTCGGTCACCGAAGAACTTTGCAGTTTCAGCACGCGGAGTCTCTTGCACGTGCTGAGGTGCTCTACCGCGCGATCTCCCAGTTGCGCGCAGCCGCGCAAGTCTAAAACGTCGAGGTTTTCTAGCGGCCGAAAGTTGGCCAGGGCCTCGTCGGTGATTGCCGCAAAAAGTACCTGTAGATTGCGCAGATTGTGTAGCTTGCTCAGATGACCAAAACCTTGGTTTGTTATCGAGGCACTCGATACCCGCAGGCTGCGCAACTGTGGCTGTGATGCGAACAGTTTCAAGTCGTCGTCGGTCGCCTGGTCGGTCTGTGGCAACTCGATGGCGACGATGTTTCCGTTGTCGTCCTGCTCCACTTTGCCTCCGAGTTTTGCCACTCTTTCGGTAACCGCTTTTGTTTCGCTAACTGCTTTGACAGATTGACTTTCTGCCGCTGGCAGTTCGAGCGACCAGTCAAACACCGCCGAGTTCAAGATCACACTGTGCAATAGCACGAAGCAACACGTAGCGGCCAGCCCCCGAAAATCGCAGAGCGGTTTTAGCCTGAGCATGTCTTATCCTCCGAAATTGACGTAACTCGGCTATTTGGTTTCCCAATAAGCGACATTTTTTGGCTTCCCAACAAGCGACGACCGGCAGGGTCGTAGCCATCGAGCCGCAATAGCTTCGATGGGCCACGCCCGTACGATCCGCACAGGCCGTGCTTCAATCGCCACAACACAATTGGCCCGCAGCCGAGCGATTACCGCAGGTATGCGGGATGTTAGCGGACCCGTCTTGTGACCGGCGCGTACGATTCGGACCATTGTCGCTACCGAGGCGACGCTTCATACCGCTCACTCGAAACGCACAGCGGGCTGGCGGCCCGGCGACCGGCCGCGCCGGAGGCCCTTGATAGCAGGCGGGTTATTGGTAGGATTTAAGTTTCAATACCGGGGAAACAACCTAGTTCTAAACAGCCAGCGTAAATGGCGCAGGCTTGGTTGTCAATTTTGGCTAAAGCAGACCGCCAGCGCGTGCGGGGAAATTCGCAACCGGCTGGCCCATAAACGCAACTGGCGATCATGACCATGCTGGACAGTCGACTTGCAAAGGGCAAAACCAATGGCTACTAAGACTATTGCCGATGTAGACCTTTCGGGCAAGACGGTGTTGATGCGGGTGGATTTTAACGTTCCTATCAAGGACGGAAAGGTGACCAACGACCGGCGGATCGTGCAGGCGCTTCCCAGCATCCGCTTGGCGTTGGACAAAGGGGCCAAGTTGATCCTGATGAGTCATTTGGGCCGACCGGCCGAAAAGGGTTTTGAAGCGGAGTTTTCCGCCAAGCCGGCTGCCGAGCGGCTCAGCCAGTTGCTGGGCAAACCGGTGCGGCTCGGCCCGCCGAGTGTCGTTGGGCCCGAGTTGGACCAAATGGTCGCCCAGATGCAGCCCGGCGATGTGCTGCTGATGGAGAACCTTCGCTTCCACCCTGGCGAGACGATGCCCGATCGCGCCAAGAAAAACCCCGACGGCAAACTCACCCCCGAGCAGCAGAAAATCCACGACGAGTTCGTCGAGGCCATCGCCCGGCTGGGCGATGTGTACGTCAACGACGCCTTTGGCACTTGCCACCGCAAGCACGCCAGCATGTACGGGGTAGCCAAGGCCATTCAGGCCAAAGGCGGTCCGGCCGTGGCAGGCTTCCTGGTGCAGAAGGAAATCAAATATCTTTCCGAAGCCATTGCCAATCCCAAGCGGCCGTTCGTGGCAATACTGGGTGGGGCGAAGGTTTCGGACAAGATCAAGCTGATTTCGAACTTGTTGGCCAAGGTGGATCGGATTCTCATCGGCGGGGCAATGGCTTATACGCTCTTGCAGGCCAAAGGCGCCCGCGTGGGACGCAGCCTGGTCGAAGCCGATCAGGTCGAGCCGATGAAGCAACTGCTGGCCCAGGCCGGCGACAAGATACTCTTGCCGGTCGATCACGTGGCGACCGACAGCTTCGACCCCAAGGCCAAACAGGCCGGCAAGCCAGTGCCCGTGGATAACGTGAACATTGCCGAGGGTCTGCTGGGGATGGACATCGGGCCGAAGACCATCGCACAGTACACGGCCGAAATACGCCGGGCAGGTACGATCGTCTGGAACGGCCCGATGGGCGTGTTTGAACTGCCGGAGTTCGCCGCCGGCACGCGGAGCATCGCACAGGCGATTGCCGAGGCGACTTCCGCCGGGGCGATAAGCGTGATCGGCGGCGGCGATTCGGCGGCCGCCGTTGAAGAACTGGGACTGGAAGAGCGCATGACCCACGTTTCCACCGGCGGCGGCGCCAGTCTGGAGTATCTGGAAGGCCGCCCGATGCCGCCGATCGAAGTGCTCGACAAGACCTAGACCGGCATCAGGCCCGTTGTGTGGCGGCGCCGGGCACTGTGTAGCGCCGCGGGGTCGGCCGGGCAACAGGGTAACGCGAAAACGGTAACATTTGCGTTTGCTGCCGCGGCAACGGCGCTCCAAGCAGTGCATGTCTGCCGCGGGGCTGCGAGTGCACAGTTTTTTCTGATTTTTCTCAGGAGACTACTATGCCACTGGTTCCGATGCGAGTGCTGCTGGACCATGCCGCGGAGAACGGCTACGGGCTGGCGGCTTTCAACGTCAATAACATGGAGCAGATCCAGGCCATCATGGAGGCGGCCGAACAGACCGAGTCGCCGGTGATCGTGCAGGCTTCTCGCGGCGCGCGCAAGTACACCAACGACGCCTATCTGCGGCACCTGATGCTTGCCGCCGTGGAACTGCACCCGAAAATCCCCATCGCCATGCACCAGGATCACGGAAACTCGCCCAAGACGTGCTTCAGTGCGATGGAGCAGGGTTTCACGTCGGTGATGATGGACGGTTCGCTGCTGGAAGACGGCAAGACGCCGGCCGACTATGCGTATAACGTCCGCGTCACGCGCGAGGTGGTGCAAGCTGCACATGCCAAAGGAGTGACCGTCGAGGGCGAGCTGGGTTGTCTGGGCGGCGTAGAAGACGGACACGGCGCAGGTCTTACCGGCGAAGAAGCCCGCAAACATCTGACCGATCCCGAACAGGCCGAGCAGTTCGTGGCCGATACCGGTGTGGATGCCCTGGCCGTGGCCATCGGCACCAGCCACGGGGCATACAAGTTCAAGCGCAAACCGACCGGCGAAGTGCTGGTGATGTCGGTCATCGAGGAAATCCACAAACGGCTGCCCAACACGCACCTGGTGATGCACGGTTCCTCCAGCGTGCCGGAGGAACTGCTGGATGTGATCCGCATGTACGGCGGGTACATAAAGGAGACGTACGGGGTGCCGATCGAAGAGATACAGCGGGGCATCAAGCACGGCGTGCGGAAGATCAACGTCGATACCGACAACCGGCTGGCGATGACCGGTGCGATCCGCAGGGTCTTCGCCTGCCAGCCCACCGAGTTCGACCCGCGACTGTACCTCGGCCCGGCACGCGAGGCCATGAAAAAAGTCTGCATCGAGCGGATGGTGGCCTTCGGCCAGGCGGGCAATGCAGGCAAGATCAAACCCAAGACCTGCCAGGAAATGGTCTTCTTTTACCAGCAACTTGCCAGCCAGCAGGCTGCGGAAGAAGCGAAGGCTACAAAGTGAATTAGCTTTGCGCTGAGGCAGGATTGCACGCTGCGGTTCGACGCCACGCACCGTCGGCCCGACCACAAGTCTGCCGATAGTCTTGCGCGGCGACACATAACGACGCATAGCACGGATCATCTCGCGCTGCGGCCAATAAGATGACAATTGGTATGAAGGCCGGAAGCTGCTTGTGTGGCAGCTTGCGTGGTGTGGCAGCTTGCGTGGTCCGACGCCTTGCGGCCCGCTGCGGAGCTGGCAGCGATGCAGCACATCGACTCGCTGGATGACCCTCGTGTGGCGGTCTATCGTAATCTGCGCGATCGCACGCTGCGCGGCGAGAACATCTTCGTGGCCGAAGGGCCGATCGTCGCCCGACGGTTGCTGGAAAGCCGCTACCAGACCGAGTCGGTATTGGTCGCCGCCCAGCGTGCCGAGCAGTTCGCTGCGATCGTGGGCAGTCGCGCGCCGCTGTACGTGGCCGACGAGCAGTTGCTCCGCCAGATCGTCGGCTTTCCGTTCCACCTGGGCGTGCTGGCCGCAGGCCGCCGCAAGCCGTTGCCCAGCGTCGAGGAACTGCTGTCCGATATGCTCTCGCCGCACCAGCAAACGTCGGAAGCACCATCCGATCCGGCAGCCATCGGCGCCGCCGCGCCAGTACGCCTGATCGTCTGCCCAGAGATCACCAAGCCGGAGAACATGGGCCTGGTGTGCCGATCGGCGGCTGCACTGGGCATCGACGCCGTGCTGCTGGGGGCGCAGTGCTGCGATCCGCTGTCGCGGCGGGCGTTGCGGGTGTCGATGGGAGCGACTATGCACGTTCCCATGGCTCGCTCGGAGAAATTGCTGGCAGACCTTGCTATGTTGAAAATGGACTGGGGTTTTCAACTCATCGCCGCTACTACCTCGCCCGATGCCGAGAAGCTGCCACAGTTCCGCTGGCCGGCTCGCGCTGCCCTGCTGGTGGGCAACGAGTTCACCGGACTGAGCGACCAGTGCCTGCGGCTGTGCGATCGAATGGTAACGATTCCCATGCAACCGACGGTCGATTCGCTGAACCTCGGCGTGGCCGCCGCGATATGCATGTACGCCATGACAACCGCCGGAAAAACGTGAACAGAAGACCGGCGTCGCCCCGGCCGCACACAACACCCTCCGCCTTCGCCCGCTGTTGTATTGCAACAAAACTAGTTGGCGCTGTTAACGGCGGCGGCTCGTTTCCGGCGTGCGTGAGGGGGCATCAAGTCTTGCGCCTGGTGTTTAGCAGCCGCTGCCGCCTCGGCCAGCGTGCTCTCGGGCGGTAACTGGCGGCCGCCATCGCCTCTGACCTTCAAGCCCTTCGCGCCGTTTGGCTCAATCGAATCGCAGACTGCCGGCTGGCACACCGATGCCTCGTCGTCGGCCGGGGCGACGACTCTCGCGGTGGATGTCTCCGTATCGACGGGCACGGCCGCTGGCAGCGACGAGAGTTCTTCCAGAAGCTTCAACAGCGCCTGCCATGTGCCCTGCTGCTCTAACTGCTGCCAAAAAGCAGTGACCTGCTGCACCAATTCTTGTCGCCGGCGGCAGCGGTCCTGCCGTAACAGCTCGATGCCAGGCTCGATTTGCGCCATGGGCCGATCGGAACCGTAAATCCTCAGCATCCGCTTTCGCTGTGCCGCCTGGAAGCTTTCCAATTCCGCCTGCCACACGTCGCAGTCGTGTATCTCGCCCAGCAGAGTTTGCAGGCCCTTGGCTGCTTCGATGAACGGTTGGAGATTGCCTTGGTTGGCCGACCGGGCGATTTCTAGCGTATAGCGCAGTCGCTTGGCAGCAATACGCAACGAGTGCAGACGCTCGGCGTCGTCCGGCTCCTGTAGGCTGTCTTGAAGTGCAAGGAACTCATCCAGACGGATGCGGACATGGCGGGCGAACTGAACGAGGGCTTCTGGCGTTGCGCGATCGGCATCGGCATTGTTGGCCCGATCCAGAACCTTTTTCGTTCGGGAGAGCATTTCCTCCAGCACGCCGCTGCGCCGCAGAACTTTCACCGCCCGGGCAACGCGCGGTTGCAGCCGCTCGCGCCGCCGCTCCAGTTCTGCCAGCAGCCGACTCAACCCGCGGCAGACCGACGGCTCCAGCGGCTGGCTGAGAAAGCCGCACAGGAACTGGATTTGCACATCGGCATCGCGGGCGTCGCCCAGTTGGCGGGCCAGCCGGCGGATGTGCCTTCGCCAGCGCTGGAGCGTCCGCTTGCCGAAACAATCGCCAAACACCCGCAACGCGGCACGCAAACGCCGCGAAGCCACCCGAGCGCGGTGGATGTACTCGGTATCCTCCGCGTGACAGACGCCGGGCAGTTGCTTGCCGAGTTGCTTGGCTTGCCGGCGAATGTAAAGGGCCGCCAGCACTTCGTACACGGCATCCATAGGGTGCTTCGCTGCAAGTAGAGTGTGCTTTTCGACAGTCTCTATCATTTTACCCTGCCGACCTACCCTGCCGCCACGAGCGTCGAGCCGAGCGTGCCCCCCTGATACCACCCATTATGTGGGCATATGGATCGCTGCAAGAACGGCAGCCAGACAACGCCGACAATTGCTAAGCCGTTTCCGCGTAATACATTGCGATATTTTTTTCCGCGCATGAACTCGTCTGGTGCCCTATGCCCGAATGCCGGGGGCAATCCGCACAAGCCGACGATAAATACTTCTTCCGGCACCATTGCCCGGTACTCGTTGGTGTTGAAATGTTGTCGGTTGTTTGGCAGTTATGACCCCTCTGGCTGCGGGCACCAGTCCCCATCGTTGGACGCTCCCTGCCGACAGAAGTTCACGGTCGGCAGAAGAAGTCGCCGGTCGGCGGAAGTCGCATGCAGCCAGTGCCTCATGGCCCGGCTGTGCTGTTTTTTGGCGGCTAGCTTGTGTGGCGCCGTAAAAGCGACGTCGGCAGGTGTCGCAACCCGAACTGTTGGCCAAATGCCCTGCGAGCACCTAAAATGGCTGGCGTTGCGCGTAGGCTTCGATGGCAACGCCGTGCACTGACCGCGCTATACTCCGAGCGAGCAGCAGTGGAGCGTTTTCGGAGCAATAACATCTCGCTTCAGCAAGCGGAAAAGACAAGCTATTGGGGCCATTCTTCTGGGACACTCGAAAAAGGAGGCTGACCAAATGCGCCAAGCAGATCGACTGTCGCTTGTGTGGCCGATCCCACATTGGAGTGCGTTGGCGGGCTTATTGTCTTGCTGTGCCTTGTGGCACGGCTGGGCCGCAGCGGCCGAGTACCCGGCCATTGGCACGATCGAGCGGCTAGACGCACGCTTCGATCAACTGGTGCTGCCGGGCGCAGTTTTGGAAAAACTCGCCGAAGGTTTTCGCTGGAGCGAAGGCCCGGTGTGGATTCCCGATGGCCGCTACCTGCTGTTTTCCGACATCCCCAATAACGCCGTCATGAAGTGGGAGCCGACCAAGGGAATCAGCGTATTTCTGAAGCCTGCCGGGTACACGGGCCGGGAACCGCGCGGGGGCGAGTCAGGCTCGAACGGGCTGGCGCTAGACGCCGCCGGACGGCTGATACTCTGCCAGCACGGCGACCGAAGGATTGCTCGGCTGGAAAAAGACGGCGCCTTCACCACGCTGGTCGACAGCTTCCAAGGCAAGCGACTGAACAGCCCCAACGACCTGGTCTTCAAGTCTAACGGAGACCTGTACTTCACCGACCCACCGTACGGTCTGGCCAAAGGGCCTGACGATCCGGCCCGAGAACTGGACTTCTGCGGCGTTTACCGCCTGTCGGCTGACGGCAAGCTGACCTTGCTTACCCGAGAACTGACCCGGCCGAACGGTATCGCCTTTTCGCCCGACGAAAAAACGCTCTACGTAGCCAACTCGGACCCGAAGCGGGCGATCTGGATGGCTTTTCCGGTCAAAGAGGACGGCACGCTCGGGCCTGGCCGGGTGTTTTTCGATGCCACGCCGTGGGTCAGCAAACTAAAAGGACTGCCCGACGGACTGAAAGTCGATACCGCCGGCAACCTTTGGGCCACTGGGCCGGGCGGAGTTAATGTGTTCTCCCCGGATGGCACTTTGCTGGGAAGGATCAATCCCGACCAGCCGACGGCCAATTGCTGCTTCGGAGACGACGGCTCGACGCTGTACATAACCGCCAACCAGTATCTGTGCCGAATCCGCACGAAGGCCAAAGGCTTGAACTTCGCGGACAGGCAGGGGGCCGCAACGCGGCACCACCGGCCTCAACTGCTGAAAAACCCCACTTTCCGACCGGCCGAAGGACAAACGCTCCCGGAAGGCTGGACGCTGTGGGCACCGCTTCACCCACAAGCGGCTTGCCCCGTAGCGGCCACCACAGAAGGACTGCGCATCGAAGCGCCGGCCGACTTTCCCATGGCTGTCGGCGGCGTTTATCAAGATGTCTCCGCGATCACCGGCGGCACGGCCTATGCCATCCGCGCCCGCTGTTCCGCTGCGGAACTCTCCAGCGCTTACCGCTCGCTGATGATTCGCTTGTTGTGGACGCGCGGCGGCAAGCCGGTTCATCCGGCCGGGGCGTTGGTGCGCGGGCCGGTCGCCCAGGGCACTCTGCTACAGTTCGAGGATGTGCTGGTGGCGCCCCAGGAGGCAGACGGCGTCCGCTTCTGGCTGGAGGTGAAATGGCCAGGCCGCGGCAGCGTGCTGTGGCACGAGGTCACGCTACAGCCTACCGATCCCCCGCTGCCCCGGAAGGTCAAGCTGGGCACGGTACACTTCCGGCCGCGAAACAGCACCCCTGAAAAGAATCTCGATCTTTTCTGCCAGTACATCGACCAGGCCGGCCAACTGGGGCTGGACGCAGTGTGCCTCGGCGAGGCGATCACCATGGTCGGTACCCAGAAAACCCTGGTGGATGTGGCCGAACCGATCCCCGGTCCCAGTACCGAAAAACTCGGCCAAGCGGCTGCACGGAACCGCCTTTGGGTAGTGGCCGGGCTGATGGAGCGCGATGGCCCCCGCGTCTATAACACGGCTGTACTGTTGGATCGGCAAGGGAAACTGGCCGGCAAGTACCGCAAGGTGCATCTTCCCCGGGAAGAATGGCAAAAAGGAATAACGCCCGGCAGCGAGTATCCGGTATTCAAGACCGACTTTGGCACGGTGGCAATCCAAATCTGCTACGACTGGTTCTTCCCCGAAATACATGCCATCTTGGCGTTGAAAGGGGCTGAAGTGGTCTTCGCACCCACCTGGGGCACTACTTTCCCGGACCAGGAAGGACGCGCCGAGGGAGAAACGGTCTTTCGCGTCCGGGCACGCGATAACGGTTTCTATCTGATTCCTTCAGTCTACGATGGCAGCAGCATGGTGATTGATCCGCTGGGCCGGATTCTGGCCTCCAACAAGGGCAAAGAAGGGGTGTTCTGGGCCGAAGTGGATTTGAACCACCGGGAGCCGCTGTTTTGGGTCGGCCATTGGGGCGCTGTTGGTCCCCGTGATCGGATGCCAGAAACATACCAGCCGCTGACCGAGCCGCCGACGTTTACCCGATGGTAGCAGTGCTACTGAGTTTCGCCAAACGTAGTCCCTGGATGATATAACGCTTTCCTAGGAAGGCTGCGTCACCAAGAAATGCAAATGTCAATAACTGCTTCCAATACATAATGCGGCATCCGCTTCCGACACGTGTGCTTTCATCGATGGCCGTCGTAATGTCGTGGTAGGCTGGGGGATGCAACATGTGGAAACCTTCCTTGCTGTTACCTCTGCTGGCGACGCTGATCGCCGGCTCCGTTGTCGGTGCGGCTGATGTTACCAACTCGTTGAAGCTGAGCCTGTCGTGGGGATACCAGTCGAAGTCGGCAGCGCCGTTTTGTGTGCGGCTGCTGGCCGACGGCGTGGAGTTGTCGCAGCCGGTTCCCGTCGACATGGAGCCGCCCGACGAACTGCGCGACGGGACATGGCACACGCGCTCCGGCGGCGGCGACGTGGACGGCCTGGAGCTGCTGCTGCGCTATCCGCCCGCACAGCCCGGCCAGATCGCCAACCTCAACAGCATTTGGGCGGCTCTGATCGCGCAAAGCGATCCCGATACTGCCCGCCGCCTCCGCACCGATCCGGCCTTCCAACGCGATGGGCGAAGATTGACCATGCAGATGGACCGCGAAGGAACCAAGGGATTCAGCGTCGCCGTCAGCCAGTTGCTCGAGCATCGGGCGCTGTGGGTGCCGTCGTTGGATGTGTACCTGGCGGTGGGCGATCCGCCGATCGATTTCGCCGCACATTCTCAGCAGTTGCGGGCGTGGCAAGGCAAACGCATTCTGGATCGGGTGCGTGTTGAACCGGAGGCCACATACGCTCAATACACGGCTCTTTGGGAGGACATGGGCTCGCCGCGCTACGCGCATCCCTCTCAACCAGCACCGGGACACATCGTCTGTCTTGGTTGGGACAGCGCGCTGTACAAGTTCGGCGTCGACCGCGGCGCCGGCGTATGGAGCGACTTGGGCAACCCCGATTCGTTCCACTTCTGGTTCGATTTCGGCGTGATCGACAAAACTCTGGAAAAGACTTGGAAAGGACAGAGACTGGCTGACGCCTTGCCGGTCATTTGCACGGTGATCGAGCGTGACGGGCTGCGCTATGCAGTCGAGCAATTCGCGTATCCGCTGCATGGGCCGCCAGCCGAGCGACGCGGCGACATACCGATGCTGCTGCTCAACAAAGTGCAGGTCACCAACCCGCAGAGCAAGCCGCGCTCCGTCGCAATCGCGCTGCACCACCGCCGTCGGCTCCCGGCAAAAGCAGGGTTTGCACTGGTGCAACCGGCCGACGGAAGCACGCACGCAGTAGAGGAGACCGCCGACCGCCGCGTACTGTTTGCGATACAGGGCCAACAGCTCGATGTCCAACTACGCAATACAGCAGATGACGTGACAGCCGACAAGCCGGCATTGCGGGCGGTCAGTGTGCTGCTGTCGTTCGAGCTGCCTGCCGGCGGATCACGGGAGTTCATCGTCAAGCTGGCGTCGCCGCCTGTGTCGCCGGATGAGCTCCAGACGCTCTTTCGCCTGGAATATGCCGCCGCACGCGACGCTACGCTGAAGTTCTGGTCGGACTACCTGATGCGCGGCGCACAGTTCCAGGTGCCGGAACAGGCCGTCAACGAGTTGTTTCGGGCCAACCTTTGGCACGCCCTGCGTCTGCCGCGGCGGCACGGCGGCCCGCAAGCCGGAGTGAAACTCGACCTGCCCTATTCCAATTTCGCCTACGGCCAGCAGGGCATTCCCTGGCCCATAAACCAGGCCGTGTACGTCGACTACATGCTTTACGACCTGCGCGGCTATCACCAGATCGCTGCTGAAGAGTTGGCGGCCATATTCCGTAGCAATCAGCAGGCCAACGGGCGCGTCGGCGGATATGCGAATTGGTTCGTGTACACGCCGGGCATGATGTATGCGGTGGCCCAGAACTACCTGCTGTCCGGTGACCGGGCAGCCTTCGAGCAGCTATTGCCGCCGACGCTCAAGGCTCTCGACTGGTGCCTGGAGGAAATTCGCCTGGCGCAGCGGCAAGAAGGCCCGACCAAGGGGCTTGTCCGTGGGCCGTTGAACGATTTGACCGGCGACGGGGTGTGGGCCTTCAATCAGGCGTATCTGTACGCCGGATTGGACACATTGGGCCGGGCGCTGGAGCAGGCCGGACATCCGCGCGCCCAGCAGTGCCGATCTGCGGCGGAGAACCTGCGCCAAGCCATCGTCCGCGGCTTCGGCGCCGCGACGATGCGCTCGCCGTTGGTGCAACTGCGCGATCGCACGTGGACGCCGTATGTGCCTTCCGAAGCGGCCAGCAGCGGACGGCGCTTCGATCAGTGGTATCCGACCGACGTCGATACCGGCGCCTTGCATCTGCCGCGTTTGCGGGCATTGCCGGCCTGCCATCCGCTGACCGACGCCCTGCTTCACGACCACGAGGATAATCTGTTCCTTCACGGCTGGGGCATGGCCAACGAACCGGTCTACAACCCGCAGGCAACTGTCTACCTGCTCCGCGACGATCCCCAAGCCGCGATTCGCGCCTTCTACAGCATGATGGCCTGCGCCTTCAGTCACTCGGTGTACGAACCGGTTGAGCACCGATGGACATGGGGACAGTATTTCGGTCCACCCAGCACCGATGGCGCGTGGTTCGAGTTGTATCGGAAGATGCTACTGGACGAATGCGATGACGACACACTGCTGCTGTTGCAGGCAGTGCCGCGGCTGTGGCTGGCCGATGGCAAGCAGATCGTCGTCGCCCGGGCGCCGACGTGGTTCGGGCCGCTGACGATGACAGTCGCCAGTCACGCGGCTAAGGGATATATCGTCGCCGAAATCGCCGTGCCGCAGCGCCGCCCGCCGAAGACGCTGTTGGTCCGCTTTCGACATCCCGACGGCAAGCCGATGCGGTCGGTCACCGTCAACGGCGAGGAGTGGCGCGAGTTCGAGCCGGCCCAAGAGTGGGTGATAATCTCCAATCCCAAGACGGATCGCTATACTATCAAGGTCGAATACTGACAGCCAAATACTGACCGCGCGGTCTGCCAGACCTACCGGTGAACCTGTCCGCGCTGGACAGCCGATACTATCAAGGTCAAATTATCCAGGAAGCGGTTTGCCCTCGCCGCGTGCAGTCAACGTGAAAACCGCGAGCTGTGCGTGGCCAGCGCAGCAGGCGCGGGCATGGCGCCGCAGGGGATGAGCCACTATGCTTCAGAAGATGGCAACCGCGGCGGTGCTCTTTGTGGCCTTGCTTGCGGCGGGCGTGCGAGCCTTCGGTGCAAATGCCGCAGAAGAGCAGGCCGTAAAGCGTCTGGCCGAGGAGGTTCGCACCAAGGGCTGGATCGTCTTTTGCGCCCGGTCGGAAAAAGGCGATTGGGACTTGTTCCTTTGCCGGCCTGACGGTTCCGCGCTGCGGAACATCACCCACACACCCGAGTACAACGAAGCGGCCCCGCAATTCTCGCGCGACGGACGGCAATTGCTTTACCGCCGCTTACTTCTTGGATCGCTGTAACTTCAATCGTAACGGTCCGTTTCTCGCGCATCAAGCAGTCTTGTTCGTGATAAATTGTTTAAGCCTATCGCTGCTGGGGACCGCCAGCCCGTCCGCCGGCCTGCGTAAGGGGGCGATCGGCATCAACTATTTGGGCGTTAACGCTGGACTTATGTGAACTATTCTAGGAGACGCCGTCATGCCCGCCTAGCAAACCGCATGAACCGCTTGCCACCAAGTGGTGAGGCACGGCTTGGCATCTTTGCGTCTGCATGGGTGGTGGGAGCTTTGCGACGGTGTGCCCGGTGACCTAAGCGCTTTTTGGGAAGCCAGTTACGCACAAAACGGGCCCCGCGTTTACGAATCCGTCGCCCTTCGGTAAATAAGCAGACGGGGCTAAGCGCCGCACTCGCCCGGGTTCTTCACGCCGAGATTGGGACGGCATTGAATGAGGATTGGCCTGTCGTTCGACGAGCAAGCGGAAGTGCGGCTGAAGCCGCTGGCCAAAGGCCGCTGCAACGTGCCACGCTCCTGCTGGCAGTGGTTTTCAACCTGGGGGCGCTGGCGCTGTTCAAATACGCGGTGTTCTTGCAAGACAATCTGAACCAGGTGTTGGGCTGGCTGGGGACGGCACAGCTCCGTACTGTGCAAATCGCGCTGCCCATCGGCATCTCGTTCTACATCTTCCAAGCCACCAGTTATGCGGTCGATGTGTATCGCGGCGCTGCACCGGCGGCCCGCTCGCTGGCCGACTTCGCCTGCTATGTGTCCATGTTTCCGCAACTGGTGGCTGGACCGATCGTCCGCTACAACACCGTCGCCCGGCAGTTGCTTGCACGCGATCATACTTGGGAGCGCTTCGCCTCCGGCGTTGCGCTGTTTGTGCTCGGATTCGCCAAGAAAATCCTGCTGGCAAACCCCATCGGCCTGGCGGCCGACGCCGCCTTCAATGCCCGACAGTTGACGCCCATCGACGCCTGGTTCGGCGCGGCGGCCTACGCCTTCCAGATATATTTCGACTTCTCCGGGTATTCCGATATGGCCGTCGGGTTGGGCCGCATGTTCGGCTTCGAGCTGCCGGCAAACTTCAATTCCCCCTATCTGGCCGAAAGCATCACCGACTTCTGGCGCCGTTGGCACATCTCGCTAAGCACTTTTCTGCGCGACTATCTGTACATCCCGCTGGGCGGAAACCGCAAAGGACCACGACGCACTTACGTGAATCTGATGATCGTCATGCTGTTGGGCGGACTTTGGCACGGCGCCAACTGGACGTTCGTGGCCTGGGGCGCATATCACAGCGTTTTGCTGGCAGCCGAACGCCTGCTGGGCAAACGCAGCATGTACCAGTGGCTGCCCCGACCGGCACGCATTGCAGCGACCTTCTTGCTGGTGCTTTTCTCCTGGGTGCTTTTCCGTTCTGCAAGCTTGGCCGACGCCGCCGAGTACCTGCGAGCGATGTTCACGGCAGGCGCTGGGGGCCAGTCCGCACTGTTGCTCGCCGCACAGCTTTACGCACGCGGTCCCCTGCTGGCTATGGCCGCTTGCGCGTTGTTGGCCTTCCAAAGGCGGCAATCGCAACATTGGGCCGAGCGGCTCGATTGGTGCAAGGCCGTGCTGCTGGCTGTGACTTTTAGCGTCTCGCTGGTGGCGATGTTTTCGCAGTCGTTCAATCCCTTCTTGTATTTCCAGTTCTAAAGGCGATACTGGCTGCTGCGGGAGAAAGGGATGGCAGGCACGCGCGGAATCGACCTGGTCGTTACGCTCGGCTTCGGGCTGCTCATCGGCAGTGCGGCAGTCATCGAAGTCCTCTGCGACCTGCGGAACAACGATCGGCCAAAGGTCGCCGAAATCTTCATGCGCGCCCCCAGCCGAGCGAACCTCCGTTTGTACGAACGCAACCTGGTCGAAAAAAGCTGGGTGGAAGGACAGTTGCGCCCCTGGGGCCAACTGGCACAGCTTGTGCTATTGCAGGACGCCGGCAGCAAGGCGCTGGCGGGACGAAACGGATGGTTCTTCTACAAACCAGGAGTCGAGTACCTCACCCAGCGCCGGCCGCCGACAGAAGCAACCCACAATGCCAGCGACGCGCTGCGGGCGATAGTGGCATACCGCGATGCCCTGGCTGCACGCGGCATCAAGCTGCTGGTCGTTATCGTTCCCAACAAGGAAAGCATTTATCCGGAGATGCTCTCCCAACGGGGCGGCAAGCTGGAAGCGATCGTCGCCCCCGAAACGCGCAGCCTGCTGGATGGCCTCTCGGCCGCAGGGGTGGAAACAGTCGATCTGTTTCGGGTCTTTGCGGCAGCCAAGCGCGAGCGCGCGGCCTGCTCTGAAACGGGCGGCCCCGTAACACCGCTGGAGCCACTCTATCTTGCCCAAGATACCCACTGGTCTCCGGCTGGCGCCGAACTGGCAGCCCGAACTGTTGCACAGCGCTGCGTGGAATTGGGCTGGATTTCCCCAGGCAGCACCGGCTACGTGTGCAAGCAGCGCAGCATCCGAAGGCTGGGCGATGTGCTTCGCATGTTGCAATCGCCGCCGTTGGAGCGGCACATCCAGCCGGAGGAAATCCATTGCCAGCAGGTGGTGGAACTGAATACCGGCCAGATTTTCCAGCCGCAAGCAGACTGCCCGGTGCTGGTATTGGGCGACAGCTTCCTGCGCATCTTCGAATACGACGAACCGCGCGCGGCCGGCTTCCTGGCACACTTGGCGCGAAATCTGCGTCAACCGGTAGCGGCTCTGGTCAGCGACGGTGGGGCATCGACCCTGGTGCGCCAGGACTTGTATCGCCGCCGAGAACTGTTACAAGACAAGAAACTGGTGATCTGGGAGTTCGTGGAACGCGATATCCGTTTCGGCGCCGAGGGCTGGCAACTGGTCCCCTTGCCGCCGGTGGCGCACGTGGGGAGGTAATCATGCTGCCAATCATCCCCTGGCTTTTTCTTGCGCACAACGATAATGTGTCCCAGATGGTCGCAGATGCCGATGCGGGTATTGTTGACATTCGCAAAATGTGACAACGCGCGCCACGAGGAAAAACCTCATATCGGGCGGTCACTACCTTTCCCGAAGATCAATAATTTCCTCTGGCTACTACTCAGCGCTTTTTCTGGCGAATACTCAGCGCAGGGCCGGGCCAAAGGACTTCTAACATGTGGTGGTCGGTTTCTGAAAATATCGTAAAAGTGTTGTCGCCCGGTTTTAGCACTTTAGGGGGAATCACGTGGATATCGTAGTCGTAATGATGATTGTTTCCCTCATGCGGGTGTTGATAGTCGTTCAGACGATAGGGAGCGTGGTGCTTATCCCAGCCGTGCCAGGTGCGATAGTGAAGCCCGACCTCGATGACTGAAGACGGATCGTAATCGCGCGGCAGGGTAATCATACACGATTTGCGCTGACCTGCGCGCACGCCGAACTCGGCCGGCAGGTTTGCCACCCGGTATAGCGCAACGCTTTCATTTGTCCGCTGCAACGACAGGTTCGTAACTTCGTCCGTAACAAACCACACTCCCGATTTGTCACGAATGCGAGCGATCAGTCGAATCGCTCCGGAGCGCTGGTCGGGCACCCAGCGCGTATTCCAAATGGTCTTGAACGGCGGCGCCCGCAAAGTGCCTACGTGACCTTGCCACTCGGCTGGCTGGTCGCGGTTGGGCTGGAACCAGCCACCATGCCAATCGAGAAAACAACCATCGCCGTTTTCATCGTATCCATCGTACCAGGCGAAAACGTCCACACGATCCACCCGGCTTTCATCGACCTCCAATTCGATGGAAGGGTTTTCTTTCAAAACGCTGCCCGTAGCCGGCGAGGCAATTCGCCCCCGAGAATGCCGCACGCTGGCCGGGTCGAAGTACACCCGTAACACCAGTGAGTACAGCCCCCATTGGCCCCAACCATCCTTCTTGACATGGCTGCATGTGGATTCAATGAGATTGGTGCCCACTTTGAGATGGTTTAGTGGAACAGGGATCACCGGGTTGTCCTGGAAGTAGTAGTTTTCGGGCAGATTGCGCTGGTTATCCATCTTCGGCGGAGGAACGTCCAGCCAGTCGTTGCCGTTAAAACGTATTTGCGGTTTTGTCGTATCCAGATGGCCGCCCCATCGATCCAGCATCACCTCGGCCCTCAGAGCGCCGGCCAGCTCGGGGATTTCCAGCTTCAAAATCGGGTTCGGTAAGAACTCCTTGGCCCCGGCGTGGCGCGCCTGCGGATTTGTCACGCGCCAAGCCAGATTACCGCGATTGTGCAAGACGTACTCTTTGTATACATCCCCTGGCCGCGGTCCGGAACGTTGTGCTTCGGCAGCGACAGCCCAGGCCGCCGAAAGATAACACATAGAAACAATCAACGGTCGGAGAAGCGTTCTGACAGCCATTGTGCAACTCCCTGATTGTTGAGTCTTGTTGGTCAGTGAATGCTTTGGCACCGTACCACTACTTGCCTGCTTGTCTTTTCCCTGCGTAGCTGCCAATGTAAACCACTTTTAGGCGCTATGCAAACACATTGTTGGGAAATAGACGCTATCACAATGTTGGGAAGAAAGTTCGTCGCGCGTATTGTCACCTTCCTAGCGCGGCTTGTGGCCGCAACCAAATGGCAGCCACGCACTGCGGTCGCGTCCGTTGTGTCTTGGGTGGTGGTCTTCCGAGCACCAACGCTAGTGCGGCCGCGACGGAGCGCGGCCCTCCAGATCGCTATCCGCATGGGCCGCGTGCAGCCAGGGTCTGCCGTAAAGCTCTGCTTCGATACCGCTGCCATAGTGATAGCACTAGACCGATTGGGGGAGGGGAAATAATGTCCGGGGGTTGAACTGGCGCACTGGTCGTGTAATAATAAGGCGGAGTTCTGGGTGTTGGTAATATGCGCCCGGACAATACCGTCTCCCGCCTTGCGGTCAAGAGCGGGCCTACCTTGGTTTGACCGCCGAGAACCTGCTGGACAGCTCCAGATACTAACTGGCTGACAAGACGCCCACGCAGAGTTTGCCTGCGGGCCGGCCGATTTCGGACACCTGCTATGGCCCCGGTCAGCGTCGGCATTGATGGTGTGTGCTATAAGTCCCAGCCGCCAAATCGCTGGATTTCGGATCATTGCCGGGCCAAGACCCGCTCCGAGTTCAGCCGGCCCCCTGCTGGGAGCCGTCGCCTTGATATCGGCGCACATGCCCAGGACGGCAGCCAATGTGCGGCAAAAGCAGGGCCAAAGCAGATGGTCCCTCCGGGAGTTAGTTTTCGAGGGGAGCTCAAATGAGAACGCGAACCGGTCTGCTGTTGGCGTTGATCACTGGGGTTTTCGGCTTGTACTTGTCATACGCCGGCGATGAACCTAAACCGGCCAACGCAGATGCCCAGTTGACCCCGGAAGCCAGGGCGCGGGCCGAATACGAGGCGGCCGAGAAGGCAGCTCAGGAAGCCGAAGCTGCGCTGGTTCCGTTGCGAGATGCGATGAGAAAAGCCGAGACGGCTTACGCCGATGCCAAAAGCGCGGCCAATGCCAAGCGACAGCAGGCCACAGAAGCGAAAAATCTGGCGGGCGAAGAAGGCGCAAAAATGTTGCAGCAGGCCGAGGCCGCTTTGGCCACGGCAGTCAAGGCACTGGCCGATGCCAGCGCGGCCAAGCCTGCGGCAGAACAGGCGTTGGCCGAGTCCAGGGCTGCGTTGCGTCCGTTGCAGGAAGCTTATGAGGCGGCCGAAAAGGCGGCGCAAGAGGCCGAAGCCCGGGCGAAGGCTGCCGCCGACGCTGTAGAGAAGATTGAACAGGAGGCCAGGATCGCTACTGCCCAAGCAACTGCCTTGCGCAAAGCCGCCGAGGCAGCCAAGGCCGAGTTGCCCAAGGTAAGGCGACGCCAGCAGGAGCTGGAGAAGCAGGCCGCTGCGGCAGCCCAGAAACTGTCCGAAGCTCAGTCGCAGAAAAACTCTGCCGACGCCGCGCTTGCTGCCGCCAAGGAGGCGTTGGCTGCTGCAACCGCCGCAGTGCCGGCAGCCGAGAAGGCGGCCCGCGAGGCTGAAGCCAAGGCGCGGCAGGCGGCCGGGGATGCCAAGAAGTCTGACGCAGAGAAGAAGCAAGCTGCCGATGAAGCGGCTGCCAGGCGGAAGGCGCTCGAGGAGGCCAAGGCCGCCCTGCCACGCGCCAAGACCGCCGTGCAAAGCGCCGAGAATCAGGCCAAGGCCGCCGCGCAGAAGCTCAGCGAAGCCGAATCGGAGAAGAAAGCGGCCGACGAGGCCCTGGCTGCGGCCAACAACCAGATAGCGGCTGCTGCTACACTTGCCCAGGCAGCCGAGGCCGCGGCGAAATCGGCCGAACAGAAGAATCGGCTGGCTGCACAGGTCGCCGCCAAGCGCAAGGCGCTATCGGATGCTGCGGCCGCCGTAGCGCAAGCGGAGCAGGCCGAACGTGACGCCCAGGCTAAGGCCGCGGCGGCTGCTCAGAAGCTGGCTCCGGCAGAGTCGCAGAAGAAGGCGGCAGACGAGGCCCTGGCCAGGGCCAGGCAGCAGGTGGCTGCGGCAACGGCAGCGGTGGAAGCGGCAGAGAAGGCCGCGCAAGAGGCCGAGGCCAAGGCCAA
>Ga0209017_10001261_pt1 | contig 20033 bp, 17 predicted proteins | sample YNPBryunderm2012_FD_185812 | JGI IMG/M metagenome (GOLD analysis project Ga0209017, IMG submission 185812) | Anoxygenic and chlorotrophic microbial mat microbial communities from Yellowstone National Park, USA - YNP Bryant MS undermat 2012... ... | reverse complement strand
CCACACGAACAAACGGGAGCAGACAAGCAGGTTGTTTTCATCTCGTCGTTCTACCACCCACCCCCACTTTCGTCCGCTCAAAAACTGAAATGCGCCGGCCACCGAACGGCATGGAAAAGAGGTCTTGCATTCGGTGGGCTTTGGATTAGACTATGGAGCAGCTGAAAGCTCAGGAAGCGAGCGTAGCTCAGCCTGGTAGAGCGTCACCTTGCCAAGGTGAATGTCGAGGGTTCGAATCCCTTCGCTCGCTCCAATTTTTTTTGTGGGCCCACTGTCTCTCTCGTAAGGTCCCCGATTCAGCTTCGCGGCTGTGTTGGCTGTCGAACCTCGGTTTATAGCCGGCCTTAGGGCCATGCTGCGGAAAGCCGGGGGCTGCAGCATACGGGCTGCGGCGGTAGCTGAACCGGCCGGTTCAGCGGCCCGCAGGTCTCCGGCCCAATGGCATCCTTCGCAACGAGCGGGTCGCTGCGAGCCGAAGTGGCTTCAGTTGGGGCACGGGCTGAGCTTCCATGGGCTAGGTTTCACGGCAGCAACTCCCTAGGAACACCGGGGCCCGGGCCGTCTGTTGAGTTCCAGGAGTGGTTCAAGTTGGATTCGCCGGGGCTGGACTGTTCATTTGCCTACCCCACGGCTTTGGGGTTTGGCCGAATCGGCAACTTACGAGCCAGACCATGGGTGGGGAAACGGCCGGCGCTGCACCCTGCAAGCAGGGGCTCCCAGCGGTGGGAGCCAGGAAGAAACGGACTCCAGTTGCACGGCCCTCTCAGGCGGCCATGCTCACCACCCGCACCGGAAAGATGCGGAAGATGGCGCCCTGAGGCTGGTTGGGCACGTATTCGATGTCCCAACCGTGGGCCAGCACAATCTGGCGCACCACAGCCAGGCCGAGCCCCGTGCCTTTCGGATGGGTGGTGAAGTAGGGCTTGAAAATCTCGCTGCGATGTTCCGGAGGCACCCCCGGCCCGTTGTCGCGGACTTCCAATGCCACTTGCGACGGCCCGGTTCGCACCGCTGCCACTTCGATTTGCCCCCCGACCGGTACCGCTTGGATGGCGTTGAGCAGAAGATTGAACAGGGCCTGCCGCAGCAACTGTTCATCGGCCTCAATGGCCGGCAGCCCATCACTACACCGAAACTGGATTTCCTTGTCTTCCAAATCGTGACTCAGGGTGCGGCGCAGCTCTTCTAGCACGCGGGACAGGGCCACCGTGGTGCGCCTGACTTCGCGAGGGCGGGAGTAGTTGATGAACTCGTTCAACTGGGCCGTCACGCGGTCAGCCTCCTCAATGATTTGCCGGGTGCGGATCCGGATCTCTTCCGGCAGTGCTGTATTTTGTGAAAGCAGTTGGGCGGTGGTACGGATGATGTTGAGGGGGTTTTTCGTTTCGTGGGCCAGGCCGGCGGCCACCAGGTTCATTTCCTGCAGTTGGCGGTTGACGGCAGCCGCGCGGGCCAGGCGAACCTCCAAATCCGCCGTGCGCAACAGGTTGCGCCAAGCCAGGCCGAAAGCCAGACAGGCCAAGGTGGCGAAGAAGGCGATCACGCCGCGCTGCCAGAGGTCTTGGCGACAATACTGGACCATGCTCGCCGTGGACAACAGGAGCACGAAACTGTGCAGTCCCTGGCGCCGGATGGCCTCTTGGTACTCTTGCTCGCTCATCCAGAAGGGACGACCGAACGGGGGACGCCAGTCCCCGCGGCCGCGGCGGTTGCGCGTTCGATCCTCGTCCCGACCCGCTGGCCCCAGAGATTCCCGGGACGGGGGAGGGGTTGAAACGCCAGGAGGCGGCGGGCCCTGGGGCAGCGCAGGCCTGCCTTCGCTAAAAGGCGGTGGAGGCGGGCCGGGTCGGTCTCCGCCAAAGGGCGGAAGTTCCTCCCGTGGCACCACCAAGGTGGGCCGCTGAGGTTCGGGTTCGGCCGTGAGATTGGTGCCCAGGTCGACGAGGTTCATCAGGGCTACAAAGTTGGGGCCCCAGTGTTGGCCCGTGGGAACCAGGCCCCGCAGCTCAAAGTCGATGGGTGCACCCGCTGAAGCCACCACTTCACCTGCGGCATTGAGCATCGCCACCCCCATCAATTCGTCCGGCTTGACCAGTTCCTGCAACGTGGACTCCAGGCGCTCTTTGGGAATGATCCCGAAGCGGCGCTGGGAACGCAAAACCACTCCCAGCGTGGTGGAGATGTCCTGCGCCCTTCGAATCAGCGCTTGACGCGCGTTTTGCCGAACCCGCTGGTGTTCGGCGGTTTGCCAGGCCAACAGCGTCACCCAGGCCAGAAGCAGCAACCCATAAACCCACCGGCTTTGTTGCGCGGGATACATGGCGGCTGACACGCCTCAACGAGAGCTCGGCGGAGCGGACCGCACGGGCAGACTGTCCAGGAAACGGTTCAGCTCCGGCTCGTTGAAAGCTCCGGGCAAAGTCTCCGAGCCGGCGCGTTCTCGGTCGGAAACCATGATCAGATCGCTGGGGTCTTTGATGATGTAGGGCGTCAGAAAAATGAGCAGTTCGGTCTTGGCATCGTTCTGCACCTTGCGTTTGAAGGCGTGACCGAGCAGAGGAATGTCTCCCAGGATGGGGACCTTACTTTCGGTAGCCATTTTGCTCTTTTGCATGAGTCCCCCGATGACCACCGTGTGGCCGTTGGGGGTAACGACCACCGTATCAGCCGATCGGATGTTAATGACCGGTGCGGCCGCCGCGGCGTTGGTGCCGGCGGCGATGGCCACGCTCTGCTCGGACAGGGCCGAGATTTCCGGCGAGATGATCATCTCGACCAACTCATCGGAGCTGATGAAGGGAGTGACCCGGAGGATGATGCCCACGTTTTCGTAGGTGATGGAGTTGATCTGGTTGCCGAAGTTGTCGTACCGAGTGGCAGTGATCAGGGGCACCTGCTGGCCCACCACGATGACGGCTTGTTGATTGTTGCGCGCCAGGATGGTCGGGCGGGACAACACTTCCAGTTTGCCGCCTTCGGCGATGGCACGCAGGGTCATCTCCCAGTCGGCCCCCAACAGACCGAAATTCAGTGCTCCGCTGGCCGGTCCACCCGTCAGGGCGCGGAAGGCCTGGTCCACGGTCATGGTGGTGTTGCCGCCGATGTTTTTGCGGCGGCTGCCCTGGATGCCGAAGTCAAATCCGTCCCGATAGGTGGCCTCTAGGAAGGTGACTTTGATGAGCACCTGGGGTTTGGGGCGGTCGAGGTTGGAGATGACCAGACTCACCGCCTCAGCGGTTTCCTCGTCCGTGATCACGATGAGGCGACGGGTTTCGGGATCGCTGGTGACGAGGGCTTCGCCCACCGAAGTGGGGCTGGCGTAAGCACCGGTACCCAGGCGGGCCGTGCCAGCGGCACTCCGCACTGCCGTGGTACGCGCCGTGGTCGTGGCCCGCTGGGCTTGCGCCCACACATAATGGGTGGCACAGGCAATTATGAGGACGCCGATTCCCCAACGAAGAAGCGGTAATTTACGCATGGTCAACCGTCCCTTGCAGTTCCCTGGATTCCCGAGTTGGATCAGGCCATCTTACCGAAGTCCCTGGCCCCGGACTCCGCCGCTGGTTGTAGTACCAAATCCGGGGGCCAAGTTCTGTTGGTTGAGCATCTGCTGTTCGCGGGTCTCCAGGGCACTGCGGTTCTGGGTGGTGCTCGTGCGGCGCGTGGTCTGACCCTCGAACAGTCCCCGGACAATCTCCTCTGCGCGGCCCGGTTCAGCATTGCGCAGGTCATAGACAAACACCTTTTGCTTCCGGGCGGGGTTGCTATCGAGCTGTTCGATCATGCTGGCGATCTGGGGCATCAACTGACGCGAGGCGGTTACCACCACGGAACTGGTCCGCAGGTCGGCTACGGCGATGACCCGGCTCTGTTTGCGCACCCGCTCGCTGGGCGCCGTGTTCCCGGCCTGGTTGCCCTGAGCTCCTCCCGGCCCAAAGCCCGGCGGGCCAAAGAACCCGAACCGGCGGCCGCCGCTGCTGCTGCTCTGACTGGTTTCATCCGGGAAGAGGCTGGTGATCAGATCGGCCATCTCCTGGGGATCGGAGTGACGCAGCGTGAAAACCCGGATTTCAGTGAGATCTTCCACGTCCACGTCCACAGCGGCCACCAATTCTTCGATGGTCGGCATCAGATCTTCCGGTGCGCTGACCACTAGCGAATTGCTGCGCTCATCGGCCGTGGCCACCACACGACTGGCTCCTGGCCTGCCCTCCGTAGCTGCTTGTCCTTCGCCGCCGCCGGAGCCGCCTCCCCCCCGCATGAAGGCGAAGAACCGGGCCCGCGGATCAAGCCCTCGTGCCGTGGAGGTATCGTTGGCAAACACTTCCCGCAAGACGTTGGCCACGGTCTTGGCGTCCGCATACCGCAGGGCAAACACGCGCACGGCCGAAAGGGCCGAGACACTGGTGTCGAGCGCTTTGATGATCTCGGCCAAACGCCGGATGTTGGCCTGAGTGTCGGTTACCACCAGTGCGTTGCCCCCTTCATTGGCGGTCAGGGTGGCGGTACTAGGGATCAAGGGGGCCAGGTCCCTGCTCAGTTGCACCGCATTGATGAAACGGACGGGAATGATTTGGGTAACGATCTGGTCGTTTTTGGGGATGGATTCCGGATCGCCCCCCCTGCGAACAGGGATGTCCCGTTTGCGAGCCTCCTCGCGCGTGACAACGGTCAGGGTACGGCCGTCCCGCAGGACGGCATAACCGTTGCGGACCAAGGCCTGATTGAGGACTTCGATGGCCTCATCCTTGGTCAGAGGCTGGTTGCTCCAGACGTCGACCCGACCGCGCACGTCCACCTCCGGCACGATGATGAACCCGGCGGCCTCGCTCAGATAATTGAGCACCAGCTCCAGCGGCGCATTCCGAAAATTCAGCCGCAAGCCTCGTTCGCCCTCCGCCACCACCCGCGTAGGCGGTGGGGAAACCTCCATGGGCGGTACCGGAGAAGCGGGCTCCGCAAGGGTTGCGGCGGCCGGCTGGCCTGGAGGCGATGCGGGTGGTCCGGGTGCTGCGGCGTTCTCGGGAGGGTTTCCCGCAGGCACGGGAGGGGGATTGTCCTGGGCGCGCAGCCCTACGGTCAGGAGTGCGCCCGCCGTCACGAGGATGGGAATCAGTGTTTTCATTGTTCTTCTCGGGCTCGGCGTTCCATGAGTTTTCGCAAAATCTCGGCGGCTTCGCCGCTGACGGCCGGGGAATCGGCCGCTCCCGTCGCAAGGCCGCTGCTCCCATCAAGGGCATCGGCCGGTGCAGCGGCAGGCAGTCCTACCGCATCGGCTAACTGCCATTCGCCTTCATCTTCGCGGTGCAGGGCCCTGCCTACAGGCAGTTCCCAGCGGCGTGTTTCCTGCACAACATACACCCGGTCGAAATGGATTTCCTGTATCGTCAGGCCGGCCACTTGTTCCCCGGTTCGGACCGCCTGTCGAAAACGCGCATCAGAGCCATCGAAGAAGGCAATCCGGTTGGTGCCGGCTTCGAGGGTGCCCACGAGGGCTAACGTCTTCACTCGGGCAGGTCGGCGTGGGTTGCGTGCTGGACCGGGACGGGCGCCGGAGCGCGTAGCGTTGAAGATGTTGCGATCGGTGATGATGCGGAAAGCACTCAAATCGGCAGCGCCGCTGTCGACCCGGGACACCTCGGGCCTTCCGGCCGGGGTCTCTGACTGATTTGGCCTCTCCGCGCCACGCGCAGGCCCCGAGGTGGATTGGGCCTGCAGAGGGAGTAAACCTGCCGCCAACCCGATGAGCATGAGCAGCAGGGGCCTGAGGGTCCGGACCCACCGCTCGGCCCAGGGGTCTTGGCGCGGAAGGAGCCGAGGGAATGGCAGGCTGTGCAAGCTTGGCAAAGCGGCGATCATCTTCGGCTTACCCGTGTCAATGCATTGGACACCAGCCCGCTCACCTGAAGTCCCAAGGTCAACTGACTGCCGGTGTCGTCGCGGGCGCTCAATTCCAAAGTGTCCACTTTGATGGCCAATGGATCACGTTCCAGCTCGTAGAGGAAACGGCTCAACGTCGCCAGGCTGCCGGCCGCTTCCACGCGGCACTCCAGCGTCAGCAGCTGGTTCGCCAGCGGTTTCCATTGGGGCCGAACCGAGGTGACGGTAACCTGACTGGCAGCCGCCCATCGTTCGAACGCGCGTAACACCTGACTTTCCGCGGTGGAAGCCTCAGCAGCCAACATGTTGGTGAGCATGGACTGCCACCGGGCACGGAGGGCGGACTCGCGCTGCAGCAGCAGCCGACCTTGCTGGACCGAGTTGCGGAGCTGGACGATTCGCTCGCTTCGCGTCTTCCAGGCCCGCGTCAGTGGCGTTACCACCAACCAGTCGAGCAGCAGCAGTCCCACCGCAATGGCAGCCACCACGGCCAAAAGCTGTTGTCGATGTGTGGCGTTCATGAGCCAGTCGGTTCGTTCCACTGAAGGTTAAAGGTGAACTGGATGGGTGCGCTGCCGCGCAGTTGTTCCACCTGCACTTGACGGATTTCGGGAAAGGCCCGCAGCCGGTCCAGCGTACGGAACAGGGCGGCCTGATCCCGGGCCGTGCCCGTGCAAAGCACGCGGCCTTTGTCGCGGATCTCCACCGTCTTGGCCGAAACGGCACCATCCTCGGGGAACGCTTCCGTCAGCCGTTTGAGCACCATCAGGCTCCGAAATGAATCGTCAAACCACGGCCGGTACTCGCGAATCCGCGCCTGAATGGCCTCCAACTCGGCTACCGCCTCACGGATCTGCTGCCACTGCCCGCTCCAGTACCAGAGCTGAATCTGTTGCACCAAAAACGCGGCGGCCACCAGCCCGGCCACACTGCCAACGCCCAGTCCCACCGCCGCCACCCGGCGCGACGCATACCGCTCCCGCAACTGATGCCAAAGGCTCACCCGCGGCGGGAGAAACTCAAACGACGCCGGCTGACCCGAAAGCGCGCGCGCCGCCAGGGCAAGGACCGGCGAGGGAGCCAGACCAGCCCGCACCTGCAAACCCCACAGGGACTCCGGCAATGTGCGCGCGTGCTCCAAGCGCAGCCCCATCTGCTGCAAGGGCTCGCTCAAGGCTTCGCTCACTTCGACTGCCGCCTCGGTCCGGCCCCAGACCCGTACGGTCCGGACGTGTTCCATGGCCGCCGGAGGCAGTTGACCCAGCGTGATGCGTAGCTCCCGCAGCACGCCCTCGGGATCGAACCTGCGGCTGGAGCCCTCCTGCACAAAGGCCCCTTCAATGGTCCGCAGAGCGACCAGTCCCCCGCCCGCGCTGATCTGCAAGTAGAGCCGCTCACCCGCCGGCCACAGGGCCAGCACCCCCTGGGAAGTCTCCTGCCCCGGCGGTTGCAGGGCGCACAGCCCCGGGGACAGGCTCAACGGTCGCAGTTGCGCCGCTTGGAGGGTCGCGTCCCAACGGCCGACGTATTCTCGGCCTACCGCCAGCACGGTGCCCTGGGCCGATCCATCGGGCAGCCGGAACCGCAGCGTGGCCAGATAGAGTTCCTCCAGCGATTGAGGCAGCGTCCGCTCCGCTTCCAGCAGCAAAAAACTCTCCTGATCTTCGGGAGCCACCTCGGGCAACGGAACCACCAGCGCCAATACATGCTCCAAGGGCAGATCCACCACGCACAACCGCGTGCGGATCCCGGCTGCATCCAGGTGCTGGCGCAATTCCCGACCCACCAGCTCGGGTTCGGCTGTCAGGGGATCCAAAGCCAGCGAGGCCTGGACCGTTTGGCGGACTTGCAATTCTCCGTTGATCCGTTCCACCACGGCGGCTTCCAACCGCCCACTCTCCACTGACAAACCGAGTACGCGCCGCGGCGTGCCCCGGCGAATCTCCCACCAGCCCTGCAGTTGCGCGGGCCACTGCCGGAACGACTCCAGCCAAACCGGACGAACAGCCTTCATCGGGTCCTCAGGGGTGAACTCAGGTTTTCCATGCGCGCGCGGCTCTCTCGCGTGAGCTCCGAGTCCCGGCGAAGCCGGCTGCCCAGGGCCCAGCCCAGATGGGTTAGGTCTTGACGATATCGCAGCACAGGCAGGCCTTCGGTGGCGTCGAAAACCAGCCGCGCCCGTCGATAGCCGCGGTCCTGGCGACCCAGCGCCACCACATCGGCGCTGTAGACCGAACTGCGTGCCGTCAACCACGGCGCGGCCTGCAAGGCCCGCTCTCGGCCCAGCACCTCAACCACCCAAGCCAGGGAAGCACGCGGGTTGGGATTCGCCCTCCGGTACGTCACCAGCGCCGCCGCACCGTCCGGTTCGATCCCCGGCACGCAGGCCAGCACGATCTCACTGGCCGTATTCACATTGATCAGCCCCTCCACCACGCCGTTCGTAGTGGCCAGCCAAGGATAAACCTGATCGAACTCCTCCGCGGTCATCCCGCTGCGTATGTAGAACTCCAGCAGATTTGTGAACACCGCCGGGGGGCCACCACCTCCGCCGGGCCTCCCAGGGCCTCCCCCCAGGCTGATTCGCAGCAAAATCTGGTTGGCCCGTTCGGCTCCGAACTGGGACTGCAAGAGCACAGCCAGCGATTCCCGATCATTGACATTGGTACGCCCCCAGCCGGACTCGCGACTCCACACGGTCACGTACTCCAGCAGCCCCGGTTGCAGGCGCCCATCCCGATTGTCCCGTGGCGCCGTGGTCTCCCCGTCGTTCTCGTTTGGGTCCAGAATCCCGTTGAGGTTGGCATCCTCGCCATACAACAACTCTGGCGTCATCCCGTACACCAGCCGCAGTTCTTCCACCGATTCAAACGGTGCGTTCTTGCAGCGATAAGGCGGGTTCAGCCGCAAGTACACCTCGTTCTCCGCTCCGTTGGGACCCGGCTCGCTGTCCGTGTCGCGCCAATCCACGATGGCCGCAGCCAGTTCGGGCGTCATGTTAGTCAACCGCTCCAGCATTTCGCGCGTGGCTGTGTTCAGGTTGAGCCGCGACGCCTCGTCCACCAGGCCAAAAGCCGGCAAATCCCCTAGAAAAACTGTGTCGCTGCGGCCCAGCAGCCAAAACCTCGCCTCGCCCACCGGCACGTCCTCGCATTGCTGGGGCAACAGGCTCGGCGGCTGTCCCGGCTCCTCCACGGTGGCCAACAGATTGCTGACGTGCAGCGCGGCACCTTGGATGGCCAATTCGGCCTGCAGTCCCGCCACCCGGGAATCGGCAGCACGGAGCTCCAGGCCCATGGCTGTGGCAAAATACAGCACCAGCGCCACCAGTCCGAACGCGATCCAAAGCACGATAATCAGCACCGAGCCGTGCCGTCGGCCGCTTGCTGGTGGGGCTTGCAGATCCTGGGTCATGCGCCACCTCCGGAACTCAAGCCAGCAACGTTGGTCAAAGGCCGGACTGATACCGGAACCACCAGTTCGATCGGAGCCTCGGCCGCCACTTGGGCGCCCCTGGGGACCCGGATAATCTGCACCCGGATGGCCAGGGGAAACACCAACGGGTGGACGGTGGAATCCCAAACCGCCAGCCACTGTGAGCCGTCGAAAAACTCAAATCGCACGTCCTGCACGCCACTCAAGAGGGGCTGCAGTTCCGGTGTCTCGGTGTAGAGGGAAACCAGGTTGCGGGTGACGGCGCGCACCAATTCGAAACCTTCGGTCCGGTTCGTGGGTACCCTCAACGCATAGGCCACCTTTTGCACCTCGCCCCACGGTCTCCACGCGTCCACGACGGCACTGGCCGTGTAAAAGTCCGGGCTGACCCGACGGGCATTCAGGCTCACCAAGGGATCCATCACTGCATTGGTGGTTTGTGGCACGCTCTGCAGAGGACCGAACAGGGTTCCCCCCGGAGGCACCAGGTTCTGCAGGTCCCGCCGCAGCAGCGCCACGGCCTGGTCCAGCAGAACAGCCTCGTCCACCGTGCTGGCCGTGCGGTTGCGCAACTGCACCGCACCGAAAAAGACCATGTGCATGGCCAGCAGCACCACGGCAAAAATCGCCACCGCAATCAGCAACTCCAAAAGCGTGAAAGCCACTGGAACGGCCGTCACAGTTGAACGGGCCGCCCCCGCCCCACGCGGCATGCGGATCGCAGGATGGCAAACCGATCCCTTCATTGGGTCACGTCCACCAAGGTGCTCAAGACCACTTCCGCTTCCTGATGTTGCACAGGAAACCGGACCCGCACGGTTAACACCCGCAGGTGGCTTTCCAGCCAGGGATCCAACCGACTTTCCCACTCATAAACCTGCAATCCCTCCAGCGCTTGCCCGTTCTGGACGCCGCGCCGCCATTGGCCCGTGACCACCAGCTCGTTCAACACCCGCTCGGCCACCCGGGCCGCTGCTGCCCGGCGGACGCCCCACTGCGCCGCCAGGCTGGCCACGCGCAGACCCTCCACCGCCACCGGAATCACGATGGCCATGAACACCAGGGCCGCCAGGACCTCCGCCAGGGTGAACCCGGCACAACTCCTAGCGCGCGGCGGCAGGCAGTTCGTAGGTTTCCATCTCATAACTCAACCGGTGGCGCGCTCGCCGCACCACCACCTCCGTGATGCCGGCATCCGTCTCCTGGATGAACCGGATCCGCTCCGGGTTGTCGGGACTCAGAAACCCGTCCGGCGTGAACCGGATCACGAAAGCGCGGTCCGTGCGCCGAGCGATCGTGGCGGCCTGCATTCCCACCCCGAGGTCTTCCGGCAGCTCGACCTCCAGCCGGAGACTTTCGTCCATCTCGTACACCCGGGCCCGCGGATCTTCCTCCAGAAACGTGGATTCGGCCTGCAATCCATACCGGCGATCTTCCGGTTCCATCCACAGCACCATGGGCAGGCCCTCGGCCACTGCACGGCTTTGCCCGTAGCGGGTCAACGCCAGAAACCGACGGGCCTCTTCCTCGACCTTTCGGCCGTGGAAAAAGCGTGCCAGCGAGGGAGCCGCCACCCCTAACACCGTGGCCAACACCGCCAACACCAAGATCAGCTCGATCAAGGTAAAGCCCCCCGCCCGCCAGCCCGGACGTCTTCCCCTGGGCGGCAGGACCCCGTGCTGCATGTGCCGATGGCCGAAGCTCCTCTCCATGTGCGTCCCGGGGCTAGCGGCTCCCGGTGCCGGTCTGCCAGTTGGTGATGTCGTCCTCGGTGCCCTCGCGCCTGTCCGGGCCCATGGACATCAGATCATACCCGTTGGGGTTGCGGCGGCCGGGACATTCGTAAAGGTACGGGTTGCCCCACGGATCCAACGGGATTTCGGTGGCCCGAAGATAGGGGCCTTTCCAGTTGGGCGCATCCCGCGGTTGGATGATCAAATCCTTCAACCCGTCGCTGCCCCTCGGGTAGTAGCCGTTGTCCACTTCGAACGCGTCCAAAGCCGTGGCAAAGGTAGCCAACTGGGTGCGGGCGGCCGTGATGCGCGCCTGCTCGGTGCGCCCGGAGAACTTGGGCACCACGATGGCCGCCAGTACGCCCAGAATCAACAGCACCAGCAGCAGTTCCACCAGAGTAAATCCGGCCCGGCTTGGGCCGATGTTGCAGGGACAGAGGGAGACTTTCATAGGCAATCTTCGAAAACGTTGGAGTTAGCGAATGTAATCCTGCAGGCTGAAAATCGGGATGACCATGCCGATGAAGATCGTGCCGATGAAGGCAGCAATGAAAAACAGCAACAAAGGCTCGGCCAATGCCACCGCCGTCTTGAGGCGCCGGTCCAGGTCGGCCTCCGTGGTCTCCGCAATGCGGACCAGCTCCTGATCCAGTTTGCCGCTTTCTTCGGCCACCGCGATCATTTCCAAGACCGAGCCAGGAAACAGCACCGGACAATCGCGCAAACTGGCGCCCAAGCCTTGGCCCTCCTTGACCTTGTCGATCGAACCGGCCACGGCGTCCACCAGGATCTGGTTGCCCAAAGAACGCCGCGCCACTTGCAGCCCTTGGATCAGCGGCACCCCGGCGGCCAGTAAGGTGCCCAGCATGCGACAGAATCGGGCCATGGCATACTGGGCGATCAGGCTGCCCAACACCGGCACCCGCAGGATAAAACCCTCCCACGTACGCCGGCCGGCGGGCGAAACCAGCCATTGGCGGAACATAACCCCGAGCGTCAGGCCGCCCAACAGCACAATCGATCCATAGGAGCGCAACGTCTCGCTGGTTGATACAATCAATTGCGTCAACCACGGCAGCCGGGCCCCAAAACCCTCAAAAAGGGCTTGGAACCGCGGGATAAAGAAGACCAGCAGAAACACCAGCACCCCCAGCGCCAGGCACAACAAGATGCTCGGGTACAACAACGCCGCCAACAGCTTGGCCCGCATCTCCTTTTCCCGCGCCTGAAAATCCGCAATCTGGGCCAGTACCACGTCCAAAAAACCCCCGGTCTCCCCCGCCTCCACCATCGCCACGTACACCCGCGGGAAAACTTCCGGAGACCGCGCCATGGCATCGGCCAGCGACATGCCATCTACCACCAGGTCGTGAATCTCCTTCCACTTGGCCTGGGCCGCCGGATGAGCGGTTTCCTTCTGCAGAATCACCAGCGCCCGGCTCAAGGGCACGCCGGCCGACAACAAACTGGCCAGCAGCCGGGTGAAATTCTCCAACGCACGGGCGGTGACCTTGCGCGACCTAGCCCACGGCCACGCCAAAGGTTCCGAGGCAGCCGGTGGCGGTGCGACCAGCTCGGCCGAAGGGGCGAGCCCGTTGCCATGCCCTCGGCTCCGGGCCCGGCCATTGACCGGTGTGGATTGTTCGACCAGCCGCAGCGGCCGCAACCCGCGACTTTCCATCTGCCGAAAGGCCTCCTGCCGGCCGCCGGCCTCCAGTTGGCCCTCAACTACGCGGCCGTCGGGTTGCAATGCCCTGTACTGAAAGGTGGCCATGCGCGAACAAACAAAATCAGTCGGGGGCGGCGGCCATGCTCTCGGCCACGGTCTCGCCGATGCCCAGCATGGTCTGGTCCTTGGTCACGCGCAATACCTCTTCCGGAGTGGTCATGCCCATCCGAACCAGCCGCCAGCCGTCCTCGGCCAGGGTCCGCATGCCGGCCCGGCGCGCCGCTCCCCGAATCTCATCGGCCGAACAACGTTTCAGCACCATCGAGCGGATCTCCGGTGTGGCGTCCATCCACTCGAAGATGGCGTGCCGGCCAAAATAGCCCGTCTGCCGACATTGACGACATCCCACCGCACGGTAGACCGGCACCTCCTCGGGCCAGCCCAATTGGGCCTTGAACGCCCGTGCCGTGGGAGAGTCGTCCACCTCCTTGCAGTGCCGACACAGCACGCGAACCAGCCGTTGCGCCAGGACCGCCTCAAGCGAGGAAGCCACCAGATAGGGTTCCACCCCCATGTCCACCAACCGGGTCACCGCACCCGGCGCGTCGTTGGTGTGCAGCGTGGAAAACACCAGATGCCCGGTCAGGGACGCCTGCACGGCAATCTGCGCCGTCTCCGTGTCCCGGATCTCCCCCACCAGGATCACGTCGGGGTCGTGCCGCAAAATCGAACGCAACCCGCGCGCAAAGGTCAGCCCCGCTTTTTCCGAGACCTGAATCTGGTTGACCCCCTTGAGCTGGTACTCCACGGGGTCCTCGATGGTGATGATCTTGCGCGAAGTATCGTTGATCTCCTGCAGCGCCGTGTAAAGCGTGGTGGTCTTGCCGCTGCCGGTAGGGCCGGTCACCAAAATGATCCCGTGCGGCAGGCCCAGCACGCGCCGGAAGCAGCGTAGCTCGCGCTCCGCCATGCCCAGCTCCTCCATGCCCCGCAACGTGGCGCTCTGCCGCAGCAACCGCAGCACCACCGCCTCCCCATGCAACATGGGAATCACTGACACCCGGATGTCCACCTCGCCATTGTCAATGCGGATCTTGATCCGGCCGTCCTGGGGCAACCGCTTCTCGGCAATGTTCAAATGACTGAGAATTTTGACGCGCGAAACGATGGCCGGCTGAAACCGTTTGACCTGGGCCGGGACCGGGATCTCCTGCAACACACCGTCAATGCGGTAACGAATCCGCAGCTCGTCCTCGAACGGCTCCAGATGTAAATCCGAGGCCCGCAGCTCGATGGCGTCCCGCAGGACCTGGTTGACAAACCGAATGATGGAAGCGTCCTCGGCGGCCACATCCAGGTTAGTCTCCTCCTCCCCTCCCTCGTCCACTACCTGGAAGGGCGTTTCTTCCTCCAACGTGTCGATAGTGTCGGCCCCCACCCCGAGCCGCTTTTTCATCTCCCGCTGAATAGCCTCGGTGGGAGCCAGGACCGGCCGCAACCGCAGCCCCGTCATCACCCGCAGCGTGTCAAATCCCTGCGTGGCAAACAGCCGGCTGGTGGCCACCTCCACCCAACCGTCCACCCGACGTAGCGGCAGCAATTCTTCCCGCAACAGCACCCGTGCCGGGAACAGCGACAAAACCTGTTTGTCCGGCTCCAAATCTTCCAGGTTCGTGTAGGTCAACCCGTATTCCCGCGCCAACCATTGCAGTACCTCCTCTTCGGACCGAACCGGCGAAACCTGACCAGACTCGATGTGCCGGGCCAGTTTGCGGGCCTCCGCCGGTGCCAACTGCCGACGGGCCACCATCCGGTCCAGCAAATCGTTCCCCGTCACCACAGGAATCGACGCTAATGCGGGCGTTTCCATGCCTCCAAGCCGGTTCGATCCGAAGGGTCCGTTTCCACTCTGTTCGCGCTTAATCCAGCCAGCCGTTGGCCACCGCGATAGCCTCCTGGCGCACGGTCAATACCTTGCGCAGCTCCTCCTGGGCCTTCTGGAGAGCCGCCTCACGCGCCTTGCGAGCCTCGCGATACTTGGCCAGAGCGGCCTTGATCTCCGAAGCCGACGCCTTGGATTCAATGGCCCGGTTCAGCGCTTCCAATTCCGGCATGGGTTGACCAAAAGCCGGACCGCCACCGGGGCCACCTCCGGGACCTCCGGGGCCGCCACGGCCGCGGCCGAAAAAGCCCCTACCCGCCATGGCATCGCGCCGCGCTTCCATGACACGCGTCAGCAACGGCTCGATCGCCCGCCATTCGCTGTCATTGGTGATCTCCAACTGTTCTCGAGCCCGTTCCAGCATGCGCTGACGCATCTGTTCGGGATCGAAATTGCGGGGGCCGCGGTCCTGCGCCAATGCGCTGCCCGTTCCCGCCAACAACCCGGCCACCAGGCCGGTCACTGCCATCACTTGGGTTAGTCGTTTCATGGTCCTCTCACCTTCCAACGGTTCCTCACTTCCGTCGTCTCTGTTTCTTTACCAGCAATCCTCAGCCGTCGTGCCTGCCCAGGCATCGGCCTCGATTGCCACACCCCCCATTAGCCACTTTGGTGCCAACCCCAATTCCCCCGATATTCAAGCAATGACACCGCTCTGTCTGCGCAAAGCTTGCGCGCTGGCCCGTAAAAGCTGCGCAATTTCTGCACAGCCAGGAACACACTCATCCGGAGGGCTCATCCCCCACTCCAAGGCCACAACCCTCTACCCACCCTCGCAAGACCACCACGATTCAGTGAATCCGCGGGCTTGTCCTCCAGCACTGCCAGCGGCACCCATGGGGGCCCGGGCATAACCGGGAACCAATGGCTCGGTTCTCCAGAGGTTCGGGGCCTTGTCTCTCGCTGAAGTCCATCGTCCCCGCGCATGCAAGGCGAGCTTCTTGGGCCGAGGTCAACTGGAACGCAGCCAAAATCATGCTCTACCTGGTCCCCCCGAGCAGGGAGCGGTTCTGGGTTGAGGCCGTCCTGCTGTGACGCCGCCGATGGAGTCACTAGTCTGGCAGGCACGGGCGGTGCGGTTCTCTGCCACCTTTTGCCCGAGTACCGTTGCCAGAATTGCGGAGCGCATGGCGCCTAGGTCGGTGCGTGAGGGCACCGGTGTGTGAGGGCACTTCTGACTGTCCCACTATGGGCTGGTGGTCCGATGGGGTTGATGGCGCGGCCGTTACCTGGTCAACCGGCGCTGTTGTTGGGCGTATGTCTTGTGCGGCTGGAACCTTGCGCGGACTGGCTGCTCACCTTCACCTTGCTGCGCATTGAGGATGCGCGGCTAGCCGTGGCGGCCGCGCCCGTGCTTTTACTGGTTCAGATGGCTCTGCTGCCGTTGTGGCTCGGATCCTTTCCGGGCAGCGGCCTGGCCGGGATCTTGTGCGCGGACAGCATGCTCGAGTCGTTCCACGGCTGCATCGTGATGCCTCTGTCGCTGGCCCTACTCACAGAGCGGCTGGGGCCTCTTGGGGTCTGCGTCCACCGCTGGTTGGCGCTGACGCGTGCTTTCCGGTCCCCCACCTGCCGTGGCAGTGTTTGTGATCGGGGCGGCGCACATTCGAGCCGCAAGCACTGCGTGGCGTGGAGCGGGTACGGCTTTGGCGGTGTTTCTGCCATTTACAGGCCTGGCCCCGTTCTTGGCCCGCTGCGTGCCGCGGCGACTCGGAATGAATCCGGCGCAACTAGGGAAGCTGTTCTTCAACGCCAGCACACGCGACTCTTTCGTAGAGTTGTCGCTGGCGCTGCCGTCGCCGGAGGGTCGAGAGGTGACCGCTGCCGTCATTGTCCTTCAGTTCATGGTAGAGTCGGGGGCATGGTGGGATATCTTTGGTAGATCGCCCGGCACTTCCTTGCTGAGCCGGCCGAGGCCGGTGACGACAGGAGCAGATGACGAGGCGACCGCTCCGCCGGCACCTCGGCAGGCGCTGCTTGGGCCCGGAGAACAGGCTAAACAGGTCCCGCGAATGCGGGCGCCGAAATTCCTTCGACAGGTGAGCGGGACTGGACATTGGGCCGGAAGGGGGAAGATGATGGTTGGCCGAGCCGGACCGAAAAGGGCGCTCCAAGCACCGGCACCGGTCCGGAGGCAAGCCCGGGCTCTGTGGTATGGCGGGAGTGTTTTCCCAAGCGACGCTGGAACAGATTCGTGCGGCCAATGACATCGTGGAGGTCATTGGTGCCTACGTACCGTTGAAACGGCGCGGGGCTTCTTTCGTGGCTCTGTGTCCGTTTCACAAGGAGAAGACGCCCAGCTTTCATGTGCATCCGCAGCGCCAGGTTTTCCACTGCTTCGGATGCCACAAGGGCGGGGACGTGTTCACGTTCGTCCAGGAATACGAGCACTTGAGTTTCGTCGAGGCGGTGCGGCGCCTGGCGGATCGGGCCGGCATTCGACTGGAGTGGGACACGGACTCCTCGGGTCGCTCCACTCGCCAGCTCAAGGAACAGTTGTACGAGCTCATGGAACAGATCGCGCGCCGGTGGCAGAACGTGCTGCTCAACGAGGCCGCTGGTCAGGCAGCCCGCGAGTACCTGGCGGCGCGAGGGGTGCCGGCTGAAGCGGTACGGCTGTTCCGGCTGGGCGCAGCACCGTTGGCCTGGGACGACACGGTCAATTGGGCCCGGAGCAGAGGTTTTGACCTGGAACTGGTAGAACAGGCGGGACTGATCGTGCGGCGGGAGGACCGCAGCGGCTATTACGACCGGTTCCGTGGGCGCCTGATTTTCCCCATCTGCGACGAACAGGGACGGGTCATTGCGTTCAGCGGGCGCCTGCTGGAACCGGAAGCCCAGGCGGCCAAGTACATCAACTCGCCGGACACTCCTCTCTTCAGCAAGGGCCGGGTGTTCTACGGGTTGGACAAGGCAAAACGGGCACTTCTGGACGCGGGCTTTGCCGTCATTTGCGAAGGGCAATTGGATTTGATCGCCTGTCATCTGGCCGGGGTTCAAAACGTGGTGGCCCCGCTGGGAACCGCGTTCACAGCGGACCATGCCAGGCTGCTGCGCAGGTATGTGCAGGAGGCAGTGTTGTGCTTCGATTCCGATGAGGCCGGGCAGAAAGCCATGGTTCGGGCGCTGGAACCGCTTTTGGAAGCGGGTTTGGTGGTGCGGGTGGCGACGGTTCCGGCACCGGACGATCCAGACAGTTTTATCCGGTCCCAAGGGGCAGAGGCATTTCGAGCGTTGGTCGCCCGCGCGGAGGATTTCTTTGACTATCACCTGAAACAATTATGCCGGCGGCACGACCTCAATTCGGACCGGGGACGCTTGGCCGTGTTGCAGGAGATGGCCGATGCAGTGCTGAAAACCGGCAGTGCGCTTTTGATTGAAACCCACGCACGAAAAACGGCCCAGGTCTTGGGGGTGAGCCCGGAAGCGGTTCTGACCGAGTTTCACCGTCGGAGTTCGGCACGGGAGCCTCTGCGTCCGAGGCAGGCAGAGCAGGAGAGCCACGGGGAGGCCGGCCCTCCGCGGCCGCCGCCCTTGGAGGAGTGGTTGTTGCGTTTGTTGCTTCTGGAAGAAGCCGCGGTGGAATGGGTGGCCCAACATCTGTGCCCGGAGTGGCTCCAGCACGAGGGGGTACGCCGGGTAGTCCAAGTGCGACTGCAACTTCACCGGGAGGGCCACCGCCCAGGGGTCGCGGGGCTCATTCAGGCGTTGCCCGAGCCGCCGTTACAGTCCTTGGTCAGCGCCTGTGCCGTGGAGGACCGTCCCCTGCCCCAGCCGGCGGTCCAGTTGCGGGATGTAACCCTGCGGCTGCGAAATGCCTACCTCGACCGAGAGATCCGGGAGCGGACCCGACGCATGGGACAACCGGATCTACCGGAGCCGCAGCGCCTCGGCCTGTTGCAGGAAATTCAGCAGTTGCGGGCACAGAAGTTGACCGACCTACCGCTACCCGAAGGCTTGGGCGGTTGATGGATCGGATTAGAAAGACCCATCAGCCGGGTTGATGGTGTCTGCCCGCCGGTTTAGGCGGGTTCGCAAACTGCGGGTGACGCAGCAGCTTGTCCCAGGTGACAGGCTCCAGAGGCCGCGGAGGATCGTCCGGCAACCGTGCCGGTTCGGCGGCTGTGGAATGTCGCAGGCGGACGAGCCATCCGTAGTCCAGAGGCTCTTGCAACCAGTGCGGGTCGTTTGCCGCCACGGTGGTTTCCTCCTTTACGCCGACCGGGCAGCCGCGTCCGACGAAAAAACCGGCCAGCAACAGGGCCATACGAACTCGGCTGCTGCGGGAGTAGGTGGCCAAGACACAAGGTTGCGCCGGATCGAGTCGCCGGTAAAGCTGCTGGAAGGTGCGCAACGTCCACAACTCGGGATTTCGCCGAGGGGAAAACGGATCATAGGCAATGGCGTGAGGTGACGGCAGCACAAGGTCAGGCTCCGCGATGCGGGTGGCAAAATCCCCGGGCACGAAGGTCCAATGCACCTCGGCCGCGCCCACGGATTCCTGAATTTCCTGCTGGCTCAGGAACCGGTCCAGTAGGGGTTCCCATCCAGCCAAGTACTCCAGCCTGGCTGCCTGCTGTCGGGCAAAGTGGAGCGCGGCCAAGGAGGTGTCGAAACTGATCAATCGGAGGCGCACGGGCCAAACCGCTGCGGCGCGCAGAATGGTAATCGCATTGGCCGCACCGCCCAAGCCCACGTCCCAAACCACCACCGGTTGACCCTGTGCCTCCGCGAAACGCCGGGGCAGGCGAAGCTGTTGAACGTATAAACGCTCCGCCTCCGCCCCAGGGCCACACCCGGGATGCATGATCTCTCCCACAACGCGATCCCGAAGAGCCCAAACCCCGGCCCGGAGCCGGACCAGCTCAAACCGATCTTCGGTAACGGCCGGTGTCATGGGCAGGGAAAGAAGGACCAGAAACGCCTCGGTTGGTCGGAATCAGTCGGCCTGGTAGCCACGAAAAATGGTGGAGCCGAGGGGAGTCGAACCCCTGACCTTCTCATTGCGAACGAGACGCTCTACCAACTGAGCTACGACCCCACCGCTAGTGCCGCGGCCAGTCTTGGCCGCGCACTTCCGCTCCGACAGGTACGGTTCCCGTCGAAGCCGACGCCCTTAATATGAGACGGGCACGGGCGTGCGCAAGTCATTTTGAGACCACCCCGCCGGCTCCTCTGTGCCCGCAACTTGCAAACCCCAAGGCCTCGGTTCTTGGAGACGCCCCCAGAGACGTGGGGCAAGCGCCCCCAGGCCTGCGCACAGGAACGCGAAAACTTCGACAAGATCGCCGGTACAGGCCCGGCTCGAAGGGCCGCTGCACAGCCGAAGGCCACGGACGCCGGGAAACCCGAGAGGAACCGACTGCCTGGAACA
>Ga0209017_10001260_pt1 | contig 20041 bp, 10 predicted proteins | sample YNPBryunderm2012_FD_185812 | JGI IMG/M metagenome (GOLD analysis project Ga0209017, IMG submission 185812) | Anoxygenic and chlorotrophic microbial mat microbial communities from Yellowstone National Park, USA - YNP Bryant MS undermat 2012... ... | reverse complement strand
CATGCCCGGAGGATGAAAAACCTGCAGGGCAATGTCCAGCCTTCACAGTCAACTGACTCTGCCCCAATCACTTGCCACCGCAGGGGAATTGGCCGTGGGCCGCGCTCCACCGGCCAACGCTGGTGTGCGACAGCACCTCGCAAACCAGCCGGGCCGGGCGCCTGCGCCAGCCAAGTCGAACGCCACCAAGAGAATACCGGCCAGGGTTTGGATCAAAGCCGCACATGACCCCTCGGCCGCAATCGGCCCGGTCGCCCTCCCCTAAACAGCAACCACCTCGGGCTGTGCTTACTCCCACTTCAGGGCAACGGAAGCCGAAGTGGCTGGCGGGCACGATACAACTCCAAGTACCGCTGATTGCGCTCTACCAAGTCCGTTCGACCCTGCTGCTGCGCCAGTTTCAAAGCCTCTTGGGCCGTCCGAATGGCTTCCTCGAATTGCCCCGACCCCGCCAGTGCGGCTGCCAGTGTCCCCAGAAATTGCGGATCACCCCCTTGCATCAGGTCGCAGGCCCGGCGTGCCCATTGGACCGCCTCTTCCGGCCTCCGCAGTCCTTCCACAGGCACCGTGGCCAACAGCCACGCCAGGTTGTTCAGGAACTCGGGCCTGGCCGGAGCAAGCGCCACGGCTTCTCGTCGTTGGGCCAATGCCTCCTCCCAAAACCCCTGCGCTTCCAAACAACCGGCGTACAGGTCGCGGAAGGTGGGTTCTCGCGGCCAAACCCGCACCGCTTCGGCCAGCGCCGCCCGCAGCGGAGGCCACTGCGGAGCCGTCCCCACCGCCAAACCGTAGCATCGGGCCGCCGCCGAAACATCCCCCCGATCCAGTGCCCAGATCCCCTGGACCACCAGCGTCTGCGGATGGTTCGCATCCACCAGCAACGACCGGAAACACGAACCCCACCACACCACCAGCAGCGACGCCAGGACCGCGTGTCGCCCCGCCCCGCGACCCGCCACCTTCTCCCACCCTGTCACCGCGGCCACCACCAGACCGGACAACGCCGGCAACGCATAGAACGCCTTCACCTGGGCATAGGAGGGCACCCGAACCGACATGTACAGCAGTCCCAACAGGAACAAACCCAACAAGCCCGTCCCCAACCAGGCCGCCCTATCGCCAGCCCAGACCCAGCGCCAACTCAGAACCACCGCTCCCAGCAGCAGGAGACCCGTCCACAAGGCCGAAAGCCACCAGCTCACCGCCATCCAGGCCTCATTCCAAGGCGGCCGAAAAGCCATCCACGCCGCGCTACTGGCAAGACCGTCCCCCCACAACGTCGCGTACAACCCGTCCCAAAAACTTCGAAACCCGCTGAACCACGGCTCGACAAACACCGACCCAAACCGCAGGTAATCCCAAGCTGTGCGGTAGCCGGGATCCTGCCACCACGGTGTCCAGGCCTCCAAGTCCCAGTTGCCTACCAGAGGGCTGCCCAGCCGCCACCACACCCGGCCGTAGTGCCATCCGCAAACCAACAACATAACCAAGACAGCCAACAGGATCTGTCCCCAGGCCGCCCTGGATCCGACGCCCCATCCCCCCGCTCCACCCCGCTCCTCCCCGGCTCGGCAACCCAACAACCCCAACACCACCGGCAGGGCCAACAACGCGGAAAACTTCGTCAGCAGTGCCAATCCCAACACAAGCCCCGTGCCCACCGCAAGGCCCGGACCTCCGGGCCCCCGCCCAGCCTTCAGAGCCAAGCCAACCGCCACCGTCACCCACAGCGCCGCCAGGGCTTCGTTGGTCACGTAATGTGAAATCAACACATGAGCCGGCAATGCACTGACCAGCCCTACCCCCACCACGGCCTTCCAACGTTCCTTGGGAAACAGCAGCCGCAGTACCCAGAAAATCGCCGCCACGTGCAGCCAGCCCACCAGCCCGTTGAAGGCCCGCAACACAACGACGGCAGCCTCCTCGGCCACTGTCAGACCGCACAACTCCAACAGCCCGGCCGCCAAAAGGTAGTACAAGGGCGGCTGGTACATTTGCCAACCCTCATCCGCCAACGGCAATCGCCCCTCCTCCTGCACCACCCGGATGTATTGCTCGTGGCCCTCGGCGTCGAACCCGTAAATGCGCGGCAGTTGCGGCAGGTTGTTCCATAACAGCAGTGCCCACCCCAGGGCTGAAGCTCCTAAAACCAGCCACGCGCCAACCTCTGCCCCTTGTTCTGAGAGGCCTCTCCGGCCAAACCGCCCCCACGCAACACCCAGCCCCACCAAAATGCCCGCCCCAAGACTAAGCCAACCCACCCCGGGCCAGGCCGACCTGACCAGGTCCGGTAGCCGAACCTGCCCATCCAGATAACTCCCTGGCGCAATGGGCATGGGCACATGGGCTGCACGGGCTGGCTTTTCCTCGGAGCCGCCCTCCGATACCATCCAACGAAACGCCTCCGGACCCGTGCCCCCGGGACGCGTCATCCAAACCCACAAAGCGGGCGGACCGACATCGTTGGTTACCCAGACCACCAGTTCGTTAGAACCGGCACATGCCCAGGCCGCCAGGTCCACGGCCCGGCGCTTCTTCCACCGACGCCCGTCCAACTGAAGAGCCGGTACCGGCTGACCGTTCAACCAAAAGCCCGCCTGCCGAAAAGCGGCTGCCTCGAAGCGCAACGGGCCTCCTGGAGGCTCGTCCAAATGAAAACTGGCTCGAAAACACGCCCACTGAACCTGCGCCGCATGCATCGTCGCCGAAGCCGCCCGCGGCGGAACCCACCATGGTTGCCCGCGCCATGCCGGCAGGTATGCCAGCGAATCCAAGGTGCGCACCCCAAGCAACCCGACGACCAGCCCGGCGCCGCCCAATGCCAGCCAAAGCCAACCGCACCCCCGTCTTGCCCATCGCGCCGCTCCTGTGTCCATCACGCAACCATCGTGAAGCTTCTACAGCCAAACTGGCAAGGTTCCCCACACCACACCCTGAACAGCGCGAGATTTTGCGTGTCGGCCCGCTCCCTACGCCCTACAATTTCCATCGAGCGGCTATGAATGCCACCCATGCAGCCCTGGCCAACCACGTCGCCTTCCTCAACGGTCGGGGGGAAATGCCCATGCTCGAGCTCCTGACCCGTTGGAGCAGCGCGGAGATCTATTTGCACGGTGCCCACGTGACGCATTTTCAGAAACTGGGCGAACCTCCAATGCTCTTCACCAGCCAATGCAGCCGGTTCGAACCCCAGGCCCCCATCCGCGGGGGTATCCCCATCGTCTTCCCATGGTTCGGCCAGCCGCCGGCCCGGCCCTATCGACACGGGTTCGCGCGGCTGCGCGACTGGAGCCTGAGCGAGCTGGCCACGGAGTTGGACGGCTCGCTGCGGTTGCGGTTCCGCATGCCCGAATGCGAGGTAGGACCGGACTGCCCGGCCTGCGCCGTCGAATACGAGATCGTGGTGCGGGACAGCCTAGGCGCCGAAGTCACCGTCACTAACCAGTCTGACCGCGCCTTTCGTTTCGAGCTCTGCCTGCACACCTACCTGCTGGTCGGGAACGTAAACCAGATCTGGATCACCGGACTCCAAGGCACGGAATACCTCGACGCCACCGCCGGATTCCAGCGCCGGTGCGGGGAGGCCGAATCGCTCCGCATCCAGGGCGAAGTGGACCGAATCTATCTGAACATGACCCACCCCGTGGAAGTGCACGACCCCGAACTGGGCCGCACCCTCCGCATCGAGAAAAACGGCTCGGCCAGCACCATCGTATGGAACCCCGGACCGGCCAAAGCCAAAGAGATGCCTGATTTTGGCGATGATGAATACCTGCAGATGATCTGCATCGAGTCCGGCAACGTAGCCGACAACGCGCTGACCCTGCCCCCGGGCGCAACCACCTCCATGCAGATCCTCCTAAGCAGCCGGCCCGGGGTATGACCCCAAGCCTACCGCCAATGGACCGGCCGGACAGCCCCATGCCCCCGGCAACCGTCGCGAGCAACCGTGCCGAGACTTGCTGCCGCGGGTTGACTTGTCAGAACGTGAAATCATGCGCGATGCCACTGGCTCCACTCCCGGCCCGAACCGCTGCCTCACAGCGCTCCTGGCCGGCCTGGCCCTCTTCCTCGGCACGCTGGCCTGTTATAGCCCGGTAGGCTCCTTCGATTTCATCAATTACGACGACCCGGACTATGTCGCCGCCAACCCGCGCGTTCAGTCCGGCCTGACCTGGGAGAACGTCCGCTGGGCCTTCACCACGGTGCACGCCAGCAACTGGCACCCGGTGACCTGGCTGTCCCACATGCTCGACTGTCAGTGGTTCGGCCTTCACGCCGGAGCCCATCACTGGGTCAATGTGTGCTTCCACGGGCTGGCGGCCGTGCTGCTGTTCGGCTGGTTGGGGCAGACCACCGGTTGGCCCGTGCGCGCCTGGGTAGTGGCAGCCCTCTTTGCCTGGCACCCGCTGCGGGTCGAGTCGGTCGCCTGGATCGCCGAACGCAAGGACGTCCTGAGCGTCATGTTGGGCCTGGGTTGTCTGTGGGCCTACTCGGCCTACGCGCGGGCACGCCAAAGCTCCCCCAGCAGGCAAACCTCGGCACGGCTCTGGTATGCATTTGCCTGGGTGCTCCTGGCGGTGGGCCTGATGAGCAAGCCCATGCTGGTCACCCTGCCCTGCTTGATGCTTTTGCTCGACTACTGGCCCCTGCGACGAATGGCCGCCTCCCCTCCATCCCGGCCAAATTCACCAACGGCACACCGGTTCACCCACGAGCCTTGGCCACGCTTGGTCTTGGAAAAAATCCCGTTCTTTCTCCTCTCGGCTGCCAGCTCGCTGATGACACTGCACGCGCAAGCTCGAGGTGGCGCCACCGTCCCCTTGGAAGTCCTGCCCTTCGACGCCCGACTGGCCCACGCATTTGCCACCTACCTGGGTTACCTGCAAAAAACCCTCTGGCCAGTCCACCTGGCCCCGTTTTACCCCTACGAACTCAAAACATGGACCGACCCGACCGTCTGGATCGGCCTGCTTCTGTTGGGCCTGATCAGCGGGCTGGCCTGGACCCAGCGACGGTACCACCCCTGGGCCATGGTCGGCTGGTTGTGGTTCCTCGGTACGCTGGTCCCGGTCCTGGGCCTGGTCCAAGTCGGCCGCCAAGCCATGGCCGACCGTTACACTTACCTACCCCACATCGGCCTGTTGTGGATGTTCGTCTGGACCTTCGCTGAGGCCATTCCTCGCTCCCGGCTCGGACACCTGCTTCGGCCCGCCTGCGCAAGCGCCGCCATCCTGGCCTGCCTTCTCCTCACCCGTGCCCAACTGGGCCACTGGCAAAACACCCGTACCCTCGCCGAGCACACCGTGCGAGTCACCCGCAACAACTACCTGGCCCACACCCAACTGGCCAACGAACTGCTGCGCGAAGGCCAACTGGAGGCCGCACTGGCCGCTTGTGACCGCGCGCTGGCCATTCGGCCCGACTACGCCGAGGCCCACAATACCCGGGCCAACGTCTACCTCCGCCAAGGCTTGCTAGATGCAGCTCAACAGGCCTTCGAAAAGGCCCTCCAGTGCGATCCCACCTATCCCGACGCCTGGCACGGCCTGGCCACCGTACACCTGGAACGCAAAGACTGGGCCGCCGCCGAAACCGCCGCAGCCCGAGCCGTGGCCCTCTGGCCACTCCACCTGGGCGCGCGTTTTACCCTCGCACGAGCCCAACACCAGGCAGGCAAGCTCGACGAAGCCATCCACAACTATCAACGACTCCTGGAGCTCAAACCCGATCTGCCCTCAGCACTCCAAGGACTGGGCGCAGCTTTGGTCCTGAGAGGCGACCTCGAAGCCGCCTGCCAAACTTACGAAAAGGCCTTGACGCTGTCCCCCAACTCCACCGAAATCCATCTGCGCCTCGGTGTGCTGCGCCTCCAGCAAGGTCAGCTCCCCAAGGCCGCTCAGCATCTGGAAGAAGTTCTAAAATCCCAACCAGACCACGGGCTGGCCCACGCTCAAATGGGACATTTACGCCTGGCCACCGGCGACCGCGCGGCAGCCATCCGTCACTACCGCCGCGCTCTGAAGACCCATCCGGACGATATCGAAGTGCTCAACAATCTGGCCTGGCTCCTGGCCACGGACCCCAACCCCGCTACCCATGACGGCTTGCTGGCGGTGCAGTTGGCCGAACGTGCCTGCAACCTGACCGGGCACAGCGTGCCCCTTCTCTTGGGCACCTTGGCCGCAGCTTACGCGCAAGCAGGCCGTTTCTCCGAAGCCGTGGCCACGGCAGAGAAAGCCATGGCCCGTGCCGCCGAGCTCGGACAGCCCCACTTGGTCGAACGCAACCGGAAACTTCTGGATCGCTACCGCGCCAACCAACCCGCCCGCGAATGACTTGTCGTCACTTCAAGGGACGAACCGCGGGGCTACTTGCCAAGCATGCCCCCGACAGGCCAGGGCGCGAAGACAAGCCTCCCTGCATCGGGAGTCTTCGGCAACCCAACAAAGCGAGCCTAATGAAAGGAGTCCGCATCAGGTTCAAGACGCGTTGTTACCCACGGCAGAGATTCCTGATCCTGGCGACCGAAGTTCGGAGGCAGATCGTTCCAAGCCAGACTTGCAGCATTCACGGTCCGAGCTCTGACACAAGCCAACGAACGGGTGGAGGGTCACGTGTCCCGCGCGGGTAGACCTCCGCAGCTTGGATGATCGGCCGGTTGGGCCCGGTTTCCGTGCGTTCGACCCGCCCCTTTTGCGAGCCATTTCCCTTGGGCCGGGCGCAAGCCCGCCCGTCTCAGACCCGCGCCAGCAACCGCTGCACGGTGGTCACCAGGTTGCGTCCAGTTTGGGCGTCCTTGGGGATGAAGGCGTTGGCTCCCGCCTCATAACCGCGCTGGCGTTCGGATTCATCTCCCCGCCAGGACATCAGGACGATCGGAAGGTGACAGAACCGCTCGTCCCGCCGGATGCGCCGGCTCAACTCCAGGCCGTCCAAGCCGGGCATCTCCAGATCCGTCAACACCAGATCGTAGCGCTGTCGGTCCAGCGCCTGCCACGCCTCCCAGCCGTTGCTGGCGGTATCGGTGTCATAGCCGTGATGCGTCAAGAGACGACGTGCCATTTCACGGACGCTGGCTGCGTCGTCCACGGCCAATACACGGGGGCGGAATCCGGGGGAGCGGTCCGCAGGGGACGGTTGAGGGCTGGGAGGTGGCTCGGGCCGGCTCTGGGCCAGCGTGATCAGTTCGGGGGGGCCACAAGGAGCACGGGACGACCATCCTCCAGGACGGCCGCACCGCTCACCCCCGGCAACCGCCCCAGTCGCTGGTCCACCGGCTGCAGGAGCAGTTCACGCTCGCCCAAGCACTGATCCACCAGCCAGCCCGTGGCGCCCTGAGCAGTGCGCACCACTAACACCCACCAAGGGTATGATCCTGTCACACCGGTCTCGAGACCCAGGACTTCCGCAAGAGACACCAGGGGAACAGTCTGACCGTTGAGTCGCACAAAGGAGCGGTCAGACACTGTTTCCACATCCTCCGGTAGCAAACGAATCACGCGCTCCACCTGGTTCAACGGAAACGCGTACACTTCCAAAGCCGCTTCCACCAAGACGGCGCGCACCACTGAAAGGGTCAGGGGCAGGCGCAATTCGAAGGACGTGCCTTGGCCGATGTGCGTCTGGACCTGAATGCGTCCGCGCATCTCCTGCACCATTTGGCGTACGACGTCCAGTCCCACACCGCGCCCGGAATCCGGGGTGAGCTTTTCCTTCAGGCTCAAACCCGGCTCGAAGAGCAACTCCACCAGGGCCGCTTGACTCCATTGGGTTACGGATTCTTCCGTGGCCCGACCTGAGCGGACCAGGTACTGTCGCAGTCCGTGCAGGTCGATCCCTCGTCCGTCGTCGGTGACCCGAACCCAGAGTTCGTGGGCCTCCAGCCCTGCCTCGACGCGGATGACGGCCGGAAGGGGTTTTCCCAGTCGGCGCCGTTCTTCGCGGGTTTCGCAACCGTGATCCACCGCGTTGCGTACCAGGTGCAGCAGTATTTGCTCCACACGTTCCAGAATTTCTCCATCGACGCGGGTGGCTTCGCCCTCCACGATCAGTCGCACCTCCTTGCCCGTGTTACGTCCCAAATCCCGCACCAACCGGGGCAGCCGCCGGACGGCTTCGGCAAAGGGTCGGACCTTTGCCAGCAGCACCTCCAGATAGAGTTGGTGCGACCACTGCGCCGTGCGGCGGTCAAAGGCGCGGATTTCGTCGCAGCAGGAGTCCAGAGCTTCGGCGCAACGGGCCCAGTGTCCTTCCAAATTCCCCAGAGCCTCCAAAGTCGGATGCGGCGCGGCTACGTCTCTGGTGGTGGTTCGCAAACAGCCCAAAAGCCGGCCTGCTTCAGCGTGGAGGCTTCGGAGCGTCTCGACTTTTTCGACAAAGGGCGCCAGCCAACGCACATTGGCCAGGGCCTCTCCCGCCAGCCCCATCAGTCGGTTCAAACGATCCGTATTCCAGCGCCGAGTCCAGAAAGCGGGATCAAATTCCCTCCCTCCGGCCGCGCTGGCCGCCGGAGGATGTTCGCCGCCCGGTTCAGTCCCGGGTGCCTCCGTCCCGGTCCCCGAGGCTTCTGGCAGGATGGACGCTGGGTGACCAGCCGGAACGGGTGTCCCGGCACCGCGCGCCGTGACGACGAGCCGGGCTAAGCTGTCTAAGATGTCTCGGAGTCCCGCCCGATGGGTTTCCAGGTACCCGGCCAGATCCCTCGGGGCTTCTCGGGCCATGGCTTGGATGCCATCGACCGCGCGCAGCATGACATCCACCTCTGAACCTGCCGGAGAAAGGCGGCCCTCCCGCACCAGACCCAGACAATCCTCGAGGGCGTGGGTCACCCAAACAATCGGGTCCAGCCCGACCACCCGGGCTGCTCCTTTGATCGAATGGAGCGTGCGCATCAAATCGTCCACCAAGAAGGCCGAACCGGGCGATTGTTCCAGTTGCAGCAACCGCTGCACCAGCGAGGCCAGTTGTGCTTCGGTTTCCCGGGCAAACAATTCCAGAAGAGATTGTTCTTCTGGTCCTTGAGCTGCCCCTGAATCTAGCTCTTTTGCGCCCATTGCGATGCCAACACCGACAAAGTACGATCCCAGTCCAACACGCCCACCCACCGGTTGCCGTCGTGAAACATGGCACAAGCCAGATCGACTGGCCAATCTGCACGGAGGACGGGCACCGGTCGCAGCTCAGCGGTTCTGACGCGTCGAACTCCTGCCAACCGGTCTACGGGCAAGGCCAGGACACCCCGGGACTCTCGGGCCAAGATCACCCATGGCCCCATCGTCCCCCATCCCGGGCCGGATTCCTTCCACCCTAACAAACGTCGTAACGAGACACAGGGCACCAATCGGCCCCGCCATTGGACCAAACCACCCACGGCACTTTCCTGCCGCCGGGGCAAACGATGAAATGGAAGCGGACCGGCCACCTCCTCCACCCACTGGGTGGGGATCCCCCACCAATGGTCCTGCAAGCCAAATACCACCAGCCCTTCGAGCCGACCCGTCGTCGGGCGGGGATGCTTTTCCAACCATGCCCCGAATCCCCCAAGGTCAGTTTCCAAGGCAAACTAGTCCAACACCCGCGCTGCCGCGGCTTGAAAGGTCTCGCAAGATTGACAACAGCGAACCCTTTCCAATTGAGGACACGTGGCCATGCCCAGCGTGCCTTCCCGGCGCCAGCAATTCGATCTCTGCAGCGGATCGACAGATTCGGCTGGCTTCAGTTCCCCAGCGCCCAGAGGACCCGGCTCTCCAAGGGCCGTGCCGTCGCCACCTTGCGCGGGGGTGGGGCCAATCTGCATGGGCAGCCCCAAGTCAGACCAAGCAGCCGGGATACTGCGAGGCTCCAGCTCCAACCAGTCTGGCCAATGCTCTTCCCAAGGGACCCAATGGAGCAGCCCGCGTTCGTCCAAGACCACCCGGGTGGCAACGGGCAAGCCGGAAGGGCCCGGCTGAAGCGGAAGAAACTCCTCCGGCCTTCGGCGGGTCACTCCCCAGACGCGCTCTACCAAGAGGCCGGCCCACCTCATCGGGTCGGCAGCCTCTGCAACCCGGGCCAGCAGCACGCGCAGATTCGGTCTCCGTGGAATTGGGCGTCCCAGCCACCACGCACCCAAGTCCAGGACCGGACAAAGCCGGTTGCGAAAGCGCATCCAACCCGCCCCATAGGGCGAAAGCGGCGGAGCTGGATCCAATGCCAAAAGCCGACCTGGCAAGACGGCCTCCACCCGTTTTGCCTCGATGGCAAAACGGTGGCCATTCACTTGATACTCAATCCACAACATGGCGCACTTCCCGTCCCGCCCCTCCCGCGCGCTGCTGCAAGCGGGAACCCTTGATGGCCGGCCCGTCGCCTTGGGAACAATGGCGATCAGGGGCTCTCCGCTCCGCTGCCAGTTCCGCCTGCCAGTCTGTGCTGCTGCCCTTCTGCCGTGCAGCCCAGGCGCACGGATAGCACATTCACCACCTCCTCCAATCGCCCCGCCAACCGGAGTGCCTCCCGCACGCCCTCCTCCATGTCCTGTATGCGAGTGGTCCAACGCTCCATGGCCGCGCCCAGCTCGCGAAGCCCCGTCAGCATGGCTGTGGCCTCCTGGATTCGACGTTCCAGCTCCTGCGCCGGCCGGATTTCAAAGGCCCCACCGGAGTCCCGGCTCGCGTTGAATGTCGTTTCGTGCGGTTCGGACTCCCACGCAGCCACGGCGCTATCGATCTCCGCCAAAGCCGGTCCCACCTGCTCTCGCAAGCCTTGCAACGCCTGCTCGATCTCGCCGGCAGCCACGGCGGTCTGGTCGGCCAGACGCCGGATTTCGCCCGCTACCACGGCAAAACCCAGCCCATATTCCCCCGCTTTTTCTGCCTCGATAGCGCCGTTGATTGACAACAACTGGGCCTGATCGGCTGCCTTCACCACACTGATGACAGCTCGTTGGATCGCCTCCCAGGTGCAGGGCAGCCGCCTCAACCGTTCCCGCCACAGGCGCAGCGTATTCCCATCGATCTCCACCCGGTGTGCGGGATGAGTCTCTAGGGCCGGGACGGGCCAGCCCGCCCGGCGCTGCTCTTCCAAAGCTCCGGCCAGCCGTTGAAGGCTCTCAATCCACCGGTTGAGCTCCGCTCCTAGCGCCTCATAACTCATTTTCAGCTCGCGCTGCTGGGCGCGTGCTTCCGTCAAGCGCCACTCTGTGAGCCGTCCCCACCCTCGCCATTGCTCAAGCAATTCGCTCAAGCGACAGGTCACACCTCGGAACGCTTGCCAGGTTTCCTCCACCCGACCCATCGCCTGATGGCATCGCTCTCCCAGTCGGGCCCACAACCCGTCGCTCCGAAGCGACCCATCTGCACCCGGCCGGCCCCGCTGCACGGCGTCGATCCAATTCGCCAGACACGCGCCCACCCGACCCTGCGCCTGTCGTCCCGACCACCACAATCCCGCCGCTCCGGCCACGGCAAGGCCGAGAGAGATCCGCTGCATCCACCGTAAGTGCTCCATGGAACGTTCGACCTCGGTCTGCCGCACCCGCCAGAATGTCTCCAGCGCTGGCCAATCTCGGGCCCACCGTTCCACGGCGGATCCGTGGTACTCAGCGTAGCGGGTCCGTGCCGCGGCACCTTCTGACTCCCACGTCACGCGCAACCGTTCCTGTGCGGCTTTCCATTCGCGAACCAGATTTAACACCGCCGGCCCGGATGGGCTGGTCAGATCCGCTCCCAAAGTTTGCCATCGAACTGCGGCGCACAGGTCGGCCAACTCACCCAGTTCCTTCATGGTTACTTCCGTCAGGGGCGGCCGCGCCTCCCCCCGAAGCCATTCCCGCCCGGCCGATTCCAATCGGACCAAGACCGTCTGGATGCCGGCGCAGAAACGGTCCAGACACCGCAGTTGCCTTTCCAGAGCCGCCTGACGGAAATCAGCCCACAACCCCAAGCCCACCCCCACCAAGAGCAAAACAAGGCCTGCCACCGCAGCCACTGACTCCGGTGCCGGGCGATTCCCTCTGCGTCCCTGATTTGTGCGGGATTCCCCAGGCATGTCTGAATGGTCGGCCTGTTGTTGGCCTGCCCGCATCTGGTTCTTTGCCCTAAGGTCCGACACAAATCCTCATCCGGTCGGTCTCTTGGGCTGGTCCTTCGAAGCATGGCCCACCTCCTCCCTCCTTTCAAGTTTCTTTTCGACCGGGGGTGCCGTTGGGAAAACTACCCTGAAGTGCCCGAGTGGTCGGAAGCATCCAAACGCGGTCTGTCGGCCCGTGCTATCTCCCGGCCGAAGAGTTCGAAGTCTTGAAGGCCTTTCGTTTCGTTGGCCATCCCGAGGCCGGAAAGTAGGCCGAGGGGCATCCGGGTACGATGCCGGCTGGCGATCCGGGTGGTCGGCGCCGGCATAAAGAGTGACATGCAACAGCGGCGCAGTCAGGTTCGGTTTTGCTTGGGCTTCCCATCGCTGTTCCGTAAATTGGACGACATGCGGAAGGTACGGTTGGGGATCATCGGACTGGGCAATATCGGACGGTATCACGCCGACTACCTCTTACAGGGCAAAGTGCAGCGGTGCGAGTTGGTGGCTGTTTGCGATCCGGTCGCCCCCTTGGATCGATATGCCTCCCTGCAACGGTTTACCGACGCCGAAGCCTTACTGCGGTCCGGTTGCGTGGATGCCGTGCTTATTGCCACACCCCACTATCAGCACACCACCCTGGGCATTGCTGCCCTCGAGGCCGGGCTGCATATCCTGGTCGAAAAACCCATCTCCTCCCACAAGGCGGATGCCGAGCGACTCATCGCCGCCAGCCAGCGCCATCCTCGGCTCGTCTTTGCAGGCATGTTCCAGCTCCGCACCGAACCCCGGTACCAAAAACTCCGCAAGCTCATCACCGGTGGCGAACTGGGCGAGATCGTGCGGGTCAACTGGATCAACACCGACTGGTACCGCACCGAGATTTACTTCGCCAGCGGCGGCTGGCGCGCCACCTGGAAGGGCGAAGGGGGCGGCGTGCTGCTCAACCAGTGCCTGCACAATCTGGATATGCTGCAGTGGCTCTGCGGCATGCCCTGCCGTGTCCGCGGTTTCTGCCAATTCGGCCGGTACCACGACATCGAAGTGGAAGACAATGTCACGGCCTACTTCGAGTGGCCCAACCGTGCCACCGGCGTTTTCCTCGGTTCCACCGGCGAAAGCCCGGGCACCAACCGGCTCGAAATCGCCGGGACCCGCGGCAAAGTGGTCCTGGAGAACAATCGTCTCCTCTTCACCCGCAATGAAGTGGACATGATCGAGTTCAGTCGCACGGCCCCACAGGGCTTCGCGCGGCCCGACGTTTGGCACATCGAGATTCCTTTCACGGACGCGGTATTGCCCCACGCCATCATGGTCCAGAACTTCGTCAATGCCATCCTGGATGGTGAGCCGCTCCTCGCCCCGGGGCCCGAGGGGATTCACTCGGTCGAGCTGGCCAACGCCGTGGTTTTCTCGGCATTGTCGGACCGCACCCTGGACCTGCCCATGGACGGTGCCGCTTGGGAAGCCAAACTCCAGGAACTCATTGCCCAATCCAAAAAGCAAAAGAAGGTCGTGCAGGTGGAAACCACGGATTTCACCGCCTCGTTCCGTCGCTGAACCGGAAAAGCCGCCAGGCAGAGTGCGCCAAGGGGCGCACCTGCCGGACGACTCGGCCCGAATCACTCAGAAATGCCATGAAACTGATGGGAATTGGTGACGAAGCCGGCGTGAGGATCGAAAGCCAGATCGCCGCCCTCCGCGAACTGAACTGGAACTACCTTGAACCCCGCACCGTCCAGGTCGCGGGCCATCCCAAGGGAAATTTCCACGACATCCCCGACCCGGCCTTTGACGCCGCCGTGGCCCAACTCGAAGCAGCAGGGATCCAGCCCTACTGCTTTGGTTCCACCATCATGAACTGGGCCAAAACCTTGGACACCCCCTACGACGTCACTTTGGCCGAGGTGCGCCGTGCCATCCCGCGCATGAAACGCGTCGGCGCCCGTTACATCCGCATCATGAGCTTCAAACCCGGCGACGACGAGTACAAGATCCCCACCAAGGTCTTCGAGAGGGTTCGGGAAGTGACCCAAATGTTCCTCGACGAAGGGCTCCAGCCCGTGCACGAAAACTGCATGAACTACGGCGGCATGAGCTGGCAGCATGCCCTGGAACTGCTCGACCATTGTCCGGGTCTCCAGTGGGTCTTCGACACCGGCAACCCCATCCTCAATCCCGATCGATCCAAGGGCAAACCCTGGCCCCGGCAGGATCCGTGGGAATTCTGGGAACACATCCGGGACCACGTGGTGCACATTCACGTCAAGGACGCCACCTGGGTGCCCGAACGCAATGATGCGACCTATCACTGGCCCGGCGAAGGTCAGGGACGCGTACGGGACATCCTCAAGGATGCCCTGGCGCGCGGTTACAACGCCGGCGTCAGTATCGAGCCCCACATGGTGGCGGTCTTCCATGATCCCTCCGCCGCCACGGCACAGGATGAGGCGCTACGCCGCAACTTTGTCGAGTACGGGCGCAGGCTCGAAAACTTGATTGCCGAATTGCGCTGCGAACTCAGACAGCAAACCCATTCGGTGTCCTCCTGAACCCGCCAGCCCGCGCTCCGGGGGGTTCGCAGCCTCCGCGGCCAGGCCATTGCCGGGTGGGTCCTACGCCAGAACGCGTCCGCGTCGTTTGGGCCGGCTTGGCTTTTGCGCTCCGGGGCGTGGGCATGGCGACGGCCGGGCCTCCGCTTGGCCCGGTACCGTCTTCGAAGTCTTCCTCCCCAAAGAGCCCGGGCACCCCCCGAACAAACGTCGGATGGCCCCAATCCTGCGCTCACGCCAAATTGATCCTGAATGGATCCTGATATGACCACAGGCCACTCAAGCGGGGTCTCACACAGACCGACTGGCGGACAGTTTCGGAAGCGGCGTGTCGAACCAGCCTGCCAGGTACAGGATTCCAGATGCCTTCCTCCTCAGCTCGGTTCCGCCCACGCAGCCGCCCCAGCTTTTTGTCCGACCGCAGTGCGGCTTCCGGCCTGGATGCTTGCGCTCTGCCTCTTCATCCAGCCTGGCTGGGCTCAGGACACCCCGCCCCAAAGCGCGTGGGCCCGGGTCGGCCCCAGCGGCCGACTCTGGTCATTGGCCGATCCTCAGGGCAACCGGATCCCTGATTTCTCTAGCGTGGGCTATCAAGGCGGCTTGCAGGAACCACCGGAAATCCCTGTGCGCCTGACGGTGGCTCCGGGGCCCGGCGACGACACAGCCCGAATCCAGGCAGCCATCGATCAGCTCCAGCGCTTGCCTCTGGGTCCAGACGGCTTCCGCGGGGCGGTCTATCTCCAACCTGGCGAATTTGAGATCTCCAACCAACTCACCATCACCGCCAGCGGCGTGGTCCTTCGAGGCGCCGGTGTTGGCCCGACCGGCACCGTGCTTCGCGCGACCGGCCCTCGACAACGTACCCTCATCCTCGTCACCGGCAGCGGCTCACCCCAGCCTCTGGAAGACCCGCGACGGGTAACCGACGCTTACGTGCCGGTCGGCTCCCGCAGCCTGGCCCTCGAGCACACCATCGGCTTGTCTGTGGGGGACCGTGTCCTGATCCGCCGCATCGCCACAGACCCCTGGATCCGTGAAATCGGCATGGACCTGCTCTGCTGCCCACCGGAAGTGAACCCCTGGACCCCCTCCGGCTATCACATCGACATGGACCGGCGCATCGTCGCCATCGAAGGGAGCACGGTCATTCTCGACGCCCCGGTGGCCTGCGCCATCGAACAACGTCACTCAGGCGGGACCCTTCGCCGCTACAACTGGCCCGGCCGGATTCAACATGTGGGCATTGAAGACCTCGAGGGCGTTTCGGACTTCTCAGGGCCCGAGGACGAAGACCATGCTTGGACCTTCATTCACTTGCAAGCGGTGGAAAACGCCTGGGTCCGACGCGTGGCCGCACGCCATTTCGGTTTCGCCGCGGTCAGCCTCGGCCGCGGTGCCCGCCACGTAACCGTGGCCCACTGCGCCAGCCTCGACCCGGTCTCGCGGATCACCGGTGGGCGCCGGTACGCCTTCGTGATGGACGATTGCGAGCTATGCCTGGTCCAAGACTGTGTCACGCGGCAGGACCGCCACCAGTTCGTCACCCAATCGCTCACCACCGGCCCCAACGTGTTCGTGGACGGGCGCAGCGAAAATGCGCTCTCCGACGCCGGCCCCCATCATCGCTGGGCCACCGCCGCGCTGTGGGACAACATTCGCGTCGAAGGCCATGACCTGAACGTTCAGAACCGGGGCAACCTCGGCAGTGGCCACGGATGGGCCGGTGCCAATTGCGTGGTCTGGAACAGCAGTGCACGCGCGTTTGTGGTTCAAAACCCGCCCGGAGCCCGCAACTGGCTCATCGGGTCCATCGGCACCCTTCGCTCGGGCACGGTGTACGTCGGCCCTCACGATCCCGGCACCTACGATCGCCACGGCTCCAACGTCTTCCCACACAGCCTCTATTACGCACAATTGCAGAACCGACTCGCAGCCCCCGGCCTGCAAGTGCGCGAATATTGGGTGGGCCAACGCGACCTGTTCGGCGCCGGTTCCACTTCGCCCGAGATCGTCTGGGTCGATCCGGACTGGCTGCAAGTCATGCAGGCCCAGGTTGGCCGCCTTCCCACTGCCGCATTCAACCGGATTGAACCGGCCCAGTGCATTGTCTTCAGTTTCCGGTTCACTGCCGCGCCAGACCGGTCCGTGGTTGCAGCGGCGATCCAGCTCTGCCTCAAATCGGCCTCAACCAACGCCCCAGCTCCGCGCATCTACGTGGACCGAGCAGACCGTGAGATTCCATGGACTGCCTTCCTGCCGGGTCCTGAGGAGACAGCCGGACTCCGGGTGTACCTCTTGGACCTGAACGGGGCCTTACATACCCTCGCCGACGGGCAACTGAACGTCGCCGTGGAAGGCGACTGGGGCGTGGACTGGGCCTTGCTCGAGGTCCACCTTTCCGGACCCACCCGGGCCAGCACGCTCCGCCTGCTGCCAGAGGCTGATGGACACGTTCGCGACGGGGCCTTCAGTAGTGAACACTACGGCAACGAACCAGTCCTGGCCGTCCAACTGGATCGCACCCCGGGCCACAACCGCCGCGCGTTTCTCAGGTGGAACCTCGCCGAAGTGCCGCCCGCCCTGCGGACCCAACTGCTCCACGTGGCAGTCCAGGTGACTCCAGTGACCGTCAGGATTCCCGTCGAACACGCCCTGCTGCCTGTCCATTCCGAAACCTGGCCAAAGTCGGCACTCACCTGGCAGACCCAGCCGGCAACAGGTCTCCGGTTAGCAACCTGGTGCCCCCAGGCGGGGCTACCAGTCCAAATCGGCGTTACCCCTCGTGCGCTGGCCGCTGCGACCCGACCAACCGCCCTGGCCTTCCATATTTCCGCCCTGCAGGACGTGGGTCCCGCCGGCTACACGGATTACGCAGCATCCGAACATCCAGACTTTGCTCGTCGTCCCCAGCTTCTGCTCACGGTGCCACCGGAATCCGTGCCCCGACCCCGATTTCGGGACATCCGCCGTGAGAACGATCGCCTGCGAGTGCAAGGCGACAACCACGTTCCCCGCGCACTCTATCGCTTACTGCACAGTCCAGACCTTCACACGCCCCTTTCGCGTTGGACAGCCATCTTCACCAACGTCTTCGACGCCGCCCCCACCTTCGAGCTTACCCTGCCCCTTTCCCGTTCCAACTACGCCGGTTTCTACGTCCTGGAACTGCTCTGACCCTCCCGCCTGCCGCTTGTGCCTCAGGTTCTACACCGTCTGTGGCGAACCCTTCCACCCACGCAAAAACAGGCACGCCCCAAACACGGGCCCCGGCTCTCCAAACGAGGAGCGTAGTTGCTCCGCAAGTGGAAAAGTCGTTAGGTTGCCGGCATGAAATCGTCCACAACCCTCTGGCGGCTGGCTCTGCTTTGGCTGATCGCCTTTGCCAGTTCTCCGGCAGCCGACACAACCGGCGGGGTCAAACCCACCGCTCCCGCCCCGGACCAAATCCTGGCCCGGCTCAAACCTGGTCACCCCCGGCTGCTGGTTTCCCGGGACGACCTACTCCAGCTCACCCAACGGGTACGCGAAGACGCCACCTTGCGTGACTGGCACAGCCGCTTGCGCGAGCGCGGCCGCCGGCTGCTGGAGGAACCGCCCTCGCGGTACGAAATCCCCGACGGCCTGCGTTTGCTCAGCGTCAGCCGTCGCGTCGTGGACCGCGTGTACACGCTGGCCCTGCTCTACCATCTAGAGGGCGACCCGGCCTTGGCCCGGCGCGCCGCTCAGGAACTCGAGGCCGCCGCTGCGTTCCCGGACTGGAACCCACGCCACTTTCTGGACACCGCCGAGATGACCCATGCCTTTGCCATCGGCTACGACTGGCTTTACCACTTCTGGTCCCCCGAACAACGCACCGCCTGGAGCCGCGCCATCGTGGACAAGGGCCTGCGCCCGGCCCTGGAGATTTACCGTCGCGACTCCGGCTGGGCCCGCAGCCGGCACAACTGGAATCAGGTTTGCAATGGCGGGATTGGCGTGGGTGCACTGGCCGTAGCGGAGATCGAACCTGCGCTGGCTGGTGAGATCCTTGCCGCCGCCATCCGTTCCCTGCCCCGGGCCATGCGCGAGTACGGCCCGGACGGTGCCTGGGCCGAAGGCCCGGGCTACTGGCGTTACGCCACACAGTACAACGTGCTGTTTCTGGCCGCGCTCCAGACCGCGTTGGGCACGGATTTTGGCTTGAGTGACATCCCGGGCTTTGCGGAGACGGGCTTGTTTCCCATCTACATCACCGGGCCGCTGGGCCGCACCTTCAACTACGCCGACGGCGGCGACAGCCCCCTTCGCGCGCCAGAGATGTTTTGGCTGGCTCGGCGGTTCGACCGGCCAGAGTACACTCACCACCAACTACGTCTGGCCAACGGCGCGCCGCTGGACCTGATCTGGTTCGATCCGTCGCAACGAGAAGCCGCCGCCCGCGCCGCAGCTGCGCTGCCGCGGGACAAATACTTCCGCGGCGCCGAAGTGGTCACCTTCCGCACGGCATGGGACGACCGGCAGGCCCTGTTTGTGGGCTTCAAAGCCGGCGATAACAAGGCCAACCATAGTAACCTGGACCTGGGCACCTTCGTGCTCGACGCCTTAGGCGAACGCTGGGCCATCGACCTGGGCGCCGACGATTACAACCTGCCGGGCTACTTCGGCGCACAGCGGTGGACCTACTACCGGCTGAGAGCCGAAGGCCACAACACGCTGGTCCTGAATCCCGACACCGCCCCCGACCAGGACCCGCAAGCGGCAGCACCCATCGTCAAATTTGCCTCCCGCCCCGACCGGTCCCTGGCCGTGGCTGATCTCTCCTCCGCCTACGCCCGGCACGCCCGCGAAGTCCGCCGCGGCCTGGCCCTGCTAGAGGGGCGACAGGTACTGGTGCAGGACGAAGTGCGCACAACGCAACCGGCAGAGGTGTGCTGGTTTCTCCATACACCGGCGGAGATCACGGTGGCAGACGAGGGTCGCCGGGCCACGCTCCGCCAGGGCAGTCGACGATTACAGGCCGAAGTGCTCGCGCCGGCCGAGGCCCGCTGGACCGTCATGGAGGCGCGGCCGCTGCCCTCCTCTCCACAACCCCCCAAACAACACCCCAACCCGGGCATCCGCAAGCTGGCGTTGCGGCTCCCCCACGTCACAGAACTTCGCCTGGTCGTGCGTCTGGTGCCACTCGGAACCGAAACCGCGCCGCCTGCACCCGCAGTCCAACCGCTCGACGCGTGGTGAAGCACAGTCAAAACCGGCCCAGGTCTACATGATTCACTGCCGTAGGCTTCCGGATTCGTGGCAGCCCCAAACTCGGCCACCAAGAATGCGGCAAGGCCAAAGGCTGGATTGGCCTACCTGCTCGCCATGGCCAATTCACGAAGGGGTTTGGAGGCTGGGTTGGCGGGCCTGAAGGCAGCGGAACGCATAGCGACAATGCTCGGCCTTCATGACACCAAAAA
>Ga0209017_10001257_pt1 | contig 20089 bp, 18 predicted proteins | sample YNPBryunderm2012_FD_185812 | JGI IMG/M metagenome (GOLD analysis project Ga0209017, IMG submission 185812) | Anoxygenic and chlorotrophic microbial mat microbial communities from Yellowstone National Park, USA - YNP Bryant MS undermat 2012... ... | reverse complement strand
GTGTCTAGACCCTCCCACCGGCGCGACGCCCCGAACGTCACCGCCGCGAGGCCGACCGGCCCGAGATCGGGAAGCCGCAGCGTGTTGTCGAGCGAAACGATGTCACGCTGCCCCTCAGAGCGGTCGTCCGTGCGGCTGTTAGAGAACTCGTCCGGCCGGTTCCGGAGCGACCGGACATAGCGCGTGCGCACCACGCTGAGCCGTGTCTCAAGCGCCTCGCCGAGCGGTGTCAGCGTCACCGCTCCCCCGAACACGCCGAGCCTGTCACGCCCCTCGTAGTTCCGGTCGTCGACGAGGCGCCCCGCGTTGTCGAAACCGTCGAGGCCATAGGCCGCGTAGCGCTGCCTGCCGAAGACGTCGAGCCTGACCCAGGGCGCTGGCTGCAGCCCAAGCCGCGCCGCCCCGGTCTGGCCGCGGAAGCCGTCGCGTTCGCCTGTGTTCAAGCGCAACCGGTCGGCGATCGCGTTCGAGCCGTGCCGCGAGAGCGACTCGAGGCTGATCGAGCCGTCGACGGGGCCGTGACGGAGGGAGGCGAAGACTCGCCCCGACGCCTCGCGTGGGTAGCCGGCGCCGATCTGGGCAGAGCCTGCGACGGCGCGGTCTGTGGCACGGCGGGTGATGATGTTGATAACGCCGCCGACGGCATTCGAGCCGTAGAGCGTCGACATCGGGCCGCGCACGATCTCGATGCGTTCGACATCGCCGAGCGTGTCCTTGCCGAAGTCGAACGCGCCGCCCGGGTTCGAGGGGTCGTTGACCGGGACGCCATCGATCAGCACGAGGGTGTGCTTGCTCTCGGCGCCGCGGATGAAGGCGAAAGCCTCGGCGCCGGGCCCGCCGGAGGACCGGATCCGCAGCCCCGGCACGGCCGTCAGCGCCTCGGCGAGCGTGGCGTAGCCCCGCTCCTCGATGGTGCGGCGGTCGATCACCGTCACGCCCGCGGCGATCCGCTCGAGGGGGGTGGGTATACGTGTCGCCGTGACCACCGTCTCTGGCAGGGCGCGTAAGGGCGATGCCTGCTCCTGCGCCAATGCGGGCGCGGTGTGGCTCAGGGCAAGAGGGCGGCGAGGCAGGTCCCCGCGCTGAAGGCGTTGCGCATGCAGTGCTCCTTTTCTGTCGAGGACAGGCGGAGCGCTGCCGTGCGCGGCAGGACCGAAGCGTCATGACCATGTCCGTCCGCCCCCCAGCGGCACGACACACCCCACCCGGTTGTCGCCGCATGCGGACTTCTGTCCGTTGCGCAGGTTCACCCCGCCCCGCGCGCGCGAATGACTGGCGCCGGCCGGTCTCCTGGCTCGCGAAGGAGGGCGATCGCCCTGCGCTCCTGCCGCCTCCCAGACGATGCGGTGCCGCATCATCCAGTGGCCTGCGGCACGAACTCCTCGCCTACAGTTGCGGGGGCGGCCGCGGCTCCGGACGGAAGGCCCTCACCCCGTTCCCGTTTCAGCCCTCTCGGGCCACCGACGCCACAAACGAGCGTGCACCGGTCGTCTCCGTGCCGCAACCCCTTGACAGGAGTCGCGACGCGATCCCGGTCAGAAGATGACGCCGAGCCCCTGGGCGAGGATCCATCCGAAGCCGCCGATGATCGAGAGCGCGAGCACCGAGGCGCCGACGCCGACCACGGCCCCGGCGAGGATCAGCCGCGTGTCCTGCTCCATCAGCCCGAAGGCCATGATCGCGCAGGCGAGGCTGGTCGGCCCGTTGGTCAGCGGCAGCGGGATGGTGACGAGGAAAGCGAGCCACGCGCCGTAGAAGCCGATCAGCCGTGCGCCGATCGCGCCGGTCAGAAGCGAGGGCCGCGGCCGGACATGGCGTTCGATTCGCTTGAGCCACGGCATCGACTTCTCGACGATCATCAGAAGGTCGGTCTTCTTCAGCGACCTCCGCGTCAGAACCTCCGGAAGCCGCGGCTCGGGCAGACCGAGCGCCATCTGCATGCAGACGATAAAGAGCGGAATGCCGAAGATCGGCGACCAGCCCGGAATGTAGATCGGGATCAGGTTTGGAATCGCGAAGAGGATGACGAGCACCCCGTAGCCGCGTGTGCCGAGGGCATGGATCAGCTCGCCGAGCGTGATCCGCTCGGCCGGCCAGTCGCGCGCGAGATGCATCATCAACGCAGAGACCGGCAGGTGCGCATAGGGCGCCATGAAGTCGTCGTGCCGGTGCGGCGGCCCCGTCGTCGCAGGCACGGACTCTCGGGTGGTGTCCAGCACCGAAGCCCCCTTGACCCGGGCCGCCGCGCGCGGCCCGCCCCTGTAGATCAGGATCTGGGCGGGAGTGTCCCCGCCTCGGCATTCGCCGACGTCCCCTCCGCTCTTCATAGCGTAACGGCGCCGTGGTGGAAGGGCAGCTAAATTCGGTGTCACGCACCGCCACCGCGGCGCGCGAGGGCGGACCTGGGGCTGGTGCCGCCGCCGCCTCCTGCGGCAACTTCCGTCCATGCCGATCACCCGACGCGCCGCCCTCGCCTCCGCCCTCCTTCCGACTGCCCTTCCCGTGGCCACGGCAGAGCCGGTCGATCTCGCGCTCGCGCTCGCGGTCGATGTCTCGGCGAGCGTCGATTTCGCCGAGTTCGGCCTGATGATGGGCGGCTACGCCGCGGCGTTCCGGGACGCCGAGCTCGTTGCGCGCGCCACCTCGGGGCCGCGCGGGGCGATCGCCGTCGCCGTCCTCCTCTGGGCCGGCCCGGGCGAGCACGATCTCGCTGTTACCTGGAGCAGAGTCGGCGGGGCGGAGGAGGCGGAGGCCGTGGCGGCGGCGATCGACGCGACCCCGCGCATCCTCCCGCCCGGGGCGACCGCGCTCGGCGAGGCGCTCATGGCTTCCGCTGCCCTTCTCGCCCGCTGCCCCTTCCCGGCGGCGCGGCGGGTGATCGATGTCTCCGGCGACGGGCCCGCCAACGCCGGCGTCCCGGCACGCGCCGGGCGTGCGGCCGCGGAGGCTCTCGGCATCACGGTCAACGCGCTCGCCGTCGTCCACGAGGAGCCCGAGCTCGAGGCCTATTACGCCGAGGAGGTGATCACCGGCCCGGGCGCGTTCGTACTGCGCGCGGAGACCTACGAGGACTTTGCCGAAGCCATTCGACGCAAGCTCCTGCGCGAGATCGGGGCGGCGCTCGTCGCATGAGCGGGGCCGATGGCACCGCCGAACGGCCGGCACTGGAAACCGCACCGAGACGGTGGCATCAGGGGACGATGACAGAGCCCCCGCTTCTCCTCATCCCCGGCCCGGTTCAGACCCACCCGCGCGTAAAGGCCGCCATGGCGCAGGACATCGCGCCCTGGGACAACGACACGCGCACGCGCTATGCCGCCCTGCGCGAGCGCGTGCGGGCGATCGCCGGCGGCATCGAGGGTGAGCATGTCTGCCTCCCCCTACAGGGCTGCGGCCATTTCATCGTCGAGGCCGCACTCCGCACCTTCGTCGCGCCGGGGACGAAGGTTCTGATCCCGAACAACGGGAACTACGGGACGCGGATGATCCGGCTTGCCCGCGAGGCGGGGCGGGTTGCTGTTGCGATCGAGATCCCGGAAGGCGAGCTTGCCACCGCGCAGATGGTGGAAAAGGCGCTTGCCGAGGACCCCTCGATCGGCACCGTCGCGGTGGTGCACAGCGAGACGTCGACCTCGGTGATCAACCCGGTCGAGGAGATCGCCGCCGCGGTTCGGGCGGCGGGGCGGCGGCTGATCGTCGATGCTGTCTCGGCCTTCGGGGCGATCCCGTTCGATCTCGGCGCCCATCCGGAGACCGATGCGATCGTCTTCTCCTCGAACAAATGCCTCGAGGCGATGCCCGGGATCGGTGTCGCGGTGGCGCGGGTGGATCGTCTCGAGGCCTGCCGCGGCAATGCCGGGAGCTGGAGCCTCGACCTCTCTGACCTGCTGCACCATGCGCGAAGCTACGGCTGGGGCTCGATCCGCTTCACCCCGCCGATCCAGTCGCTTGCCGCGCTCGAGGTGGCGCTCGAGCTGTTCGAGGCGGAAGGCGGGCAGCCCGCGCGTCTCGCCCGCTACACCGAGAACGCACGTATCCTCTATGACGGCCTCGCCGCGCTCGGCCTCACCCCATGGGTGCCGCGCGATCGCCAGGGGCCGATCATCGTCACGATGCACCAGCCGCCCGACCAGGCCTTCGCGCTTCAGCCCTTCGTCGATGCGCTGAAGCGCCGGGGCTTCTTGATCTCGAACTTCTCGACGACCAGCGTGCCGACCTTCCGCGTCGGCGCGATCGGCCACCTCTTCCCGGACGACATGCGCCGGGCCACGGCAGCGATCGCCGACACGCTCGAGGAGATGGGTGTGCGGCACCTCGCCCGCGCCCCGCTCGCCGCCTGACACGCTGTCGGTTAGCCGCGCGCCGTTGGATCAGGAGCGGGTTCCGCGACGCGATCGCGGCTGCACGGGCACCGGAGGCCGGGCGGTCAAAGCGCCGTCGGGGCGACAGCGTCAAGCAGCGGAGGCGGGACCGGACGTGCCGCGCGGCGGCACACATTGGCGCCGTGCGGCAGGGTCGACTGGCGCGCCCGGCAGGATTTGAACCCACAACCCCCAGATCCGTAGTCTGGTGCTCTATCCAGTTGAGCTACGGGCGCGCGCCGTCGCCATCGGGCGATGACGGTGGTCTAACGGAAGCCCACGCAGGCTGCAAGCCCGGCCGCCTCGCCCCTGCCGCGCCTGTGGCGCACGCTCAGGCCGCGAGCTTGTCGAGCTCCCGCGTCACCGCCTCGCCCATCACCTGGGTCGAGACACGCGCCATGCCGGGCTGCATGATGTCGGCCGTGCGCAGCCCGCTCGCGAGCACGTTGGTGCAGGCGCGCTCGATCAGGGCGGCGTCCTCCGTCATGTCGAAGCTGAAACGGAGCAGCATGGCGAAGGAGAGAATCTGCGCCATCGGGTTGGCGACCCCCTTGCCCGCGATGTCGGGCGCGGAACCGTGGATCGGCTCGTAGAGCGCATGCCGGCGCCCATCGGGCCCGAGCCCGCCGAGCGTGGCCGAGGGCAGCATGCCGAGCGAGCCCGTCAGCATCGAGGCAAGGTCGGACAACAGGTCGCCGAAGAGGTTCGTGGTCACGATCACGTCGAACTGGCGCGGGTTGCGCACGAGCTGCATCGCGCAGTTGTCGGCATACATGTGGGTGAGCTCGACATCGGGGAACTCGCGCTCGCGCAGGGCGGTGACGGTCTGCCGCCACAAGAGGCCGCTCTCCATCACGTTCGCCTTCTCGACGGAGCACACCCGCCCCTGGCGCCTGCGCGCGAGCTCGAACGCCACGCGGGCGACGCGTTCGATCTCCGGCGTCGTGTAGACCTCGGTGTTGACGCCCTTCTTCGTGCCGTCGGGCAGGGTCTCAATGCCGCGCGGTTCGCCGAAATAGATCCCGCCCGTGCTCTCGCGCACGATCATGATGTCGAGGCCGCGCACCACCTCGGGCTTAAGGGTCGAGGCATCGACGAGCGGGTCGAGCACGGTCGCGGGGCGAAGGTTGGCGAACAGGCCGAGTTCGCGGCGAAGCGTCAGAATCGCGAGCTCAGGCCGCCTGTCGAAGCCGAGGCCGTCCCATTTCGGCCCACCGACCGCACCGAACAGAACCGCATCCGCCGCCTTCGCCTTCGCCACCGTCTCCGCGGAGATCGGCACGCCGTGGACGTCGATCGCCGCCCCGCCGACCAGCGCCTCCTCGATGTCGAAGCGCACCGCGCGGCGACGGTCCATCCAGTCGATGACGCGCCTCACCTCGCGCATCACCTCAGGCCCGATGCCATCCCCTGGCAGGATCAGAAGCTTCTTGTTCGATGCCATCAGAGCCATCCCCGCTTCACGCCCGATCCACGCCCCGGCGCGGACGGGCCGTCCCTGTCACAGCCAGGGCTGTTCCATCCGCCGCCTTGCCTCGAAGGCGTCGATCGCCGCGGCGTGGGCCAACGTCTGGCCGATGTCGTCGAGACCGTTGAGAAGACAATGGCGCCGGAACGGATCGACCTCGAAGCGGATTTCCTCCCCGTTGGGACGGACGATCACCTGCCGCTCGAGATCGACCGTCAGCCGCGCATTCGCGCCGAGCGACGCATCGGCCACGAGCACGTCGCACAACTCCTGCGGCAGCTTGATCGGCAGTATGCCGTTCTTGAAACAGTTGTTGAAGAAGATGTCGGCGAAGTCGGGCGCGATCACGCAACGTATGCCGAAATCGAGCAGCGCCCAGGGCGCGTGCTCGCGCGACGAGCCGCAGCCGAAATTGGGCCCAGCGATCAGGATCTCGGCGCGTCGATACGGCTCGCGGTTGAGGATGAAGTCCGGCCGCTCGCTGCCGTCCGGGTTGTAGCGGAGCGCATCGAACAGGTTCTTCCCGAGCCCCGTGCGCCGGATCGTCTTGAGGAAGCGCGCGGGGATGATCTTGTCGGTGTCGATGTTCGGCAAGGGCAGCGGCGCGGCGATGCCGGTGAGCGTCGTGAAAGGCTGCATCCCCGTTCGTCCCTTCAGCGCGCGAACTCGCGCACGTCCGTGAGCCGCCCGGTGACGGCAGCGGCCGCGGCCATCGCCGGGCTCATCAGGTGCGTCCTCCCGCCCGGCCCCTGGCGGCCCTCGAAATTCCGGTTCGAGGTCGACGCACAGCGCTGGCCGGGCTTGAGCTGATCGGGGTTCATGCCGAGGCACATCGAGCAGCCCGGTTCCCGCCACTCGAAGCCCGCCTCGATCAGCACGCGATCAAGCCCCTCCGCCTCGGCCGCCTGCTTCACGAGGCCGGACCCCGGGACGACCATCGCCCGCACCCCTGGCGCGACCTTCCGCCCCTTCGCGACCGCCGCGGCGGCGCGGATGTCCTCGATCCTCCCGTTCGTGCAGGAGCCGATGAACACCACGTCGATCGGGATGTCCTGCATCCTCTGCCCGGGCGTGAGGCCCATGTAGTCGAGCATCCGCTGCTTCGCCGCCCGACGCGCCTCGGTCGGCTCATCCGCCGGGTCGGGCACCGCACCGGTGACGGGAACCACGTCCTCCGGGCTCGTTCCCCAGGTCACGAGCGGAACGATCGCGGCGGCGTCAAGCGTGACGGTGGTGTCGTAGGCTGCGCCCTCGTCCGAGGGGAGCGTCTTCCACCAGGCGAGCGCACGCTCCCACGCCTCGCCCTTCGGCGCGTAGGGGCGGCCCTTGAGGTAGGCGAAGGTGGTCTCGTCGGGGGCGATCAGCCCGGCACGTGCGCCGGCCTCGATCGACATGTTGCAGATCGTCATCCGCCCGGCCATGTCGAGCGACCGGATCACCTCCCCGGCATACTCGATCACATGGCCCGTTCCGCCCGCCGTGCCGATCCGGCCGATGATGGCGAGGATGATGTCCTTCGCCGTGCAGCCGAAGGGGAGCGTGCCGTCGACGCGCACGAGCATGTTCTTCGCCGGCTTCTGCAGAAGCGTCTGGGTGGCGAGCACGTGCTCGACCTCTGAGGTGCCGATGCCGAAAGCAAGCGCGCCGAGCGCGCCATGCGTCGAGGTGTGGCTGTCGCCGCAGACGATTGTCATGCCGGGCTGGGAGATCCCCTGCTCCGGCCCGACGATGTGGACGATGCCCTGGCGTGCATCGAGCAGCGGGAAGTAGTGGATGCCGAACTCGGCGACATTCCGCTCGAGCGTCTCGACCTGGAGCCGGCTTTCGGGTTCGGCGATCCCGGCGCGGCGATCGGAGGTCGGAACGTTGTGGTCGGCCACCGCGAAGGTCGCCTCGGGGCGGCGCACCTTCCGCCCGGCGAGGCGCAGGCCCTCGAAGGCCTGCGGGCTCGTCACCTCATGCACGAGGTGGCGGTCGATGTAGAGGAGGCAGGTGCCGTCCGGCAGCCGTTCCACGACGTGGCTGTCCCAGATCTTGTCGAACAGCGTGCGCGGACGCTTCTCTGCCATCGCCTCTCTCTCCCGTTCCGATCCCCTTCCGGCTCAGCCCTGCTCGGCTTCGGCTGGTGCCTCGGCGGCGGTGGCCTTGCCCGTGCTCGCAAGCCCCATCTTCTCGGCGATGCGGGCCGCCTTGCCCGTGCGGCCGCGCAGGTAATAGAGCTTCGCCCGACGCACATCGCCCCGGCGCACCACCTTGATCTCGGCGATGTTCGGCGAATAGAGCGGGAAGACGCGCTCCACCCCCTCGCCGTAGCTGATCTTACGCACGGTGAAGTTCGAGTTGATGCCGGCATTCTTGCGGGCGATGCACACGCCCTCGAACGCCTGCAGGCGCGTGCGTTCGCCCTCGATCACCTTCACCGCCACGCGCACCGTATCGCCCGGGCCGAAGGCGGGGATCGGTCGCTGGGCCGCGAGCTTCGCGACCTGCTCGGCCTCGATCTGTTGCAGGATGTTCATCGCCAGTCTCCTTCTCACCTCGCGGCCGCGCGGGAAACCCCGCGCGGCGCTCATCTCTCATGCGGTCGGCGCGGCCTCAGCCAGCGCTCGGTAGGCGGCCCAGAGATCGGGGCGCCGCTCGCGCGTGATCCGCTCGGCCTCGCGGCGTCGCCAGGCGGCGATCTCGGCATGGTTGCCGCTGATCAGCACCTCCGGCACCGCACGCCCCTTCCACAGGGCCGGCCGCGTGTAGTGCGGATACTCTAGGAGGCCCTGCGAGAAGCTCTCCTCGAGCACGCTCTCCGCCGCTCCCATCACCCCAGGCAGAAGCCGCACACAGGCGTCGAGCAGAACCATCGCCGCGGGCTCGCCGCCCGAGAGCACGTAGTCGCCGATCGAGATCTCCTCGAGCCCGCGCGCCTCAATCACCCTCTGGTCGATCCCCTCGTAGCGGCCGCAGACGAGAACCACGCCCGGGCCTGCGGCGAGCTCGGCCACCCTCCGCTGCGTCAGCGGCCTCCCCCGTGGGGTGAGCACGATCTGGGGGGCGTCGGGCAGGGACTTGGCCTCGAGCGCGGCGTCGATCACATCCGCCCGCATCACCATGCCCGCGCCGCCGCCGAACGGCGCATCGTCGACGGAACGATGCCTGTCGGTCGCGAAGTACCGAAGATCGATCGGCTCGAGCGCCCAGTCGCCGCGCTTGAGCGCCCGGCCAGCGAGCGAGTGGCCCAAGGGGCCCGGGAACATCTCCGGGAACAGGGTGAGGACACGCGCGGTCCAGCTCATGCCGCCGCCCCTTCCATCTCCTCGGCCCGAGCGCTGCCTGGCGAGGGCGGAACGATCGTCTCCACGGGCGGAGAGATGACGAGCAGGCGCGCGGCGAGATCGACCACCGGCACGGCGGCACGCGTGAAGGGAACGAGAAGTGCCGGGCGGCCCTCGCGCGCGATCTCGAGGAAGGCCCCGGCGCCATGGTCCTGCACCTCGGCGACGGTTCCAAGGGCCTTCCCGCTCTCGTCCACCGCTGCGCAGCCGATCAGATCAGTGAGATAGTACTCGTCCTCCCCGGGAGCCGGCAGGGCCGAGCGCTCGACATGGAGCCGCGTGCCGGTGAGCCGCGCCGCCGCATCCCGGTCCGTCACGCCCTCGATCCGCACCACCGGCATCGCTCCGGGCGTGACGATCTCGAGCCGGAACGAGCGCGCGCCCGTCTCGTCGGTCAGCGGCCCGTAGCGCGCGATCGCCGCCGGGTCGGCCGTGAAGCTTTGGACGCGCACAAGCCCGCGCACGCCATGCGGGCGCCCGATCACGCCGAGGAGCACGCGGGGAGAGGACATGGCGGGCGGTCGGCTCGCTCGGTGCTTCAGCCGGCGGCGGCGGCGCGTTCCTGCGCCTTCTTCTTCGGCAGGTGCTGCTTGGTCTGCGCCGGCCGCGGCCGCTCGGGGATCAGCCCGGCCTTGACGAGGAAGCGCTCGACCCGATCCGTCACCTGCGCCCCCTTGCCGAGCCAGGCCTTGATCTTCTCCGGCTGGAGCTTCACCCGGTCGGCGTGATCTGCGGGCAGCATCGGGTTGTAGGCGCCGACCTTCTCGATGAAGCGCCCGTCGCGCGGGCTCCGGCTGTCGGCCACCACGATGTGGTAGTAGGGGCGCTTCTTCGCGCCGGCGCGGGAGAGGCGGATCTTGACGCTCATCCAGTCTGTTCCTTCCGTCGGAGACCGTATCGTTTCGAGATCAACACCTTGTGTCAGAACGGGCGGCGCCCGCCCGGCAGGCCCGGGAACCCGCCGCCGGGCATCAGGCCGGAGAGGCCGTGGCGCAATAGGCCCTTCTGGCCCAGCTTCTGCATCCGTTTCATCATCGTCGTGATGTCGTCGAACTGCTTGAGAAGGCGGTTCACGTCCTCGACCTTCACGCCCGCGCCGGCGGCTATCCGGCGCTTGCGCGAGGCCTTGATGATCTCGGGCTTGCGTCGCTCGGCCTTCGTCATGCTGTCGATGATGGCGAGCTGGCGCTTGAGGATCCGGTCGTCGAGCTTCGCCTCGGCGAGCTGCGCCTTCACCTTCGCCACCCCGGGCAGCATGCCGAGCAGGCCCTGGAGGCTGCCCATCTTCGTGATCTGGGCGAGCTGCTTGCGGTAGTCCTCGAGGTCGAACGTCCCCTTCTGAAGCTTGGCGGCGAGCTTCTCCGCCTCCTCCGCCTCGATCGTCGCCGCCGCCTTCTCGACGAGCGAGACGACATCGCCCATGCCGAGGATCCGGCCCGCCACACGCTCGGGGTGGAAGTCCTCGAGCGCGTCGAGCTTCTCCCCCACCCCGATCAGACGGATCGGCGCCCCGGTGACGGCGCGCATCGACAGAGCCGCGCCGCCGCGCGCGTCACCATCCATGCGCGTCATCACGATTCCGGTCACGCCAACCTTCTCGTGGAAGGCTCGGGCGACGGTCACCGCGTCCTGGCCGGTCATCGCATCGACGACGAGCAGCTTCTCGTGCGGGCGCGCCACCGCGGCGACCTCGGCGACCTCGGCCATCAGCGCCTCGTCGATCGCAAGCCGCCCGGCCGTGTCGAGCACGAGCACGTCGAACCCGCCCTGGCGCGCCTCGCCGAGGGCACGGCGTGCGATCTCCACGGGCTTCTGGCCGGGCACGATTGGCAGGCTCATCACCCCGGCACGGTCGGCGAGGGTGGCGAGCTGCTCCATCGCCGCCGGGCGCTGGGTGTCGAGCGAAGCAAGCAGCACGCGCTTGCGGTCCTTCGTCCGCAGCCTCAGCGCAATCTTGCCGGCCGAGGTGGTCTTGCCGCTGCCCTGAAGCCCGAGCATCAGGATGACGACCGGAGCGGGCGCGTTGAGATCGATCCCGGGTGCGGGGGGCCCGAGCATGGCCACGAGAGCGTCGTGGACGATCTTGACCACCTGCTGCCCGGGCGTGACCGAGCGCAGGACCGTCTCGCCCACGGCCTTGGCGCGCACATCCTCGATGAAGCTTCTCACGACGGGAAGCGCGACATCGGCCTCGAGCAGTGCGACGCGCACCTCGCGCAGCGCCTCGGCGACATCGGCCTCGGACAGGGCGCCGCGTCGGCGAAGCCTGTCGAGGATGCCGGTCAGCCTGCCCGAAAGGGCGTCGAACATGGTCGCTCCATCGCGCGGGCAGGCCCCAAACACGAACACGCCGCTGCGCGAGCCTTCGCGGAGCGGCGTCACCCCGCGCGCCGGGCGGGGCGGTGCGGCAGGGGCTGCCCTGATGACACCTCTATGGCGTCGCGGCCGAGCGCCGTCAAGCAGCCTGGACGGGCCGGGCTCTCGACCGGCCGCCTTTCAGCCGCGGCCCTTCCAGGGAACGAGACGGCGCTCCGCGAGCCGCATCGCGAGATCGAACCCGTAGGCGAAGAGCGCGATCACGACGATGCCCATCACCACGAGGTCGGTGCGCAAAAAGTGCGAGGCGTTGAGCACCATCTGCCCCACCCCGACATTCGCCGCCACCATCTCGGCCGCGACCAGCGTCGTCCAGCCGAAGCCGAGAGCGATCCGCATCCCGGTGAGGATCTCGGGAAGTGCGGCGGGCAGGATGACATGCCGGATCAGCTGGAGCCGGGTGGCGCCGAGCGAAAGAGCGGCATTGATCTGCTCCGGCGTGGCGCTGCGCACGCCCGACCGCGCGGCGAGCGCAAGCGGGGCGAAGCAGGCGAGGTAGATCAGGATGATCTTGGCCGCCTCGTCGATCCCGAACCAGATCACGACGAGCGGCAGATAAGCGAGCGGCGGCAGCGGCCGGTAGAACTCGATCGGCGGGTCGAACACGCCGCGGACGACGCGCGACACACCCATGCCGATGCCGATCGGGATCGCCGTGAGGCAGGCGAGGGCGAAGGCGCTCAGCACCCGGAACAGGCTGAGAGCCGAATGACCGACGAGCGTCGCATCGCCGATCGGCGTCGACAGGCCGGCCGCGAGCTGCCGCGCCACGACGATCGGCGAGGGCAGAAAGAGCGGGGCGATCCAGCCGCGCTCCGTCGCCACCCACCACAGGATCAGCAGCGCGACCACGGTCAGCACGCTGATCGAGGTGGCCCGACGCGGGTCGGGGAAGGCGGAGCGCGCCGCGGCGAGCGGAGCCGTCGCCGGCGCAGCGCCCGCCCCGACGGCGCCACCCTGGTCGGCCGAGAGCCGATTCTCGTCGCGCAGGCGGTCGGGCGCGGCAGCGCCCTCGGCCACAGCGGAAAGCGGAGAGGCGGGCCTCATGCCGCGGCGTAGGCGCTCTCGCGCACCATCGTGGCCACCTCCTCGCGCAAGCCGATGAAGCCAGGGTCCGACTTCACGCCGCGCGCATCGCGCGTCGCGACATAGCGTCGGCCGAAATCGACGCTGAGCCGCCGCACGATCCGCCCGGGCCCAGGGCTCATCACCACGAGTTCGGTCGCAAGGAACAGCGCCTCCTCAACGCCATGGGTGATGAAGAACACGGTCTTGCCGGAGGCGGCCCAGACATCGAGCAGGAGCTCCTGCATCGTCTCGCGCGTCAGCGCATCGAGCGCGCCGAGCGGCTCGTCCATCAGCAGCACCTCGGGGTCGGCAGCGAGCGCGCGGGCGATTCCCACACGCTGCTGCTGGCCGCCCGAGAGCGTGTAGACGGCCCGGTCAGCGAAGCCCGCAAGCCCGACGAGGGCGAGCTTCTCCTCGGCGAGCGCGCGGCGCTGCGCGCGCGGCACGCCCGCGAGCATCGGCCCGAAGGCGACGTTCTCCCAGACGCTGAGCCAGGGCAGGAGCGCGTGCTTCTGGAACACCACGCCGCGGTCGGCGCCCGGGGCCTGCACCGCCCGGCCGCCGACCGTGATCCTGCCGGAGGAGGGAGCGGTGAAACCGGCGATGCAGTTGAGAAGCGTCGTCTTGCCGCAGCCCGACGCCCCGAGGGCGACGCAGAACCCGCCCTCGGGGATTGCGAGATCGACCCGGTCGAGCGCCACGAGCCGCCCGCCCCCCGGGAGGGGGAAGACGACAGAGAGGCCCTCGACCGAGACCGCCCCCATCGCCTCAGCCTGCGGCGGTGGCGGCGAAGCGCGGGCTGACGTGTTGGGCGATGTTCTCAGGCACCGCCTGGATACGACCCTGAGCCTTGAGGAACTCGGCGGTGTGGCGGATCGCCTGCACCGTGCCCCCCTCCGCTCCGCCGCCGAGCCATTGGGCGGAGGCCTGCTCAGCAGCGGGGATGAACCGATAGAGGCGCATCATCCCCGGCACGTCCTCAACCCGGGCGCCGGTGATCCGCGCGGTGACGGCGGCGCGCTCGGTGCCCGGGCCCCAGAGGCCTGGGTTCGCGACATACTCGGCGTCGTACTTCGCCATGATCCGGGTGTAGGCGGTGAGGAACTCGGCATTGGCGCGCGCCCAGTCACGGTCGACGATCACGCCGTCGAAGGTCGGCCGCCCCCAGGCGGCGAGCTGGCCCGAGGAGATCAACACCCGGCCGGTGCGCAGAACTGCACTCCGCGTCGGCTCCCAGACAAAGGTGGCATCGATGTCGCCGCGCTCCCAGGCGGCAGCGATCTCGGGCGGGCGCATGTTCAGGATCCGCAGGCTGTTGGCCGGGATGCCGAATTGCTCGAGAGCGTAGAGCAGGTGGTAGTGCGTCGTCGAGACGAACGGCACGCCGACGCGCTTGCCGCGCAGGTCCTGCGGCGCGGTGATGCCGGAGCCGTTCCGGACGACGAGCGATTCGGCTTCGGCGATGTCGGCGATGATCCAGATGAGCTCGACGTTGAGCCCCTGCGCGATCGCCGCCGTGGTCGGCGAGGAGCCGACCTCGCCGATCCGCGCATCGCCAGCGGCCATCGCGCGGATCACCTCGGCTCCGGCCGTGAACAGCCGCCAGTTGATCTTGTAGCCGGTCGCGCGCTCGACCTCCTGCGCGGCCATCGCGGCGCGGAAGGGCACGACCATGTACTGGTGCGCGATCGTCACCTCGCGCGCCTGGGCAATGGCAGGCGCGGCAAAGGCGGTGGCGACGGCAGCGGTGCCGGCAAGAGCGGCGCGGCGGGTGAGCACAGGCTGCGTCATGCTGATCTCCCGGATGGTTCGACACAGCCGTGTCTTGCAAGCAGCGTTCCAAGGCCGAAACCGCCACGGTGCACGCCTCCGCTGCGGCATGCCCGACCCGAACAGACCCAGTTTTGGGCAACCCGCCCGATCCTTAAGCGTTGATCCTCTTCCTGGCAAACCGCTGGCGCGGAACTGCCCATAAAAGAGGCGGGGGCCGCGCCGTCGCGTCCGCTCAGGCGTCTATCTTCAGGGCGGCGAGGAAGGCCGTCTGCGGGATCTCCACCTTGCCGAACTGGCGCATCCGCTTCTTGCCCTCCTTCTGCTTCTCGAGCAGCTTCCGCTTGCGGGTGATGTCGCCGCCGTAACACTTGGCGGTGACGTCCTTCGCGAGCGCCCCGATCGTCTCGCGGGCGATGATGCGTGAGCCGATTGCCGCCTGGATGGCGATCTTGAAGAGCTGGCGCGGAATCAGCTCCTTGAGCTTCTCGCAGATGGCGCGGCCGCGCTTTTCCGCCTGGCTGCGGTGCGCGATGAAGGCGAGCGCATCGACCGGGTCGCCATTGACCAGGATCGAGATCTTCACGAGGTCGCTCTCGGCGTAACCGTCCATCGCGTAGTCGAAGGAGGCATAGCCGCGGCTGATCGACTTCAGGCGATCATAGAAGTCGAACACGACCTCGTTCAGCGGCAGGCGATAGACCGCCATCGCCCGGTTGCCGACATAGGTGAGATCGACCTGCTGGCCGCGGCGTTCGTTGCAGAGCGTCAGCACGCCGCCGAGATACTCGTCGGGGACGAAGATTGTCGCCTTAATCCACGGCTCCTCGATGTGGTCGATCGTCGAGGGGTCAGGCATGTCGGCAGGGTTGTGCAGCTCCTTCACCTCGCCCCTGGTCGTATGGATGCGGTAGACGACCGAGGGGGCGGTGGCGATCAGGTCGAGGCCGAACTCGCGCGCAAGGCGCTCCTGCACGATCTCGAGGTGCAGAAGGCCCAGGAAACCGCAGCGGAAGCCGAAGCCTAAGGCGGCGGATATTTCAGGCTCGTAGTGGAACGAAGCGTCGTTGAGGCGGAGCTTGGCGAGGCTCTCACGGAGCTTCTCGAAATCGTCGGCGTCGGTCGGGTAGAGGCCGCACCACACAACCGGAACCGAGGGCTTGAAGCCCGGAAGCGGCTCGGCGGCGGGGGAGCGGTCATCGGTGATCGTGTCGCCGACGCTGCAGTCGGCCACCGTCTTGATGCCGGCGATGATGTAGCCCAGTTCGCCGGGGCCGAGGTCGTCGACCGTCACCATCTTCGGCGTGAACACGCCGACCGCCTCGACGGTGTGAACCGCACCGGTGGCCATGAACCGGATCCTCTGCCCGCGCCTGAGGCGACCGTCCTTGACGCGCACGAGGATCACCACGCCGAGGTAGGAGTCATACCAGCTGTCGACCAGCAGGGCCTTGGTCGGCGCTTCGGCGTCCCCTTTCGGCGGCGGCAGGCGTGCGACCAGAGCCTCGAGCACCTCGCCGATTCCGAGGCCCGTCTTGGCGCTGATCAGCACCGCGTCGTCCGCCGGCAGGCCGATCACCTCCTCGATCTGCACCTTCACCCGGTCCGGGTCGGCCGCCGGCAGGTCGATCTTGTTGAGCACCGGCACGATCTCGTGGCCGGCCTCGATCGCCTGGTAGACATTCGCGAGCGTCTGCGCCTCCACGCCCTGCGAGGCATCGACGACGAGCAGCGAGCCCTCGCAGGCGGCGAGCGAGCGGCTCACCTCGTAGGCGAAATCGACATGCCCGGGCGTATCCATCAGGTTCAGGACGTAGGTGTTGCCGTCCCTAGCCGGGTAGGTCAGGCGAACCGTCTGCGCCTTGATGGTGATCCCCCGCTCGCGCTCGATCTCCATGCTGTCGAGCACCTGGTCCTTCATCTCGCGGTCGGAGAGGGCGCCGCAGGCCTCGATCAGCCGGTCGGCGAGGGTGGACTTGCCGTGGTCGATATGCGCGATGATCGCGAAATTGCGGATTCGGGAGAGCGGCGTGTCGGTCATCTCGGCCTTGGCGTCCGGGGCGGCGGCGGCTTGGGCCCTGCCGCGCGCCTGTCATTAGGGGAGCGGGCCCGGGATTGGAAGGGCGCGGCCGGTTGACAGTCGGGCTTCGGGCCGCAGAGCCTCGAGCGACGCAACGGGGAGGGAGACAGCGAGATGGCGGAGGGCAACGGTGGGTCGCGGCGGCTTAGGTCACGGCGCTGGTTCGACGACCCGTCCGACCCAGGCATGACCGCCCTCTATCTCGAGCGCTATCTGAACTTCGGGCTGACGCGGGAGGAGCTCCAGTCGGGCCGGCCGATCATCGGCATCGCCCAGACGGGCTCTGACCTCGCACCCTGCAACCGCCACCATGTCACCCTTGCGGCACGGGTGCGCGACGGGATACGCGATGCCGGCGGCGTGCCGCTCGAGTTCCCGATCCACCCGATCCAGGAGAGCGGCAAGCGCCCCACGGCGGCGCTCGACCGCAACCTCGCCTATCTCTCTCTGGTCGAGGTGCTGCACGGCTACCCGATCGACGGCGTGGTCCTCACGACGGGCTGCGACAAGACCACACCCGCCTGCCTGATGGGGGCGGCGACGGTGAATATCCCGGCGATCGCGCTCAACTGCGGTCCGATGCTCGACGGCTGGTGGCAGGGGCGGCTCGCCGGGTCCGGCACGGTGATCTGGGAGGCGCGACGCCTGCTCGCGAAGGGAGAGATCACGCCCGAGGAGTTCATGCAGATCGCCGCCTCGTCCGCCCCCTCGGTCGGGCACTGCAACACGATGGGCACGGCGCTCTCGATGAACTCCCTTGCCGAGGCGCTCGGCATGATGCTGCCGGGCTCGGCCGCCATCCCCGCGCCCTATCGCGAGCGCGGCTGGGCGGCCTACGAGGCCGGGCGGCGGATCGTCGGCATGGTGCGAGAGAACCTCCGCCCCTCCGACATCATGACGCGCAAGGCGTTCGAGAATGCCATCGCGGTCGCCTCTGCCATCGGCGCCTCCTCGAACTGCCCGCCGCACATCATCGCCATCGCGCGGCACATGGGCGTCGAGCTCACGATCGAGGACTGGCAGAGGATCGGCGCCGACCTGCCGCTCCTTGTCGATTGCCAGCCGGCGGGGCGTTTCCTCGGCGAGCGGTTCCACCGCGCGGGCGGCGTTCCGGCGGTGATGCGCGAGCTCCTGCTCGCGGGCAGGCTGCATGGCGACGCGATGACCGCGACCGGCAAGACGGTCGCCGAGGCTCTCGCGTCCATTCCCGAGCCGGACCGGGAGGTGATCCGCCCCTTCTCGGCGCCGCTGAAGGAGAAAGCGGGGTTCGTCGTGCTGTCGGGCAACCTGTTCGACAACGCGGTGATGAAGGTGAGCGTGATCGACCCCGAGTTCCGGCGCCGCTTCCTGTCGAACCCCGACGCGCCCGAGATCTTCGAGGGGCGAGCGGTCGTGTTCGAGGGGCCGGAGGACTACCACGCGCGGATCGACGACCCGTCCTTGGGCATCGACGAGCGGTCGATCCTCGTGATCCGCAACTGCGGGCCTGTCGGCTATCCGGGCTCGGCAGAGGTGGTGAACATGCAGCCCCCCGCGGCGTTGATCAGACAAGGCGTGACGGCGCTGCCCACGATGGGCGACGGGCGACAGAGTGGCACCTCGGGCAGCCCCTCGATCCTCAACGTCTCGCCCGAGGCGGCGGTGGGCGGGGGGCTCGCGCTTTTGCGCACGGGCGATCGCATCCGGCTCGACCTGCGCGCGCGTCGCGTCGACGTGCTCATCGCGGAGGAGGAACTCGCCGCTCGACGCGCCGCCTGGACGCCGCCCAAGTTGAAGAACCAGACGCCCTGGGAGGAGATCTACCGCTCGATGGTCGGCCAGCTCGGCACCGGCGCCTGCCTCGAGCCCGCGACCCTCTATCTCGACATCCTCGAGACACGCGGCGAAAGCCGGCACAGCCACTGAGCCACCAGAGGGGCGGGCGCGCGTGCGAGCGCGCGTTGAGCCCTTGCCGCCGCGCCCGAAGTAGTAGCCGAGCACCAGCGTCAGGATCGGCAGCAGGACGGATTTGAGGATGTCCGTCACACTCGGGGCGAGCGTCTCCCACCTGCCGCTGAACAGTCCCGCGAGCAAAAGCACGACGAGCGAGCCGAGCAGGGCGAGGCCGAAGACCGTCATCACCGTGGTGGTGATCGCCGAACCGTCGGCGCTCTCGCGTTCCCGCTCCCGCGCCTCGAGCTCGGCGTCCGCCCGCTCGGCCTCGGCGCGCTTGCGCGCCGCCTCGAGGAGCAGCGCCCTCGTCTCGGCATCGACTCCGGCGGGGTCGGGCACGGCGCGGCCTGGGGCCCTGCGGCTACTGGGTCGATCCGGTCATCGACGTCGTGATCTGCCCGGCGATCTCGAGAAGACACTTCGCCGCGGCCACCATGTGTTGACGCGCCTCCGGGTCCTTGACCTCCTCGGAGGTGCGAAGCAGGCGCTCGCCCTCCTCGATCAGGCCGAGGCTCGCCTGCGAGATGCTGCGCAGTTCCGGGAACTGCCCTGGGCCCGCCATCGTGATCCTCCTTGTACTGGGTGATGACAGCACCGCTGCCGTGCCCGTGCGACGGACGGTGCGGAAAGGGGGCGTCAGGGCGCCTGGCAGACGGGGCGTGTGCCTGAGGCCGACCGCTCGCGTCCCGTGCGGTCTCGGTGCCGCAGTCCCGCTCGCGCCGGCCCGGTGCTAGAAGCCGTCCCACAGGCGAGGCAGGGGAACCGGGAGACGCCATGAGCCTTGGGTTGCGCGAAGCACGCCGGGCCGAGCGTCGGCGAAGGCGCGCACGGATCGTCGCCTTTCTCGCGACCATCGGCGCCCTGTTGCTCCTCGGTGCGGTCGCCTACGAGTCGGGCAGCCGGCTCGCCCAAGCCGAGACGGAGGGGCTCAGGCGCGAGATCGCGGAGCAGCGGCGGGCCATTGCCGCTCTTGAGCAGAAGCTTGTCGAAGCCGAGGCGCTTCGGCGCCAAGCCGAGGATCGCGTGCGTGAGGGCGAGGCGCGCTACGCCCGCGATGTGCCGACCGGAACGGCCCGCGAGCTATTCCTGCGGGTTCAGGAAAGGCTCAGGGAAGGGCTTGCGCCTGAGCGGCTGAGGCTCGTGCTCGAGAACGCGACCGATGGCAGCCGCTGCGAGCCTGGGCTCGAGACGCGCCGGTTCCTGCTCGCAACACCACTCACCCGTTCGGGCCGGACCTCGGTGTCGTTCGCCGGCGGCATCGTCATCACGGGCGAAGGCCAATCCGCGCGAGCGGCCGATGGCGCACCCGAGGCATGGTTCGACCCGAGGCGGCCGGTGACGATCGTGGCGATCCAGCCCGGAGGCGCGCTGACGGAGACGACGGGGCAGCTGCCGCTCACCTTCTCTGTCATCCGTGGCGGAACGGAGCATCGTTTCGTCGTGTCGGAGGCTGACCTGCGCGGCTTCGTGAGCGTGACGGCCGAGCGGTGCGACTATCCGTGAGGGGGCGCCGTAGGCGGGAGGCGCGGGAGGCGACGAGGCCGAGGCGCAGGCTCGGCTGGTCGGACCCGCGGCCGTTGCGCGTGCTCGGCGTGTCGTGTAGGAGGCGCGCCGGCCCGGAGGGGTGCCAGAGCGGTCGATTGGGCCGGTCTCGAAAACCGGAGTACCGGCAACGGTACCGTGGGTTCGAATCCCACCCCCTCCGCCA
>Ga0209017_10001253_pt1 | contig 20145 bp, 15 predicted proteins | sample YNPBryunderm2012_FD_185812 | JGI IMG/M metagenome (GOLD analysis project Ga0209017, IMG submission 185812) | Anoxygenic and chlorotrophic microbial mat microbial communities from Yellowstone National Park, USA - YNP Bryant MS undermat 2012... ... | reverse complement strand
GGAGGACATGCGTCTCGTCGGCAGATTCTCCGCGTCTTCTCGGCTCCACCGCTGTTTTCAAGAGGCCCAAGTGGCCCCAATGTCGTTCGAACCGCGTAGCCATTCCATCGGCCTTCCCGCGCCGGCGCGGCTGGTCTGTTCTGGCTGGCCGCGCGGTCACCTGATCCTGTTGCGACGAGTTGCCACCCGTGACGCCCCCGACCGATCCCTCCACCGTTTCTCCGGTCTCGTCCCACACCGTCGAGCCGTCTGCCGCCGAGGCACGCCGTCACCCTCACCCCGAGTTGGCTCGGCTGCGCGACATGCTCAACCAGGCGCTACGGGGCAAAGCGGAGGTGGTTGAGCAGACGATCACCTGTCTGTTAGCCCGTGGTCATTTGTTGTTGGAGGATCTGCCGGGTCTGGGCAAGACGACCTTGGCCAAAGCCCTCGCGCGGGGCATCGGCGGCAAGTTCGCCCGGGTGCAATGCACCCCCGACCTGCTCCCCGGCGACATCACGGGCTTTCGGATGTACAACCAAAAAACCCAGGAGTTCGAGTTCCTCCCCGGCCCGGTCTTTGCAGACGTGTTGCTGGCCGACGAAATCAATCGAGCCACCCCACGCACCCAAAGCGCGCTACTGGAGGCGATGGCGGAACACCAAACGACCATCGACAATGTCAGGCATCGGTTGTCGGACACCTTCTTTGTGATCGCCACCCAAAACCCAATCGAACAGCACGGCACCTATCCGCTTCCCGAAGCGCAGCTGGATCGGTTCGCCATGAAGCTGAGCATCGGCGCGCCGGGTCGGGAGTCGGAGTTGGAACTGCTGGCCGCGGGGATCGGCTCGTTGGGACCTTCAGCGACCTTTCGAGACGAGGACCCCCCCGTGTTGTCACCCGGCGACCTGGCCCGCTTGCAGCGTCAGGTGGCCGAGGTGGCGGTGGCCCGCCCGGTGCGGGAATATCTGGTCGATCTGGCCGCAGCGGTGCGCGCTCACCGCTTGGCCGCGCTGGGCCTGTCGCCCCGCGGGGTGCTGATCTGGCAACGTCTGGCCCAGGCGCGGGCCTTTCTCGAAGAGCGTGACTTCGTCACCCCCGACGATATTCAGGATGTGGCGGTTCCAACCTTGGCCGTTCGCCTCAACCTGGACCTGGAAACGACCGATCGTCTCGCCGGCGAGATCTTTGAAATGGTCGCGGTGCCGCGCGACATCACGAACGTCGTCGAAGCCTAAGCCGCGTCATCGTCCTCCAAACCGCGACGACGCACGCAAGACGACGGCAACTCAACTCAACTCAGGTTGAACCGAACCGATCCAAATGGGATCGGTCGGTATGTTTCGATTTTTGCCTTGAATTTTTCTGGAATCGGGACAATCGCGCCGGTTCGTGCTACAATCCAATCAAACGAGGGATGGCCGAACGATCAGCGCAGTTGGGCCAATTCGGACTGAGCCAACGAGCGAAGCGACTGGAGGTGAAAGTGAGCCTTGTCCCATTGGCCGTGTCCCACCACGCGACCCAAGATGGCCGCTTCGCGGGCTAGATCCTCCATGCCGAAGGTTTCGGCGAGACCAGCGACCTGGCGACTCATCGCGCGAACCGGTTCGGCGACGTGGTGGGCGAAGGCGTCGGCGATGATGGTGGAGGAGTCGGGCAGATCGACCAAATAGGTGAGCAACGTGCGGCGATGGGCCAAGGTTTCCGCGGAGGAGGGTTCTAGCATTTCGGGTGGCCAGGTCGTGGACGGCAACAGCTTAGACACCACAGCGCGAAGTTGTTCGCCGGCGATTGGTTTAAGGATCACCGCCGCGAATCCGTCCGTGGTCGCGTCCCTGATTCCGGTTTCGGTGACGAGAAGATCGCCGAAGGCGGTCACGGCCACGATGGGTTTGGTGAATCCTTGGCGGCGAAGTTGATCGGCAGCTTCCGTACCACTGAGACCCGGCATGACCAGGTCCATCAGAACCAGATCAAACGGCTTTTCCAACGCAGTGCGGACGGCGGACAGGCCGTCAGCTACAAATTCGACCTCGACCCAAAGACTATTGAGGTGATGACGATAGATCGGCCAAAGATCGGGTAGGTCGTCGGCGATCAACACCCGGCGTTTGCCAGGAAGAACCGCGGTGTCAAGATCGGTCATGGCGGAGGGGGATCTCCCGAAGCCCATCCAAATTCGGGGACTGGTTGGGAAGTGTTAGTTCGGGTTAACCCTCAAAATTAAGCGGGACAACCGCCGACGACAAGACCCGGAGGGTCGTTGGTGGCGCTTCAATCGCCCGGAGTGAGAACGACGCGCGTCTTGACATTGCCCGGCACGAGCGCCATTGTAACATAGTGTCCAGAGGTTCCAGCCGCATCCGCCATTGGTGGGCCCACCCGACCAGTCGCGGATTCGGACGAGATCCTCTTGAGAAACGCTCAACCCTTGGTTGTGTTCCTCGTCCCGCCTCTCTTAGTTTGCTCAAGGTTGATGTTTCGCGGGACTGAAGCACGGGCGTATGGTTGAGGACGTTTTGACCCGACTTTGGCTCTTCTTTGCACCGAGCGTGATCCCATGACGAATCCGTCGTTCCGTTTGACCGGCAGGATCGCCGGATCGCCGTCGTTGCGTTGGCTCGCGGCCTTCGCGGTCACCATTGCGCTGGTTCTCGGGTTGACCGTGATCCCCGCGGGCGGACCTCGGGTCGCCCAGTCTCAACCACCTGCCGGTCGGGACGACCCTGCCAAGAAGCAGACCCCCGCCCCCGCCAAGAACGAGGCCGAGCCACCCGACATTGATGAGGAAGAGGATCAGGACGCCCCGGTGGTGCCGAGTTCCGACGAAATCGTCTACGATCCCGCCGCCCGGAAACTGCTCGACAACAACTTTCCCGAATTGCCTGATCCGGGCGCTCCCTCGCCTGCCGAGGAGGAGCGTCTGCGGCGTGCCGCCGAAGTTGCCGGTGGTCGGATCGAAGGGGCCTTGGTTGACAAATATGTCAAACACTACGCCTCCGAGTTGACCAAGCGGGAGATCCTCAAAACCTGGTTGGAAGGTCGGACGCAAATTGATCCCGAAGGCAAGCTGAGCGCCTCGCAAGCCCGGGCGGCTCAGGAGGTTGAAGACCGCAAGTACCGCATGATCGAGACCGCGGCCGCCAAGCTGCTCGAACCGGCCCGTTTGGCCGCGGCCGCCAAGAACTCCACCTTCGCCAACGCCTACGTGACCAAATTGGTCGAGGTTCTCACCCCCCTGCTCCAAGGCAACCTGTTCACTCGGGTTCAAGCAGCTCAAGTCCTGGCCCGTTGCGAGAACTCGCGGGCGGTGCCGGCGTTGGTGGCTATTTTGAACGACCCCACCCAGCCCTACGCCGTCAAGGACGTGGCAATGGCCGGAATCGTGGTCATGTCCAACGAGGGCCGGGATGAACAACCTTTGCGAGGTGAGGCGGTCAATCTGGCCACCGGTTTGACCAACTTTCTTGAAGCTAACCCCCCGCCGCCTTGGCCGTTCCAAACCCGCGCTCTTCAAGCGATCGGTTCGCTGCGGCTGAGTTATCTCGATATCCGATCAAACAAAGCCGAAGTCGCTGCCGCCGCTCTGGCAGTGCTCGCCGATCCTAACGCCCGCTCCATCGCCCGCGCCTGGGCCGCCTGGGCGCTGGGGATGATGCGGATTCCTGACGAACTGGCCGATTACAACTTCACCCTGCCCGCCTATTGGGCCGGACGGCTTGCGGTGGAGATTGGCAACGAAGCGGTCCGGATTAGTCGGATTCGGGTCGCCATCGAAGAGGAAAAAACGGCCGAATCCGGCAGCGCTTCCACAAGTGAGAAGACCGTCAAGGAGAAGGCCGATTTTCCGGTCTCCCGAGTGCGTGGTCAGGCGGGGTTGCTCATTTATCCCATCACCAAGGCGTTCATCGGCGATACCGCCGCGCTCGAGTCAGGATTCACCCGGGGTTCCACAACCCATCCCGGCATTTCCAAGCACCGGGTCGCCATTGCCGCCATCGCCGACAAAGTCAAAGCGGTCGCCCGCGCGTCGCTGGAATTGTCCAACTCCGCCGGTGGTTTGATTCCTCAATCCCGCGCCAAGCTGGAACAAGCGGTGGCCGATCTAGCGGCCCATCTTGACAAGAATCCGCCTCCCTCCTGGAAGCTCACCCCGAGCACCCGTGAGTTCAAACCCGCTCCATAAACAACGAGGGACGAGTCTCAGAGAACCGGCGCGGTTGGCCAATTTGTGACCACCCGCGGTTGGTCCCGCCGCCCGCCGACGAGAGGAATGGCGTGTTCCAGTCCAGGACGAACGCGAACGATTTGCTCGTTGGCGTGGTGGATTCAAGGCGTGTCCGACGCTTCCATCCTCTGATGGATTCCCCATGTTCCTCCCACCGGACAGATTCTGCATCCCTTCAAACCCATCTCCCACCTTGGAGGGGGCCGCGATCGTGCCTCATCCCTCCCCGTTGCGGTTGCCCGTGCTTCCGATCTGGGCAAGCGTCGCGGCACCTCCATCAGCGAACCGGCGTTGGACCTGGAGCGGTCTTGCGCGATGGGTGAGCGTCGGGGTGGCGATGTTGAGCTTAGGTTGCTCGGAGGAATGGGCGGAGGAGCGTCCGCCTACCACTTGGTTGGAAGGCCGCGCCTTGGTCGCGGGGGTTCCGCTAACGCGGGGCTGGGTCGAGTTGAGTCCGGTTCCCGGCACGGTCGGCACCTTCCGTTCGGGTCGGATCGGGAGCGATGGTCGGTTTCGCGTGGATGGTTTGACCGTGGGGCGACATTCCGCGCGGATCGTTCATCCCCCCGCCGGGGTGATGATCCCGCCGGTCGCCTATCAGCTTGGCTCGCCGCTGGTGGTGGAGGTGAGGGCGCCGGGACCTAACCGAATGGACCTCGACTTCTTTGGGCTGACAGCCCGTCCTTGGGGAGACTCCGAACCATGACGGGTTCCAAAATCGCTTCTTCCGGTCTCCACTCCGCCGCCGCTTCACCTACGGCGGCGATCACGCCTTCGCCTCCGCGACGTCGCGCCCAAACGCCTCCGGTGGTCTGGCGCATCCTCCGCCATGACCGCGACCGGATCCAGGAGTTGGCGTCAGCCCTCAAAGCACCCATGCTGATTGGACATCTGTTGCTTAATCGCGGCATCTGTGACGTTTCGGCCGCCCGTGTTTTCTTCAATGACGACCTGCTCAGCCTTCACGACCCCGCCACCTTGCCAGGCGTTCCCGAAGCGGCGGATCGTCTGGTTCATGCGATCCGCAACAACCGTTCGATCGTCATTTACAGCGACTACGACGCCGACGGGGTTTGCGGCGCGGGGGTCCTTTATCGCATCCTCAAGCAGTGTGGTGCGCGTCGGCTCAGTTACTACATCCCCAGTCGTTTTGAAGAAGGGTACGGGCTCAACGCCGAGGCTCTGAGAACCTTGGCGAGGCAACGACGTGAAACCCACCGGAACGGCTTAGAAGGCGATCGTTCCAGCCTCAAGACGTCGCAAACGTCGGAGGCGCATCGGGCCGATCTGGTGGTCACGGTTGATTGCGGGATCACTGCGGTTCGAGAAGCCGAGCTCGCCCGCGAGCTGGGTTTGGAGTTGATCATCACCGACCACCACCACTTCGTGGGCGATCCGCCCCGCGCCGACGTGGTGGTGCATCCTCGTTTGCCCGGCTCGCGCTACCCATTCGATTCGCTATGTGGAGCCGGCGTGGCCTATAAACTGGCCTGGGAGGTGGCCCGGCGGTGTTATCCCAATTCGGCCCCCTTGGCGCTTCGCCGCCAACTCGACGAATGCCTCGCGCTCGTCGCGCTGGCGACCGTCACGGATGTGATGCCGCTTAAAGGCGAGAATCGGATCATCGTCCAGCATGGCCTGGACTTGATGAACCAGGACCCTGGACCAGGTCTGGCGGCGTTGGTCGAATTGATTGCCAAACGGCCGATCACCAGTGGCGTCCTAGGATTTCATTTGGGGCCGCGGATCAACGTGGCAGGTCGGTTGGAGTCGGCCTACAAGGCGTTGGATCTGTTGATCGGCGACGATCCCGAACGCGCTCGGTCGATCGCCCAGGAACTCGATCAATTCAACCAACAACGTCAGCAGGTGGAGCGGGAGATGGTGGAACACGCCCGCGCCAAGATCGAACGTCAAGGCGATCCAGCCACGCGGGGCGGTCTGGTGGTGGTCGATCCCTCTTGGCATGTGGGCGTCGTGGGGATCGTCGCGTCCCGCTTGACCGAGATCTTTCACCGCCCCACCTTGGTAGGGGTCGAACGCGATGGCCTGATTTCCGGCTCGGGACGGAGCGTCCCCGGCTTTTCGCTCTACGACGCCCTGGCCTCTTGCCGCGACCTGTTTGAAAGCTTTGGCGGTCACTCCGCCGCGGCTGGCTTCAAACTCCCCGCCAATCGACTCGCCGACCTCATCCAACGCTTCGACGACTATTGCCAAGCCCATCTGACCCCCACCCAGCGCAAGAAACAGATTCTCATCGACGCCGAAACGCCTCTCGCTCTCTTGACGCTCAACCTAGTCCGCTGGATCGACCGTCTGGCCCCGTTTGGCCTGGGCAACCGCGAGCCGGTCCTGCTGGCCCACGATGTCAAGGTAGTGGATTCGCCCAAGGTGGTTGGTTCCCAACAGTCCACCCTCAAATTCAAAGTGTGTCAGGCCGGTTCGCCCGTCTTCAAAGCCATTTGCTTCAAACGCACTGACCATTTTGCCGAAATCCTGAAGCCCGGAACCACCGGTTCCCTGGTCTTCCAAGCTCAACTCAACTCCTACCGCGGCCAGGATTCCGTCCAGTTGGAGGTTCTGGATTTCCGCCGACCGCAACAGGATCCAGTCGAAATCGTGGTTGAACATGGCCCTCCACAAGGAGACTCCATGTGAAATTGAAATCCGTTATTGGGTTTGGCTTACTCGCATGGGCGTCGTGGGGGTCGTTGTTGGTCGCGGTTCCTCACGCTGCGCCGATTAGTCCGGCCAGTGTGGTGGCCGGGTCGAGCGGGCAACAGATTGGTGTTCCAGCGACCGAGACGGTGCGTTTGGTGATTCGTCACGGCGACGGCACCGAGACCCATTACCCCGGATTGCCCCACCGCGCGGAGATGACGGTTCACGACGCGATGCGGGCCGCCTCCCGTCTGAACAGTCCACGGGCTTTGAAGTTCGAGGCGACCGGCCAGGGCGAACTGTTGTTCGTCAACTCAATCGCCGGTCAAGCCAACGAAGGTAATCGCGGCGGCAAACGGAACTGGATTTATCGAATCAACGGCAAGCTCGGCACCGTCTCGTGCGGAGTGGCCAAAGTTCAACCCGGCGACGAGATCACCTGGACCTTCACTGACGCCGGGCTCGCCCCCTGACCCTGACCTTGACCTGGGAATCCCAGTTCCTCCGGACCGCTCAAGGGTTTGAAGAGGTCGATTTCGGGAAGTCTTCAGGGGTGATGACAACCTTGCGTAACAGGGAGTCTTGACGAACCTCCCACCCGCCCTTTTGGGCAACGAAGCCGGCCCGAGTGAGGATCAAAGTGACGCCAAGAGGGGCCAGACCGAGTTCGTCGATGGTCGCGGCGTAGGTTCCCCGCGCGTGTTTGTGGTCGGTCTGTGCCTGAAAGACCGCCATGACCGCCGCGCGGTCGTTCCAGTCGGCCAGAGGACGAGGTCGGGTCGTGGCCAGGTCGGCGTTGGCGAATTCGACGACACCCCAGAGTTCAGGACGATGCATGTCGATAACCCCCTGAGGCGACCAGACCCAGTTGTCCTCGGGCGTGTCGGGCGTCTTGCGGTAGGCTCCGTCCACGATGTCGTACTTCCATTGAACCCGTGAGAAATTGACCCGCCATTGATCGCCAGGACGGGGAGGCGCAGGCTTGCCGGCGTGTTCGGCCAGAACCGCCCAGGGAAACGCCAGCTCCAAGGTCCAGCCCCGATCGGTGTCGGCGGGGTCGTTGATGGTACCCTGGATCGCCACCGCTGTGCGCAGACCGGGAATCTCCCAGGAATCGACTGCGACGCCCCCCGCGCGATAGGGACGCGGCAGGAACAAATCCCAGCCGGTGTTCAGCGCATTGATCTCAAACTCGTAATACCGGTGAGTATCTCCGTCCGGATCAATGAACACTTCAAAGTCATTGTCTTGAAAGATTACTGAGTCATGACGAGTGAGGAAGCCGTTGACGTGGGGCTCCTCCATCTCGGCTGCGACATAGAAAAACCGGTCGTCCCAGAGCATCTTGGCCCGGGTTCGGAAGCGGGGTCGCGGCCGTCGATCGCCCTGGATGTCTTGGAAGTCGTCGGTCCAGGGGGCGTGGGTCCAGGCGGGATCGTCGAGCGACCCATCAAGAACCGGCGGGGTCTCGGTTTTGAGGCAAAGGTAGGAGGCAGGATGGGGTGGCAGGGCGGGAGCCGGGTCGTCGCCGGGTTTGGCCAACCCCATGATCAGGAACACAGCAGTTGCGACATGATGGCACATGGGCGTGTTCTCCTCCGGTTGCGCGCCCATTTGGAACAGTACGCAACCATGCCGAGTCGTTGGGAGTCGAAATTGAGAAGATTGGGAGCACGTTAGCGAAGTCAGGGTAATCCCTATGGTGACGTGATTGGATTTTGCAATAACCTAAGCAGGCGACAAACCATCAAAGCGTTTGAGATCGGTTCGCCATGTTCGGAACAAAGATGTTCTTGCTTCAAAGAGGCTTGATCTTATGTGGTGTGTGCGGTTTCTCCGGTGCTGGTTGTTGGTGTGGATGGGGATTGGCCTGGGAGCCTGTCCCACGCCCGCGCGATCGGCCGTGATTGTATCATGGGCCAATTCCGTCTTTGATCACTCCGCCTTCGGGGGTTCGGCCAATTCGATGGGTTGGGAGCAAGGGCGGTTTGGCGGCTCGACCGTGACGACCTTCGGACCCAACTCGATTCGAGTGGACATCGCCTACCTGAATTATGGAACAGCAGCGGGACAGCATCTTTCCGTGGCACCTTTCGGTCCCGAGCGTACCTCAGCCAACTTTTATTCCACCGCAGGGATTGGCAACTCGTTGGCGTTGGGGAACCGAACCGACTTCAACGGACCCAACGACGGCACGGCCACACTCAGCAACTCCTCGCTGTTGCGGGTGAGCTTCACCGACGTGTCCACCAACTTGCCAGTGGGAGTGGACCTCAATTCATTCTTGATTGGCGACATGGACCGAGCTAGTGGTTCCCAGTGGTCCGACTTTCTGTTCGCGCGGGGAACCCGCAATGGAAATCTGGTCAGTTCCACTTCGTCGATTCCATCGCCGAGTCCCACTGTGGGGGTGTTGACCTATCAATTCGCGGCGATCACCGGCGACCCCGCCTTTGCCACGGCAAGTCCCACGACGTTGAGTGGGTTCGTCGGGATTGGCTCCACGTTGAACAACAACATTCAGGGAACCAATGGTGATGTGATCTTCAGCTTCGCCGCTCCAGTGGATCGGGTGGAGATTCTCTTCTTCCAGGGTCCCAGCGGCAGCGGAAGGGCTAACCACGCTATTTGGCTCGATCCTCTTGATTTTACCCCGACCGACTTTCCCGTTCCGCTCCACTCTCTTCCTGAACCAGGAATTTGGTTGCTGGAAGCAGTCGTGGGAGTGGCGGGTTTGGCACTGGTTCGACGCCGTTTGGCTCGTCGCAGTCCAACCACGCGCGACGTGTGAGAAAAATCGAGGCGGACAATCCGAGTTGGTTGTCACATGGAATAGAGTCGCCCGTTGAACGGGTGACGTGACACTAACCATGAACGTGGAGGGTGGTGCACGTCCTAGGAGACCACCACATCTCGTGGGGCACGGAGCAATGGGAAATGTCATGTCCGGAGTTGGGGTTGACCTGACTCTGTGAGATCAGCATCGGTGTCCAGCGTCCGTCCCGGGACCGCCACCTTAAGAAAGTGGGACTGGGACCACGCCCGAGAACCAGGTCCGCCGCGATTTGCGAGACGGGGGAACGTCGCCTCAACCCGGCGCGTCACGCGATCGCGGTGGACTTGGGCAAGGTGAATCATTCGGCATGGGATTGTGGTTATTGGCGCAAGGGCGTTTTGCCAAGGAATCGCGCTCACGAGCCGCCCGCCCCACGGGGACGCTGGCGAGGGATGGACGACCACGGCTTTAGGGAAGCTAAAGCCGCCGGCGGGTCTGCCGTCGGGTTTGAAGCCGGCGAAGGGGAGGGCTGGCCCGAGTGATGGTCGGGCCATCGGCCGCGTGGTCTAGATGCAAGGACTCCCGGGTTGAACCCGGAACGTGTCGCCCTCAAACAACTTCCAACCCTGGGATTCTCGGACACGATCTGGAGAAAAAGGATAGGGTCTTGCGACCCGATCTTGGGGCGAGTACAACCGGATTGTAGGGTGGTCCACTCTGCGGCCCTCATCGAGCGATTGGATTGGATTGGATGGCCATGAACGTGATGGGGCGCAGCGGCCAGATGGCTGGTTTGTGGAGCCCTGGTTCTCTCCCCAAAGGCGTGCCGTAGAATCGCGCGACCACCTTCGACGTGATGGAACCCGTCCCCAAGCCTCGGTCGCGGAGAGTCGATGATGGCTTCGGACGTGTTGACGATCGTGTTGGCCGGGGGCCGCGGAACCCGCCTGGGGCCGCTGACCAACGATCGTGCCAAGCCAGCTGTTCCCTTCGGAGGAATCTACCGGATCATCGACTTTGCGCTGTCCAACTGCGTCAATAGCCACCTGCGGCGGGTCATGGTGCTGACCCAGTACAAGGCAGGTAGTCTAGTACGCCACCTGACCCAAGCCTGGGGCTTCCTCTGCCGCGAGCTGGATGAGTTCATCGAGGTCGTCCCCGCACAACAACGGGTTGGCGAGTCCTGGTACGAAGGAACGGCCGACGCGATCTACCAAAACATTTACTCCATCGAGAAAATTCCCTGCCGTGACATTCTGATTCTAGCCGGTGATCATATTTATAAAATGAATTACAAGTCAATGATTGATCGGCATCGGGAGCGAGGGGCTGATTTGACGGTGGCTTGCCTGCCGGTACCGCGTGAGGAGGGGCGTGAGTTTGGGGTGATGCGGGTCAACGATTCGGGGCGGGTCATCGATTTTTTGGAGAAGCCGGAGAATCCCGAGCCGATGCCGGGCCATCCCGACCAGGTGTTGGCCTCGATGGGGATTTATCTGTTTTCGAGGAATGTGTTGTTCGACCGTCTTTTCGAGGACGCCGCGGATCGTTCGGGACAAAGCCGTCACGATTTTGGGCGGGACATTGTGCCGAAGATGTTGACCAGCCACTTTGTGGATTCCTACCCGTTCCGAGACGAAAATCACAAGACTCCGGCCTACTGGCGCGACGTGGGGACATTGGACGCCTACTATGCGGCCAACATGGATTTGGTGGCGGTCGATCCGGTCTTGAACTTGTACGACCGCGAGTGGCCAATCCACACCTATCAGCCCCAGGAACCGCCGCCGAAATTTGTCCATGACGAACCATTCAGCGGTCGTCGGGGCATGGCGCTCAATTCGTTGGTGTGCCAAGGGGCGATTATCTCGGGAGGACAGGTTCAAGGGAGTGTGATTTCGCCGCGGGTCCGGGTCAACAGTCACGCCCTGGTCAAGGATTCGATCTTGCTGGACAATGTTCAGGTGGGGCGTCACGCCGTCATCAAACGCGCTGTGGTGGACAAACACGTCCGCATTCCCCCGGGATTCACGATTGGCCTGGATCCTTGGCTAGATCGGGCGCGGGGCATGGTCGTGACCCCTAAAGGGGTCACGATCGTCCCCAAAAACCATGACCTGGATCGCTTCACGTAAGCGTCCACCACAGACTACGCGGCCGTTCAAGAAAAACTGAAGTTTTTTGGGAATCACGCCATTCCCAATTCCGGCCTGATTGGTAAAATGATGAGTGACGACTCTGCGCGGGGTATTTCGGAAGCGGTGTTCGCTCGCGGTCTCGCCCTCAGTTGTCGATCACTTCCGAGAGGTGAGAGGAACGTTCGTGTCCATGAAGCTTTACGTGGGGAATCTTCCCTACGATACGACCGAAGACCAGCTGATCGACGTGTTCAGCGAGTACGGCGAAGTCGTCTCCGCCCAGATCATGATCGATCGCGAAACCAATCGATCCCGGGGTTTCGGCTTCATCGAAATGAGGACCGGCGCTCAAGAGGCGATCGAGGCGCTCAACGGTCAGGATTTTCATGGCCGCAGTTTGACGGTCAACGAAGCACGGCCCCGCGAGCCGCGTCGCGGCGGTGGTGGTTACGGCGGTGGTGGCGGCGGCCGGGGTGGTTATGGCGGCGGTGGTCGCTATTGAGACTCGATCCGACCTCTGCGATGACGCGGCGTTCCTGACCCCCGTCTCCTCTTCGGTCAACGAAGATGAGGGGCTGACGGTGGCCTTGGGAACAGAACCACGTCTTGAAACGAAATGACACACCTGTGGTTCTCTGAACGACTCGATTTCACGCCGTCGCCGGCTGGAACCGAGTCGTTGTCGTTAGGGTTTTTGAGTGTCGTTAGTGCTTTGAGTGTGGATTACGGTTGTTCACGCGACTCGACCCTGTGGCGAAGGTCTTGAACGAATGGAGTATTTGGTTGGATCGCTTCAAGCCGTTCCAAATAGTGTTTGGCTAGGTCGAGCCGATTTTGATGAAGGCCGATGACCACCGCGCCGGTGAGAGCGTCGAGGTGTTCCGCAGAGATCGCTTGATCGAATGGGTCGAGTCGTTCGGCGGTTTCCACCCAGTGGTGGAGAGAGGTGTCAAGATTCCCGAACTTGTTTGAAATCATCGCTAATAGCGCCTTGCAATGCCACGCCTCGGTTCGGAGCAACAAGGCGGTTCGGGTGGTCGCGTTCTCGGTGGCTTTGATGGCGGCGTCGGTGGCTTGGTGGATTTTTTCGAGCATGGTGACGAGGAAAGGTTCCTCAAACGTTTCCAAAGGTCTAAAGAGATTCTGAGGAAAGAACGCTTGTTGGCGGGCGGCGAAAAGGGCTGGTTCGGTGGCCTGGATGAGAAGATCAAGCGACTTGCCGAGCTGGTCGAGACGCTCCTGGTCTTGGCGGCGTTGTTCCTCGTGATGTTCTGTCTGAACGAACGTCTCAGCTTCCAAGCGTCTGATCCGATCTTCAGATTGGAGGAGGGTTTGACTAAGTAGGACGGTTTGAATGATGGAGGCGGTCGTCAAACCGATGAGGACGAACACTCCGCCCGAACTCAAGGCCAAGCAGAGCGGGCGTTGTTTGAGGTTGCGCCAAAGGCGGACCAGGGGACTCGTGGCTCGAACCCGCACTGATTGGGAGTTGAGGAATCGTTCGAGGTCTTCGGCGAGGGCGTCGGCGTTGGGGTAACGTCGGGCGGGTTTTTTTTCGAGGCAGGTTAGGCAAATCGCTTCCAGGTCGGCGGGGATGAGTGGGTTGAGCTTGCGTGGGGGAATCGGTTCCCAGTGTTTGACGCGGAACATCAGATCCAGGGGGTTAGCGCCTCGGAACGGCGGAACCCCGGTGAGGAGTTCGTAGAGGATGGTACCCAGCGAGTAAATGTCGGAGGCTGGTCCCAGGTCGCCGCCTTCGAACTGCTCGGGAGACATATATTGGTAAGTTCCGACGATGACGCCGTTGCGGGTGAGGGTGGTGGCCTGGCCGACCAGGGAGCGTGCCAGGCCGAAGTCGGCGATTTTGGGTTGTCCGGCGTCGTCGAGCAGGATGTTAGCCGGTTTGAGGTCGCGGTGGAGGATGCCGGCGTGATGAAGTTCCGCCAGGGCGCGCGCCAGCGGGGTGATGATGGTGGCGACCTTCCACGGATCGGGTTGCTTGCCGACTTGGACTTGGAATTCGTCGAGGCTGCCGCGGAGACGTTCCATCACCAGATACATGGCGTCGCCGTGCTCGCCTAGGTCGTAAACTTCAACGATGTTGGGATGGTGGATTGCGGCGGCGAGCTTGGCCTCGCGGATCATCCGCGCGCGCAGTTCGATCGAGTCAGGCCAGGCCACCTTGACGGCCACGATGCGGTCGAGCTTGATCTGGCGGGCCTCGAAGACCAGGGCCATGCCCCCCTGACCCAGAACACGGAGCGGCTCGTAGCCGGGCAGATCTGGCCAGTCGGCCAAGCTGGCTCGGGGGCGGGATTCATCGCCGCCTTGCCAAGTGCGTTTGCGGGGTCGCAATTCGGAGCCCGGCCTCGTACTCAAACGGGTTGCAACGACTTTCGAGTCGGTGGCATCTGGCGACATGCCGAGTTGTGAGTCGTTCATCGCTGACCAGGCTCTCCGGAGGGGAGGATCCGTGGCAAATCCTGTTGCGAGACTTGAACTTTGATGTTCAAACCCTCTGGATGATGTTGAGCCACCTGGAAACGCAATAGAAAAGCCGCGGCGCTTTGGGTCTCGAGAGGAAAAGGCTGGCTGAACTCAATGTTCCGCGTTTCGGGATGGAGCTGGATTCTAGGCGTGGAGCCGACGTGATTCAACCTCGCCCTGTTCGGTGGAATCAACCAGAGTCAAAAACCCGTCTGCATCGAGCGTCCCCTCCCGTCCAGTCTCCACCCAACCTTCTGTCGAGGTGGCGATGGGGATGGTGGCGACCGTGAGGGCCTGAATTCGTCCGATCATCCCCGGTCCCAGGACACGGTTTTGGTTGTCCACCACGCGAAGCGCCACGCCGATCCAAGCTTGACCGACGGTTCCGGGTTGACGCCCGCGTTGTCGAATCTCGTCGCGTGCGAAGTCGGGCGATTCGCCGGCCAATTTGCCTAGGGTGGGATGAATCCAGCATGCCAGTGGGGTTGGATCGGCGTTCCCGTCCCAGGAGGTGGTCGCGTCGTGGGCGATCAGGGCAGCGGAGGCGGCCTCGCCTTGAGGATCGACCGAACGCCACCACGCCCGACCTCGAACCCCAGCCTCCAGCACCGCTTGCCGCGCCTCGAAGGTGGTGGCGTCGTGCCGCAAGGGCGGGCCGACGCTAACGATCACCCGTCTTCGTCGCCCATGAGGGCGTTTCCAAAAGCGACCACCCGAGAAACTGAACATGCTTCCCCAAAGATTCTCCAAACACACCGGAACGATGACGCAATGTCTTTGAGACCGGGCCATCAGTTCCAGCCCTCTGAGGAATCGTCCGAGCCGGCCGTTGCGCGACAATTGGCCTTCGGGAAACAGCGCCACCAATTGGCCGGCCTTCAAGGCGTCGCGGGCTCGTTCGATCGCGGCGCGCTGAGCTTTGGGACCGCTGGCGGGGGTGGGGATGATCCGATACCAACGCCCCAGCCAGTTCAGGCCCACCTGATCCAAGATCGCCGCGTTGACCAGAAACGACGCAACGCGGGGCAGCGCGGCCATCAGCAAAAACCCATCCATCCAGGTGACATGGTTGGCGACCAACAACGCCGGTCCCCGTCGTGGCAGATTTGAGCCACCCAGGACCACTAGGTCATAACGGATTTTGAGCAACAGCCACAGCGCCCAGGGAGCAGTCCAACGTCCCGACGCTACCGCCGCGATCCCTCCGGCGGCCACCATCCCGATTGCCGCAAGCGGATCCCATCCGTTCATGGTTGCTTGGCGTCTCCGGTTGTCTCGATCCCAACCCGAGGTTCGATCCAACGGATCACCACCAGGGCCAAAAGCGTCAGTCCCCCCACAAGTGCAAAGGTGGTGGTATAAGATCCTCCCACGGCGGTTCGAATCGCGTCGAAGACTGATCCGCCCACCACACTCAAGTTGGTGACCGCCATGAACAGGGCAAAGGTCGAGGCGGCCATTCGTGGGTCGGATCGTTCCATCGCCAGATAGAAGAAGGTGGCGTCGGCGAAGCCAAGACCCATGCCGATCAGGAACGCCGCGGCGAAGGCTGGACCCAGATCGGTGGCCAGTCCCGCTCCGGCCAATGTCCCTCCCACGCCCACCAACGCCGCGGCGGTCAGGCCGCGATCGCCTCCGGGCAGTCGGGATCGAATCGTGGACATCGACAACGCACCCACGGCGCGTCCGGCGTAACGAGTCGCGGCCAACCAGCCGATGGTGGCGTCGCTCCAATCCCGAGCGGTGTAGTTGTTGCTGAGATTGATTTCGACACCCTGACCCATCAAGGCATACCACGCGCCAAAGCCCAGGACGGCCAGCGAACCCGGCTTGAGCAAGGTGCCCAAGGCTTGCCACATCGCGCTGGGTTGTGAAGAGGGGGTGCGCAACGCCCATCGGCGAGGTTCCCGGGCCAGGATGGGGATAGCGACGAGGAGGACTCCGGTGATCAGCGCGAGGAAGATCAACGCGACATCGCCGCCTCCAGGTCCCTGACCACGTCGATCAAACCAAAATCCGAAGCCGACGAGGGAGATTGTGGTGGCGACGAAGCGACAGGAAGCAAGTCGCCCCTGAAGGGTTGCTCGACGTTCGGCGGGGGTGGTCTCGAGAATGAGGCCGTCGGTGACGGTGTCGGCCACTGCGAGACCCGCCACCGCCAGAGTCGCCAAGGTCATGAAACCCACCGGAGATCGGGTGGGGTCCACATGACTAAGGCCCAGGAGTCCTAAAGCCAGCGCTGCCAGACCCAGCACTATGTAGGGGATTCGTCGTCCCAACCGTCCTAGTTCCAAACGATCTGACACCGGACCCATGAGGAATTTGAAAATGAAGGGAGTCAGGGCCACGCTCTGAATCCAGTTGATTCGCCCCTCGTCTGTGAGGCCCCATGCTCGAAGATAGCCCTGAAGAAAGGTGTAGAAGTAGGCGACCACCATCCCTTGAAGCGCGTAAACTCCAAGATAAACGAGATGCTGAGCAACTCGATCGAGGGAGGCGTTCACTCGGGACGGCGGGCTGGTCATGCGGGGGGGGCTCGCAACGGAAGTAAGGAGGTTTGTTTTGAATGGACCAACAGTTCGGCTCCGGCGCTCACGCCTGGTTTAGCGCCGTCGCAGTGTACCCGCGTCGCAACGTGGCGGCCATCCTTTCGAAATGAGTTCGCCTCGAAATGAGTTCGCCTCGTCGCCAACCAAACCGGTTTGGCTTGCGACGAGGCGTTGAACGAATCAGGAGCTAGCGAACTTCAACCAAGGCGGCCCGAACCTTCGAGATCAACGGTGGCCAGCGGGAAAGCGATCGCCAGTGGCAAGGGACTCGTATGGTTCAACACTCCCGGAAGGAAGTCGAGGCCGACCCGAGTTGAGTCGCTTTGGGGAGGGTGATTTCACTCACGAGCCGCTGCTGCTGCTGTTGCCGTTGCTCTCAACCGTCTGAGGACCGGCGATCGGCTTGAGGGTGATCTTGCGCGGTCGAGCTTCAGGCCGTTGAGAGAATCGCAAGGTCAGAACGCCGTGCCGTAGCTCAGCCTGCACGCTTTCGCCGTCGATGTCCTTGGGCAGACCGATGACCTGCTCGAACTTGCCGAAGCCCCGCGTGTTGAAAGCGAAGGTGACGCCATCGCGCGGCTTGCGCTCGCCTTGGATGATCAGACGGCCATCATTGACGGTCAGTTCCAGATCGTCCTCGGCCACCCCCGGCACATCCAGTTCGATCAGCAGCTGCTCGCCCTCACGCCACATCGACACCGGAACATTGATGCCACCAACCGGCGCGGTGCGGGTCATCTGACGGGCCAGAGCCTCCAGTTCCGCGAAGGCTCGATCCAGGTCCAAACTCATCAGCGAATTCTTCACCAACATGGCAACCTCTCCTCGTCAAATCGGTCGCTGGGCGACCTCGATTTCGGAATGTCCCTCACAGGTTCAATCACCTCGTTTGGGTGATCGACCTGCGACACCAGAATAAGGAGCAAGCTGCGTACCAAATGCGAGGTTAATGTTCTAAGTCGTTACCAAAACGGAGATTAGGAAAAAAATCGTGTTTCGGCATGATGGAGAGAAGCGTTTCTTTGTGTCGTTTTGGCAGAATCATCTCTAGAATGGTCGGAAAGTGGCGTCAAAATGGCACCCAAGATCAGAGTGCCGAAATGGCAGCTGGCAGTGGCCAAAACAAGTTCGTTTTCCGTCGGCGAACAGGTTGTTAGGCGGGGTCGGATGGATCGGATAAGCGTTGGGCGGCGAGTTGTGATCGGAGCTGTTCGATAAGTTGGGCTTGCTCTTGAAGTTGTTTGAGGGCGTTTTCGGCGCGTTGATGTTCGGCCTCGGCGCGTTGACGTTCGGCCTCGGCGCGTTGACGTTCGGCCTCGGCGCGTTGACGTTCGGCCTGGACGCGTTGGTGCAGTTCCAGGAAGGAGACGAACGGTTCGCCGTCGGGTCCTAGAATCCGCATTGGCTTGAGGTCTGGTTGGAACCGGATTCCCAGGCGTGGGCTGACGAAACCGATTGTCTGTTGGGGCGTCAAGGCGTTGAGACGTCCTTCCTGTCGCAGGCGGATTTCTAGAGCTTGACGCTCCGGTTCGGGATCGAAGAGGTAGTATTCTTCAACGCCGTGGCGTTGGTAGAAGTCGAGTTTGTGGTCCAACTCGGCCTTAGTGTTTCCAGGCGAGAGGATCTCGAAGACGACGTGGGCGGGGATGTGGTCTTCGAGCCACATTTTGTAGGAGCCGCGAGGTCCTTTGGGACGACCGAAGACGACCATGACGTCGGGCGCGGTGCGTTCACGGTCGTCGTTGGGGTTGGGGTACCAGAGGAGGTCGGCGGCGACGAAGACGTGGGGATGGTTTTGGAAGAGGAGTTCGAGGTTTTCTTTGATAACGACGATCCATTGGTAATGGAGGGTATTGAAGGCCATAGGGAGACCGTCTTCGTCGGGGAAGGAGTTGATGTGGTGAGGTTGGCGGTGTTGGAGTTGGGTGTTGGGGTGAGGATCATGGTGTGGGAGTGTGGTGGAGGTGGTGTTGGGGGGAGTCATAGTTGACCTCCGAAGCGAAGGGTTGGGTGGGGGCGCGACGGCGACGAGGTTGGTTGGGGTAGGTCAGGGATTCTTAGGGGGTGTTGTGGGATGTTCACCGTGACGGGGTCGGATTCCCTTGCGGGTGCGGGGGTCGTCGTAACGGTCGAGACCAAGATGCATGATCTTGGGCCAATAGGCGTCGAAGTCGAAGTGGGGGGAATTGTCGAGATCGTGGCACTTGAGGCAGAAACCCTCGCGTTTGACCTGGTCGGCCGAACGGCTCATCGCCAGCAGCCACGCGGTGTTAGTGGGGTCTTCAACATGTTTGGAAGCCGGACCGTGGCAATTTTCGCACTGATTGCCTCGAAGATGCGGGGTTTGTTCAAGCGATACCCACCCGGTTTCGTACTCGAATCCGGTGGTATGGCAACTGATGCATTCCGCGTCGTAGCGACGGTCTCGCTTGGGATTTTCAATCAAGGATTCAAAAGCATGCGAGTGCCGTGAGTTGGTCCAAACCCGGTAAGTGTTGGGGTGGCAGAGCTGGCAGGTTTGCGCACCGACATAGCGCGCGCCAGGAGGACCATCCAACGCCGCGCGCCGAGGATGCGACTCGACTACGCGAAGTTGGCGAAGGATATCTTGATATTCAATATCCAAGAGATTTACGATTGATTGATCATAGTTGAAACGTTCGTCGAGCCGCACTCGCTGAAAGCGGGTGGGACGGGCTTGCGGGTCGTGGGAGGTGGTCTCGACGGCGACGAGACCGGCGTACATCCCTTTGCGGCCCACTTGGATCAACCAGGAGTCAGGGCGGCTTAGGGTTTGATAATCGGCGGGGGGATCGGGGGCGACGGAACGGGCGACGACCACGTCGAAGCTTGGATATGCCATTGCCAGGTCGCGGGCGAACGCTTCGGAGCCGTTGACCAGCAGCACCTTGAGATCGGCTCCCTCGTCGAGGACGGCGACGAGTTCGCCCAGCGCAGCGCGGGGATCGAGATACTCCAAATAGAGGTCTTTATCCTGATCTTTGACGCGATCCCACTCCTCGGGGGACAGCACTGAGGTGACGGCGATTCTGGGGCTGTCGGTTTGGGGTTGGACGATGCGATGCGACTGAATCGAGCGGGGCAGGCCCAGCTCGTCGCGTTGGCGGACGTTGGCCGACACGAAGGCAAGGTCGGATCCTTCGGGGGGATTGGCGAGGATGCCGAAGAATTCGCCGACACCCAGGTTGAGGTCGTCGGCCGCGACGCCAATAGCCTGAATGCCGATCATGCCAAAGGCCCTCAGACCAATGCCAAACTTGACCCGGGCCTGTTCGATGCCGCCTCGGGCGGTGGTTGGTT
>Ga0209017_10001252_pt1 | contig 20154 bp, 18 predicted proteins | sample YNPBryunderm2012_FD_185812 | JGI IMG/M metagenome (GOLD analysis project Ga0209017, IMG submission 185812) | Anoxygenic and chlorotrophic microbial mat microbial communities from Yellowstone National Park, USA - YNP Bryant MS undermat 2012... ... | reverse complement strand
CTGGTAATGCTCGGGCTTGAGTTCCTGGCAAGCGTTGCAATAGACCTCGGTCGCGTTGCCGACAGCGTCGAGTTTTACCTTGACGCCGACGGCTTCCAGTCGCTTCGCCGTCTCCCGGTCATCCGCCGTGGCGACATTCGCCAGGAGCAGGACCAGGCTCAACACCATGCAGCGAGACATGCGTGTTCCTCCATGTTATTCGCCAGGGATACTCTGGACATCCTTGCTTTCGCGGCCATCAACTCGCACCGTGTAGCTGCCGGCACGGAACACCTTCGGGGTGAAGGTCGTGCCCTTGATTCGGACCGTGTAGACGATCTCGCCATTCTGTTCGTCGATGATTTGCACGACGGGATCAGGCGACTCCGAGACAATTTGGGGCAGGGTGGCGATCGGCTTGCGGCCGTAATTGTCAAACTGCGACACCGTCAGCGGCCAGCCGGTGTACTGTTTCGCCTCGGGCTTCGTGACATCCACGAAGCGAGGCCAGCATTCGAGGGTGATCTCCCGGCTTTTTTTGTTGAAGCGAACGAGGCCGTAGCCGGTGGCTTTGTGGTTATCCGGGGCCGGGTTGGCGTAAGCCATCATGGTGATCTTGTTACCGAGGCCGTCGAGGTAGCGGCCGCTGAACGGCAAGGCAGGGTTGCGGTAGCCGCCGGGGAACGCTGGGTCGAGCGGATGCCACCAGCGGCCGTAGAGGTTCCAGATCGACGGCGAGGCGAAGGATATGCCCGCGTCTTCCCAGTCGTTGACGCCGTGGTGGATGACGGTGGCGAGATGCTGATCACCACAGAGGTGCAGGGCGAAACAGCGGCGGAATTCCCGCAAGGCAGCGTCACGACCGTGTTGAGGCCAGCCGTTACTGTCCAGGTCGGCGATGAGTCGATTATTTTCCGCACCATGAAGGTGGGCCGCATTCGCAAAGGGTGATTGCGACAGCACCGTCTTGAAGGTGACCCCGTCCCAGTTCTGCCCCCACTGGCGGAGGAACTTCAATTGCCGCTCGCCGAGCAGTTCCGCTTCGGGTACGTTGATGCTTTGGCGATCAAACTTCGGATCGTTGATGTGATCTGGCCGCGGTCCCATCTTCGGCACGATCCCCAGCGGGCCGGACTTCCACTTGCGGTCCTCGATGATGGCGAAGTCGATCCCGCCGACGTTAAGGCTGGTGTAGTAAACGGAAATTCCCCGCAAAACCGGCGTCGGGTCGAACGGATCGGGGAGGTGGCTGGTTTGAGCCTGCTGCACCTCGTTGACATACTCCACGGGCATGAAGTAACCGCCGTCGGCGCCGTCGCTGCGGAAGGACTGTTTGCCGGCTGCCCCCCAGAGATTCGGGTGACCGACATCGTGGTCGTCCGGGATCGTCACAGTCGGGCGATCCTTGATGATTTCGCCAAATTGCCGGCCGAAGAGTAGCCAGGCGGCATAGTGCTGCTTGTGATCGTAACTCTGATCCCCGGCGAAGAAGAGCAAATCCGGGTCTTGATGCTTCAAATTGGCAATGATGTCGGTCCGCGGTCCGCGGTCGGTGTTTGAGTTGCATGACAGATTGCCGACAACGATCACATCCTTGTCGAGCGGATTTTTGCGGATGATCCCTGTGTATTTCGCCCCGCCGGGGTGGCTGACCCGATAGTTCCAGGACCGGGTGTCGTCCCAGTTCTCGATCCGGAAGGTGGTCATCCAGCCGACCGGATGGATTTCTTTTGTCTGGAGCTTTTCCCAGCCGCCCTCACGTTCAACTTCCAGGCTCAGCGTGCGGGCCTCGCCCTCGAGAAGGGGGTACAGTTGTGCGGAGAGTTTGAGGATCTTGTGGTGAACTGTGTAGAGACAGAAGCAGATCACTTTATCGCGATCGACCTTCGGAATAACGAGGGGCTCGCGTTTTTGTTTTGCCGGCGGTTTCGGGGACTGCTCGGCGTTTACGACTTGTTCGGTCGTGTCTGCCGGTGCAGCATAGGCCAGCAGTGTGGTCAGCCCCAGCAGGCCGCCGACCGCGACTCGGAGCGGCCAGGCATGAACCGTCAACGTAGGCATTGCTCGCACCCAGGAATCGATTTGCGATTATTACGGCTGCACCACGACTGAAACTCGTGGATAGTTAGTAATGGCACCATGTTTGCCCGGAACTAGTCTCGTCGTTGGAACTCGTATAACACAGCAATTGCTGTCACAGTAAGATTCTGGCATGGGAACGCCAAGCCTGTTCCGGGGATTGATATGCCAGTGTGGTTATCCGATCCGAGTCCGACTGTCTATGTTTTTCTCACCATGATCGGTGTCGCGGCGGTGTGGTATTGGTTTCGCTCGAGCCAGACACGGCGAGTGACGCTGACAGTGCTGGGAATCTTGCTGGCGATTATCGCGGTCGTTGTCATCGACATCCTGGTGGAAAGTCCTCGGGAAGAGGCGGTACGCAAATTGCAGTGGATGGCAGCATCGGCGAATGCCCGGGAGTGGGACCGGGTTTTCGCTGAGTTTGCCGAGCAGTTCCGCTACCACGGGAGTGATCGATCGCAATTCCGTAGCCTGGTGGTGCCGAACGCGGAACGGCACCAGGCTCAGATTCAGTTCAAAAGTTTTGATCGAGAATCCGTGGCCATGCTGGGGGAAGGGCACTGGCGGCTCGGTTTCATCGCCCAGGTGACTTCGCCGAGCTTTGAAATAGTTCCGTATTATGTGGAGGCGGAATTTCTCCGCGAGCCAGACGGGCAGTACCGGATGCTGGGGTTTCAGGTGTATAACATAGCGCGGCGTGTCCAGGGGGGTGAAGAAACCGTGCCCGGCTTGCCGTAAGTTCTGCCGGAGAGTACGAGCGGCCGGCGTGCTTTTTCTCACCCGCCCCGGTACGCTGTTGCCACCTTCGGCGGATCTCCGCTAGTTGAATCGAGGATTTTTGAGGAGTGTGACCGTGCCGCAGGATCTGACTCCCCCCGACCCGTCTGCGATTCTGGAATTATTGTCGGCGTATCGCAAGTCGAAAGTCATGTTTGCGGCGATCAGCCTCGGGGTCTTCGAAGCGCTGGTGGATCAGGCAAAATCGGCGGCCGTGCTGGCTGCGGAACTCGGGACGGATGTCGATGCACTTGAGCGTTTGCTTCATGCTTGCGTGATGCTTGGCTTACTCCGCCCGGAGGCCGGTGGCTTTCGCAATACCGCAGCGGCAACCGCGTACCTCACCCAGGCGAGCCCGGATCGGCTGCTCGGCTATGCTCGCTACACCGACGCGGTCTTGTGGGCAATGTGGAGTCATTTCGCTGATGCGGTCCGTGAAGGGAGTCACCGCTGGAAGCAGACATACGGTCTCGACGGGCCGCTGTTTTCGCATTTTTTCCGGACGCCTGAACAGACCCGGGAATTTTTGATGGGGATGCACGGTTACGGGCAGTTGAGTTCTCCGGTGCTGGTCAACGCCGTCGATCTTTCCCGATACCGGACGCTGGTAGATCTGGGCGGGGCGACCGGGCACTTGGCGATTGCCGCGTGCCGGCGGTGGCCAAACTTGCGGGGCGTGGTCTTTGATTTGCCCGTTGTCGTGCCGGTGGCGGACGAAATCATTGCCGCTGCGGGGATGACCGACCGGGTGAGCACGGTGGCGGGGGATTTTTTCAGCGATCCACTGCCTCCGGGCGATCTTTACGCGCTCGGTCGTATTCTTCATGACTGGACCGAGGAAAAGATTTTCCGTTTGCTGCGAACGATTTTCGCGGCGTTGCCTGCGGGCGGTTCGCTGCTGATCGCGGAAAAACTGTTGAATGATGATAAAACCGGGCCGGAGTGGGCGGTGCTGCAATCGTTGAACATGCTCGTTTGCACGGAGGGGAAAGAACGGACTCTGGCGGAGTATTCGGCGTTGCTGGAACCGGTGGGATTCCACGAGATCATCGCGGTGCGGACAGCATCTCCGACCGACCTGATTCTGGCGACGAAGCCGGAAGCCGGCTAACTTCCGGAACGGAATGCTTACCCGTCCGGAACCGCCGAAGACTGGGCAAATTCGGCTAGCCAGAGTCGTTGAGATCGGGTAAATGTCCGGTCAAACATGTTCGGGCCGCGGTCTTGCATCCGACGGCGGAAAGGATTCTCATGTCCCGGAACCATCCTTCACTGATTCACCCGACGGCGATTATCAGCCCGGAAGCTCGCATTGCTGAAGGTGTCCAGATCGGACCGTATGTCGTCATCGACGGTCCGGTGACCATCGAAACCGGTTGCCGCATCGGGCCGCAGTGTCACCTGCTCGGCAGGCTCAGCCTAGGCCGGGATAATACCGTGGGCACAGGCTGTGTGTTGGGCGCGGAACCGCAGCACCTCGGCTATCGCGGGGAGGATACGGTAACGATCATCGGTGAGGGCAACATTTTCCGGGAACATGTCACGGTGCATCGGGGTATGCCGGGCACGCCTGGCACCATCATCGGGGATCATAACCTGTTCATGGTGAATACCCACGTGGCCCACGATTGCCGTGTCGGCAATTATTGCACCTTTGCCAACGGGGCGGTGATCGGCGGTCACACGGTGATCGGCGATCGGGCGTTGCTTTCCGGCAACACATGTGTGCATCAACATTGCCGTGTCGGGCGGATTGCCTTACTGAGCGGCACCAGCTCGATCAGTCAGGATTTGCCTCCGTTTTGGATCGTTCAGGGAGGAGTGAATACGGTCCAAGGTGTGAACGTGATCGGCATGCGACGAGCGGGAATCCCCGGGGAGGAAATCCAGGCGGTACGCCGAGCCTTCCGAATCATTCATATGCACGGGCTGACAATTACCGCGGCGGTGGCACGGGTTGAAGCGGAGCTCGGCGAATTTCCGGCGGTGCGGGAACTTATTGATTTCATTCGCTCGGCTCGGCGAGGCATCTGCTCGGGCCGGCATCGAGGTTTGACGGCGTCAGCCGAAGCGGCGACGCCCTCTGCGGATGACACTGCTTCAAAAGCCGCCTGATCCTCTGCTGGTACTGCCGTCGATGCGACGACGCTGGTTATTCCGCTGGCTGGCCCTGCCGCTGAGTCTGCGGTGGGCGATTACACTCTGGCTGGCATTACTCATCGGTGTGTCGCTCCGAGTGTTGCTGTCGCCGCCGACCTCACAATCGGTGCTGCCGATTTACCGACTGGCGGCTGAGCGTTGGCAGGCAGGTGCTGCGTTGTATGTTTACGATCCCCGTCTGCCGCTCGATGTTTATCGGAATCCGCCGGGTTTTGCCGCGGCGTTTCAGGGATTTGCCTGGCTGCCGGAAACTTTGGCGGCACTGTTGTGGCGGTGGCTGTCGGCCGCGATCTTTCTCGTGACGCTGTTCCGCTTTTGCAGAGCAGTGCAACCCGACTGGTCTTTGACCCGGCTGGGCTATGTCGCAGCCTTGGCCGTGGTGATCGCCTTGCCTACGGTGAATAACGGACAGGTGAACTTGCTGATTGCGGCTTCGGCTCTTGGTGGCACTGCTGCGGTGTTGCGCCAGCAGTGGTGGCAAGCCGCGGCTTGGCTGGCGCTCGGCCCCTGGATGAAGGTTTATCCCATGGCGGTCGGCTTATTACTGGGGCTGATCGAACCTCGGCGGTTGCTGCCGCGGTTCGTGCTGATCACCTTCGCGGGATTCTTGCTGCCATTTCTGCTCCACGATCCCGGTTATGTGCTGGTTCAATACCATGAATTTGTCACTTCGCAGTGGAATGACGATCGCACGTTCGCCCCGCTGTCGCGGGTTCCCCGTGACTGGACGGTCGTTCCCCGGGTCTGGTTCGGCTGGGTATCCCCTCCGATCGTAACCAAATTGGTGATGTTGGCGATGGCGGTCATTGCCGCGGGGTGGACGTTGATGAGCCGGCAATTGCCGGCAGCCGTTCTCCGTGCCTTCCTGATTGGCATCACCTGGATGACCGTCTTCGGCCCGGCGACCGAAGCAAACACGTATGCACAACTCGCGGGGGCGGCAGCGTGGCTGGTGGTGGCAGCGGCGGGGCAATCACGCTGGATCCTTTTCCCGGCGGGGCTGGGTTACTCCCTTCTCGCGTTGACAGTGCTGCGAGCCGTCTTTCCCGCCGACTGGAAGTTGACCGCACTTGGGCCGCAACCGATCGGGGCGATGTTATTGTTGGCGGCTGGCCTGATGATGGATCCTGTCCATCGCGGTCCGTCGGTTGTCGACGGTAAGCAGCGGGGTGTTTTCTTAATGGCCCGAAGGATTCGCTATTCTTTCCGCTTGCGAACCCCGGACTCGTTACCGAGGATCATCGCTTCACGAACCCGGCTGAGCAAAACCGCCGGGCAGCAGGATTGATGCTTCTTTGGTGCGAGTCAACTCGGCAAAGCCGTTTACCACCCTGACGCTCTCGTCAATGCCATCTGGCAAACCCGGATTCCGCGGGGCCGTTCCTTCTGCAGATGGCGGCGTGGACCTGCGGGAACTCCCGGGCGAATTTGCTCCCGTTGCTTTTCACCGACGCTCCAGTCGAGTCATCTCGATATTATTTCCCTCGTGAGAGATGCTGAAGCGGGGGTTGCGGTGACAGCGACGACCCGTGATCGGCGAGGATTCTTGGGGTCACATGTCGGTGATGTTTCGAAGATGTCCCTGAAGACAATTATTTTCGATTTCGGAAATGTCGTGGCCTTCTTCGATCATTCCCGGGCGCTGCGGCAGTTGCTTGGTTATACCGAACTCAGCTTTGAGGAGTTGTGGCGAATCTTGTACGGAAGTCGGCTGGAAGATTTGTATGAACGGGGCCGAATTACCACCAGGGAATTTGTCCGTGATGCCCGTCGCGAAGCACGGTTGACTTGCTCGGAAGCTACTTTTCTAGCCGCATATGTTGATATTTTTTGGGGAAATGATGAAGTGCACGCGATCATACCTCGGTTAAAACCTCGGTATCGATTGCTGTTGGCGAGTAACACGAACGCCGCGCATTTTGAGCGATTTACCCGGCAATTTGCCGAGATTCTCGGCCAGTTTGATCGATTGTGCCCGTCGCATCATTGCGGGTTTCGCAAACCGGAAGCGGAGTATTTTGCGGATTGCCAGGAGCATGCCGCGGCAAAACCCAGCGAGTGCCTGTTCATCGATGACCTGGCCGAGAACGTGGAAGCCGCGCAACGGCACGGATGGCAGGGGATCTGCTATCAACAACCCGGGACGCTGGCGGAGAAACTGCAGTCGGCGGGGGTTCAGTTCGATTAAGTCGGGCTGTATGTTAACGGAAACGGCACAGAATAGCGGGAAGACTTCCGGTGCTTGTGCCATCAACGCCAGTGAGAAGTTCATGGATATTTTACGACAGGCGGACCCTGCAGTCTGGCAGGCACTGCAAGGCGAAGTGAATCGCCAGCGTTACGGCTTGGAAATGATCGCTTCGGAAAATTACGCCAGCCCGGCAGTGATGGCCGCTCAGGGATCAGTGCTGACGAATAAATATGCCGAGGGTTATCCCGGGAAACGGTATTATGGCGGTTGCGAATACGTCGATGACGTCGAGCAGTTGGCGATTGCCCGGGCTCGAGAACTTTTTGCGGCGGACCATGTGAATGTCCAGCCGCATTCCGGGGCGCAAGCGAACATGGCAGTGTTCCTAGCGTTACTGCAGCCCGGCGACACGATCCTCGGCTTGGATCTGGCGCACGGCGGCCACTTGACCCACGGTATGAAGCTGAATTTTTCGGGGAAATATTTTCATGTCGTATCGTACGGCGTGACCCAGGACAGTCATCGCATTGATTACGATCAATTGGCCCGGCAAGCCCGCGAACATAAGCCGAAGCTGATCATCGCCGGAGCCTCGGCGTATCCACGGCAAATCGACTTTGCCAAGTTTGCCGAGATTGCCCGGGAAACCGGAGCCCGCTTGCTGGTGGACATGGCGCACATTGCCGGGCTGGTCGCTGCGAAATTGCACCCGGATCCGATCCCGTATGCTGATTGTGTCACATCCACGACCCACAAAACCTTGCGGGGTCCCCGAGCCGGGATCGTTCTTTGCCGGGAAGAATTGGCGAAAGCCATCGATTCGGCGGTGTTCCCCGGTGTTCAGGGCGGGCCACTGATGCATGTCATAGCGGCAAAAGCGGTTGCCTTCGGTGAAGCCTTGCAGCCGAGCTTTCGGGACTACGCGGAGCAGACAATCGCCAACGCTCGGGCTTTTGCCGATGCTCTCCTGGCAGCCGGGTTCCGCATCGTTTCCGGCGGCACCGACAATCATTTGCTCCTCGTCGATGTCACAAGCAAAGGGACCACCGGGAAAATCGCTGAAAAAGCCCTGGATGCGGCCGGAATCACAGTGAATAAAAACATGATTCCCTATGACAGCCGGAAACCACTTGATCCCTCGGGCATCCGCTTCGGCACGCCGGCTTTGACGACACGGGGAATGAAAGAACCCGAGATGCGGCAAATCGCCCGGTGGGTGACCGAAGTCATTACCCGACCCGACGACGATGATCTGATCAACCGAGTTCGCGGCAGTGTTCATGAACTCTGTTCGCAGTTTCCCGTCCCAGCGGATCGCCGCTGAGCCCGGCGTCGTGCTGCACCCCCGGTTGATGGCTTGGCTACGGCGGGGCTCGGGGTCGTCGCGGCGGAATCCGAAGACAAGACCGCGATCAGATACGTTGGTCATTTTCGGCTCATGAAGGCCAATTCCATGAATCCCACACAAGTTCTGCTTGTCCTCGTCTGCTTGATGTTCGTCCTCGGTCTGGCGTTCCTGGCCGAGGTTGTCCTTTTTCGCATTGCTTGCGCGCTTTGTTTTGTCCGGCAGCCGGGCTTTTTGAAGTCCGCCGTGATTGTCCTGATGCTTCTGGTGGTTCCAGTTGTGGCGGATTTTTTTCTCGGTGCGGCTTTGTATGAGGCTTACCGAGCCGCGGACTATCCACTCTGGGAAGCAGGCATCGTCGAGTTTATGCTCGCGCTGCCGATTCACATGCTAATCTGCTCGGTCATTCATTCCTGGATGATGGGCATCCGCATCAGTGAATGTTTGAGTGTATGGTTTGTCGAAAAAATGATCAAGTTGGCTATCCTGTTCACGATTCTTGGGACCATCGCCCTGATCATTCTCGCGAACCCGGGGAAAGGTTGAACGTGACGGTACGCTACTTCGCCACCTGTGCGCGGGGGCTGGAACCACTTCTGGCCGCGGAACTGGCCCGGATCGGGGCCATGGCGATTCAACCCGGTAGGGGCGGCGTTGCCTGCGAGGGCGATTCCCTGCTCGTGTATCGGGCCAACCTGGAACTCCGCACCGCCATCCGTTTCTTGCGGCCCCTGCTGGAAGTTGAGGTGCATACACCGGATGAACTTTATGATGCGGTTCGTACGCTTGACTGGACCGAGTTTCTGACGCCTGATCGAACCCTGGCCGTTGATTGTAATGTCCGTGATTCCCGCATCACCCACTCTCAGTACGCGGCTCGGCGGGTGAAAGACGCGATCTGTGATCAGTTCCGTGACCGCTACGGTCGGCGACCGAGTGTCGATGTCGAGCGCCCCGCGGTGGGACTGAACTTGCATATTCACCGCGACCAGGCCGTGCTCAGCCTGGACAGCGGCTGGGATTCCTTGCATAAGCGTGGTTACCGCCCGATTCAGACGCGGGCTCCGCTCAACGAAGCGCTCGCGGCCGGGCTGTTGCTTCATCTTGGCTACGATGGTCAGCTGCCGCTGGTCGATCCGATGTGCGGTTCGGGCACGTTTCTGATCGAGGCAGCATGGCTGGCGTTGAAGCGACCGCCGGGATTAACTCGGAAGTGGTTCGGGTTCTACGGCTGGCCTGATTTCGATCCTGGTCTCTGGTCGGCGATGCGGGAACAAGCCCGGAAACAGGTACGCTCGCAGCTACCCTCAGCGATCGTCGGTTCCGATGTCCGCCGAGATGCGGTCGAATTTGCCCGGGAAAATGCCCGAGCGGCGGGCGTCGGCCATCTCTTGCGGGTTGATCGGCTGGAATGGCGGCAGGCTCGGCCACTGCAGGAGACCGGGCCAGGATTCCTGATTTGCAATCCACCTTATGGCGAACGACTGGGAGAAGAAGCCGAACTGAAACGGTTGTATCGTGACCTCGGTGAGCTGGCCGCGGCACACTGGCCGGGCTGGCGGCTGGCAGTCTTTACCGCGAATGATCGCTTGGCTTGGGAAATTCGCTTGCCGAAACAGCGGACAACGTCGTTTTATAATGGCCGCCTGGCCTGCCGATTGTGGGAATTCGCCGTACCCGCGTAAAATCATTGCGGGGTGGGCTACTGCGATGCTCTGAGGACACAATCCCTCGGTGGTGCCGTGTGTCGGCGGACCCTGCCGAGGGAAAAGGGATCAATGAACGGTGATCGGAATAGGTCCACGCCTTATTTTTTGCCGGGCTGCTGTTGCAAGGCGACCACAGCCACCTGTATTTTGGCTTCGATGCCGTAGCCAAGCACGACTGGCACTTCCGAGAGAATATTCGCCTCCTTGATGTGGTGTTCGAGGCGAATCATGTCGGGCTCGACGAGCAAATTCTTGCCTTTGAGGGTCTTGCTGATTTCGACCGGACCGATCGAACCGTAGAGGTGGCCCTCTTCGTTGGCGTTGGCTTCAATCATCAGGGTGGGCAAGCGGCTGAGTTGCTCGGCGAGGACTTTAAGATCGGCAATGCGAGCTTCCCGGGCTTTTTGCACTTTGATCTTGTGCAACTCAAGTTGTTTGAGGTTTTGTGCCGTCGGCACGATCGCTTTGCCGTAGGGAATCAGGTAGTTGCGAGCATAGCCGGGTCGGACTTCGACGACATCGCCGATTTTGCCGACGTGGGTGACATCTTCGACGAGCACGATCAGCATACCGCCGTGCTTGCCTTTTTGGACTTGTTGCCGTTGCCGAACTTTTGGCTTCGGGGGCGTTTTTTCGGGTTTTGCGGCGGGTTTCGCCTTGGTGGCTGCTTTTGCCATCGCAATTCGCCTTATTCTGGTGAACCATCATCGCCGGGGTGTCTTCGAACCTCGGGCAGACATCGATTCAGAACGGACCTCGAAGACCGGTCCGTCTCCCACCCGCTCTAGCGAAGAAGTTGGGAGATTAAAATGGGATATCACTTCCGCCAGGTTCGCTGCCGGGATCATCATTCGGTTCATCAATTGGCGGGGGGGAAAAGCCGGCGGATTGCCGCGGCGGCGGGCCACTCCTGCTGGGGAAATCACCACTTCCCGGGTATCCGCCCCGGAAGCCGGCGCTGCCGAAACGGGGAGCCCCGGCGGCCTCATCACCAGGGCCTCCGCCGATGCCACCGTCTTGGCGGTTATCGAGAAACTGGACATTTTCGACAACGACTTTGTGTTTCGAGCGTTTTTGCCCAGGGGTTTGTTTATCTTCCCAGGTGTCGAGCTGCAACCGGCCCTCCACAAAAATCTGCGAGCCTTTTCGGCAATACTGGCTGATGATGTCGGTGAGTCGGGGGTTGTCGGCTCGGCTGAAGGCTTCGCAATCAATGTACAATGGGTTCGGGTCGTTTTCCCACTGGCCTGTTTGCGGGTTTTTTCGGCTGCGACCGACGGCGAATCGGAAGCGGACCACCGTGCTGCCGCTGTTCGGCAGCGTCCGTGGCGGTTCCGGATTGTCGGTCAATCGCCCGATGAGCATCACTTTATTCAGCGTCGCCATGGCAAGGTTCCGTGCGATCGAACCGAGGCTCGGGGTCGCGTAGATTGCTTTGGGTCTAACGATATCTCGGTTCCGATCGTACTCAGGGTACTGGGCAGCGCCTTGGGATCACAAGGTGAGTTAGGAATTTTCCGATGCCCTTGGCTGCGGTTGCAGGTCCGCAGCAGTCGATGTTATTCGGGTTTTTCGCTGAATTCTCGGCGGGAACGCCGGGGCGGCGGTGGTGGCAGCTGCTCCCCGTCATCCCCCATGCCGAAATTCGGGGTGACATCGCTTCCCACTGGTTCTTCTTGCATGCCGCGGATCGCGAAACTGGCACCCGGGTCATTGCGGGCGACATCCAGCATCGTGTCCTCCCATTTCGGGTCGATCACCGAAGTCAGGTGGCGGATCACCAGTTCGTTAATTCGCAGGTCAGCTTCGAGGGGAATCTGATTTTTGGGGAGCATTCGGTAATAAATAATGTAGAAGTATCCTTTTTTGTGTGTTTGATTTTGACGGCGTATCGGATAGGCCAGCTTGCGATTTTCATCCCAGGGGCGGCTGATCACAATTTCCGCACCATGTCGTTCCAGCAAGTGGTGCAAATTCTGCTGGGCGGCCTCGGGATCCGCGGCGGCCTTGGCGGGATCAAGCAAAAACAGGCATTCGTAAAGTCGGGTGGTCATAATGCTCCTAGGCCGATAAATTTCGGCACGAAAGTTACTGTGGATCGGAGGGCCACGGGGCTTGCTCCGACCCCTCTCCCGACCCGGAGAGGGGAGTAAGTCGGACGGTCAGCAGCGACCGTCACATGTCTTAAGGGTGCTCGCTCAGGCCAATTCGCCGGACTGAGGCTTGGCCTGAGCTTGGGGCGGCGGTTTTTTTTTCTCAGCCGCTGCTTCCGTCGGCGCGTTGGCGCGATTCATGCAGGCAGAAATTCCTTGGCGGATCCAGATGAGCACGCATTCGGCGGCGCGGGCGATGGCCTCGCTGATCAGCGGTTTCTCCGCGGGTTTGAATCGAGACAACACGAAATCCACGGCTTCACCGGGTCCGGGCTGGCCGACACCGATGCGTAAGCGGGGATAAGCATCGGTGCCGAGGCATTCCTGGATATTCCGCAGACCGTTTTGCCCCCCGTGACTTCCCTGGGCGCGAACCCGCAATTTTCCTAGCGGCAGATTAAAATCATCGCAGACAACTAACAGCTGTGCCGGTTCAAGTTTATAAAAGTCGAGCAGTTGCCGGACAGCACGGCCGCTTAAATTCATGTACGTCTCGGGTTTCACCAGTAAAACAAGCTCTCCGGCTTCGTTCATTTCCGCGATCAGGCTCTGAAACTTCGAGCGAAATGGCCCGCATTGCGGTGCGGCTGCCAGGTAATCGACAACATCATAGCCGACATTGTGTCGGGTTCCGGCATATTTGGGGCCCGGATTACCCAGTCCGACAACTAGACGCATGACAAACCCTGGGTGAAGTCCAAAGGGTTCGGGACAGGTAACCGAAAAAAATTGCTTTCCGGTCAGTTCCGGGCTGGCTCGGGTTATTCCTCGGTTTCTTCCTTCGGTTTGCGGATCAGTTCAGGCTGTACGCTTTCGCCCGGCGTGGTGATGATTTCGCCACCAGGATATTTTAGTTGAACAACGACCATCTCGGGGTTATCCAACGCCACAACATCTTCCGGGAGCGACAACTCTTTGACGTGAATCGGCTGACCGAGAGTCAAGTTGGTGATATCGACTCGGACGGCCTCGGGAATTTTGTTGAACGGGCACTCGATATGCAACTGGTGCAAGGGTTGATCGAGAACGCCACCGCCGGTCGATTTCGGGGTGTTTCGCAATTCGATCGGCACGGTTACTCGAACTTTTTCCGTGGCAGAGTGCCGTTCAAAGTCGACATGGATAATCTGGGAGCCGAGATAATCAAACTGGAGTTCCTTTACCAGCACCGTTGTGGATTTTCCATCTAATTGAAGAGTGAATGTCCGAGCGTGCAGGCCGCGAATCGCGTGATCAAACTCCTTAGCGTTGACAGCAACGGCAACATTCGGTTCGCCGTGGCCGTAGACGATGGCGGGAATCAGCCCTTGTTTGCGAAGTTTGCTGGCTTGACGTGAACCACGGCCTTCTCGGGGAATGACCGTCAGTGGCACAAAATCCGACATTGCTTGAACTCCAGGGACTGCTACTCTCAACGGGGCCCGCCCGTTTACCCTCGCCGCCCGGGTGAATGTTACAAAAATCCCTTGTAACCATAACTAAGTCGCACGAAGTTGACAAGGGATCGATCCGCCTCACTTCAGATAATCGATAACTGCGGATATCCTGGATTGGCGATTCTGTACGTTATCAGAGGGAGCCTGGCACCGCTGAAGCCCCGGGCTAGGGGTTGTGTGACGCCACGGCTGCACGGAGTTGACTGCTACGGCGTTTGCGCAGCGTCGGGACCACCCACAGATACAGGCCCGAAAGCGTCAGAAGGATAATGAAGCCCGCAACGATGTCCACAAGCAGCTTACCTGCGTCTCCGGCGATTTTACCGGTATGAAGATCCTTAATCGCTTTCCCCCAGTCCATCGCTTTTGACTTGGGAACTTCGCTGAGGTACTCCGGCTTATGCTGTTTCGTTGCCAGCGACTCTTGGGCCTTGATCTCTCCTTTGATCTGGACCTCGGCGGAGACGGCGTCGATGACCGCTTCTTGGCCGGTTGTGGCCTTGACTTTATAAAGCCATCGACCTTTATCCGACTTCAGTTCGATGCGTTCGATCGGCGAGTCGGCCAGGACGGGTCGGGCCAAGGCAAGGGCGTCGCTGAAGGCAACCGGTAGGGTGGCCAACTCGGAGACCGTTTTGCCCGGCTTAGGTTTATGGCTCGAGTCGGCTTTCGCTTCCTTCTCCGCGATTTCCTTCTCCGGCTTCTTGATCCCGAGCACTCCGCCAAAGGTATCTTTGTGGTTAAGGTAAATTCCGGTCAGGGCAATAATGATGAGGAAAAGCCCGGCGGTCAGCCCGACCCAGGTATGAGCCTTACGCCAGAAGAGCAGAAGCGTGTTTGAATTTTTCATCTTCACAGGTTTTGGCGTGTCGGTGATGAGCGACGACATGACAAATGCTCCGGTGGTGGAAGATCATTCGATATTCGGTGTTGATTCGCCGCCGCTGCGGGTAGCGAGGGCGGCAATGGTCCGAATATCCAGCGTGTCACGGAGGAAACGGACACTACCGTCAGCGAAAGCGGCATTCGCTCCGCCACTGTGCCAAGCATAAATGTTCTTTTCGTTGGTGACGTTGATGGCTGCCGGCCCCCCTTTGCGTTCAACGTTACCCACTTTCCACTCGACCACTCCATCAGGCTGACTGCCGTGGATTTGCATGGCATTATTTTTCGATGCCCAGGCACCACCCTTATTAATCTCGATTCCTTTAGCCGGATTATTGTCTTTATACTTGATCGTTTCGATCCCACGACGGAAGAATTTTGGTTTCCCGCCGGATTCCGACAATAGTATCGTGTTGGCGGTTCCGTCGTTGATCATCGACAACTTGACTTGATCACGAACATTCTTGTTTTTTGAGGGGTTGGTATCGAACTTGATTTCGTATTCGCCGAATGGCCCAGACCACCACTGTCCGCCGGCGTCGTCATTGCCGGAGCCAGGGACATAGCCCGGCGGACCGGAGATACATGCCGTCCAGTTACCGGATGAATCCTGACAGCCAGCTTTCGCTGGATTGCTCAGGTCTTTGCCTTTGACTCCGCGATTGGCAAAATAATCACCACATGAGGCTCGATAACTTTTGTTCCCATCGATTAACTCTTCGAGTCGTTGAGGGTGAGGAACTGCCGGACATTGAAAAATCTTCAAAGGTGTGAGAATAACTTCCGTATTCGGCGGTTGATTCCAGTTTTTATTCAAATCGTAAATCATACTTAGAGCGTTTTGCTCAATGTACGGCAGGACGAACACCGCCCATCCGTGTTCGACCTTGATTTCGGGCTTCACGCGTTTGTCACTGTATTCGTATCCCCCCGGGGGTAGGTAACCATTCACCGATTCGTAATTGTGACAAGCAAGCGCGAGTTGTTTAAGATTGTTCTGACATTGGCTTTTGGCGGCGGATTCACGAACTTTCTGGACAGCTGGTAAAAGCAGCCCGATGAGAATAGCAATGATTGCTACGACCACGAGCAATTCGATCAGGGTAAACGCATGACGACTATCGACATCGCGGCACATGGGAAATCCTCTTGAGGAATTAGGGATTCACCCGAGTGCAGCATTGCGAACGTGGCTAGCCTGTATGAAGTTACGGCGTGGCTGCGGTAGCGGAGCCTACTCGGTGCTTGCTGAGACTGAATCTCAGTCAACAATAATTTAAGAATCGCGGCTCTCATGTCAACCGCTCAAAACGCAAATTTTTGCCGTGTCACACGGACTCAGGTTCAGTCTCGTCCAGATAATGACAATGAGTCGCTGGATGTGGGCAGTTCATCGGATGTCGTTCAGATCGATGCGAACCTGCGAGTTAAAGCTGTCAGACGGCGGGAGTCGCTTCCATGAAACGCGGATTGGTCGGCCTCTGGATTTGCTTGGTGATTGGCGGTGACAGTGCGGCAGCGGAACGTCTCGAAACGCAAAGCGATCGGCCTTACGACTGGCGGATTGTCGTGCAGTTTCCACCGCATCCCTTCTTTCAGCCGAGTTATCGGGCACGGATTCTCCAGGAGATTGAGTCGGCGTTGCGGCCATCCCTGGGGGAACTGGCCGAGGTTCAGGTAATTGATCTCGACAGGGTCCCGGAATCGGCGCGGGAGCGGCTTTGGCAACGCTTTGCCGCGGTTGGTTGGCGGGCCTTAAGTGAACCGGCGGCGCGGACATTGACCGGGGTCAAGACGCACTTCCTTCAGATTGAACTTCGCGGGTCAACGTTTCACTTGAGTGCCCGGCAACACGATGGCGACACCGGCTTGGTGTCGTCGGTGTTGCAACAACGACAGACGACGGCACCGGAACACGTGGGCCGCCTGGCTGGGTTGATGCTTGCCCCCGACTTCGGGGTCGTCGGCACGGTCGTCGATGTCGATCGGGGGGGGCAATCCGTGCAAATTCAGTTGCGGGGCGGCAAGCTGGCCGAGCATCGGTCATTGATCCAGCGGGGGGAGATTTTTGCGGTGGCGGTCATTACGCAGCCGGTCTCGCGGAGTCAGCGGCCGCGTTCGCGTCCTGCCGGGACCGAGGCGGAAGCCTCGCCGCTGGCACTATCGGCACAACCCCGCGAATTCACCCTGTTTCGGGCCGTCGAACCGCCAACGCGCGAAGGGCTGTTGACCTGTGAAATTCTGACACGCTACACCAACCCGCTGCCACGAGTACCGGGCGTGCTTGGCTTTCGCTGTTTGAAGCTGACGACGGTTGTAGCACCGGTGGCGATTCGCATCGTCGGGCCGGATGGTAGGCCGCCAGCCAGCGGGTTGCCGATTCGTGTTCGCGTGACCGATCGTGACTTTCTGGTTCGGCCTCACCCCCGCGATTATCTGGTGCTGCGAGACGGTTTGTTTCGCAGCGATCGTCCGTTGCAGCGAGTGGCGTGTGTTTTCGTCGGCTTAGGAGGAATTCGAGAAGAGCAGCGATTCCCGTTACCGATTTTGCCGGGGGAGCAGGTGTATCAGTTGTCATACACCGTGACCGCCGAGGAAATCGCCCGGGCGGCCTTTGAACGGCAATGTGAAGAACTCCGCGGGCAAATCGCCGAGGCCTGGACCGGCGAAAAAGCTTTGTTTGCGACGCTGGCGAAGTTAATTGATGAAGGGCGGAATCCGGAAGCATTGCAGCGTGCCACCGCCGGTGCGGAACGGCTGAAAACGACGGCCGAGCATCTGTCGGCCGCCTTGGCCCGCCTGAAATCGCAGCCCGGGGCCGCCGAGGCGGTACCGGCAGCGCTGCTTGCTTCCTCGGAGTCCTTGCTGGAATCTCTGAACTCTGGAGTGCCGCGATTGCAAGACCAGGCCGAGCGTTTAAAACAAGCCATTGATAAGGCTCGGGATCCCGTCCGTTTTGAAAAAGAGTTTCGGGCCCGGGAACTGCTCGGGCAAATCAAGCAGCATCTGGAATTCGGCGAGGTTCCCGAGGCTTTGATGGCTTACGATGCCCTGTTTCAGTTAACAGAACAAGCCGATGTCAAACAGCGACGTGATGCTTTGGCGGCGGAGTGGCAAGCCAAGTCGCCAGAACATGCAGCCGCTCGGGACTTCTTGCAAAAAGACTGGCGGAATGCTTCGACGGTCGAGCAATTCAAACACGTGGCCCCGTCGTTGAAAGAGTCCGTTCGTGTGCTGATCGCACACAATGATCGCTACGGGCTTCGGGCGTTGTTATCTGCCATCGAACCGGCTCATGCACGAATCAAGCAGATGACCGACTTGCTCGACCCGAACTCGGATGTCGATCGACCCGCTTTGCGTGATCTGCAAACAGTGGTGAACATCATGCTGGAAGTCGAGTCGGCAGCTCGAGAGAAACTCAAACAACTGGAAGCGACGATGCCATGAGGAGCACCGCCGGATTGGCAAAATGGTCTGGCTTGTCCTCATAAGCGGCGGTGACCGATCAAACGTCTTTGTTCGGGCCGCTGGGGGCAGGTGGCATGCCGGCGTCGTTCGCAGCCGGGGATTCAGGGTTCATTTCTGCCGGGGGTGGGGGTGCGGGCTCCTCGGCGGGCGGCGGTGGTTCCGAGGTTGGGGACAGACCTCGCCGGGTCGGTCGCAGTAGCCGAGCCAGACCGTATCCCATGCCGATCGCCAAGATGACCCCCGTGGCACCAATCCCGAGCATGATGAAATCTCGGCGGGTCAAATCCGTGAGCGGCCGATCCTCATCGCTGTAGATGACACGGAATTTCGGCGGCTCGGGAGGACCCGAGACGAGTTCGACTTCGAGCAATTCGATATCATCGGGTTCTTCGTGGCCGTTCGGCGGTGGTGCAGCGACGAGTTTTCCCGTTTTCTTCGCTCCCGGGCCGGTTGCCAGCCGTGGCGACGAAGCTCCACCGCTTTTCGCGGCACTGGCCAGTGCCGGAACCGTGCCAGATCCGACAGCAAATTTTCCGGAGGGCGGACCGGCTTTGCTGGTGGCAGCCGGTGCTTTCGGGATCAAGCCAGAGGTGGCGGCAGATCGTGGTCCGGGCCGTTTCTGCGGCTCGGAATGGGGAGGTTTGGCCGTGGCCGCCCCCGATTCGGAATCGAGCCAGTCCTGATACGCCGGAAGCACCGTCGTGGCTTTTGCCTCAGCAGCATTTTCCGGTAAGAATCGGGCCAGTTCCGCAGCAGCCGCCTGCGGGGTGGGATAGCGATTTTCCGGTTTCTTTGCCATCATTGTTTCAATGATCGTCTGCATGACCAGCGGTGTCCCGGGAGCAAGCTGGTTGATCGGGGGTGGGTTTTCCATCGAATGTTTGACCATCAACGTCATGACATTCGCGTCGATGTAGGGCGTCCGGCCAGTGAGGAGCTGGTAGAAGACACAGCCGAGGCTGTAAATATCCGAGCGGATGTCAGCCGCTCGTGAGTCGCGGGCTTGTTCCGGAGCCAGATAATCTGGGGTCCCAAGCAAGGCACCCTCGGTGGTCAGATGCATGTCGCGGGTCGTCGGATCCTCTTCGCTGAAGGTCTGACGTCCGATGCCGATGTCAAGGATTTTCAGGGTGCTGTGGAGAGTGGTATCTGGGGTGCCAGGTTTCCAAGCGGGAATCAACATGAGATTGCTTGGCTTGAGGTCGCGGTGGACCATCTGATGTTCGTGAAGGTGCTGGAGTCCGAGGAGAGCCTGGTGGATCAGCCGGGCAGCCTCGGCGGGCGGGATTTTTTTTCGGCGGTTCAGCACTTCTTCGAGCGTTTCGCCATCGAGGTGCTCCATGATGATGAAGTGGATCTCGCCTTCTTGCCCGACCTGAAACGCTCGGACGATATTTGGATGATTTAGCCGGGTCAGAAGCCGCCCTTCTCGCTGGAATCGCTGCAGCGCATGAGCATCCCGGGCTTTTGAAGGGGGTAATACCTTCAATGCGACTTGTTGGCCGGAGGGATGCAAGGCACGATAAACCCCGGCGGTGGCTCCTTTACCGAGCCGTTCTTGAATAATGTAGCCACCGATCTGAAAACCTTCGGCTCGACCGCGTTGAATCAGGGCGGCTTGATATTCGGTCAAGCGTTTTTTCTGCACTAGAAACTGGCGAAACGAATCAACCTCGGTTTCGCGGCCGTGCCGTTCGCGTTCCCAGGTCTCGCGGAGGTGCTGAACCTCGGCCTCCGTCAGAAGCTGGCTCCGCTGCAGGAGAAGGCAAAAGTTGGAGACGGTTGTTGCGGGTTCAGGCATCGCTGTCAGCCCCGGGCAGGAAGGAAACGGGTGCGGCTCTGGAAGCATAGTCCCCGAAAGGACGGGAGTCATTCCCCGTGAGTCAAGATTTTTTACCGGCAATTTACCGGTGGCGGCCGTGACTCTGGTTGTTACTGGTGTCCGCGGCCGAGCTTATCATCAGTA
>Ga0209017_10001248_pt1 | contig 20181 bp, 14 predicted proteins | sample YNPBryunderm2012_FD_185812 | JGI IMG/M metagenome (GOLD analysis project Ga0209017, IMG submission 185812) | Anoxygenic and chlorotrophic microbial mat microbial communities from Yellowstone National Park, USA - YNP Bryant MS undermat 2012... ... | reverse complement strand
CATGAACGATTGCGTCGGTTCGCCGGCATGGGAGTATTGTTCCACGTGGAACGTCTGGGGAAAATGCCCGACGTCATCGGCCCCCAGGCATGCCCCGACCGCGGCTGAAGCTCCGATTCAGAGCAAATAAACTCGACTTCCCGTGGTCAAAGCAAATGCTATGACACCCAGCGATCACCACGCCTCAAAGGCGTATCGTACCGATCTCTCTCGGGCGAATCTCACGGGAGGTTTTGCATGGACGCCACAAAACCACGACTCGGACGCGGGCTGGATGCCCTGCTCAATGATTCTGCTGCTACCGCCACGGCCATCAGTCAGGTGCCGCTTTCTCAAATCCAGCCAAACCCCTACCAGCCGCGAAAACGCTTCGATGACGAGGAACTGGCACAACTTGCCGACAGCATCCGTAGCCACGGTATCTTGCAGCCACTGCTCGTTCGTGTCATTGAGGGTGGGTATCAACTGATCGCCGGAGAACGACGCTGGAAAGCGGCACAACTGGCCGGCCTGACGGAAGTCCCTGTCCACATCGTCTCCTTCGATGATCAACATGTCTTTGAAGCCGCCCTGGTGGAAAATATCCAACGCTCCGATCTCAACCCGATCGAAAAAGCACACGGCTTCAAAGATTACCTCGAACGGTTCCAGATGACTCAGGATCAACTCGCAACAAAACTCGGCATTGATCGGACCAGCGTCTCCAACTTGCTTGGCCTGTTGAATCTGCCCGACGATGTCCAAGACGCCGTCCGCCTCGGGCAAATCAGCCTCGGACATGCGAAAGTGCTCAAGGGTATCCCCGACGCCGACCGGCAATCCGCCCTCTGTAAGCAGGTGGTTTTGCAGAGCCTGTCGGTCCGAGCTCTGGAAACCCTGATTAAAGAACAAGACTCGACCCCCGCCGAAACGCCGAAAAAAGCCCCGACCGAAAAAATTGAAAAAACGGCTCACGTGATCAGCCTGGAAAATGAGCTTCGACAACGGCTTGCCGTCCGCGTTGAGATCAAAGTCAAAGCTCACGACAAAGGACAAATCGTCCTGGGCTTCGATAGCAACGATGACTTTGAACGGATCGTCGCCGCTCTGCAAAAGTAATTTCTTCGCCATCGATAAAATGTCGAAGCCGCCCGGACGAATTTGCGTACGGGCGGCGATTTTCTGCGCTGGTTGAAGGCTTTTCCCTGCAGTGCTAGAAATTGCCGACCGGCTACCGAGGAATGATCATGACCCGGCCACTCTGTTTCTTGGCGCTTCTACTCTGCACGTGCCCGCTCTCCGCCAACGGACCGAAATCGCCAAAAGGCCCCAAAGCGGACAAGCTCGAACCGTATGAATCCGTTGCCGGCAAATTCCGCGTCTTGTTACCGGGCAATCCCGAAGAAACTCGGACGCTTTTGGCCACCGCCGTCGGGCCGGTGCGAGTCACCACGATCCGCGGTGCCGTTCACCGCGAGCTGATGTTATCTGTCAGCTTTGCCGATTATCCCGATGCTTTCGTCCGAGCCTCGCCCGAGCGGATCTACGACAGTATTCGCGACAAGTTAAAAGGCCTCGATGGACGAATTGAACAGGAGCAAGACCTGGAGTCGGGTCGAGAATTCCGAGTCGTTGCCGGACGCAACCGGATCCGCTGTCGAGTTTTGCTGATCGGCTCACGCTTGTATCAAATCATGGCCACCGGCACAGCTGAAGCTGTCCAAGGTCCCACCATCGCAACGTTTTTCGACTCGTTTCAAATCTTGAAATGAAGGGTCAACATTTTCTGCCGACAATCGCTCGGTATTGCTTCGCGGATCGCTCTTTCGTTTCTCGACAGAAATCGCTAAGATTTCGATTATTCGGGGTGTAGCTCAGCTTGGTAGAGCGCCTGGTTTGGGACCAGGAAGTCGTCGGTTCGAATCCGGCCACCCCGACTTCTTCTTCGCAGCACCCGGCCACAATTGAGACCCTGCTTCAGGCCCCCCTAACTTTGGCAGGCAGCGTGGGGCGATGGCGGTACCCGGCAGGGAGTGCTGGTTATGCGGTCGACGATCCCAGTTCAGAGCAGTTGCCGATCGCCAAGGCGATACAGCGGAGAGCAATGAATTGATCGCCAATGCTGCGGACCAACCTGGCCATTTCCGAGCGTAGCGAGATCAGCAACAGGACCTTACAAGCCGTTCAAATCGCCGTGTGAAAAGATGAGGAGCACCAAGGCAGCTGTTCGCTTCGCATCCGCGGAGGGTTTCAGAACAATTTCATTGACCGTAAAGCTGTTTCCAAAGGGCCGAATGTGGGGAACTCACGAGGGTCAGCCGGGCTTCAACAATGATCGACAACTGAGGGCCGGTGGCCTCAACGACCATCTCCGCGTCGGATTTGACGATATCCGGGGTGAGAACCGCTTGTTTCCCCGAGATTTTTCGTGATGGTTCGAGTCTCTCCGAGACATGGCCAGGAACGGTGTGAGTAGCAGATGTTCATGGATGACGGCTTCCTGCGACTGGCCAGTTCAATCCACCTCGCTGCCACCTGGTCGATGATCGGCTTGATTTGGTTTGTTCAACGCGTGCATTATCCACTCTTCCATCGTGTCGGCGTGGAGCAGTTCGCAGAGTATGAACAGGCGCATACCCGTTTGACAACATCGATCGTCGCTCCGTTGATGCTCATCGAAGCTGCGACAGCTCTGGTCCTGATGAGTTCGCTTGCCCCCTGGACCTGGCTGAATTTCGGATTATTGACGATGATTTGGGGATCGACCGCGATTGTGCAAATTCCCTGCCACCAGCGGCTTCGACAGGGTTTCGACGCCATGACCCACCGTCGGCTCGTCCGAAGCAACTGGCTTCGAACCACCCTATGGACTGTGCGCGGCCTTCTGGTATCGACGATGCTCGCTTCGGCTGGCTAAGATTTTCTCGATTGGGTGCACTGGGCTCGTGATAACATATCTGCAAAGTGTTTTCATGCGGGAATCCGTTTTTGCCTTTGCGGCCTAGGACCATCCGATGTCGGCACAGCCCCAGCGACGGCACTCGTTAACAAATCTGGGTGGTGCCGTTCAAACCGTGGGGTCGCCGCTGGAAGCCCGCGACTTAGCGTATGCGCTCGATGTGGCCGCGGCCACCGACGCCGAGGACGATTCGTCCCGCCGCCATGTTCACGGCTTTCACAGCTACCCCGCCCGAATGCATCCCGATACTGCCTGCCGATTGATTCAGCGATTCACTTTGCTCGGTTGGCGGCTTCTCGATCCCTTTTGTGGGTCGGGAACCGTGCTGGTCGAAGCCAAGCTGCATGGACGCGTGCCTTGGGGAACGGATTTGAATCCGTTGGCGGTTCGATTAACCAGGGCCAAACTGCATCTTCGCCGACCCGCGGAGATGGAGCAGGTGCGGCGATACGCTGCCCAGTGCAGCGAATTTGCTGATTCTCGCCGACTTCGCCGGGCCGGAGCGAGCCGACGCTACAGCGACGAGGATTGCCGCCTCTTCGAACCGCATGTGCTGCTCGAACTTGATTCGCTACGAACAAAGCTCGAAGAACTCCCAGAAAATGATCCAGTCCGCATCGATTTATCGCTCGTGCTTTCCGCGATGCTAGTCAAGTTTTCCCGCAAGCTCGCAGACACCGCGGGCCGGCTGGAACAGAGGCGAACGGCCCCGGGATGTGTCAGTCGTTTCTTTGTGCAAAAGACCGCAGATTTCCTGCAGCGGGTTGGTGAATTCCAGGACTTGTGTCCGGCAGAAAGCGTTTGCAGTTATGTGGCTGTCGATGATGCGACAGGCTTGCGGGCTCTGCCTGAGTTACCCGTTGATGCGATCGTGACATCACCGCCGTATGCTGGCACCTATGATTATTTCACGCATCATGAATTGCGGCTTCGTTGGCTCGGACTCGAGGTGGCGGCGTTTCGCCGGAAAGAACTGGGTTCGCGGGCCAAGTATCGCCGCCTGCCACCTATCGACGCGCATCGTGCCTGGGCCGAGGAACTGAAGCGGTTTTTGACCGCGGCGAACCACGTCTTGCGGGTCGGCGGGCCGCTGCTGATCGTGATCGCCGATTCCGCCGTGGGCGGACAAGCCTTGCGTGCCGATGACTTGCTCGGCGAGCTGGCACAACCGTGTGGCTTTCGCTTGATAGCCCGGGCATCGCAACCGCGCCGCCATTTTCACGGACCCACCGAAGCAGTCTTTCGACGCCGACCTCGCCGGGAACACGTGGTTCTCCTGGAGAAACTTTCCCCGGGCATCAAGCGACACACGCCGAGTCTCGGGAAGGCCAACCGCATCCGATCCAGCGAGTGAGCGGTGTTGCAGGATTTTTCATCGCTGGATGTCGCCGATTCAGTCAACTCCGGATCTCGGCGGGGATCGGGGAACTCTTGAAATGTGTCAGGCGAAGTAAGGAAGGTCGGAATCGCGGCAGTGTTCAAAAGGCAGCGGCCAGCGGTGGTGATCCGCTGGCCGGGCAAGAGGGCGGCATCAATGGATGCCGATCAAAGTGACAGCTTAGTGGCAGCAAGACGGGGCTTCGCAAGAAGAAGCACAGCAGCTCTTCTTGGCAAACATGCCCTTCAGCCGGTCAAGCAGGCCGAGTTTGCAGCAAGCCGGTTCGCAGCAGGCCGGTTCGCACGAGGTCTTGCAGCAGGTTGTGGCACACGGATCGCAAGCCGGGACTTGCTTTTCAACGCACTTCGGCACCAGGCGGCATTCCATGACCGTTTCCGTCACCGGCACTTTGCAGCAGACTTGCCGGGTGCAGGTGACCGGAACGCACTTCTTCACGCAGACCGTGTAGGTTTCGGTCTTGCACTCAGGCACGCAGCGAGTCTTGCAGACCGGAACTTGAATCGTCTTGGAGACGCATTCATAGGTGCAAATTTCCTTGCAAACCGGGACGCAAACTTTCACCTTCTTGCAGACCGTGACCGGTTCGCAGACGGTTTCCCAGCAGGTGTGCTTCTTGCACTTCACTTCGGTGGTGGGGCAAGGGGTGTAGCAGGGATCGCACAGCCCTTTGAGGCGGTCGCGGAGGCTCGGACCTTTTTCGACACACTCTTGGGTGTAGTAGGTGTGGCGAACCTTCTTCGACCTCATTTCGGTGACTTCTTGTGTTTCCCAGCGGGTTTCCATCACCGTGACGGTCTTTTTCACGGGGACTTTTTCGGTGATGGTGCGGGTTTCCATGACCGTTTCCGTGATCGGCTTCATCACAGTGACGGTGCGGGTACGGGTTTCCGGAACCATTTCTGTTTTGTAGGCGGTGTAGGTTTCGGTTCGCAGTTCATCTTTGTAAACCGTGCGGGTCACCGGGACCATTTCCCGGACATACTCAATGGTTCGGACCGTGACGTAACCGGTGCCGCCATTGCCGCTGCCGCCACAGTTGCTGCCACAACCTTCCCCTGTGACCACGGGGGCCGCCGAGGCCGGGGCCGCCGGGGCCGGGGCTGCCGCCGGGGCGTCCGCCGCCCAGAGCGAAGCCCCGAGGAAGCTGGTACAAACCGCCGTCAGCATAAAGACCTTGATCCGACGAAAGCTCATGACCTTCTCCGTCTCCGGGTTTCGCACCCCGTCCGCCGCCGCCGCGACCGTCCTCATCGTCGCTGCCTCAGCGGCCGGTTCCAAAGTGCTTGCATTACTATTGACCCACAGACGGCCTCGGGGAAAGCAAACCGATGCTGGTAAGCCGCGAAAATTTCAAGCCTTCCGTCCAGTCCTAGCAATCACGCCGATCTTGGCGATCGTTTCGGCGGCACCGTTTAGCGAAAGTCGCGATCAGAAACGGCAATGGCGGTAGCTTTCGAGGCAAATGCCACACACATCAACAGCAGAAATGGCTCCCGAGAATCGTTGCTGAAGGCACGATCGGAGCCCCCAAGGGCGGGCTCTTGGCGATGTCCTGAGAATTCCCTTGAAGTTCCCCGGGAAAGGGTAAGCAGCGCTGTTGCAGGAAAAAGGTGCTACCGTCGCCCTGCGGTCGGCATCGGGCAAGCAGAATCAGGGCTACTCCTGGACGCCACGGAAAAGCCCGAGATAGCTGATGTAGCGACGCTCGCTGATGAGTCGGCGAGCAACTGCCCACTTGACGGCACAATTGTGCTCGTGCGTGTGGGTGCAATCGGGAAAACCGCAGAGCGGCACCAGCGGGTGAAACTCCTGAAAGAAGCCCTCGACTTCTTCCGGTATCGTGTCCCAGAGTTGCAATTGCCGCACACCGGGAGTATCGACGACCCAGCCGCCTGTCTCCAGGCGGATTAATTCCGCCGTCGTGGTGGTATGCTGGCCTTTCTGGTTGGTGTCGGAAACTTCGCGAACCCGCAAGCCGAGACCCGGCTGCAATGCATTCAACAACGAGGATTTACCGACCCCGCTTTGGCCGCTAAACACCGTGGCCCGGTCGTGAAGCAATTCTCGTAAGCGGGGCACGCCAAGCCCGGTCCGGGCGCTGGTCAAAAACGCCGGAATTCCCAGTTGAGCATATCCACCGATTAACGGCTGATACTCTGCCGGATCAATCCGATCGGCTTTGTTGAGGCAGATGATCGGCTTGAGATCGCCTTTAATGGCAGCTGCGATATAACGGTCAATCAAATGTGGTTTTAACTCGGGCTCGACCAAGGACATCACGATCACGACTTGATCGACGTTAGCCACCAGCACATGCTCACGGCGGCGTGATGACCGCGTCAACACCCCGTGCCGCGGCTCGACCCGCTCAATAACTCCCGTGCCGATGGTATTCGCACCATGAGATTCAGCATCGCCGCGAACAATCCCCGCAGTGGAACTCTTCTCCCTGGTCTGATCGACACTCCGATCCGGACGGATCCAGACACGATCGCCGGTGGTGATGACATTCCGCTCGTCCGTGGCCAGCGTCTTCAATAACCGCCGCGTGGCGCAGCGGAAGATCCGGCCATCATCGACTTCCACATAGTTATTCAGTCCATGAACGCGAAGCACCCGTCCAGGTAAACAGACATCCTCATCAACAGCCAACCCGGCATTGCCAGTGTCGGGGCCAGGCTCGTCCATGACGATGGTCCGATGCCGCGATAGCTCGCCTTTGGCCCGAACTCGCTCCGAGGCTTGAACATCTTCGGCACGCTCGGCATTCTCGACAAATTGCCGAGTCAGGTCATTTTCCCGCGGCGGCTTAGCCCGATTCCGGCGAAATTCAACTCGAACTTTCTTTTTCTTGGCCATAAACAAGTACATTCTCAAGAAGACCTAGGAATCGTCGCTGGTCATCCTCATCCTAGCAGATGACCACGAAAACACAGCGGCAGTACCCGTCATCCACCGCAAGCGTTGTCTTGAATTGCAGCCACGCATCCGCCCTCGTGAGATGGCGAGCCTGGGGAAATCTGATGGGCTGCTTGTCAAGCCGGCTTTTATCAGCAGCACTTGTTTCCGAAATTGCTTTTGCCGAGAGAAGCGAACTATGTAACTGGCGTAGGTCTGGCTTGAGCTCGTGATCCGGATTGGTGCTCGGTACGGACTTGAAAGGAACTTATCGACGAACCAGTCTTTGGGATTGTCGGAACCGTTGGCAGTTGCGGGATATCTAGACTTGGGCACCTCGCCTTCTGGGAACGGTTCGGCAGTGCCCTCATTGCCCTCGCAGGTGTGGTTACCACCATCTTCGGGCAATCGGAAATGGACACGCCTCCTGGAGAGAATGAGGGAGATCACGATGACAGTTGCTGTCACACTCTAATATTGACAGCGATTCGCTTTATTCAGGTCTTCACGGCTCGATTGTTCGAAGATCACCAGTTCGGATGGATGAACAGGGATGGTCACAACAAGCAACTGCCCGGGACGGCAAGATTCGTGGCTATTCATGGAAGATGTTGACAGCGGGAATGCCACGATGAGTCGGAGAAGAGGAGGCGTGTCACCGCGTGATGATGGTGCGAACCTGGGTTTCTCGGGCCGCGTCGCGGAGAATCATGGCAAAGGGAACCCACCAGATCAGGTCGTTCGTCAGAATGGTCATTCCGAAAAGTGGCGGAAATACCCCCTGCCATAATGCACTGACAAAACCAATTGGGCCGAAAATTTTGCCAAGAAGGCCGACCAGCACAATCGGCCAGTGTCGACAAGGATCGGCGGCTGCAATCAAATAGCCGATGCCGTAGACGCCGACAATCATGCCGACGCACTGCCAGATTTGTGGATAATTTAATCGCTCGATACCGCAGAAATCGAAAAGCCAGTGCGGAAAGAGGATGACGGACATTCCCCAGACGAGATTGTAGATCCCGGCCGCGACGAGCCAGTAACGTCCCGCCCCCTCGGCAAAACGCCGGGGTGACGCAGTAACTGCCGACGAATCATTCGGAGCAATTGACAACTTATTCGTGGATAACATGGCAACTTTCGGGTGTGTTCGCGGCTGTTCTTATCGATTTGTAGACACATCGTTCGATTCCTAGCCACTCCCGAGCCGGAAAAAGTCCGGGCAGAGCTAGGCCGATCTATAATTGATCTAGCTGGAATCCCATGGTCCGGATTAATCGTCTTCGCTGACCCCGAGTTGTTCATGTTCCGACTGCTTCTGTGTCTCGTCATCGGTAGTTTGTTGGATGCGAATCTGAGAGCGAAGGAATTTCCCCGGCCGTTCAGTTACGCCAAGGCAGTCGGGTCGGAGTATCAGTTTGTGATGCTCGGACCGATCGAAGTGGATGAATCGGCGGCAGGCAGGGATCGCGAAGCCCTCCGGCAACTTCGACAGCAGTTTCCTGCATCCGGGTTGTATCCCCGGGCGGGGGGAACCGCACTCTGGACAACGGAGGCTTCCTACGCCCCGTCAGCAAATACCTTCCCTTCTCGGGATGGCATCCATCTTGCGGTGATTGAAGGCGACTGGTGGACGACGAAAGATTATGTCAGCCCCAAGCGATTGCCTGCCGCGAAAGAAGCCGAGCAATTGCAAGCCCCGGCGGTCAGTTTTTACGCTCAGGGTCAATTGCTTCGGCAATATCGGGTGGCTGATCTCGTCAGTAATCCGGCTCGGCTCGAGCATAGCCCCGAGCATATTCTCTGGGCCGCGGGAGCTGCATTGAATGACGAAACGGGCCGCTTCGTCGTGATGACCCAAGATGGTCTGCAGGTGACGTTCGACATCCGTACTGGGGCACTCCTCGAAAAACGGGGTGCGGGAATCGCGAATCCGCTGGCGTCGTGGATTCTCGGACTGTGCGGCATCCTGGTACTGCTGATTCTTGCCGGCTGGGCGTGGCTGACATTCGGGCGGCGAAGCTCGCGGCTTAATGCCCCGGCAACCCCGACGTATTCATGACTCTGCCGTATTTTTTCCGGTTGATCCAGACAGTCAACAGATCCCGACCTTCGCCTTCCCAGCCGAGGCGAGTCGGGATTCCGGGTTCGGGTAAGAGCAAAACGCCCGAGAGGCGGCCGGTCGGGTCAAAAACCTGAATCCCGTCCGGTGTGGCCGCATAGATTCGGCCCGCGATATCCACAATGAGGTCTGTCACCATCAACGATTCGGCAGATTTCTTTAAGCGTAGCGGGCAATACGGGGCAGGATTCTGCGGTTGACCGTTTTTGCCGATTTGAAAAGCCCAGACATGGCGGCCAGCTTTGGCGGCGACATACAAGGTGCCACCATCAGGGCTAAAGACTGTTGCCACCGCGGATCCCAGTCCAGGGATCGTTACGGCGACTGGTGACGCCACTGGCGGCTTCGTCGGCGGCAATTCGTTCCAGCTTTCCCCAGGTTTCAGGAACAGCGACAAAGGCATATCCTGAGCCGTCACTGCGGCAAGCGGAGTCAGGAGCAAAAAAAGCAGGATGAAGAACCAATGTTTCATAATGACACTTTCCGTAAACATCGGGAGAGTTTGGAGGAAGTAGTTGTCGAAGCGCCGTCGAAATTCCAGCGATTCGCCCAGCAACTTCTGTTTACTTCACGTCGCGCCACAGCCAAACGAGGCTTTCCGGTAAGATCGCGCCGCCGTGGCGACCGTTGTGGCCGCCGTCACCGTAGACAAATTTGTAATCGTAGTTCATGAATTTGAGGGCAGCGGCCATCTGCAGGTTCCCCAGCGGCCAACTGCCATGAAGATTGTCCAGGTCGTTTTCGCCATCCTGCAAGAAGATTCGGAGCGGTTTCCGCTCGGTTTTGCGGATGATACCCGGGTAGGCGTCGCCGCCACGGATATTCGTGAAGCTACCGACGTGGCTGAGGACTTTGCGGAACAGATCGGGCCGTTCCCAGGCCGCGGTGAAGGCACAGATGCCGCCGCTGCTGATGCCAGCGATGCCCCGTTTCGCCGGGTCGCGACTCAGTTTCACCTTCGCCTCGGCTTCCACCCGGGGCAAGAGATCAACTTCGAGGAACCTGGCATACTGGTCGGAGAGCGTGTCGTATTCAAAGCTGCGATTTGACCGTGGTTTCCCTTTGCCCTCGGCCGGGAACGTGCCAGGATTCACGAAAACACCAACGGTGATCGGCATCTTGTGCTGGTGGATGAGATTATCGAAGACGACCGGCACCCGAAATTGCCCGGTGGGATTCTGATAATTGCCCCCGTCTTGAAACACCATCAAGCAGGTTTCGGATTTGCCATCGTGTTGTGCGGGAACATAGACCCAGTAATCGCGGCTTGTGCCCGGGTAAATGCTGCTGGTATCCAGTCGGTACTTTGTGATCGTGCCCTTCGGAACACCATTGTGATATTCCGAATCGGGGCCGAGCCGGTAATCGTCGGCGGCGTGGCCGAATCCGGCGGTAACACTGACCACGACAAGCAGACAGAAAAACCGTGATACACGAATCATCGGAATGTGCCTCGCTGGGGTCAAAGAAGTTTCCCGAAGATGGGCTCAAAGTATCATTCTGCTACGAACCGGGCAACAGAGCCGTTCCTGATCTTTCGGAGAATCGCTGATCCAGGAAAATTCGCCAAATTCTCAGAATTTTTGGTGAGTCACCAGACTTTTCGTGGCCAAGACTTGCGATTTGATCGGGTATACTGCAGTCAATGAAACGTCATGGAAATCCCCGAGTGACTTAATCAATGCACTCAACCGGCAAAGACGTTGAGACTGCACTCCGGTCGCGATTACAGCTTCAACCCCTGGAAGAGCGGCAGACCCCGGCGTCGCCTGTCGGGATTGTAGGCCCGCTGCCGGTGACGGCAGGGTTCACTGCCACCAGCTTTCTCGGGGTGAACTCGCTGCCTTCGCCACTTCTTGCTGGCGGACCCCCCGGGGGCATCGGGATCCTTTATCAGCCAAGTCAGTCGTTGAACAACTACGCCACGCCGGGTACCTCGCGGGTTCTCGTTCCTGGCAATCCCGCGAGCACGCGAGTCGCCCTCGGGGATATTACCGGGGATGGGGTGCCGGACCTGGTAGGCGGCTCCGGTCCAGGCGGGCAACTGGTCTCGATCCGCAACGGGGCAACTGGAGCCACGGTCACCCAGTTTTTGCCCTTCGAACCGACTTTCCAAGGCGGTGTGTACGTCGCCGTGGGCGACATCAACGGCGATCGTTTCGCGGAACTGGTAGTCACCCCGGATCAGTCCGGCGGGCCGCGGGTGCAGGTGTACAATGGAGCCGATCTCGCCGCGGGACGAGTCCGCTTGCTCGCCGATTATTTTGGCATTGCGGACCTGGCCGGGCAGATCGACAGCACTTTTCGTGGTGGTGTCCGTGCCGCCGTGGGCGATGTCAATGCGGATGGCCGTTCCGAGGTGATTGTGGCCGCCGGGTTCGGCGGCGGCCCACGCGTGACGATCTGGGATGGAGCGAGTATTGCCAACCCGAACTTGTTGCAACCTTCTGCCAACCCAATCGCCAATTTCTTCGCCTTCGAATCGACGTTGCGGAATGGCGTGTACGTAGCAGCTGGCGATTTGAACGGCGATGGCTGTGCCGACCTGGCGTTCGGCGGAGGCCCCGGCGGCGGTCCCCGCGTCAGAATCGCTGATGGCCCGGGCGTTCTCGCCGTTCGTGACAATTTCACCCTGGATGATGCACAACGCAGCGAATTGACGTTGGCCAGCTTTTTCGCTGGCGATCCGAACAGCCGTGGCGGAATCCGCCTGACGATGCGAAATCTCGATCGCGATCGCTTTGCGGATCTGGTGACCGGTAGCGGGATTAACTTGCCTTCGGAAATCCGCGTCTACCACGGCTCGGCTATTTTAGCGAATCCCCAGAATCCGACACTGGAGCAAAGCATCAATCCGTTTAGCAGAGTTCTGGAAGACGGCGTCTTTGTCGGCTAACAGTGGACAGAATGAACAGATTGATTCGGATAAAAATATCCGGTACCTGAGACACAACTACGATCGCCTGGGAGCACCACCATGCCTGACATCACAAGCCGTGTTCTCTCCACGCGGCCGACGCTTTGGATGCTCGAAGATCGAGTAACGCCGGCGACAATCGGCAACCTCGATTCCACGTTCGATCTGGATGGCATCGCCTTCCCCGCCCTCCCAGCGGGGATAGAACTGCTTGATGTCGCGCCGACGCCTGACGGTGGGCTGGTCGCGGTGGGGACCAACGCGATGACCAACGCTATGGTCGCCGTCAAGCTGACAAACAGCGGGCAACTCGACACCAGTTTCGGAACCGCTGGGATCGTCACGATCCCGGCTCCGGGGACCGGAGTTACCGCCATCGCCTACAGTGTCGCGGTTCTTGCCGACGGATCGTTGCTGCTGGGCGGTACAGCCAGCACCACGCCGGCGAACATTCCTGACTTTGCCTTCACGCGGGTGTCTGCCACCGGGGTTGCCAATCCGATTCAAACGATCGATGTCTCGGGGACAGCGTCGGCTGACTTCGCGCATCAAATCGCAGTGCATCCCAGCACTGGCGATCTATATCTTGTTGGGACGGCGTTGATTGCCGGCACCGGCTTCGACTTCGCCGTGGTCCGACTGAACAGCAATTTAATGATGCTGGGCCCCCCGGTGATATTGGATCTGAGCACTGGGGGGAATGACCTAGCATTCGGTATCGCTTTTGACAGCAGCGGGCGAGTTTTTGTTTCCGGCACGGCCGGAGCATCGACCGCCAACCCCGATTATGTGGTGGTGCGATATAATCCTGATCTGACTGGTCCAGTCTCACAGCGGTACGACCTGCAAAGCGGAGCCCCGGGCAGCCAGGACCTCGGCGGGCAAATCGCCATCAATTCCCAGGATCAGATCGTTGTGACCGGAACATTGATCTCCCCCGGTGGACTGACCTGGGATGTGGGCGTGATTCAGATTGATGGCAACTTAACGCTTCAATCCACCGCCAAGCTCGATTTCGGTTCAGCAATCGAAACCGGTTACGCGATCGCAGTGGATGCCTTTGACCGCGTGGTGGTGACCGCGGCCTTGCAGCCCGGCGGTGGGACCACGAATCTCGGGATTGCCAGACTGCTGCCCGGCAGCTTGAACCTGGACCCGGTCTTTGATGGCGACGGCCGGCAGACACTTACGGTCAATGGCAATTTCTTAACGCCGAGCCCGTTCCCACTGTTCGCGACCGTGCCGCTGACAATTGATAACGGGCAGCGGATCGTTGTGGCCAGCCTGACCGCGACACCAAGCCCGATTCTGGCTCGGTTCATCGGCACAGTCGGTCTGCCGACATTCTCGCTGATCGGCGGGCCGCCGAACGGAACCGGCCAGGTGCTGACGGTCAATCCGCCATTCACGCAATTCACGACACCGGGGACGAACACCAACCTGATTCCAGGCTTCGCGGGGGTCGTCCGCACCTTTGTCGCGGATGTCAACGGCGACGGATTCCCCGACCTGATTTCGGCCACCGGTCCTGGGGATCAGCGGATCATTATTTATGACGGTGCGACGAACGCGGTGCTTGCCGACTTCCGCCCGTTCGAACCCACGTTTACCCTCGGAGTGTATGTGGCCGCGGGAGATTTCGACAACGATGGCCGAGCCGATCTGGTGGTGACTCCGGATCAGGGCGGTGGAGCACGCGTCGTAGTCTACCACGGTGCCAGTTTGAGCGGCGGCACCAGCAGCCCGCAACGGATGGCCAACTTCTTCGGCCTCGCGGACTTCTCCGGGGCGGCGGATGAGGCCTTCCGCGGCGGTGCCCGGCCCGCGGTGGGAGATATCAACGGCGACGGTATCCCCGATTTGATCGTCGCCGCCGGGTTCCTCGGCGGACCACGGATCACCATCTGGAACGGTGTCGGCGTGGCAATGGCAGCTGGCGGCGTGCCGACCCTCAACCCGATCGCCAACTTCTTTGCCTTTGAGCAATCGCTCCGAGATGGAGCCTTTGCCGCTGCTGGCGATGTAAACGGGGATGGCGTCGCCGATCTGATCTTCGGTGGCGGCCCCTCGGGCGGCCCCCGGGTCCGCGTGGCCAATGGCGCTGCGGTCTTCGCGGTCGGTGGCAGTTTCAGCCTCGACGACCCCGGCCAGCAATCGCTGACGATCATCAACTTCTTCGCCGGTGATCCAGACTCCCGTGGTGGAATTCGTGTCTCCGCCCGGGATATTGATGGCGACGGTTTGGCGGATATTATCACCGGCAGCGGCGACAACCTTCCGCCGGAAGTGCGACTGTATCGCGGGACGACACTCCAGGCCAATCCGTTCAGCCCCGGGGTCGATCAATTGCTGATCCCCTTCCCAGGCATACTGGCGAACGGTGTTTTTGTCGGCTAATGAATTTACCCCGCCCGTCGTGTCTGGTCCGCCCGCCGGCTTAAAAACTTCGGTCGCCGAGCGGTGGATTTGCCCGCGGAGATCCGCAAGGTGTACGCACCGCATCGCGGGCAAGGCCGCGATTCCAGACTTTGCTGTTCGTAGATCGAACCTTGCCCGATCAGCGTCCAACTGTATTGGCAACTGCCGCATTCCACTCTCTGTTGATGCACGATTCACCTTGACCTCGATCTGCCGCTGCGGCCAGTCCGGCTGATGCAGTCGGCGATCGTCACAACCACTGGCAGCGTCGACCCTGTTAATAGCCAGCCGATTCTCGGCGGGCACCCGCCGTCGGAAAGCCACGAAAACCCCGGCACACCCAGATTCGCCAGGCCGCCACCGGAATCCCTCGATCTTCGCATAGCACTTCGACCGGCTTCTCGATTGTGGCGAAGCAGTCCCAGAAAAACGCTGGGAATTCACCAACGTACACGAAGGTCCGGCCGAGATAAACTTGCGCATCGGCCACTGGATTTGGCCGCCAAAGGTCATACTGACTGTGCCGATCGTGCAGGATTGTCCCGATCGAATACACCGTCGGATGGCCGGGACAGTAAAACGCCAGCTCTCCGGGTAGCATCCAGTTCATCCCGACAATGACTGGCTCCATTCTCTCGGCGGCAATCAATTCATCACGAATACGACCGACCGTTATCCCCAGATCGTGCCAGCCGGCGAGTCGCGCCGTAGGATCGAGCTTGCGGATTGGCGTGCGATCGTAAGCCGTGGCGGCCGGGGCGAAGCGGTGCAACACCGGGCGAATGATTCCCGGATAGCGGGCAAAAATCGTCACGGCCACCCCAAGCGAGATCGCCAGTGCCAGGCACCCGGCAGCGAACTGCCGCCAGCGCCGGCTCGGGGAGGCCAACTGCCGAGCGATCCACCCGAATGTTAGCACCAGTCCGGTGAGATACGCCGGGGCCGGCCAATTCACTTGCACTTTCGTTCGCACACTGACCAGCGCGAAAAAGAACCAGATCGGCACCGACAGCCACCACAGGTAGGCAAACCGTGGATCGGATCCAGGCCGGGGCCGGAAGCAGACAATCGCGGCGAACCAGGCAACCAGCCAGTAACCCAGCCACAACCCGAATTGCCCTGCTAGATAGCCGACTGGTCCCAGAAAGTATCGCACCGGGGTCGTAGATGTCGCCGTGACTCCCGCTTGCACCGACACATGCCGGAAACTGACCCAGTCGTGCTGGGCGTTCCAAATCACAATCGGAATCCCACCGAGTGCTGCCGTTCCACACAGCCACCAGAAACCTGGCTCCAGTAACTGGCGTCGCAATGCCGGGGTCATAAGTAAAAAGAGCCCCACCGATGCGGGAAACAGCAGCATCGTGTATTTCGCCAGAATTCCGAGTGCAGTTACCAGCCCCGCGGCAATCCACAATCCCTGCCGCTCGGGCTGTAGGATAGCTCGTTGACCGAACAGGCACGCCCACGCCCAGCAACAAAGAAACGGCGAGTCGATGGTCATGATCACAGCCAACGCATTCACGGCGGGGATGGTGATAGCGGCTGCGACCGTCCCTAGTGCCAGCCATGGCCGGCGAAAGGTCTCCCGAGACAATTGATAAATGGCAATCAGCAGCAGGGCATGAAAAATCACGGCAGGAAGCCGAACCGCAAGCACCTCGGTACCGACTAGCCGGACGCTCAGGCCGGCAAACAATTCACAGCTCGCTCGAATCACCCAGGCTACAAGGGGTCCCTTGCTGTAATAACTCCAGTCAAGATGCTGCGACCAGTGCCAATAATGTGCTTCATCCGGAGCCAGATGGTGCGGGCAGTCGACACTCAGATAAATCAGGTTCCCGAGGATTACGACAACAATAAGCACATACATCAGGCCAGTGGCTGGGTGAAACGACGGTAATCCAAGGCGATAACGGACCGCCATTGTTCCGAGAATCGGGCGAAGGAGAGCAGTCGCAGAGAAGTTACTGGCCATTCGCTACGGCCTTTCCGCCGAAAGAGAACAAATTCAGGCATCGGCTTGTAAAAAATTCCGATCCTGGGGTCAACCACAACTGAAGAGATGTTCTAAAGTTAGCCAGAATGGCGAAGGGTTGTCGTCACAAGTTGTCGAAGTTGAAATCGTTGAGTCCCGCGAGCTGCTGCAGTTCCGCTTCCGAAAGTCGCCCGCCGAGAGCTTCCTGAGCGGATTCCCGCTCGACCTGCCAGAATTCCGCCAAATTCTCGCAGATTTGCCGTTTCTGGGCCGGGGTGAAACTACCGAGGGCTCGGCGCAAAACCACAACGGCTCGGAGAAATTGCTCGGCATCTAGGGCTTCGACATAACGGGCCAGTTCCTCCCAGAGAACCTGTCGGGCGAGCAGAGCCGGTCGATTCCGCTGAGATAATCCTTCGAACCAGCCGGCCCCAAGGTCCGCGGGAATTCCCGGTGACAGCCGCCGAGAGATTTCCTGGCTGAGTTCCGCCGTCGCCATCAGCCCTCGTTCCAGCAGAATTGCCGCGGCATAGCCGGACAGAAGCGGGTTCCGATCATCAGCGTTCGCCAGGCGATGTAATTCCGTGTGCCAAAGTTCAACTTCGACATGCTCAGCATGTTCCAAGCTGATTCGGTGGAACTGATCAATTGCCGGCATGAGTTCCTGTGCGGTTTTTGCGTCGCAAGTGGCTGCCGCATCCAGGGAAAGACAGCCCTGCACAAACAGCACTTCCAGCAGGGGTAGAAGCGGGCTCACCTCGAATTTTCTGACATCCCCGTAGCGAATCGCTTGCCGAAGTTCATCGGCTGCCAAAGCGATCGCTTTCAGATCGGAACTTTCCGCAGCTAATTCTTGCAGCCGCCGGCGGGCGGCATCCATCGCCGCGGGTAACTGACACAGGCAGGCATCACGGATGATCGCCGCGGTGCTGTCGATGGCAGTAGCCTCGTTCAACCGCTGCTGGAACTGGTATGCCGTGGCCAGTTCGATTGTTTCCCCTAGCAACACCGCTTCCACGAGGGCGATTTCACATTCTGGCCGCCACTGCAACCGCCACAATTCTTCCCAGGTTGCCTGATCTTGCCGACTCGGCACGGCAATGGCGAATTCCACGCCAAGCACCCGCAAGCGGTGGAAAAAGCTCGAACGTTCCAGATCGAGGAACGCCGCCTGGGCCGTTTTTGCATAGCGATTTTCCCGGAGATCCAGGCTCAATTCCTGAGCTACCGCAGACTTATATTTGTTCAGCTTCAAGCGATTGATATGACGTTCAAAGTCATCCTGAATGGAGGTGCGACTGACACCTTCAGGAAGTTCGCCGATCGCCGTGCCGACGTCCACCTGGGCCAGGGCCTCGGCAATGATACCGCGATCCCCGTGGGCCATCAGCGTAACCGCTGCATCGTGCAGATCTGCCAGCGTGGGTGCATAGCCGTCGTGAAGTGCCGAGAGTGTCTCGGCCAGGCGAACCGCTTCAATGACTTCCGCGGTCGAGCGGTGATGGCCCGACTCACGCAGAAGCCGGGCAAGTTCGGACAAATACCGCTGCGGAAGTTCCTGGAATCGCCCGACTCGCAACTGTTCCCAGGCCATCTGAAAATACGCCGGAGCCCGGTTGCCTGCGCCGTAACCCGATTGACTCGAGAGCCGGAAATACGAGTAAGGCATCAGGGTCAGCTTGCTGCCGCGACGGGGCAGTCGGCGTAATTCCTCATCCGTGATCGCCGGATTCTCCAGCCCGAGGACCGGAGCATGGAAGGCACCGACGACAACGACGATCCGCTCCGGTTCGACCCCGGAAGCGATTACTTCCTGAATCCGCCGTCGCATGTACGCTTCGCGGACCAGATTTTCCGCTCGCCAGGACAGCGGATCGGGTTCCTCTCGGAGTTCCCGACCGAGCGTCAAAGCTGCGAGTTGATAGGCTTGATCGGAGAGATTGTGTTCGAACCTCCGTTCCCAGAAAGTGTCATAATCTGGTTCGCCACTTCGTTCAGCAATGCGTTCGTAAATGGAACGCGGTGGCTCTGGCACCATCATCGGTGAAGCATTAGTCCGCCAATCCGAGCCATTGTCGTCCTGAGATTGCTCGACATCGCTGACGGGCTCGGGCGTGGAAACATTCCCTGAACGCAACCGTTGCCACTCGACATCTTGTAAGCCAAGAAACACATCCGAGGGCAAATCGATGAATTCGACATGGACCCTGGATTGCTTGGCCCAGCGGATCGCCTGGTATTCCGGGCTGTATTCGGCCAGCGGATAAACAAAGGTGCGGACGGGCACGCTATCTGTGTAGGCAAGAATAGCGATCGGTGGCCGGGTGCCCGCTCGGGTCAAATCGGGGAGGAGGTTGCTGGCGTCCGCAGGTGCCTCGATCAACACCACTTTCGGACGCACGCGATCAAGCAGCGCCAGCAAATGCCAGGCTCCTCCCGGGGAAAGATGCCGGACTCCAAAGACGTGGGGCTGCATCACAATCACGTTTTCCTTGATCCGTCCAGCTTCCGTCTGTTCCGTACACCACTTGCTACCGCAATCACCCAGGCTGATCGACGGTCGGGGGATTCACCACAAATACGCCCTGTCTTGGATGATATCCAGTCATGCCTTTTTGATCACTCGTTTCTGAGGCAGCGATTTCGAGATGGAATCGACTGCCAGGTCATGCCATTTTGATGCCGGAATTTTTTAGCCTGACCGAGCAGGTGCCCGGTCAGGGTTGTGTTCCTCACTACTTTCATCACATCGAAGCACGCCAACCCGCAGCGGCTGAGCAACGCTCATGTGTTGTGCTCCATGCAGGCGCTGAACAAGGGTCGCCACTCCGCGCCGCGTTTTTTCAGCACGTTCAGCAGATACTCCTGCCAGACCGCTCGGTCTTTATCGTCGTCTTTGACGATGGCACCGTGGAGCCCCGCGGCAAGATCGTCGGCGGAAATCTCCCCGTTGCCGAAATTCGCGGCGAGCGCCATGCCGTTCGCCAGGACGGAGATCGCCTCTGCCGTGGACAGGACGCCACTGGGCGTTTTGATTTTGCTTTTCCCATCGAGCGTCTGGCCGGAACGCAGTTCTCGGAAAATCGTCACCACCTGCGTAACCAGGGCTTCGGACGGCGGAGCGGCGTGAAGTTCCAGATTGGCCCCGAGTTCCCGCACACGTTTGCGGACGATTTCCACCTCGGCCTCCAGAGTTTTCGGGGTCGGCAAAATCACGATGTTGAACCGCCGTTTCAAGGCCGCTGACATCTCGTTGACACCGCGGTCACGGGTATTGGCGGTGGCAATGAGGGAGAACCCCTTCGCCGCGGGTACCTCAAGACTCAGTTCCGGAATGGCGAGCCGTTTTTCAGACAGCAGGCTGATCAGCGCGTCTTGCACTTCAGCGCTGCAGCGGGTGATTTCCTCGAAGCGAGCCAAGGTGCCAGATTCCATCGCGCGGAAAATCGGCGAGCGGATCAAGGCCTCGGGGCTGGGGCCGCGGGCGATCAGCATGGCGTAGTTCCAGGTG
>Ga0209017_10001242_pt1 | contig 20242 bp, 19 predicted proteins | sample YNPBryunderm2012_FD_185812 | JGI IMG/M metagenome (GOLD analysis project Ga0209017, IMG submission 185812) | Anoxygenic and chlorotrophic microbial mat microbial communities from Yellowstone National Park, USA - YNP Bryant MS undermat 2012... ... | reverse complement strand
CCCGCCCCTACCGTTGTAGGATCAGGTGCGTAACCTGCCTCTCCCACCGTAGCGGCAGGTTTGTACCCTGCCGCTACCGTTGTAGGGGCAGGTTGTAAACCCGCCCCTACCGTTGTAGGATCAGGTTCGCAACCCGCCCCACTCACTCTCTCCTACAACTACGGTCGGCAGTAACCACCTGCTTTTCTCATCTTTTCCTCTTGACCTTCCAGTCGCTGGAAGGTGTATGCTCAGCGGAGAGAAACAGGGTTGAGGAGGTTTCTGCTCTTTCGCTGCTTTCACTTCAGAGGAGGCCAACCTATGGCAACCGAATGTTCGGTATCGGTCGCCGACTCACCAACGTGTAAACCACATGCTCATTCACCCCAATTCGCTTTCTGTCCGATGTGTAGCATGCGAGGGAAGGCAGTAACGCTCCAAACTGTGAAGGCTCAGGCCGCGATCAGTTTACGCCAGCTTCAGTTGCAACCATTCTGGTTCTGCCACTCGCCTCATTGTCCGGTCGTCTACTTTAGTCCGGCGAGTGGTCAAATGCTGACCGTTGATCAAGTCCGTGAACGGGTGTATCAAAAAGAACCCGATTCCCCTGATGTACTGGTGTGTTACTGTTTTCAATATCGGGTCGGTGATATTCAGTTGGCTTCTGCTGCGGAACGTGCAGCCGTCATTGCCGACATCAAAGCTGGGATAGCTGCCGACCAGTGTGCTTGCGAACTACGTAACCCGCAAGGAACATGCTGCCTCGGAAATGTGCAGCGGATCGCCAAACAAGCTCCCTCTCCTTGAGAATATCTTTTTTCTTCGCGCAGCCCTCCTGGAACTTCTTCCAGCTCATCCACGTCAATGCTTCAGAGCAAACGACACATATTCAGGAGGGTTTTATGGTTAGCCTATCACGTCGGATGATTACAATTGGCAGTGGACTGATCGCATTGGTCGTGGTTGTAAGTATTCTTCTGTTCAGTCAGATGCAAATGATGCCGGAAACGGCATCTACCTTCCCGTTGCCGACAGTGCCTGCCGCTATGCCAATGGCAAGTGGGGGCGTTAGTGGCGCACCGGCAATCGAACAGCGTTCTGCCGGTTACTCCACCGGTGGTATGCCTGTGGAACAAGCGACCGGTGATGCAACTGCGGTTGATCGCCTGATCATTAAGACGGCATCGCTTGCGCTGGAAGTCCCCGATGTTGCCGCTGCTGAACGTGCGTTGCGGCAACGGGTTGAGGCGCTTGGTGGTTTTGTTGTGAGCGTTCAGACATACGGGACGGGGGCTGAACAACGCTCCACGGTTGTATTGCGTGTGCCGGTTGAGCGTTTTGAGGCGTTGTTAAGCGATATTGAAGGTCTTGCCCACAAAGTGTTGCAACGTAGTGTAAGTGGCGATGATGTGACCGAAGAGTATGTCGATCTCGAGTCGCGTTTGCGTAACCTCGAAGCGACAAATACTCGTTTGCTCGATCTGCTCGCTCGCGCCCAAACGGTTGAGGAAGCGCTCAAGGTAAATCAAGCGTTGACCGATATTCAAGGTCAGATTGAGTGGACAAAGGGGCGGATGCAGTATTTGGAACAGAGTGCGGCAATGTCAACGATCACGGTCGAATTGGTACCAGTCCCACCACCGACACCGATTGTTGATGAGGATGGCTGGCAGCCGCTCGAGGTCGCACGCATTGCCCTGCGTCGCCTGATCGAACTCGGTCAGAATCTAGCGAACGTTGTGATTGTGCTGCTCGTCTGGACGCCGGTCTGGTTGCCGGTTGCACTGTTTGGTTTCTGGGCCTGGCGACGGGTTGGTCGGCGGAGTGCTGCTTCGTGACTATCGTCGTTGCTTCCTGTCGGGGCGAGGCGTCGCCTCGCCCCGCCTCGTGAGTCGTCTTGCATCCATGACCCCACTGTAAAAAGGTGATCTTTCCACCACAGAGACCATGGAGATCGCAGAGACGAAAGATAATGTTATCGTTCATTGAACAGAGGGTTGTGAACATTTTTCTTCCATGCGCCCAATGGCCAAAAATGATCCTTATTATTCATCAACCTTACACGCTCTGTGTACGCTGTGTGCTCCCTGGTGAGTTTTTGCAATGCACTCATCCATCGTAATGTATTGAGCGTCGTTTCGCATCGGTGGGTTGTGCCTCTGCTCCCTCTGCCTGCTTGTTGAACACTCGGAGTTATGCTATCGTTACCGTAACTGGCATCTGGCGAGGGACGGTATGACTGCTGGTACCACACCGTTGTTCGTTATAACAACTGATGATGTGCTCAGGGTACAACTCAGCGAAATGTTAGGCGTGGCCTGGCAGGTCACACCGGCCACCTCGATCACGGAAGCGCATCTTCATTTGCTCGATCTTCGCGAGCACATACCGCCTGATCTGGCTGCTGCCGCCGAGCAAGCGCCGATTGTCGGTCTAGTACATGATCCTGCTGGTGCAGTCGCTGTGTTGCAGGCAGGCGTACACGAGGCATTAACGACAGCTGAGCTCCTGCCGCTGTGTCTGATGCGGGCACTTACTGCGGCTCAGATACGCTGGCAGATTGAATACCGTCGCCGTCAGCAGTTGGCCGAAGCACGTGCGCAGGTACAGGCTCTTACCGTGCGTTTGCAAAACGAGCAGATTCGCGATCCACTGACCGGTCTGTACACACGCCGCTATCTGCAAGAAACGCTTGAGCGCGAGTTACGTCGTGCGGATCGTGAGCAGATAGTGCTCAGTGTCGCACTGATCGATATCGATCAGCTTGAGCAGGTTAACTGGCAGTTTGGGCGTGCGCTCGGTGATGTAACGATCCAGCATGTAGCAGGCTTGATCAGACGGAATGTGCGTGGCGGTGACATCTTTTGTCGCTACGGCGGGGATGAATTTTTGCTCGTCTTGCCGCGGGTCACGTCTGAAACAATCGTGCATCGTGCTGAACAATGGCGCTCAGCCATCGCACACTCGGTCATTCGTCCTGGTACGCTCGATATACAGGTGACCATTTCAATAGGAACGGCAACCTTTCCGCGTGACGCTCGTCAGGCGGCTGATCTTTTGCAGTGCGTTGGCGAGGCTTTGTATGCCGCCAAGATGGCCGGTGGGAATTGTATTCGTCCATGGCCCGGTGCTCTCAAGTAGTCTGTGACCACGACGGTACGGTGAAGTCTGAACAAGGAGAAAAGCAATGCGATTGGCAGGGAAGCGAGTAGCTATTCTGCTGGCAGAAGGAGTCGAGGACCTAGAGTTCTATGTACCGATGATGCGATTGCAGGAAGAGGGGGCAGAAGTGCTGGCCGCCGGCCTCGATCTCCGGCCAGTACGAGGTAAAAATGGTCTGGAGATAGTGCCGACGACAACGATTGCCGAATTACGTGCAGATGATCTCTTCGGACTCGTGTTGCCCGGTGGTTGGGCGCCCGATAAATTGCGACGATACCAGGTTGTGACCGATCTAGTACGGGCGATGGATGCTGCTGGAAAAGTGATAGGCATTATCTGTCACGGTGGTTCAATTGCGATTTCTGCCGGAATTGTTCGTGGTCGACCGGCAACCGGATCAACCGGTATCAAAGACGATCTCATCAACGCCGGTGCTCTGTGGGTTGATGAGGCTGCGTTCCGTGATGGGCATTTAGTCTGGGGAAGGGTGGTAGCAGATATTCCGGCATTCTGTCGTGAGCTGGTGGCGGCATTGGTGGAACGAGCATGACGTTACGAATTGCGTACTGTTCGCCGGTTAATCCAGCGCCTTCGGGGATTTCTGACTATAGCGAAGAGTTGTTGCCGTATCTCGCGCAGTATGCCGAGATAACCCTCTTCATCGAGGATGGGTTGCGGCCAGCAAATCCGCAACTAATCAAGCATCTTCCGATCAAACCCATGCGTCAGCTCGAGCGGCTGGCTCGACGCGGAGTGTTTGATGCAATCGTCTACCACATCGGGAATAGTCCGGCGCACGCCGGTATCTGGCGGGTGGCCCAGCGCTTACCGGGCGTCATTGTGCTACACGATTTCGTGCTGCACCATTTTATGCTCTGGTATGCGGCGAATGTGCAACGCGATGTACAGAAGTATGTCGCGATGATGCGTACTCGCTACGGCGCTGAAGGTGAACACATTGCGCAATTAATGATTCGCTCGCGCTTTAGCGAAGCAGCGTTTGCCTTTCCCTGCAACGAAGAGGTGTTAGCCGCTGCTAGAGCCGTGATTGGTCATAGTCACTACCTGCTACAACGAGTGGCTACATTGCGTCCTGATCTGCCGTGTGGCTATGTCCCGATGGGGGTGCCATTGCCATCGCTCATTGATCGTAATGAGGCTCGCCTCCGTCTGGGTCTGCCGCTTGATCGACCGTTGCTGGCCAGTTTTGGTCATATCAATGCCTGGAAGCGGATCGAACCGACATTGCGCGCCGTGGCCGAGTTGCGTCGTGAAGGTTTGGATGTCCACTGTGTCCTGGTTGGGTCGGTTTCGCCCAACTACGATCTAAAGGGCGTGATACAGCGTCTCGGCTTGCGAGAGGTGGTGACCGTTACCGGCTATGTCTCGCGAGCGCAGTTCGAGGATTATGTGGCGGCTACTGATGTCTGTCTCAACTTACGGTATCCAACCGCCGGTGAAACGAGTGCTAGTCTGTTGCGTCTGCTCGGCGCCGGGAAGCCTACCCTGGTGAGCGCGGTGGATGCCTTTTGTGAATTGCCATCCGATGTTGTTGCCCACGTCGATGTTGACGCGAGCGAGACGGATCTGATCGTTGCTTACTGTCGGCGATTATTGACCGATCCAGGGCTGGCAACTGCGCTCGGCAAGCGGGCACGGCAGTATGTTGCGACAGAACACACCTTAGACGGCGCTGCGCAGGCGATGATGCAGTTTCTAGCTCAGGTCTACGGTTGGCCTTCACCGCAACGTATTCGCTCAGCACCACTCTGGGATCCAACCTGGGTGGTTGAACCGCCACCCGCGCAATCTATGTCGCGTCCTGCACAATCCGCTTCATCGCCATCGCTCCTGGTTCAGGCTATGGCGCAGGTAATAGCCGACATTGGTCTGACAGAGGACGATACCATTGTTTTGCGTTCAGTGGCGACACGCATTGCCGAGCTTGAAGGTGATTCGGTACGCAATAGAGCGAGAAGATAGAACAGAGATCAGGCGAGAGAAGTAGTTCGGGAGTTGGTCTTCCCCTCACTCCTGATCCCGTTTTACGTTGTTTCTTAATCTTTACCGGTTTTCTTCGTTGGTTTGCCTTGACAAAATAGAACATTTGTCTGATAATGAATGCACTACAAAAACTCACCACGGAGCACCCAGAGTACACAGAGCGTAGAAGGTTTATGAAAAAAAGGATAATTTTTGGCCATTGGGCGCATGGAAGAAAAAGTTTCACAACCCTATGTTCAATGAAAGATAAAATCATCTTTAGTCTCTGTGATCTCCGTGGTCTCTGTGGTGGAAAGATCACCTTTTTGCAGTGGAAGTCATAATCTGTCCTATCGCAGCTTCATACCTTCTTCACCATCCACCCCGGCAATAGGGAGTAAATGGGATACCAGATGAGCCGAACGAGAGCCGCGACTGCTATGGCAACCATTCGCTGGGCCACATCAACTGACACCACCATTCAGTCTATGTTCCACCGTCATCGGTTGGCGCGACGGGCAAGCGCCATCATCAGGTGTCCGAATGAACCCTACTGCACAGCGACTCCCTATATTCGTCTAGGATTCGCAGTGCGAACGGTCAACCAGCCTGGTCTGGCCGGTAGCGTGTCACCGCATCTGAGCAAGTTGCTGGTTCATCTGGGTGATGTGCTCGGCTACCTTGAACGCAAGGCAATTCACTTCTACCGTCTTACACTTCCCCGCCAATTCACCATCGCTGATTTGGCTGACTGTCGGCTCCACCTGGAACTACTCGCTCAGCGTATTAGTGCGCAACAGGTACGGCTGGGACTGCATCTCGATCCGTATCTCACGCTTGCCCACCCCGACGACCGTATCGCCGCCGAGACGATCAGCACTATCGAGGCGGCTTGTCAGTTTCTCGCTGCCCTTGATCAAAGGAATACTGTTCAGCACACCCTGGTGATGCACATCGGTGTTCATGACGCTGAAGCACTCCCGCGTTTCCGGCAACGTTGGGTAGCGCTATCGGCCAATGCCCGTCAACGTACTACCCTGGAGCACACCGGCACTGGGCTGTCACTCAGCTCGTTACTCGGTCTTGCTGCTTCTACCGGCGTCCCCATCGTTTTTGACTATCTGCATTTTCGGTTGCACAATCCCGAACGATGGAGCTTACCGTTAGCATTGGGCTTAACCCTGGCAACCTGGCCCGATTACCTCCGTCCGGAAGTTCACCTGAGCAGTCAACGCAGCGAAGCGCACCTGCTGCCGGGTCGCAATGGCGATAGCCGCGTCCTCCCACCGCGCCCCGGTCAACACGCCGATTTCATTGTCGTTCACGATGCGATTGAGCTACTCGAAGCCAGTCGTGGTCTGCCACCGTTTGATCTGATGCTGGAAGCAAAAGCCGGCGATCTGGCTCTCTTCCGGCTGCGTCACGAGCTGGTGCGGTATGCGCCGACATTGGCCGGGCGGGTCGGTTGAACCTGAGCGGTAGTCTGACCGTATGTATCAGCCTGTGGCCGTGTTGTTTCCCTGACTGCACCTATCTGTTCCCGTGGGAACAGCGTGATCAAAAACGTTTCATCAGGCATGTACGGTGCCCGTGCGACTATTGCGTGAGGGGTTTCCAGCGTCCTCTCTTTCAGCCCCACCTTCCCCCTTCTGCTCCCCGTGGAGGAGAGGAAGGGTGAAAGTGAGGGTGGCTAGGCGTGCGCCGCAGCACCGGCGCGATACCGATGCAACCCTGTTCCGGCGTGTCGCGGAGACGCATGCGTTGCTCGCCGGCGTTCCCCGAAACACTCTATTGTGTACCATTGTTAAGTCTTATCAAAAGCCCAGGTTTTTGATCACGCTCTTAGAGCGTGTCTGAGCCATTCGCCTATTTCCTGGGAACGCGGGCCACTGACCAGTGTCAAGCGAAGCGGGTGAGCCGACCTCTCTGTTTCACGTTCGTACACCCTCAAGGGGGAAGTCGTCCTCATCAATAATCTCTCACTTCCATTTGTCACTGATTACCCTTCACCAGTATAATAGCCGTGAAATGGTCTTAACTATTGAGGTGTCCTGTGAGTAACCAACGTCTACCATCGTCGAACCCACTGGCCGGTATTGTGGCTATTGCTATCTTCCTCGTCATTATAGGGTTTGTTGTCGGTCTTTTAATCAGCCGATCCGGCCCGCTAGTCGTCGTCGTAACACCGGTTCCGACCAATGTACCTGTCATACCAACTGAACCACCGACGATACCAACACCAGCCGGTAGCAATCTGCCGGTTATGCCAACAGCGACTACATACCAGTACAATAGCCCACCACCGATGACCATCGATCCGGCAAAGAAGTATACCGCGACCATCTACACTCCACGCGGCGAAATTGTCATTGAGCTGTTGCCCGACATTGCTCCGCAAACGGTGAACAACTTCGTCTTTCTTGCCCGTCAAAATTTCTACAACGGTTTGACCTGGCATCGGGTACTGCCCAATTTTATGGCTCAGGGTGGCGATCCGCGCGGTGATGGAACGGGTGGCCCTGGCTATACCATCCCAGCCGAGTTTACCGATAAGATATTGTTTGATCGACCCGGCATCGTTGCCATGGCCCGTTCTTCTGATCCCAATAGTGCCGGTTCCCAGTTTTTCATCACCACGGCGCCAGCTCCCTGGCTGAATGAGCAATACACCATCTTTGGACGAGTTATTCGCGGTCAGGAAATCGTTGATGGCATTCCGCTGCGCGATCCGAGTAATCCGGACGATCTGGCCAGACCTGGTGAGACAATTCTCGGCATTACTATTAGCGAGGAGTGAGGCGCTGTTTGGAGTTTTGCGTGAGGATGGCCCGCATCTTTCCCTTCTCCCTTCCTCTTCACTCTTGGCGAGGAAGGGAAAGGGTACGGAGGAATCAGTTCCTCTTTCCTGTGTTGACGATCATCCGTGGCACTGCTATAATCGCCGCCACAATCTATCGTGATCGACGCTCTGCGACCGTGAGGAGAGGCTTGTTACTATGGGGTTTTTTGAATACTTTCTAACCGTTAGCCCTCAATTTGGTTCATACGCATGGACATTCTTCATTGTGCAGATTCTGCTGGTCGCGAGCGGCGCTTACTTCATCTGGCTGCACACGGAGCGGAATGTTGTTCGTGCAACGTTCTTTCGTCAGTTGGGGATTGCGTTGTTGATTGTGGGTGGGTTTGGTGTGGCACTAGGTGTCGTTCGTATGCTCAATGTGCCTCCCTTCAACCAACGTTTCTGGTTCTACATTCAGTTGATAATCGAGCTTATTTTAGGCGGTTATGTCGTCTACTATATGCGTAATGTCTTGCCCGAACTGGTACGCAATGCTCGTACACGCACCCCGGCTCCCCGCCAGACTCCAGCCGCCGCTGCTCCGGCAACACCACGGCCGGTTGCAACTACTGGTCGTCGCGAAGCCCGGCGTGAACGCAAACGGAAGAGCAAATAAACAGAGCCGATTGCGGCAGAGAGTGCGACGGTCAAGAATGCTTACCGGGAAGCAGATCACCACTGCGTATCCCGGCAGGCGGGTTGCTCACTCGTACCTATCGGTTTGGTGACGTACAATACTCATAACATGCCGACCCTGCTTTCGTCGTGACGAATGCGCTACAACTGGGCGCAGCGAAATGCGCTCCATCTGCTCTTGGGCAACTCTCTGTGACTAGTTATGACATTCATCGACGGATCAGACGCGACCTAACGCCCTTCATACCGTGACGATGCGTCACAGGCTAAAACCTCTTCCTGTAATATATGCTCGGGTTACCATACCGCACGTACTGCTAATGCCTGCCGCAAGAGTCGGTGATATTCGGAACGAGGGATTTCTATCGTGCCGAATTGTAACATGTGTGGCCCAACAATAAATTGCGAGTCGAGCAAGATGAACCCACCGCGTCGCAGACGCTCGACCAAATGTACCAGCGCAACCTTGCTGGCATCACGCACGCGGTGGAACATGCTTTCGCCAGCAAAGAGACCACCGATGGCGACGCCGTATAAGCCCCCAGCCAGTTGCCCATCGCGCCAGCACTCGACACTGTGGGCGTATCCTAGACGGTGTAATTCCGTGTAAGCACGGATAATTTCAGGTGAAATCCAGGTTGTTTCGCGACCAGGAGCTGGTTCAGCACAGCCCCGAATGACTTCTTCAAATGCAGTATCAAAGGTGACGGTAAAAACACCTGCACGAACGGTACGGGCCAACCGTCGGGGAATGTGAAACCGCTCGTCGAGGGGGATAATCGCACGCCGTAGCGGTTCGTACCAACCGATTTCGCCCCGCTCATCCGCCATCGGGAAGATGCCTTGACGGTAGGCATTCAAGAGCAACTCAGGAGAAAGGATTGTTCTGGTCATTGCTAACGCCTCAAGCGCGCCAAACCGGTACTGATAATAGCGACGCACCAGCCTAACAGAATCAGCGTCAAGATCAGACCAATGCGTAGTGGCCATTCGCTATCAGGCAGAAGCCGGGCAATGAGCAGCGGTGCACCAATGATACCATAGATGAACACCTGAAAGAGCAGCGGCATCGGTAAGATTGCAATGGTCATGCTGGGCCAGGAATAGTGATGAATGGTGATGAACACGTAACATAAACCGTAGCTAATGGTTGCATTCATCAGTGCCGCGAGTAGGTCAGCCGATAGACCGAAGGGCAAGGGTGTGAGGAACGATGGTGGTGTCGATGATCGTAAACCGAGTAGACCGATTAACAACTGAAAACTGGTGAAGACCAGAAAGGTAAAGAGTCCGCTCCCTAACCCCGGCGTCCACCAACGGTACCAGTACAGCGCAACGATGATCAGTGCCGGCAGCGCATCGGGCCAGGCCGCCGGCAATGAACGAATCGGATCAAATGGCGTAGTCAGCACTGCCCACAGCGAACCGGGAGTCGGTATTGCTTGCAGTGTGTAAAGGAACCGCCAGAATGGTTCGAGTATTGTGCCTGACTGACCGGCAACTAATGCCAGCACATAGAGTGGCGTGCGTTGCCACCACCACAGCCAACATGCAAGTACGTAGAGCACCAGTGAGATGATAACCGCAAGCAGAGCATTTCCTCCTCATCCCATCATCGTTTCATGATGGGCACCGCTACACCCATTGGTATTCTCGCACCTGACCATCTTCAATGGTGAAGAGCTGATCGGTTAAGCCGTATTCACGCTGGATTGAATCGAGCTGAATTTGATGGGCAATGCTGGTAAGAATGCTCTCATCGGCATCACTGAAGGCGATCAGGAAATCGCGATTGGGAATACCGATGACCATATTGCCCGGAAAATGTGGTTTCCAGCTCACCAGCAGATCAGGTAATAACAGTCGTGTTGCGTCATAGCCATCTTGTGAATGAGCGATAATCAAGCGCTGCGCACCCTCGCCGCTGATCAAGAACTTTGCCCGCTCTTTCGTTCGTGCCGCCAGATTGGCAAGGGCATACTCGTGGAGCTGATGTTCACCGACTTGCCAGCGTTCGAGGTGGCGTTCGTTGATGTAGGCTACACTTTGCGGTTCATCAATGACGTAGGTAATGATCAGATCGGCCAGAAACGGACGATAGGCAAGCATTGGTAATTTCTTTTCAAAGACAGCGTTGAGCAAGACGATTGGTTTGAGCATTGGCATAACGCGATGCGCGACTTCGCTGAAGGTGCGCGCCTCGCGGACCGGTATTTGATCATGCACGGTGCGCAAGAGCGTTGCATACACCAGTTCAAAGTGCTCTGGCGCCTGACGGTACGCATGATAGAATGCCGTCAAATCGACGCGCAGGTGACGTTGACCGATCCGCACCTGTACCACCTCACCTTCACGACTGAGCACCTCGATGGTCGGTTCGTCTCGCAATCGTTGCTCGATTGTCGCGGCAAAATCAGATCGACTGAGCAGGGGGTGGTTAGTCATAGATCGGTATCCTTCACGTTGATGACCTCAAGACCCTGTTGCCAGACACGGCGTAGGGTAGCGACCGGTACATCGATCAAAGTTTGTTGCTGCCAGGTGATATGCAGCGTTGGATTCACCGTTACTACTCCCAACCGAAATAGTGGTAATCCGCTCAAGGTGTCCTCGAATACTGCGGTATGCGCCGGATCAACCGCGATCAAGAAGCGGCTGGGTGTCTCGCTGAACAGCGCCGTTATAAAATCGCTGTGTATCTCGTCGAGCACAAGGTGTAAGCCCAATTCACCGGCAATCGCCATTTCTGCCGCCGCGACCGCCAGGCCACCCTCGCTAAGATCATGGCAGGAACGTACCAGACCGGCCCTTATTGCCCGATGAAGAGCGCGGAAGGTTGCCGGTGCTGTTGCCAGATCGACCTTGGGCAATGCGCCGCCATCTTCAATCATACCGATTGCAGCCAGATGGCTTCCGGCAAATTCGGATCGGGTGTTCCCCAGCAGATAAACCACATCACCGGCTTGCTTCAAGTCCATGGTAACACACTGTCGCACATCGGGCACCTGTGCCAGTGCCGAGATAAGCAGGGTGGGCGGAATGGCGACACGCCGACCATCGGCATCACGATATTCGTTATTCAGCGAGTCTTTGCCGCTAATGAAAGGAGTTCCAAACGCGACTGCACCGTCGTAGCATCCGGCAGCAGCCCGTACTAAGCCGGCCATCCGATCGGGTTGCTTCGGATCACCCCAACAGAAGTTATCGAGAATGGCCGTCTGATCAGGGTCACCGCCGACGGCCACAACATTCCGCAGCGCCTCATCGATTGCGGCCAGCGCCATCCAGTATGGGTCATGCAAACCGTACCGCGGGCAGATGCCAAAGCCCAATACCAGCCCGGTTGGCTCGCCGGGCAGCGGCTGGATGACCGCAGCATCTGAGGGTCCGGCCAGATGAATCCCTACCAGTGGTTTGATAACTGTTCTCCCACCAACTTCATGGTCGTAAGTACGAATAATGCGCTCTTTGGAGGCAATCGATGGATGCGCCAGCAAGCGCAAGAGAGCCTGATCAGGGGCTACCGTTGTCAGGTGCGGTGACCGAGACAGAGCTGGCGAAGGCTGCCATACCGCCGTCAGCACCCGCTGCGGACGGCCATCGTGGAGAAATTGCATATCGAGATCGACGACCTTTAGATCGCGATAAAAGACTCGCAATCGTCCATCGCTAGTAAACCGTCCAATTGGCGTCGCTTCTACCTCTTCAGCCGTGCAGAGGGTGAGCAGGGCGATCAGACGATCGGGCGGCACTGCAAGTACCATTCGTTCCTGAGCTTCGGAGAGCCATATCTCCCAGGGTTGCAGACCGGCATACTTGCACGGTACATGCTCAAGGTGTACTTCCGCCCCCAATGCTGCCCCCATCTCACCGATAGCCGATGAAAGACCTCCAGCCCCACAATCAGTAATTGCCGAATAGAGACCGGCATCACGTGCCTGTAAGAGCACATCGAGCATCTTCTTTTCGGTGATCGGATCGCCGATTTGTACTGCACTCCCTACCTCGCTCGCCGTAGTATGGGTAAGTTCGATACTGGAAAAAGTCGCCCCATGAATCCCGTCGCGCCCGGTACGACCGCCCATAACCACGATAATATCACCCGGACGCACATTGCGCGGGTGGAGACCACGCGGCGCCAGGCCAACAGTACCACAGTAAACGAGTGGGTTGGCCGTGTAGCCGGGGTCAAACAACACAGCGCCGCCAACCGTCGGAATGCCTAGCTTATTGCCGTAATCACGGATACCGGCGACTACTCCACTGGCGATCCGGCGTGGATGGAGCACGCCTGGCGGAGGCGGCGGTGCATCGGGCATCCCAAAGCAAAGGACATCGATGTTTGCAATCGGTTGCGCCGACACACCGAGCACGTCACGAATCACGCCGCCAACACCGGTATTGGCGCCACCGAATGGTTCGAGTGCGCTGGGGTGATTGTGGGTTTCAACTTTATACGACACCTCGTGCTCGGAACCAAAGGCGAGGATACCGGCATTATCAACAAAAGCACTCAACACCCACCGATCATCACGCCTGGTCAGTACTTGCTCGGTTGCCCGCATCAAATATGTGCGGATAAGGCTATCAATGGTGCACTCGCCGCCGGCAAGCTGTGTCAACATCGGATATAGATCAGGCTGCGCAGGTGGTTCTTCGGGCGTTTGCGTATACCGTACTCGCGCCTTGAACGTCTTGTGAGAACAGTGCTCACTCCAGGTTTGCGCAATCGTCTCCAGCTCACCATCGGTTGGGTCGCGTCCCTGAGCAACGAAATAAGCCTGAATTGCACGCATTTCGGCGAGATCGAGTGCCAACACGCCACGTTGACTAATAGCGATCAACTCAGCATCATCGGCGGATCGGAGGGGGATCGTTGTTACGACCGGCGTGGTTGGCGTTGGCTCGGCAACCAGCATGGTGTAGAATGCAGCTCGTGTCGTTGTCTGCTCACCGGGATGGTAAGCGATTGTCGTTTGCACAATATCAATTGCCAACTCAGCCGCTGCCTGCACCGGGTCAGCAGTAGCCGGTAAGAAATACCGACGTAGCGATCGGGCATGTTCAAGACTACGCACACCAAGCCGACGTGCGCCCTCGACCACACTCTCACCTTCGCTATCGGTGACACCGGGCCGATACGCTACTTCGACGACCAGCAGATCAGTTTTGGGTAAGAATGGATCGGTTAATGGCTGATCAGGGTTCACTTCCTGCCAGTGAACCTGTTGCACGACCGGATCGTGAAGCAAATGTTCAACCAACGACGTCACTGCTGCCGGAGTAAGTTCGGCTCCGGCTAACAGATAGAGGTGCTGCGGCCCGTCAATGCCTCGTGAGGCAACGGTCACAAGATAGAGCGGCATAGCTTCTCCAGAACAAGAATAGTGATACGCAGCCGTTCCATATCGGCAACTTTTGCGCACGCATATCGTTTATAATCTTGAGTATACCATCTTCTCTCGTCTGCTTTGCAGTATGGAGCACAGTATGTCGTTATACAGACACCCGATAGTATACCTTGTCATTGGGTTACTTGTGACCGTGACAATGATCCCAACAAGAACGATTGCGCAGCCTACTGCAACCTTGAGCGGGATTATTACCTACCGTGAACAAATAGCCCTTCCTGCAGATGCGCTGGTCACGCTCCAGATTGCCGAAGTTACCGCTCAGGGTACTGGCGGTCGGGTGATTGCCGAGCAGACCTTTAGCACCGGTGGCGCACAACCACCATTCCGCTTCAATCTCGCTTACAACCCGGCTATTATCGATGCCGGTCGAGTGTATACCCTCCAGGGACGCATTCAGTCGGGTGGGCGCATCCTCTTTACGACCTACACCCTCATTCCGGTCATTACCGGCAGTGCACCGCGAAGCGATATTCAGGTTGTAATGACCTCGGTGCGTGGCAGTAGCCTACCAGCCGCCGGTAGTCATTTGTGGTTGGTGGGATTGGCGCTAGGGCTAGGCGGACTTGGGGGATTGGTGCACGGAATACGATACCGCAGACGAGCGTGGTAGACAGTCGAGGCGCAGCATTGCTGCGCCCCTATTCAGGGTTCCCGATAGCTCTCAATCCCAGCCAGGGTCTGCACTTATGACGGTTCCCACACAATCAATGCCGCATGCGGTACCAGTTCATCGCGAATATGATTGTAGAGAATACCGCGTACCGTAAAACCGTTACGCAATTGTGGAGTAAGCGTCGGATCGGCCAATTGCCCGGCGACCACAGCAGCAACGTACTCTTCGACGGACATGCGGTCGCGGTGGTCAACATAGCCGGGCAACATACCACCCGCCACCATCCCACGCAGCCCTAGGCGTCGGATTAAGGCCTTGCGGGCGTCATATAGCATCCGGCTGATTCCTCGCCCGCGATACGCAGGATGCACACTCATATCCGCGCCGTACAGCCATTCACCGTCTGGATCATGGTGCCCAAAATTGCCATGATCGACAATCTCTTCAAATGTGTGCTGTTGAAAGACCTTTTCACCGCGAATGCGGAAGGTACTGCTCTGACCGACCACCCGGTCATTATCAAGCGCCACATGTTGACCTTCGGGAAAAATGCGCAAATGTGTGGCAAAGTTGTCCGCACTAAAGTGATCTTCCGGATCAAGCGTAGGAAAACAGATTTGCTGATGGATCACCAGTTGCGGAATATGTTCGGGCCTGGTTTGCACAACAACAATGGTCATACACTTCTCCTGAAAGCATGGGCTGATCTGATCAACCAGCCCATGTTGACCTGCCCATCCAGCGATAGCTAAGAGCTGCTACTGTCGGAACGCACCGATGAGCACCTCCAGGCCTTCCTCAAGCTGATCATCGGTGATCACCAGGGGTACCAGTAAGCGAATGCAATTCACGTACAAACCGGCTCGCATCGCTAATACCCCACGTTCGAGGGCGCGACCAAGGATTGCCAGTACCTCTTCAGCCGCCGCCGGTGTGCGTTTCTGGCGGTCTTTGACCAGTTCAATCCCGATCATTGCCCCAAGACCGCGAACATCACCAACTAGCGGATCGAGCGTGTCATCGGCCAAGAGTGGTTCAAAACGGGCACGGATTTGTCTTCCAATCACCTTTGCCCGTTCCAACAACCGTTCACGTTCAATCAGATCGATAGTCGCCAGGGCAGCTACACACGCCAGTGGATTACCGCCATACGTACCACCAACCCCACCATAGTGCGCACAATCCATAATGCGGGCACGGCCAATGGTCGCTGCCAATGGCATACCGGCGGCAATGCTCTTGGCAGCAACAATAATATCCGGTTCGACCCCAAATTGCTCGATGGCAAACAAGGTACCGGTGCGACCAAATCCACTCTGCACTTCATCAACGATGAGCAGTGATCCATTGCGCGTACAGAACTCGCGCAGACGACGCATAAACTCAACCGGTACCGGAATAAAGCCACCTTCGCCCTGCACCGGTTCAATCAACACCGCTGCAATAGTTTCTGGGTCAACACCCGCGATTTGCATCCGCTCAAACGCAGCCCAACACTGTTCAACCGCTTCCTCTTCACTCACCCCCATACGGTACGCATACGGGAACGGCGCCCGATAAATCTCCGGCGCAAACGGACCAAACTTCTTCTTGAAATACGTCCGTGAGGTGAGCGATAAGGTCAGGAGCGTTCGACCGTGATACGCACCATCAAACACAATGATCGCCGGACGACCGGTAGCGGCGCGGGCAAACTTGATCGCATTTTCGACCCCTTCGGCACCTGAATTGGACAGCAGCGTCTTACACGGCTCACTGATCGGCGCCAGTGCGTTTAGCCGTTCACATAGAGCGACATACGGTTCGTAGGTGCCGACCAGTGCCGAAAGGTGAATCAGTTGCTCGGCCTGCGTTTGAATAGCTTGAACAACTTCTGGCGGACAGTGCCCAACGGCTAGTGTGCCGATTCCACTTACAAAATCGATCAACGTATTCCCATCAACATCCGTTACCAGTGCACCCTGCCCAGAAGCAATCGCAATCGGTGTTGCTCGCCCCAAACCGGCGACTACTGCTGCATCGCGGCGCGCCAGTAGTGCACGTGAACGCGGGCCAGGAATTTCGGTAACAAGACGAATATGGCGCACAGCAGGCGCAGTCATGATATGCACTCCTTTGTGTATTCACTACGATCTTCGCTCGATAGCGAACATTATACCATTACCGTATTCCACGAGGTGAACGATGCAAGCGTTCGATAGCATGAGAAGTGAACGACAAGCGTCTCCTGGCATACTTTTCCCTCGCTCAACAAGAGTATTGGCAACCGGCCCAGGCAGGCACTTATGGTACAGGTACAACAAAAAATGCTGTCATGTTCAGATCAAGATAGACATGGGGAACGATAAACCACGCTGCGGCACACAGGATGGAGGTAGAAAAGGCTTCGCAGTTGCACATTGTTTTGACGATGCTACCGATCAAGACAGTTATGGATTGATACGACGCACCATTGCACACACTTGTGCAACCTGTTGGGGATGACCAATCACCACCGGATTCGGCAAGCGAATCGTTTGCAGGAGTGTCATCCAATCGGGTAAGATACCCTCGAGTGGACAGATAGTGCCTCCGGCGGCCTGAACAATTGTCCAACCGGCGGCAACATCCCACACCTTTGCCCGCCCAATAATGGCAGCTCTAGCCTGACCGCGAGCCACATAGCAGCAATCGGCTGCCACCGACCCCAACACGCGCACCTTACCGGGGTAGTGAATGGTGTAGGAACGGTGAAAGGTAGAAGGAATGGCAATCCAGTCGTTAGGACCAGGTGGCTGAGGAGGTGCCACCTGAATAGGAAGATCATTCCAAAATGCCTTGCCACCGGCAACTGCCCAATAACAATCGCCCAACACCGGCAGGTAAATGACACCAGCCTGCGGCTCACCACGCCGGATCAGCCCGATTGAAACGGCCCACAGCGGTAATCCCGACACAAACGAGCTGGTACCATCTATCGGGTCGATCACCCAGATGTACTCGCGGTCGAGACCCATTGGATCGCGTTCTTCGCCTATCACGCCGTGATCGGGAAAGTGAAAATGGATCGTATCGCGCAACCAGTCTTCAATTGCCCGATCAGCAGCCGTTACTAGACTCCGATCAAGCTTCCGTTCCGGCGACACTTGATTGAAGTACGAACGCAAAAGCATATTGCCAGCTTGCTGAGCCCATGCGCGTATGAGCGCAATGTCTATCTCCACCCAAGCCTCCGCCGATAGTAGGCCGCAACTCACGCCTGCTGCGGCGCGTTATATTATTGTACTACTAAAGCGAAACGAGCGCAGCATGGTAGGGCATAGCGACGCTGCTTCTCAACAAGGTGGGAAAAATATGCAGATATTATTCGCAACCTGGCAGTCCATACTATCGGCAACGCAAACACAACCGCAATGGCACGAGCGACTGCTGAAGTGGTATCACCACCGGCTTGAGAAGACGCTACACCTCGTCATTCTGCGCGAACCGTACTTGAGCCGTATCCTCAGCGGGCAAAAGCGGATCGAGAGCCGATTTGCGCGTGATCGCCGACCGCCGTTTGCTCGTGTCAACGCTGGCGACATACTTCTGCTCAAACGTGCTGGTGGTTCACTGGTTGGATTAGCGCTGGTGAAACATGTTATCAGTCGCGCATTGACGCCTGATGTGCTCGATGAGATTCGCTACAATTACGCTGCCGATCTTGCCATTGACGATCCTCACTTCTGGCAGATGCAACTTCACAAGCGCTATGTGACTCTGATCTGGATTGATGAAGTCTATCCACTCTCCCCGATTCCACTGTCGCATCGTGATCGCCGTGGCTGGGTGGTCATTGAGCGATAATGGGTGCTCCTTCGTAGCTGGAGATGTTCAGCGTTTTCAGTTCCTGCGCTGCGTAGGTGAGGCGATGAAAACGCTGGCAAAACTCTACCTCGTACCAACGATGGATTGACTCGCCCTTTAATCTGTGATATTTTGTGAATGGTTTCACAGAAAGGACGTAAAGGATGACATCGCTATCATTAGATACTCAACCCGCACGGCGCCCCCGAATTGTGATTGTTGGCGCGGGTTTTGGTGGTCTTGCTGCTGCACGTACTCTGGCAAAGGCTCCGGTTGATGTGTTGCTGATTAATCGCACAAATTACCACGGCTTTTGGCCGCTTCTCTATCAGGTTGCGACTGCCGGTCTTGAACCTGAATCGATTGCGTACCCGGTACGGGCGATCTTGCGTCGGTACCGAAATGCCGATTTTCTGCTGGCTGAAGTGCGCGGAATTGATGTTCAGCGCCGGCTCGTGCAGACCGATCTCGGCGACGTCACCTACGACTACGTGATCCTGGCAGCCGGTAGCACAACGAATTTCTTCGGTAATGAACGAATCGCCCATTACACTATAGGGATGAAAGACCTTAACGAAGCCCAAAGGTTGCGCAATCACGTGTTACTGTGTTGTGAACGAGCCGCCGCCGAAACCGATCCGGACAAGCGGGCAGCATTATTGACCTTCGCCGTGGTTGGGGGTGGTCCTACCGGCGTCGAGCTGGCTGGTGCGTTTGTCGAGTTGATCCGACACGTCATTCGTCATGACTATCCAATGCTCGATGTCCGTCAGGCGCGCGTCGTGCTGATTGAAGCCACCGACCGCATTCTTGCCTCGTTCCCCGATTCTTTGCAGCGTGCAGCGCTAAGGCGTTTGCAGCGCATGGAGGTCGAAGTGCGGCTAAATACACCGGTAGCCGATGCTGATGCGACCGGATTGCGTTTTCGCAATGGCGAGCAGCTCGTTGCCAAAACGGTCGTCTGGGCGGCAGGAGTACGTGGGGCGCCGTTGGCCGATGCGCTTGGTGTATCGTTGGCCCGAGGCGCACGAGTGCCTGTGACGCCGTTGCTTACGCTTCCGACAGACGAGCATGTCTTTGTGATCGGTGACATGGCATACCTGGAAGGCTATCGTCCCGGTGTCGCGTATCCCATGGTGGCGCCGGTAGCTATTCAGATGGGTGAACAGGCAGCGCGCAATATTCTCGCTCACATGAATGGTCAGCCAATGCAACCGTTTCGTTACATCGACAAAGGGCAAATGGCGACGATTGGGCGCAGTGCTGCTGTGCTTGATGCGTTTGGCATTCGCCTGAGCGGTTGGCTGGCCTGGGTTGGCTGGTTGTTTGTGCACTTGATGGCCCTGGTCGGGTTTCGCAATCGAGCACTGGTTCTGCTCAATTGGGCGTATAGCTACTTTACCTATGACCGTGGGGTGCGCTTGATTTTTGGTCTTGGCGCCGAGGAGCAGACGGAAGAGATGCTGCGTAAATAAGATCTGTCACGTTAATGGTGTGTTCTCAGTGAAGATGTCACCCGTTCCTATCACGATTTGAACCACTGTAGTGATGCGGCGCTGCCGCGCCGCCGCGCCCTAAGAGCCTGAACAAACACCCGGCTTTCTCATTCATTAGGCACGTACCAAACCCGTGCGACCATTGCGTGAGGGGTGTCCAGCATTCGTTCGTTCCCCCTCGCCTACCTCCTCTCCCTGTGGGGGAACGGCAGGGGGCCGGAGGGAAGGCGTGGGGCGCCCTCACCCCCAGCCCCTCTCCCGCGCTGCGGGAGAGGGGGGAGCTGGTTAGCGGACT
>Ga0209017_10001240_pt1 | contig 20272 bp, 19 predicted proteins | sample YNPBryunderm2012_FD_185812 | JGI IMG/M metagenome (GOLD analysis project Ga0209017, IMG submission 185812) | Anoxygenic and chlorotrophic microbial mat microbial communities from Yellowstone National Park, USA - YNP Bryant MS undermat 2012... ... | reverse complement strand
GGAAAAGGGAGGAACCAGAGCTTCGCCAGCCGGGGGGCGGTTCGAAACGGCGGAAGTACGGGTGCAAGCAGAAGGTCAAAGAGCGCGAGCCTGACCGGTTTGAGGGGGCACCCGCGCACGAACGGTTGCTCACCAACGACAGGCCCCTCCGCCCCGCGGCAAGCCCTGGGGGTTGGGGAAAGTGGGTGACGCCGGCTGGCTGCGAGGCTATGTTTTGGCTGCGGTCTAAACCGACACATGACAGCGACCATCGACCAGGCACAGAACATTGCGGCCGGCGCAAAACCGTCGCAGGTGGTGGTGTCCGTCCGCGGGCTGACCAAGGTGTTCAATGATTTCTGGGGCCGGCCGAAAGCGCGCGCCGTGGACAACCTCGACTTCGATGTGTACCGGGGCGAGGTTTTCGGTCTGCTCGGCCCCAACGGATCCGGCAAATCCACCACCGTCAAGATGCTGCTGGGTTTGTTGTATCCGACGCGCGGCCATATCCAGGTCTTTGGTCGGTCCCCGCGCCACGTGGCTACCAAGGCGCGCATCGGTTATCTGCCGGAAGAATCGTATTTGTACCGTTACCTGAGCGCGCAAGAGACCCTGGACTTTTTCGGGCGGTTGTTCGAGCTGCCTGCGCGGGAACGGATGCGTCGGACCGAACAACTGCTGGAGATGGTCGGCCTGAGCCAGGTGGGTTCCCGGCCCGTCGGCGAATTCTCCAAGGGTATGCAACGCCGCATTGGACTGGCCCAGGCTCTGATCAACGACCCGGACCTGGTGATTCTGGACGAGCCCACCTCGGGCTTGGACCCGATCGGTTGTCGCAAGATGAAGGACCTGATCCTGGCACTGGCGCGTCGCGGCAAGACCGTCATCCTCAGCAGTCACCTCTTGGCAGACGTGGAAGACGTGTGCGATCGGGTGCTCATCCTTTACGGAGGCCGACTGCAGGCGGTCGGTCCTTTGAAGGAGCTATTGCGCAAGCCGGACCGGTTGCGCATCACCACTCCGGTGCTCTCGCGACCTACCCTGGAACGAGTCCTGGCCACCATTCGGTCAGAGGTCGGCGACGAGGCCGAGGTGCGCGTCGAGAATCCCACTCAGAATCTGGAGTCTTTCTTCCTGGAAGTGGTGGAGCGGGCGCGTCGCGCCGCGGCCGAAACCAGCGGGGCACTTTCCGGTGCGCGTGTGGCGCCCTACCTGCGCGGCGAAACAGAAGCCAAACCCGCCGGAGAACGGTTGCTGGAGAAGTTGACGCTCCCCTCGCAGGCGCCGGAACGTCCAGCCCCACTCACGACCCAGGCCCCCGCGCCCGCAGTAGACGAACAGAAACTTCAGGCCCTGGCCGCCCCCGGGTCCACTCCGCCAGAGGCCCCCCCTCCCCCTGGTCCACCGCCAGAGGAGGAGTCCTTGGCCAAGGCGGACGAGAAACTGGCGAGCTTGCTCAGCAAACCCAAGGGATGAAACTTGGCTGGAGAGGCAACCGACCGGCCCACCTGCGGTTGTGGGCCTTGACCCGTCTCCGGAGATGCACCCGGGCCGCGACCGGGCCGGGCCCGGCGCGGTTGAGCATGTTTGTCGCTCCATGAAACCGCTCTGGGCCATCGCCGCATTGACCTGGAAGGCAGCTTTCCGATTCCGCCTCTTCTGGGTGGTGACCGCCTTGTTGTTGGCCTCGGTGGTGGTGCTGCCCCTGATTTTGAAGGATGACGGCACCGCCCGCGGGTTCACCCAGATTCTGCTCACTTACACCCTCAGCGCCATTACCGGACTGTTGGGATTGTGCACCCTTTGGTTGGCCTGCGGCACGTTGGCCCGGGACATCGAGGAGTGCCAGATCCAGTTGGTGGCGGTCAAACCTGTGCCGCGCTGGAAAATCTGGCTGGGCAAGTGGCTGGGTTTGGTCTCGCTCAATGGCGTCATACTGTTGCTGGCGGGCGCCTGCGTTTACGCGTTGCTCCTGTACCGCGCCGGAAAACTGCCCGCCGATCAGCAGGCCATCCTGTTCAAGGAAGTTCTCGTGGCCCGAGGGTCGGCCCGGCCGCCCGATTTCCGCGACCAGATTGCCACCGAAACCGATCGGCGGATGCGCGAGCGCCTGGCCCAGCAACCGCACCTGAAGGTAGACCTGGCCGAGGTGCGCCGTCAGATCGAGGAACAGGTCAAGGCCGAATACCAGGTGGTGCCCCCGGGCTACGTCAAGTTCTGGCAGGTCGACCTGGGGCTGCAACGGCTGTTCCTGCAGGGGCGGCCGATGCACTTGCGGATCAAATTCAATGCCGCCGTGTCTACCGAGTCACAAACCTTCACCGGGCTGTGGCAAGTGGGCGTGCCCGAAACGCCGAGGATCTGGCGCAGCGATCCCATGAGCCTTGCGCCGGACACGTTCCACGAGTTCGAAATCCCGCCGGACTTAATGGACGAGAAGGGGATCCTGACCATCGCCTTTCTCAACGCCAACAACGTGACCCTGTTGTTCCCGTTGGAAGACGGCATCGAGGTGCTCTACTGGCAGGGAGGCTTCCTGCTGAACTACCTGCGGGGTCTGGGGATCATCTTTTGCTGGATGATCCTGTTGGCCACACTGGGCCTGAGCACGGCCAGCTTCCTGTCCTTCCCCGTGGCGGCATTCGTGTCGCTGGCCATGCTTGTGCTGGTGTTCAGCAGCGGCACTATCCGTACGGTAGTCACCGAAGGCAGCTTGCTGGGCTGGGACCCCGAGGCTGAGGCACCATCCCAGACATGGATCGACAAGCTGGGCGTGCCCGTGTTCCGGGGGATCTGGTGGGTGATCCAGTTGGCCAAGGGGTTTGCCCCCATTGACGCCCTCAGCACCGGACGCAGCGTGTCTTGGACGGAGCTGGCCCGCGCCGTGGGCCAAATCGTGTTGCTGTTGAGTGGCCTGTTGGCCACAGCCGGCCTCTGGGGCTTTCATCGCAGGGAACTGGCAACCGCAACTCCGCTGCAATGAACCGACGGTTCCACAGAGCCCGAGCAGGGAGTCAGCGCCTGGCGCCTGCAGATTCACGCAGCAGCCCAGGGGCCCAGACGGCCTGCCCTGCCTCTGAGCCACGGCCATGAAAACCGACGGCATGCCCTCCCGTTGGAAGAAGGTGACGCTCCTGCTGGTAGCGGCTCTCCTCTGGTCGGGTGTCGCCCAAGTGGAACGCTCCATGAACCTGGACCGCGACCGCCTGGGCCTGACCCGTGCCGAGCCCCTGCAAAACGCCCCGCCCTTGCTGGCCTTTGTCACCGTGGCCTTGGGCGGCTTCCGCGGCCTCATCTCCAACCTGCTCTGGGTTCGCATGATGGAGTTGCAGGAGCAGGACAAGTTTTTCGAAATGCGACAGTTGGCCGACTGGATCACCAAACTGGAACCCCACTTTGTTCAGGTCTGGGCCGTCCAGGCCTGGAACATGGCCTACAACATTTCGGTGAAATTCAAGGAAACCGAGTTTGGGGTCTATCCCGACCGCTGGCGCTGGGTGAAAGCCGGACTGGAACTGCTGCGCGACGAGGCGCTCAAATACAACCCCTACGAGCCCCTGCTCTACCGGGAACTGGCCTGGATCTTCCAACACAAAATGGGCCACATCCTCGATGACGCCCACATGTACTACAAGCAACAATGGGCCAATGAGATGAGCCAGATCTTTGGCATGGAACGGCCCAACTTCGAGGCACTCCTGAACCCAAAGACCGAGGAAGAACAGGACCGCGTCCGTCTTCTGACCCAGAAGTACAAAATGGACCCCGCCTTCCTCAAACGCGTAGACGAAGAATTCGGTCCGCTGGAGTGGCGCCTGCCAGAAGCCCATGCCATCTACTGGGCGGCCAAGGGACTGGACGTGGCCGCAAACAACCCAAGGCGCGTCAACACCAACGACCTGATCCGCCTCCGCCGTGTCATCTTCCAGTCCATGCTCATGAGCTTCCATCGAGGCCGTCTCATCCCGGATTACATCAACCGGCGGTTCGAGTTCGGGCCCAACCTCGACATCATCCCCAAGGTCAATTACGCCTACGAAAAGGCCATGGAGGAAGACCCGGACAACCGTGAGCAGATCCGGATTGCCCACCGCAACTTCCTGCGGGACGCCGTCTACTTCCTCTACACGGCCGGCCGCGAAACCGAGGCCAACAAGTGGTTCCAATACTTGGCCCAGTTGTACCCGGACAAGCCCCTGTTCGAAGGTCAGCCCGATTCCCTCCCCCGCAATGTCACTCTGGATCAGTACGCGGTGGCACGCGTGAGCGAAGACGTGGGCGAGACCGACCGCATCCGCGTCAAGGCCCACCTGGAGGGTATGCTGGCCCATTCCTATGCCAGGCTGATCCTCGACCAGGATGACGAAGCCTTTGCTTTCCAGCGGTTGGCCCGCCTGGTCTACAACTCCTACATGGAGAAAATCAAGGGCTCGGAAATGCGGATCGGCCTACCGCCCTTCGAGGAGATTGCCGGGGAGGTCCTGCGTCGGCTGCTCGATGCGCAGGAAAGTCCTTTCACGGCCGCGGAACGGGCAGTCCTGCGCACCAAACTGAATCTGCCCGCGGAGGCCCCGACTCCGGCTTCCCCCACCAGTACCAACGCGCCAGCCTCTGCACCGGCAGCCTCTTGAGGCTCGGGCCGTACCCCAATCCGGTCGGAGGAATGGGCGGTTGCGGTTGGATCCGCACCTGTTGCCGTTGCCCGTGGAAAGCTGGGTTCCAACTCCGGCCCCCCATCCCACCGAACCACCTCCTTCCAAAGCCGGAGTCATGGAACGGCGTGGAAGCCATCCCTCCAGTTCAAGGCAGGGGGCGTCTGCGGCGCAGTCCGCGCCCGCCATCGGTCCAATGGAGGGGCCGGGCCCACCCCGGTCCACCTCACCCAGCGGCGGCAAGCCGCCGCACTCCAAGCGCTGTCGCGACTCCGCACGGCGCCTTCGAATTCGCGCAGTGTTTGGACTGCGCCTGCTTACGGGCGCCGTCCGTCAAACCTCGGTTCAAGGATTGTGCACCTGGCTTCAAACCGCGGGGCACACCGAGAGTTTGAAAAGCGGAAAAGCTACAAATCCCACAGAACACGCAGAAACGCTTGGGCGGTCCGCAGGGGCACAAAGTCCGAAGTCTTTCGCATAAGCAAAGGATGTCGCGTTGGGCCATGGGAGCGCCCCAAGCCCGCCGCGGAGGACGGCATGGCGGCCGTCCGTCCAGCTCGAGGACTAGGCGGTGTCTGCAGGATTCGCACCCGATCCCGTTGCCTCTGGATGGCCGGTTCCAAGCCAGCGCGGGCCATAACAGCGGCGGCAAGCCGCCGCACTCCAAGCGCTGCCGGGACCCGCATGGCGCCTCCGAACTCGCGCAGCGTTTGGAGTGCGCCAGCTCGCTGGCGCTTTCGAACCACCGCATTGCTGCTGGAGACCTACTGCTCCACACTGGATTCCCCAAACGACCGGATCGGTTGCCTGGCCGTCCACACTGGGCAGTCCAGCGCCAGCTTCCGCCCCAACCGGACCCAACGCCCGTGGTGGCATTGCTTGGCGGAGAGGCTTTGGATAAGCTGCCGCCCCTATGAAGCTGGAGACGCTTTGTCTGCATGGCGGCACGCAACCTGACCCGGTGACGCTGGCGCGCGGCGTGCCGGTGCATCGCACCTCCTCCTACGTGTTTAAGAGCACCGAGCATGCGGCCAACCTGTTTGCCCTCCGGGAGCTGGGCAACATCTACACCCGCATCATGAATCCCACCACCGAGGTGCTGGAGAAGCGGGTAGCCTTGTTGGAAGGCGCTCCGGAGCTGGGCGGACTGGCGCTGGCCTCCGGCACCAGCGCCGTCTTCTACTCCGTCATCAATCTGGCCCAGGTCGGCGACAACATCGTCTCCGCCCGCAACCTCTACGGCGGAACCTACACGATGTTCAATGACATTTTGCCGACCCTCGGCATCACGGTGAAGTTTGTGGATTCTACGCGCCCGGAAAATTTCGCCGCGGCCATCGATGCCCGAACCCGCGCCCTATTTTGCGAGACCCTCTCCAACCCGGCCCTCGATGTGACGGATCTGGAGGCGGTGGCGCAGATCGCCCACGCACACGGCCTGCCGTTGATTGTGGATTCCACCGCCAGCACGCCCTATCTTACGCGTCCCCTGGACTTCGGCGCCGATATTGTGGTGCATTCGCTCACCAAGTGGTTGGGCGGTCATGGCGTCGGCATCGGCGGCCTGGTGGTGGATGGTGGCCGCTTCCCGTGGGCAGCGGGGAAACATCCGCTCTACACCCTCCCAGACACCAGCTACCACGGGCTACGCTGGGGCCTAGACCTGCCGGACCCGCTGCGGCCGCTGGCCTACATTCTGCGCATGCGGACCGTTCCGTTGCGGAACCTGGGGGCCTGCATTTCTCCCGACAACAGTTGGATGTTTCTCCAGGGCATCGAAACCCTGCCCCTGCGCATGGAACGGCATTGTGCCAACGCGCTGGCGGTAGCCCGATGGCTCAAGGAACATCCACGGGTCAACTGGGTCCGGTATCCGGGACTGCCCGAGGATCCCGAATACGCCCGGAATCAAAAGTACCTGCGGGGCAAGGGCGGAGCCCTCGTGGTCTTCGGCATCAAGGGCGGTCGGGAGGCAGGTCAAAAATTCATTGATTCGCTGAAACTGTTCTCGCACCTGGCCAACATGGGGGACGCCAAGTCGCTGGCCATTCACCCGGCCACGACCACGCATTCGCAGCTTACCGAGGAACAACAACGCGCCGGGGGGATCACCCCCGATCTGGTCCGGTTATGCGTGGGACTGGAACACATTGACGATATTTTGGAAGATTTGGACCAGGCTTTACAACGATCGGTCCCTTGAACCGGCCGCGCCCGCGCCGCGATCCCAAAGGGCGCGAATCCGCTCGGACCGTTTGGGTCAGGCCCCGGCCTCGCAACCATGCAAAAACTGCCGACAGTTCAAACCCGGTTCCTCCGGTTCCGCGACCGGAAGCATCCATTGCGCTTGCGGGTGGGCGGGGAGCTGGACGATTTCACTCTGGCCTACGAAATGTACGGCAAGATGAACTCCGACCGGTCCAACGTGATCCTCTTGTTTCATGCCATGACCGGCAGCCAGCACGCCGCGGGTTACAACCCCGAGGTGCCCGGCCTGGACGGGCGCTGGACCGAGGAAAACCATGTCGGTTGGTGGGACGCCTTCATTGGACCGGGCAAAGCCCTGGACACCCGGCTGTTCTGTGTGCTTTGTGTGAATTACCTCGGAGGTTGCTACGGCTCGACCGGCCCGGCCTCGATCAATCCTAAAACCGGCCGCCGCTGGGCCGCAGATTTCCCCGTGCTGCGGATGTGCGACATCGTGGATTCCCAGATCCGCCTTCTGGACGAGCTTGGGGTGCGACAGTTACACGCTGTCATCGGTGCCTCCATCGGCGGTTTCCTGGCTCTCACCCTGGCCACACGGTATCCCGACCGCGTTCGCATTGTTGTACCCATTGGGACCGGTCCGGAAACCACCATCTACCATCGCATCATCAACTTCGAGCAGATCACCGCCATCGAAAGTGACCCCAACTTTCGCGGCGGCAACTATTATGACGGGCCCCTGCCGGAAACCGGCCTGGCCCTGGCCCGCCGGATTGCCCACAAGACCTTCGTGTCGCTCGAGACACTCGCCGAACGGGCCCGCAACGAGGTCGTGCCAAGCAAACCCGCCTACGCCTGGTATGAAATGAAGCACCCGGTGGAATCCTACATGTACTATCAGGGCAACAAGTTTGTGAAGCGGTTCGACGCCAACACCTATCTACGCATTTTGGATGCCTGGCAATGGTTCGATTTGGCGGCCGAGGCCGGCGCCGCCGATCTGCCCAGTGCCTTCGAACGTTGCCGGGGCCAAAAATACTTGGTCTTTAGCATCGATTCGGACCTCTCGTTCCCACGAGAAGAGCAGGAAAAACTGGTGCAGTTGTTGAAACGAGCCCACGTCCCCTCCATCTGGATCACGGTCCACTCGGAGAAAGGGCACGATTCCTTCCTACTGGAGCCCCGCTTGTACACACCCCATCTCCAGCAGGAGTTGCGGGGCTGAAGCCGCGGTCTCTTCGCCAGCAGGGCAACCAGGCCCGCACCCACCGACGTCGGCGGGCTCAACCTCCCCGCTCACCATAACCAAAGTCCGCAGCGACTGCGTCAATCCCGGAACCGCAGGGCCGGCTTTTGACCCTTCCCCCCTCGCCTGCGGTCCCACCGACGCCCGAACGCCGTCCCACGGAACGCACCCACGCTTCTTGCCGCCGACGATTGCCGCCGTTCGGATACCCACGGGATCACGACCCGCCGCAGGGAACAGCCGGGCTCGTGGCCAGGCTCGGACCCCGGGCGTTCTCCCTACGGGAAATTCACCACCGCCAGTGGCGCAGCGCCAGTGCCAGAACGGTCACCGTGAGCATCAAACCCGAGGGCATGAACTGTTTGCTCTTGAGCAATCGCCAACCGAACAGCAACAGCAAACAGACCAACAGCAGATCGGGCCCCAGCGGCACCTGTACCCAACCCATGGCACAGACACTCAGCGCCGCTGCAAACAGGACCGAGACCACCAGCGAGATTTTGCTGCCGGCCTTCAGCCAGCCCACCAGCCCGCCCACCACCAGCAACACAATGTAGATCCAGAGTATCTTGTCCGGTGTCATCCCCGCCGACTTTACGTCATTGGGGAACCACGTCCAGACTGATGATGAGCCCCGGTTCGCATTCCACTACCACCTCCAACGGCCGACAGCAGATCTCACAATCCGTGTCGAACCGCTGGAATCCCTCGCTGGTGTCGATGACTAGATCGAACTTCTGACCACAGTGCGGGCAAAGGATGGTCTGAGACACTTCCATGACTCACCCTACGTCGGCACGGCCAAAACGCAAGAGCCACAGGCCCGCCCTTGTCCGTCCCGGAAGGTCCCCCCGCGGGCTCGGTTCCAAAGGCCCGCCCGTCTTGTCGACGCCCGGATCAGGGCGTACGGGTTTCTCCCGACCCATCAGGCGCCGCTAGAACCTCGGCAGCAGGGGCAGACGGCGCCGGCACCTCCAAAACCGCGCGCTGCCGTTGCTCGATCAGCCGAACTTCGCGGCGAAACTGATGCAACACGCGCGCATTTCCGACAAGCAAAGTCGTCAGGATCAACATGACCACAATCACGGCCACCACCACGAAACCTTCCCCGCCCTGCCGCGACGAGGCAAACCTCGGAACGCGCGCACGACAGAGGAAAAGCGGCCTCGGAGTTTTCATGGCGAAACCCGTGCGACGGCAACAAAAGTAAACACCGGCCGCCAACGGCCTGATTTGCGGTCAGGCGACAGACACACATCCCAGCGCCAAACCTGAATCCCTTCTCGCCACTCGGACTGTACCTGGGACACGATCGCCTCCGTCAGCAATGGAACCGTCCCTCCCGGAGCCGAGCCCGTCCGGTAGACTCCATTCGTCCCGAATTCGTAAAACACCGTACCCTGGAGCTGAGGAATGATCATGCGCAGCCCCTCCGACGTCTGTTCCAGCTGGGGCACGGCTGACGCTTGACGGACGTCGGCTCGCCATCGTTGGCCGGCCTGCAGGGCCCGGGTCATTTGCTGGGCCTGGCGGTGCAATGTTACAGCACTCGAGTACCCAAGGTGAAACGCTTGCATCATGGCCACCAAAACCACACCGACCGCACCCAGGTAGACCAACACCTCCACCAGAGTGGTGCCTGAACCGCGCCGGGAAAGCCGACCGGCTGAGACACAAGTCTTCATGGGATTTGGCAATCGTACACTACACGGCCCCTGTCGTGTGGCCCCTCCGGGATCCATTCGAGACGGAGATGCCCTCCTGTTCGCGTCAGGATGAACCGGCCCTCGGGCAAATTCGTGATGACCCAGCCGGAGATGGGATACTCATGTCGCCCTTCGGGCCACGCGGTCCAGCCTCCAGACCGCAGGACTTCCAGCTCGCCAAGGATCAGCTCCATAATCGCGGCGCGACAGTACTCGGCCCGTAGAACGCGCGTATCCCGAAAGATCGCCATGCTCAGCGGCAAGAGAACTCCCACCACAAGTGCCGTGGCCACCACCAGCTCGGCGATCATCACGCTGCCGAGGGGTCGCTTGCGCCCTGCGTGTGCAAGCCCGTCCAAAGGATCCCGCAGCATATTCGTCATACCTTGGCGCAAAGCTCTGCCAAAGTCCCGAACACGACCCATGCATTGCCCGCCACCCACAGCCCGCTGAGCACGATCAGGCTGCAGACTAACAGTTGTGCGGCCACCTGTTCCTGGACGGCTGCCTGCGCGGCCAGGCTTTGCTCCCAGCCGCGCAGGGCGGCGGTGAAACCTTCCTGACTGCGCGCGGCGTTGTTCAGGCGCCACTCCAGCTCTCCCCGGCTCTCGAGTCGCCCCAGCGCCCGGGGCAGGGAACAGCCCGCGGCCAGCGCCTCTTCCACAACGCGAGCCCGTCGCCGCAAAATCTCCTGGCCGGTACACTCCGCAGCCATCCGCACCGCCTCTGGCTCCGGCATGCCCGCATCCAGCAACGTAGCCAGCACCATCGTGAAGGTGCGCAAGGATCGTTTTCGGTGCCAGGGCAGTCGCCAGAGGAGGGCATCGAACCACGGAAGACGCCGGGTCTGCAGCCACGGTCGGCTCCATGGCCCGGCCAACACCAGGGCCAAGGTCGCCAAGCCGATCGCAATCCCGACCATGCTCAGGAGAAAACCCATGCGCGCCCAATCGGTCCATCCGGACAGAGGAATCGAGCCATCGAGATCGTATTCCGCCACCACTCCGGCAAAGGACGTCACAAGGGATCTGGTGCTGATCCACGACCACAGGGTCGTTGCAGGGGCCAAACCGAAAGCCAGCCAGGCCAGGTACGCAATCGATCCGGCCAGCCGTGGCCTCGGAGCATCGAGCCAGTCCCGGCACAAGGGCAGGATCCGCTGCAGATCACCCAGCCGCAGTCCAGCCCGTAGCGTCGCTGCCACCTCCGGCAAAAGGAGTCGCGGCTCTCGTCGCAAGGCCTCCTCCAGTGGAACCCCCAGTTCCAGCAATATCGCCAGGCGCCGGAGTCTGCGGCCCACGGCCGGGTCTCCGGATCCGGCCAGTTCAACCAGGCCCGCCTCCACGGAACGGCCGGTTCGGACACACTGCTCGAGGATGCGCACGACCAGACGCGTCCGTGCCCGCCAGCGCGGTGCCCCGGATAAGCTCCATACCACCATTACCGTCAGGATCAGCGCCGCAAACCCCAAAAGTACAAGTCTCGCATAGATTCGGCCCTCCCCCAGCCCGTCATAAATTAGATAGAGCCATTCCGTCCAAGCCTTCCACAATCGATCCAGATCCACAAAGGCCGCGGCCGTGGCCGGTCCGACCTGAAGCAGAGTCCCCCAAGGGCATCCGAGGTTCATGGCTCAAAGGGGGGTCAAAAGCGCTCGGAGGAACAGCGGCAATGCGCTGCCCTGCAAAAACACCATGCCTCCGACCACCAAGACCAGCACAGGCAGCACCGTGCTCAGCATTAACTCGGCACAGTCTCGCGCCCGTTCTTCGTAGAACCCGGCTGCCTGCGCAAAACCACTGGCCCAATCCTCGCCCGCTCCCGCTGCCAGCCAGACAAACAGCGGAGGAACACGACGGCTACCGGCAGCCACATCCGGGAGCCGCGTGTAACCCTGGGCCAATCGTTGCCGCCACTGGGAGAGGTCGCGTCGGAGCTTGGGCTCCTCCGAAAGAGCCTCCAAAAGGGACAATGCTTCCGCCATGGGCACTCCGCCTTTCAGAAGCAGTGCCATGGCCCCAGACAGCTGCGCCAGGCGTGACTCGCGGAATGCCGGCAGAGACCAGGCCAAACGCTCTCGCAGCCGTCGACAGCCCAGAACAACCAGAGCCAGCACACACAGCAGCCCCAGCAAAGCGAAGGCGGCCCAGGAAAGGGCCAAAGCCACCTGCACGACCCTCATTGGCGAATAGCCAACACCACTCACCGTATCGACCCACCAGTTCAGTTCCCCCATCAGCTCCCGCAGAAGCGGTTCCAACTGGAAGTGCATCAGGCAGGACAAGAGAAACGCCCCCAACAACACCACGCACGGATAGATCAAAAGCCCCCGCAGCCGCAGCCGGAGCTGGTGTTGAGTCCGGTAATGGTCCGCCAACTGGTTCAGCACCGCCGGTAGATCTCGGGCCCGACTGCCCACGATCAGCAGTCGCTTGTAAAGCTCGGGGAATCGCCGGCACTCCACCGCATGCGCCAGCGGTACGCCACGGCTCAGGTCGGCCTCGAGCTGTTCCAGTTCGTCGCGCAGCCGCCCCTTCTGCAGGTCCCGGGCCACCTGGCGCAGGCCGGACTCCAAGGGCAGGCCCGCCCGGAGCATGCCGGCCAACTGACGGTTGACGAAAGCGAACAGTTCCAAGTTCATGTTCCGACCACCCGTTCCACCTCCTGGGCAGTGGTCCAACCGCGTGCCACCAGTTCTTGCGCCGCCGCCAGCAGGGATGGGTCAGGGGTCACCTCCGCCCATGAACCTTCCCGTAACCGCGCCCTTGCCGCCTCCGTAAGCTGGTAACATTCCACCACGGGGATTCGGCCTCGGTACCCAGTGAGCGTGCAGGTGTCACAGCCGCACCCACGGCAAGCGGCACAAACCCGTCGGACCAGTCGCTGGTTGAGGATCAATTCGACGGCAGACAGGGCGGCGTAAGGGTCGCGGCACATCAATCGGAGCCGCTCCAGAACGCCTCGGCAGGATCCGGCATGCAGCGTGGACAACACCAAATGGCCCGTCAGCGCGGCTCGCACGACGGTCTGAGCCGTTTCCTCGTCCCGAATTTCGCCTACCACCAAAACCTCCGGGTCTTGACGCAACAGATGGCGCGCCGCCCGCGCAAAGTCCAGCCCCAGCGCCTCTTGGATTTCGGTTTGCGTCACTCCCGGCAGGATTTGTTCGACCGGATCCTCGATGGTCAGGATGTGACGAGCGCCGGTGCGAACCAGATGTTGGAGGCATGCATAGATCGTGGTGGTCTTGCCGCTGCCGGCCGGGCCGGTCAACAGTAAAAGCCCGGACGGCCGACGAAGAAACTGCTCCAAGGCGCGGCGCGCCCCCTCGGGAAACCCGAGCCCGTCCAAGTCGGGCAACACTGCAGCGCTGAACAACCGGAGCACAATCCGTTCCCCGGTCACGGTAGGATAAGTGGAGACCCGGACGTCCTTGCGCGTGCCGAGGCTGGCCCGTTCGATACGCCCGTCCTGCGGTAAGGCGGTCTGCCAGGTTTTAAGCCGGGCAAGGAACTTGATCCGGCCGCTGACCCGCTCGGCCAATGTCGGCGGCAAGACCATGACCGGTGTCAGCACGCCGTCCAGCCGGAAAAAAACCCGCGTCCCGTGTTCCTCCGGTTGCAGGTGAATATCGCTGGCGCCGGCCGTCTCCGCCTTTTGAACCAACTCTTCCAACAGGACAGGTGCCTCGGCATCGGACACCGCCTGCCCACCCGGGCGGAGGGTTACGCAGCCCCGTCGGTTGTCGACCTCATCACCCATGCGCTCGCACGAGCCTCAGCCACCGGGGGCGTTAGTTCTTCAGACCTGTCACCGGTAGCAGGCCGAATTGGCTCGACTCCGGCCCATCTTACGCCGGGGCCCCAGCCGAAGGGAACCCGGGCCTCAGGGTTTTACCTGCAAGTGAGAGACGACCTCGCGCACGCGCGAGTCGGCCTCCATCGCCAGCAACACCGCCCGCCCAACGTCCTCGGCCGAATCCACCGTACCTGACAAGGTCACGCGTCCTTCCGAACACTGGACCGAGATCCGAAGGGCCGAAAGCCGGGGATCCGCCACGTACTTGGCCTTGATGGCGGCGACGATGCGGGCGTCGGTGGCTGCATCGGCCACCTGATGTCCGAGGTCTCGGGCAGCGCGGCGCACCACCTGTCCGCGGCGGGCCAGTTCTTCCTGGATGTTGGTAGCCGTCAGATGCAGCAGTTGGAGTTTCTCCTGCAGCACGTCGCGCAGCCCCAGCCCGGTGGCGGTCAGATCGTCCCGCCATTGTTCCAACCGGGCCGGCTCCGGCGGTTGCAACCACCACCAGGTGACCCCTGCGCCCAGGGCCACGCCCAGAATCAGGCCGTAGAGGAAACGGAACATGAGACCGAGGAAGTTCCGGAGGCGTCCGAGTCCGGCAAGGGTTCCGGATCGGTCCACTTGCCGTGTTCCCGGATCAGATCGACGAGTCGGTCGACAGCTTCCTCCTCCGGGATGTTGAACTTGACGGGTTTCTTGCCCACGTAGAGGTTGACCTTGCCCGGTGCACCGCCCACGTAACCGAAGTCGGCATCGGCCATTTCACCGGGTCCGTTGACGATGCAGCCCATCACCGCGATTTTGACCCCTTTGAGATGCGAAGTGCGCGCTTTGATGCGGGCCGTCACGGTTTGAAGGTTGAACAGCGTGCGACCACAAGAAGGACAGGCCACATACTCGGTCTTGAAGGTGCGACAGCCGGCCGCCTGAAGGATGTTGTAGGCCAAACGCAGGGCTGACATCGGGTCCGACTCGTTCCGGACCAAGATGGCGTCTCCGATGCCGTCGGCCAGCAGGGCGCCCACCACAATGGCGCTGCGCAACAGCGCGGTCTGGGAATCCAACAGCGGTTGCGGCGGTTGGAGGGTGTCTTTCAACAAGATGGGGTTGCGCCGCCCGGCCCGTCGCAGTCGCCACGCCAACAGACGGAACGCAGCCAGAGCGGGCAGGTCCGGCAAATCCCGCACGGTCACCAGCAGGGCGTCGGTGGGCAGGTCGAAATCCTCGCGGGGATCGACCTCCGCAATGCGGAGGTCTTCGTAGGCGCCCTCGGGGCGCACATCGGCCCGGGCGGGAATGCGGGACGCCAGCACCTGCCAAGCCGCCCGGGGGACCACCACCCGGATGGTTTGCTCGCCACCACAGCGAAGCCCCGGTGCCAGCTCGACCTCCACTGTAGGGCGGCGCTGGTACTCGAACGGGGCAAAGGGCACTTCGTCCGTGGGTACCTGCAGGTCCGCCCGGGTAAGAGCCGGTATGCACTCGAGAATCGCGCGGCAGACGGGGATCTCGTGCACGGAATCTTCGGTCAGCGAGACGCGGATGGTGTCCCCCAGCCCGTCGCAGAGCAGGGATCCGATGCCAATGGCGCTCTTGATGCGGCCATCCTCTCCGTCACCGGCCTCCGTCACGCCCAAGTGGAGCGGATAGTTCCAGTCGTCCCCCTCAGCTGCCAGGCGCTCGACCAACAATCGGTAGCACTGGATGGCCACCTTGGGGTTGGAGGCCTTCATGGAGAACTTGAAGTTGTGGAAGTCGTGTTTGCGACAGATCCGCGCAAATTCCAATGCGCTTTCCACCATGCCCAAGGGGGTGTCACCGTAGCGATTGAGGATGCGGTCGGAAAGGGAGCCGTGATTGGTGCCGATGCGCAGGGCCCGACCGAGCCGTTTGCACGCCAACACCAGCGGCGTGAACTTTTCTTCCACCCGCGCCAGCTCCGCCGCGTACTGCTCGTCGGTGTATTCCTTGACCACGAACTTTTTCGAATCCGCATAGTTGCCGGGATTGACACGGACGGCCTCGACCCATTGGACCGCCTCGAGGGCGGCCTCGGGCTTGAAATGGATGTCGGCCACGATGGGCACCAGACAACCGCGGGCGCGCAGTTCGGCCACGATGTTGCGCAGGTTGGCCGCATCCCGGACCGTGGGCGCGGTGATGCGCACCACCTGACAACCGGCCTCCACCAGGGCCAGGGTCTCCCGCACGCACGCTTCGGTGTCCATGGTGTCGGCCGTGATCATGGACTGGACCACCACCGGATGATCCCCGCCAATGATGACACCGCCCTTTTTCGGATCCCCCAGCCAGATCTCGCGGGTGCGCCGACGCTGGTATCGATAGGGAGAAACACAGTAGCTCATGGCGCCACGGGCTGGGCCCCGGAAGGTTCCGGGGCCGTTTGTTCGATCTGGTGCCGGGCTTTGAACCAGGCACTGAACAGAGGAATGCGTTTGAGATCGAAGAAGGTCACGTACAGCATGAAGGAGAGGAGCAGCACGGCAAAAGCCGTGGTGGTGAATTCGACCAGCCGCACGTTAAGCGGCCGGCGCCAAAGCTTTTCCACCAACGCCATCAGAATGTGTCCGCCGTCCAACACCGGAATGGGTAGGAGGTTCAGAATGGCCAAATTTACGTTGAGCAGGACCAGGAAGCTCAGCGCCAACCGATAATCCGTGTTTACCCAAGCGGCTAACATGGCCAAAATCCCAACCGGGCCGCTGAGGTCCTTGGCCCCCACGCCGGTCTGTTTGGAGTAGACCAAGGCCGTCAGGGTCCTGAAGGTCTTGTCCAACACGTCGGCCACCTGCGTCCACGGAGGCGGACCAGGTCGCTGGACCAAGTAGGTTTGGGTCGAACTGCTGCCCAGCTTCACCCCCAACAGGCCGTGGCCGGAGGCCGGGTCCCGCCGCGGGCGCACGGTCAGGGCGAGTTTCTGACCCTGTCGTTCGACACGGATTTCGGTGGGCTGTTCCGGACGTTTGCGGATCAGCTCGATAAGCTGTTCCCGGCTGACCACCGGCACTTCGGCAAAGGCCAGAACCCTGTCGCCGGCTTTCAGACCCGCCTCGGCAGCAGCGCTGCCCTCCAAGACCTCCAAAATCTCCGGATGATCGCGTGGCTCTAACCGCAACAGTTTCAGGCCAAAGGTCTGGTTGACCACGGCCGTCAGATAATTCGTGAAATAGACGCCCTGGCGTTCGGTGACCACCGGCACCACGTTGGTGCGGGCCAGCGCCGTGGCCAGGTTGATGTCTCGCCAAGAGCGAATCCTCTGGCCATCCACCCACACGACACGGTCCCCGGGTTGGATGCCCAGCCGCGCTTCCTCCGAGTCCGGTTCCACATAGCCCACGATGGGCGGATCCACCGCTACCGGCAGACCCACGAACCAAATCACCGTGGCCAGCACAAACGCAAACAAGATGTTCATGAACGGACCGGCAGCAGCGACCAAGATCTTCGAGCCGGGCGAAGCCGGCGGCAATGGCTGGCCATCGGCGGTCTGTCCTTCGATCAGGCTGGCCGTTGTCATTTGGGGCAGTTTCACATACCCGCCGGCCGGAATCAGTCGCCAGGAATATTCCACCCCGTTCCGCGTCCAGCCCAACAGCTTGGGGCCAAAACCGATGGCAAACGCCTCCACTTTGAGGCCGCGGCGGCGGGCCATCCAGAAATGGCCGAACTCGTGCACGAAGACGGCCGCGCCGAACAGCAGCAGCACCGCCGCGGCCACATAAAGAATGTTCCAAAAACTCATCGTCTCAGCCGGTGGCTACCACACACCGAAGCCCAATCTATCGGCATTTCGCCTCGGTGACAACCTGCCAGGCAGCCCAACGTCCTCTCGCCCCATCGTCCCGGGCCCGGCAGCACGGTCCGTCCCTTCGGTATCTTGGGGGCCAGTCTTGGAAAGCCTATCCGACGGGGCAAAGTGGCCCTGGTTCTTTCGGACGCCAGTTTTCCCGGACGACCCCGGCCTGCCCGTGGGCCTTTTTCCGGAGCGGGCGTTTGCTCGGAGACCTTGGAAAACTTCTGGAACCAGCCCCCGGACCGCTCAAGGAGGGAAGCGGCGCATGGGAACGAGACGGCCGTCAACAGCTTGGTCGCTCAGCCCGCGCTCAGCCCTAGGACCTTCCCCATTCGCCGCATCGCGGCCACGAAGCCGGAGGCGGCGTCCCAGGCCGGATCACATCTGATCGAGCACCTCCACGCCCAATGTGTCCAACCCAAGCCGCAGCACCCGCGCGGTCACCTCGCACAGATACAAACGATGCGTGCGTTCGGGTTCGGTGGCCTTCAGCACGGGGCAGGTTTCGTAAAACCGTGTGAATCGGCCGGCCAGTTCGAACAGATAATTGCAGAGATAGTTGGGCCGGTAATCCTCGGCCACGGCCTCCAGGACCAATCCGAAATCCAGCAGGTGCCGGCCCAGCGCCAGCTCCTCCGCGGTCTGCAGATGGAACCCGCGCCCTACCGCTTCGCGGACGGTCTCCGGACTGATCCCACCCTTTCGGAAAATGCTGGCAATCCGGGCGTAGGCATACTGCAGGTAGGGCGCTGTGTTGCCGGTGAGCGAGAGCATTCGATCCCAACTAAAGACGTAATCGCTCTGGCGGTTGGAAAGCAGGTCGGCGTACTTAACTGCGCCCAATCCCACCACGCGGGCAATACGCCGGCGCTGGTCCTCGGGCAGCTCGGGTTGTTTGGCGGTGACCACTTGGAAGGCTCGTTCCTCGGCCTCGTCCAACAGCTCGGTCAGCTTGACCGTTTCCCCGGATCGCGTTTTGAACGGCTTACCGTCCTCGCCGAGAATGGATCCGAACCAGACATGCACCAGCTTGACGTGGGCCGTCTCCGGACGCCATTTGCGGAAGGCGGCAAAGACCTGGCGGAAATGCAGTTGCTGGCGACCGTCGGTCACATAAAGGATTTCATCGGGATGCCAGGTTTCGATCCGATAAGCCAGCGTGGCCAGGTCGGTGGTCGCGTAGTTGAAGGCGCCGTCGCTCTTTTGCACGATCAAGGGCGTGTCCTTCAGCTCCGGCAGATCGTCGAAAAAGATCACCTTGGCCCCCTCGCTATCCCGAGCCAGACCGAGTCGGACCAGCTCGTCCACCATGGGCTGAAGGCGTGGATGGTAAAAACTTTCGCCCAGGGTGTAATCGAACCGCACGCCCAGCCGGTCGTAGACACGGTCGAACTCGGCCCGGGAACGGGCCGTCATCTCCTGCCAAATGGCCCGATTTTCTGGATCTCCGGATTGCAGTAGCACCAGTTCACGCCGGGCCGCCTCTAGGGTGGCTGGGTCCTGCTGACAGGCCGCGTGTACGGTCTTGTAGATCCGTTCCATCTCGGCAATGGCGTCACGGGCCAGGTTCTCCCGGTTCAGGAACCGTTTCCAACCGAGCAACAGCATGCCAAACTGCGTGCCCCAATCGCCCAGATGGTTGTCCGTGATCACCCGATGACCCAGCCGGCGCAATACTCGGGCCAGGCAGTCGCCCAGAATGGTGGAGCGGATGTGCCCTACGTGCATGGGCTTGGCCACGTTGGGGGAGCTGAAGTCCACAATGATGGTGCGCGGCCGCGCTGCCGGCAGGACGAAAGGCAGTTCCCGGCCCGCCGCTGCCGCCACGGCGTCGGCCACTGTCTGGGGACGCAACCGGAAATTGACAAACCCAGGGCCGGCCACCTCCACCGCCTCGCACAGGTCACCGACCTCCAGCCGGGCCAACACCTCGGCAGCCAGTTGACGGGGGTTGACCCGACGGGCCTTGGCGAGCCCCATCAGGGCGGTAGCCTGGTAATCTCCGAACCTGGGGTCTGGGCAGGGCCGAACAAGGATACTGTCAGGATCGGCCTCAGGACACACTGCGGCCACGGCCGTGCGCAGCCGCTCTTGCAGCATGGCAGAGGGTAAGTGCATGAGTCAGAGATCCAGGCATCGGAGAAAACCGGGGCGAAACACAGCCCGCTGAGCCCTGCGCCGCGGCCGGCGGTGCTTGCGCCCCTGCAAACGCGCCGCGCGCGGTTTATCTCTTGCCGCAGTGCTGTCGGATCAGCGCCATCATTGTCTCCGCATCCGGGGCTTCTTCGAGGGCCTTGCGGAATTCGGCCTTGTGCAGCAGCTTGGCGATGTTGGCCAAGGTGTGGAGGTGCTTCTGAAACTGTCCCTGCGGCACCAAAAACAGCATCACCAGTTTGACGGGCTGATTGTCCAGTGCCTCGAAATCCACCCCGTGCCGGGACCGGCCCAAAGCTCCTACCACCTCCTGGATCAGGTCCGTGGAAGCGTGCGGGATGCCGATGCCAAAACCGATGCCCGTGCTCATGGACTGTTCACGCCGGCGCACCACCTGGGCGATGGCCTCGCGGTCCTGGCTCCGGATCTTACCCGCGGCCACCAAAACGCCGAGCAGCTCGTCAATCGCCTGCCAACGGTCACGCGCCTGCAGGTCCGTGACGATCTGCTCCTTGGTCAAAATGTCGGCCAAATCCATAAGTGTGGCAATCAGTCGGTGCATTTGGCCCAAAGACCTACGCCTTGGCAAGGCCAAATCCTCGACCGACCGTCCGGCCGGCGCATTTCAGTTTTTGGACAGGTTGGCAGGGCGGGTGTGCGGGAAGAGCAAATGCCAGCGCTCGTTGCGCCAGAAGGTGTCCAGACACAATAG
>Ga0209017_10001239_pt1 | contig 20273 bp, 14 predicted proteins | sample YNPBryunderm2012_FD_185812 | JGI IMG/M metagenome (GOLD analysis project Ga0209017, IMG submission 185812) | Anoxygenic and chlorotrophic microbial mat microbial communities from Yellowstone National Park, USA - YNP Bryant MS undermat 2012... ... | reverse complement strand
CCCCGCCGCTTTGCCTTCCTCGCCCCGCAAGCAAGCCGCGCCAGTGGTCCGCCGCCTGGCTCGAGAACTTGGCTTGGACCTCGACGCCATCCCCGCCTCGAAGACGGCCGAAGGAATCGACCGAGTTCGCTTGGAAGATCTGGCTCGGGTATTGCGCGAGCGTGCCGGCGCGGTTGCGGGGTCGTTCCCGTCGGGAGAACCCCCTGTCGCCAAACGCGACGCCGCGGCGGTTTCCTCCAAAGCCCGCGGCGGTCCAGCCAAGCGAAACGAGTTCGGAGAACCGGGGCAAGTCATCCCTTACATCGGTCTGCGTCGTAAAATCGGCGATCGGATGGTGGAAGCCAAACGAACCATCCCCCACGCCTCCTATGTCGAGGAGTGCGACTTGACTGCTCTGGTAGCGCTTCGATCCCAAATCAAAGAGGCGATGATTCAACGAGGCGTGAGGCTCACCTACACCCCCTTCATCATCAAGGCTGTCGCGCGGGCGCTGATCGACGTGCCAATCATGAACGCCACGCTTGACGAAACCGCCGGGCGGATCACCTTGCACAACGAGCGGCATGTGGGGGTCGCGGTGTCCGCGCCAAGCGGTCTGGTGGTGCCGGTGCTGCGTCACGCCGATCGTCGGCCTCTGCCGGCGCTGTGCCGCGACTTGGAACGGCTCAGCCGTGCGGTCCGCGACGGGAGCATCACCCGCGAGGACCTGACTGGCGGTACCTTCACCGTCACTTCGATCGGCAACATCGGCGGCCTGTTCACTGCGCCGATCCTCAACATCCCTCAGGTGGGCATCCTCGGGGTTGGCCGCATCGTGAGGCGTCCGGTGTACGACGACCAGGACCGGATTCGCCCGGCCGATCTAGTGTATCTCTCGATCACCTTCGATCATCGGGTGGTGGATGGAGCCGCCGCGGCCGAGTTCGGCAACGCAGTGGTCCGTCACTTGTCCGAGCCCACGTTGCTTTTGACTGAGTTCGATGAACCGAGTCGCGTCTGAGTCGCTCGAAACCGACAACACAACGCGGGTCGAACCAGCCACCCGTGGCCGGAACCAAACCGTTGATTCGTCCTCACACCCAACCAATCCGACGCCGTAGGGCCCATTCTAGGGTCAAGACGGTGACGAAAGCCAGAAAGTAAGGCCAGTTGTCGTAGATACGATGCTCGGTGAGGACCTCGAAACGGGCCGGGCTGTCGCGATGAAGCGCTTCGAGATAGTCGCCCAGCTTGTCAGGCGGAAGGAATTCGCCGCCGGTGATCGAGGCCAGTTGCTTAAGCAAAGCGAGGTTGGCAGCGGGGTTCTCCAACTCGCGGTCGTCCTCGATGAGCAGAAAGCGGGCCGAGTCGGTTCCAAGAATCTCGCCCTGGGCGTCGCGGGCGGTGGCAGTGATGCGATACTCCCCAGGCTCGCCGGTAGCGAAGAGGCTGCCGCGAGCCTCGGCCCCAGATTTATAAAGATCAATAGGCATGTTGGTTTCAGGAACCGCCAATCCGTTGGCGTCGAGCCGAACTGCCTCAGCCTGGAAGGAGGCGTCAGGAATCGGGGTTTTTTCGCCGTCGAGCGCTTGGATGGTCAGGTCGAGCTTCTGGCCTAACCGCAGGCCGCGGCGATCCAGCGTGAGCTTGACCTCGTTTTCGCCGGTCTCCTCCTTGCGGGCCAGCCAAAGGATGATCTGGCGCCACAACCGACGGTGGGCGGCGAAGCTCGCCTCCGAAGCTCGCGCCCAGACCCAGGTTTCACCGGCGAAGACCATTGAGCGACCCAGACCAATCTCCTGAGCCACCAGCAAAGGACGACGATCGGGCGAGGTGGCCCAGATCGAGGACCCAATCTTGGGACGATTCAAGTTGCTCGCCCCCGGAATCGGCGGCAGAGCCTCCCAAATCGCGCGTGACTCCTCCAAGTTGGAGGCCAGTTTCATCACATATGCATCCAAAGCGTCCGGGTTGGGAACCACTTTGATGCCGCCGGGCGGGTCGGTGTCGCCGTCGCCGGGGTGAACCTCCACCGGCAAAATCCGGGCCAGGGCGGTGTCCCGCCAACCGCCTGGTCCCAGGCTGTCCCGCCCTCCTAGCATGATCAACCCTGCCCCTTGATCCACCCGGTCGGCCAATTGGCGTTGCTGCATCGTGGTCAACAACCGTGCAGGGAAGTCCCCAAGGATGAACACGTCATACTTACCCGGCTGAAGTGCGTCGGGCGGCAGTTCACTGGTGGTCGCGGTGGCCGGACGGCGCAGCACCGCGAGGTCCACCTGGATGTCGGGCGAGGTGTCGAGTGACGTCACCAAATACTTATATTCCCAGGAGAAATTGGGTCCTTGAAGATAAAGCACCGCCAGACCGCCTTTGAGAACATCGAGATAGGTACCGACCTCGTTGTTGGCCCGCAATGTTTCGCCGTCGAGCGGCTCGACCCGCAAGGTGAGCCGCTTTTCGCCGGGCGTCTCGAATACATGCTTCAGGTCGCGGACGCTGAGAATCTCGTCGTCGCTGCGGGCGGTGATCCGGGTGGAGGCGACTTTGACGCCGTCGGCCAGCAGTTCGACCTCCAGGGGGACGTTAGCGAATCCCCGCGCCCGGACGGTTCCCCGCACCTGCAACTCATTTTTGACGAACACCGTGGGGGCCGTGACGATCTCCCGCACCGCAATATCCCGACCTTCGGGACCGGTCCGATCCGAACCCAACCCCACCGAGGTGATTGGAATCCCCCGCGCTTTGAACTGTTCGGCCACGGTCAGAGGGGGACGACCCGAATTGCTGGCTCCGTCGCTCACCACCACCATCGCGGCAATCCGCTTGCCTTCGTGACGCCGCAGCGCTTCGGCCAGCATTGATCCCAACGCCGTCTCCCGACCCTCTGGAGGCTTGGGTGAACTGCTGTCTTGAGCTGAGTCGGACGTCTCGACGCCGACGCCGGGCCGCGACGCGGCCTGGTCACCCTCTTGGTCCTTTGGGGAGTTGGAGGAGGGTTCCCACTCAGTCAACTGTCCGTCGAAGCGATAATATTGTGCTTGAAGACCCGCGGCCTCCTCCTCCATGATCCGCTCCGCCGACGCGGAGGCGCCCCCGATCCGTTCGATCGCAGCGCGGGCCTGTTGGACCGTCTCCAAAGCGACTTCCCAGCGGGAACGTCCCCCCACTTCGTCGGTGAGGGTCATCGAGGTCGAGGAATCGACCAGCATCAGCACCAAAGCTGATTCGGTCTTGCGCTCAGCGATCAGCACCGAGGGTCTCAATAGCGCTGCCAGACAAAGCAGGACCGCCACGATCCGCAGTCCGACCACCACCCAACGCAGGCGGCTGACCCCGCTGCGAACCGGAACCCGATAGGCCCACCAGGTCGCCGCCAGCACCGAGACTGCCCCGAGAATAATCAGGGCCCAAGGTCCGATCGGATTGACGCTCAGTCGCATCATGGTCGAATCATCTCGTGGAGTTGAAATCGGCCGACGGCTCGTAGCGGTCTTGGCGTTCGCGGCCAATCCCTGCGGCGACTTGGACATCGTGGGAATGGGCCGGGCGATAGAAGGTGTTGGCCAAGAGGTTTTCCAGTGTGATTAGAATGAGGATCAACGCCATGAGAACGGGAAACAGTTCGCGGCCGATTCGTTGCGCGGCGGTGGCTCGTTTGAGGTCGGCCAATCCTTCGGCGATCGCCAGACGGTCTTTGACCAGCAACAGCTCGATCTCGGTGGATTCAATCGGCTTGAGCAGCGCTTCACGGGCCGGCGGGTTGACCGCGAACCCCAACGCGGGTCCAAGGTTGGGGTTGACCGGCTTGACGCTCCAAAAGCCCGGGGTCTCGATTCCCAGGATGGGTAACAGGTTGCCTCCCCGCGGCGTTCCGATCCGTTCAGGCGGCGTGTCGCCTGGTCCGGTCACCACCCACTGCCGCGTGGCGCCTTCCTCAGGGTTGCCAACGGACGATCCGCCAGAGGTTCCCACCGGGTCGATGGTCAGCAAAACCTCCTCGCCGGCCTCGTAGGTGAGCCGTTCGGAGGCCAAACCGGCCAGATAGGGAACCGTGCGATAGGTCAAATCGACGAACGACCAGAACGACGGGTTGGGAAACTCGTTCCAGGCGGCGGGATCGTTGGGGTTGGGACGCCGCGACAGCGGCGTGGTCCACAGCAACACCTTGCCTGCGCGACCGCCCGGAAAATTCCGCTCCAAAAGCGCGGGGGCGTTGGTCGCCAAGGTCACGACGACCGCGGCGGAAGGAGCGGGCGTGACCGCGTAAAACACCGACACCGGAATCCCCGCCAAGTCGGTCACCAGTTCGTCAAGGTAAGGGGTGTCGATCAACGGATGGGACCGTTCCGCCCGGCCGAAGGTGGTCGATTCCCGCAACCTGACCACCTGATCGAGCGCCGCGGGCATCACCTGGCGGGCCAAGGCGGTGTTGTAGAAGTCTGGGTCGGTCCGATGTCCGACTCCCAGCACCAGTCCGCCGCCGCGGCGAACGAAGGCGTTGAGCCGACTCCACTGTTGGTCGTCGATCCGCTCGACGTTGTTGACAAAGACCACCGCCGCGTTGTCAAGCGTCTCCGGCGCGGTCCAATCGCCCTGGCGGGCCAACCGGCGTTCGACTCGGAAGGGACGAGCCACCGGCCCCATCTCCTGGGCGTTCTCCAACGGCTCCAGCGAGGGGTCCAGAGCGTTGGCAATGAACTCGCCGTCGATCACCAGATCGGAGACTACTAAAACTTTGATGGGATCACGCACCCGAATGGCCAGGAGTCGGACATTGTCGAAGTCCAGCGGGTCGGCTCCCTCGGCGAGGCGAACTTCAATTTGATGAAGCCCCCGCGCCAGCTTGGGAACGTCGAAGAGGACTTGGGTCTCGGTGTCGGCCCCGAGTTCCACGGTTTGAACTCCGCGCGGCTGGCCGTCCACGCTGAAATCGACCCGGCGGGTGGTGGCTGGTCCCTGATTGACCAGGGTCGCGCGGATCGCCAAGGGAGCCGCTTCGGTGATCAAGTCGGCCGTCGGCTCCAACGCGAGGATCGCCACGTTGCGGGGTGCCTCCGCCTTAAGACGAATGACGTAAATCGAGATGCCGCGATCAGCCACCAGGGTTTTCTCGGCCTCGCTCAGCGCGCGACCCACATCCCAGGAGGTGCGGGCCAGGTCGGTCAGGACGAAGACCTCGCGGCGGGGCTGGTCGCTCTCGGCCACCGAGCGAATCGCCGCGGCGATCGCGTCGTTGAGCGGACGGTTGGCCGGTCGCGGCTTGATCTCGTCCAAACGAGCGCGGGCCGCCGAGGGGGAAAGTGGCGCGATCTTGACCGGCTCGGCCGAGTCGATCAGATAAACCTGCGAGCTGGAGGGGGTCTTGCCCAGCAGCACCCGGGCCGCCTCGCGGGCCTCATCGAGCAAGGTCTGGCCCCCCTCTTGATAGGTCATCGACAAGCTGGTGTCGATGACCAAGCCCAATCCGGTGGAAACCTCCTCGTCCCCCAACACGGCCTGACTGTGCAAAGTAGGACGGGCCAACGCCAGGGCCATCAACGCGATCAAAGCCATGCGAGCCAGCAAGAGTAGCCAGTTCTTGATCCGCAACCGTCGGTTGGTCTTGATCGATTGGGCTCGAATCAGGTGTAAGGCCGGAAAGACAACCTTCTTGGGAGTGCGGCGTTGAAACAGGTGCAGCAGGATCGGTAAGGCCGCCAGCGCCGCCCCCGCCGCCAACCCGGAATGCAACAAGGTCAGGTCCATGCGAACAGGCTTCCACCACGCGCCGGAGGAACAAAGAAGAAGGAAAAATCGGCAGCCGACCAAGGTCGGAGTCGGACAACTCGTTTCCAACCAATCACGTCCAACCCAGTCCATCGCGTCGGGCGACTTGGTCGGAGGAAACGAGACGATCCGTCGGGGTCAGCGCCCCCGCCGACTGATGAGGTAACTCAAAAGCGCCTTGTCGAAGGGCATTCCAGTGTGCAACGGCACATAGTCGATCCGGGACTGGCCACACTCGACGGCATAATGATTGCGGAGCGTCGCCACCGCTTCGAGATAGTCGGCTCGAATCCCGGCAGCGTCCACCACGAGCTTGGCGTCGGTCTCGTTGTCCTCCAACTCTAGCAAACCATCGAAGGGAAACAGCGCCTCAGCTTGATCCAAGATATGGAACACGATCACGTCGTGACCGCGATAACGGAACCGCCGCAGCGCCTCGATGACCGGATCGGCCCCGGCCAAAGCGTCGGGATACATTAGGTCGGAAAAAATCATGATCAGCCCCCGATGCTTGACCATCTCGGCGATTCGATGCAAACAGGCGGCGATGTTGCTGGCGACCTTCTCAGGCTTGAGCGACTCTAGCGCAGTGAGGATATTGGCCAGTTGAGAGCGTCGGCTCTTAGGAGGCAAACTCAGGCGAATCCGGTCGGAGAAGGCGAACAGACCCACCGGGTCCTGCTGACGAATCATCAAATAACCTAACGAAGCTGCCAGACAAATGGCATAATCGAGCTTGGTCATCTCGCCGTGGGGGGTCATTCCCATTGAGTTGGACACGTCGATGGCGAGGAAGCCGTCCAGGTTGGTTTCGGCCTGGAACTTTTTGATGTAAAACCGGTCCGTCTTGGCGTAGACATTCCAATCGATGTCCCGAATGTCGTCCCCTGGTGAATATTTGCGGTGTTCGGAGAACTCGACCGAGAAGCCGTGGAACGGGCTGGCGTGCAAGCCGGCCAGAAAGCCCTCGACAATGAACTTGGCTTTAAGGTCCAGTCGCGCGACCTGGCGGATCACCTCCGGCTTGAGATACGTTTCGGCGTTAGACATGGCGCGAAGGCTCCGAAGGCGCGGACAGGGGGAGACTCAAGCTCGGGAGATCACGGTCGCGGCCGCGGTCCGGTTCAACGCCGCTCGTACTTGGGAATCTCCGGCTCTTTGACCTCGCTGAGTAGCCGCCGGATCAGGTCCTCGGTGGTCAGCCCCTCGCCCTGAGCTTTGAAGCTCGCGGCGATCCGGTGACGAAGCACCGGCACGGCCACCTTGCGGACATCCTCCAGCGCGACCGAATAGCGTCCATCCATCGCCGCCATGGCCTTGCCGCCCAGAATCAATGCCTGACCCGCGCGGGGACCAGCCCCCCAGTCGATCATCTCCTTGACCCAGGGGGGAGCGTGGGGATCAACCGGACGGGTCGCCCGGACCAGACGCGCCACGTACTTGATCACGTAATCCGACACCGGTACCGACGTCACCAACTTTTGAAGGTTGAGGATCGCCCGCCCCGACAGCATTTTGCCTAACTCGTGTTTTTCTCCCTTGGTAGTCGAGGACAGAATCTTCTCTTCCTCTTCCAAGGTGGGGTAGCCCACCCGAATGTCAAACATGAAACGGTCGAGCTGGGCTTCAGGCAGCGGATAGGTGCCCTCCTGTTCGATGGGGTTCTGGGTGGCAATCACCAGGAACGGCTCGGGGAGGCTCATGGTCTCTTGGCCTACGGTCACCTCACGCTCCTGCATGGCCTGCAACAGCGCCGCTTGAGTTTTGGGCGGAGTTCGGTTGATTTCGTCGGCGAGAATGATGTTCGAGAAAATCGGCCCGTGAATGAAGCGAAAGGTCCGTCGGCCAGTTTCGGGCTCCTCCAGCACGTTGGTTCCGGTGATGTCCGAGGGCATCAAGTCCGGGGTGAATTGGATCCGCTTGAACCCCACGTCGAGAATGCGGGCGATTGACGAGACCATCAGCGTCTTGGCCAGCCCCGGCACCCCCACCAAGAGGCAGTGACCCCGAGTGAAAATGGCCGCTAGGATCAACTCGATGACCTCTCGCTGACCCACCACCACCTTGCTTAGCTCGACCAGCATTTGATCGCGCGTGGTGTGAAACTCCTCCAGGAGTTGCGAAATGCGATCCGCCGACGCGCTGGCCATGCCGCCACCCTTCCCCACTTGAATTCCCAGGGGAACCCCGGTCGCCCTCACGCCCCCTGTCGGCGCCGCGTCGAAACACGCCCACCTGGTAGCGACCATCCCTCCTCCTCAGAGTATCCCTCCAACCGGTCGCAATCAAGCGTCCCCCCACTTCCCACTCATCAAGAACCCCGCTTAAATCTTCAACAGAAACGCACAGATTATAGGCAGACCGAACCCAATGATCGCTTGAAAGTCACCTCAAAACCTTGATTTGGCGACCCTCTAATCCAGTTTTGACCCTGGATTCGCACGATAAATCAGCAGGATCCAGTAAGAGATGATGCGAATCTGGTGAATCCTGGTGACAGGGCCCACGATTTGGCGCTCGGGTTGCGTAGAGAGGGGTGTCGCCTTGGTCCTCTGAAACCAAGCCGTCGGGGTTTTGGTTCGGAGCGACGCCTGACGACGAGGACTGGAATGATTCCGCTTGCCCCTCCGCCTTCCAACGACCTTCCCCCCCCGCGTTTGGCCCGATGTGCCCCGGCGACGTCCCGAGGCTCGGGCCACCCTCCCCAACCGGTTGGCCTGATCTGGACCGCGCGCCGCAGCGACGATCCCCACACAATGGCGTTCGTCGAGCGATTCGCGCCGCCTCTCAAGGCCGCCCAAACGCTCTGACCCTCCCTGCGCTTCCAATAGGCTAGGCATCGCCTGTTCGAACACCACACCATTTGCGACCGTTTCGGTTCGCGTGGTGGTCATTCCCCAACCCTCTCCGGTGCCGCGTGCGACGCGATGCGACGCGGTTGCCATAGCATCCGCTTCGCGCCGAGTCGTTTTCGCCTACGACTCGTAGCGCCGGAGGTCTGCGCTGCTGTCGGCGTGCCTGCTTGGGAGCGGACACGCTGGATCAAGGCGGGGACAATCCCGCTTGCATCAATGCTTTGGCATTCCTGTTCGTAATTTCCGCCCCCCGCGCGGCGACTTGTCGATCCGCTCATCTCGATGAGCCTAGACGTTCCCATCCGGTGGGATGAACTGTTTCCCCGACACGGGGTCGGGCGCGTCCAACCCGAAGGGAATCGTCGAAGCCGCGTAGTGGAGTCCGAAGAGATGATCACACTTATGTCGCGCTTCGTTCGCACCGGACTGCTTCTGAGCCTGAGTTTGATCGCCCTGGCGGTGGCCGCGGCGCGATTCGCCGGACCCGAGTCGCAACGCCGCTTCCCCGATCAACCGACCCTAGCCGCTATTCAGCCCCAGGTTTTGGGTTCAGCGGCGGGGCGTCTGAATCTGCTCGATCCCGACACTGGCGAAACAGTAGTTGTCCCGCTGCCTCCTGACATGATGCTGGATTCGGTGGTTGTGTCTCCTTTCGTGGACGACTACGGCCGGGCTCAGGCAGTGGGACGTTACCGGGTTTACGAAGGCACCGGAGCCGAGCGTCTCATCGGCGAGGTCGGCCTGCTGCGGTTGTCGGTGCCCGATGGCCGCATCCTCAACCGCCAGCCGATGGACACCCTGCCGGTCACGCCTCCCAGCTTCGAGCCGGGGACCCGGGCTTGCGTGGTCTACGCTTCGGGAGACGGCCGAATCCACCGGGTCGATTTCGACGAGGCCGACGAAACGGGACGCCCATTGGTCAGCCGGCCCGTTCCCTGGCGGGTTGCCGATTCTCCGCAAGATCAACTTCACATTATGCAAATCATTCGGGTTCAACATCCCCGGTTGCGCCGGTTTGGAATCGCCACCGTTTGTCAGGTGGTTCAAAACAAGGCTCCACTCCGACCCGACCCCGTAACCAACCACACGGGTGGTCTGGGAGAGTCGGCCTCTCCCACCTCCAAACTGGGCCCCTCAAAACTCTGGTGGGTCGAGTTCTCCCAAACCAGCCACGCGATCGTGGCGGCTGGACCGATTGGCCTCCACGACGGGAACCCGGCGACGGCGGCGCGTCACGAGCGCTGTCCGGTCATCGTCAACGGCGCGTCGGGCGAACCGCACATGGTGTTTCAGATCCGCGAACCGGGTTGGGAGGTGCCACGACTGGTCGAGGTTGCTCTGAAGTTTCCCAGCGTCTCGGGACCACCCCGGTTCCAGGTCGACGACGAGCGCGTGGTCGTGCCTGCCACCGCGCGATGGTCTCAAGCGGTGGTCTCACGGGATGGTCAGCGGGTTTGGCTCGGGTTCTCGACCCCGCCGATCCCCCTTGCCCTGAATCGGTCCCAACCCCAAACTACCCTCACCTCAGCGCGGTCGGTCACTCCTGTTCCCTTAGACGCGTTTCAATCGGTTCGACGATCCGCGGCGTCTCTGTTGGCTCAAGGCCGTGCCGTGTACAAGGACGATGGCCCCTCCACGCTGCGTTGATCGATCTTCACGCCTTGGGGCTGTGCCCCCGCGTCGTGGATGGGACGAAACGATTTGACGATCGGCCCCCCGCCTTCCTACGCTTGGGAAACACGAACCAACCCGCGACGGTCCGGATAACGGGGTCGCCGCGGCGCGGTTTGGTTTCATCCGGTCGGATCGGAGCGGATTTTGGCTCCGACGCTTTGTTCCAAAGGGCCGCGTCGATGATTCGTCGTCAGTGTCTGCCGCGTCAGGCGTTGGTGGTCTTCACCTCGGTTGAGAGCCAGCGGCCTGGACTGGAGCGTTCCAACGCGGTGCACCGCATGGGTTCCGGGCTCCGCTGGGCGGTCGGGTTGGGACTGGCCGTCCTGATGTGGGGATCGGGTTGGCTGATGGTGACCCCAGCCCAGGCGCAACCCCGAGGCGCTCAGGTCACCCAGGAACAGGTTGAGAAGGCAATCCGTCTGGGAGTCAAGTCGCTGCGCGACAAGCAACAACCGGACGGCTCATGGCGCGGCTTCGCCGACGACTTCGCCAAATATCACGGCTTGACCAGTTTGGCGACCCTGGCGCTGATCAACGCGGGCGAGCCGGTCGATTCGCCGACGGTCTCCCGCGCGTTGGAGTTCATCCGCCGCGCCCGTCCCGACCAACTGGACAGCACCTACGCCGTGGCGCTTCAGGTCATGGCGCTTGCAGCTGGCGACCCCCAACGGGATAAAGTCCGCATCGCCGCTGGGGTCGCCTGGCTGGAACGAGCTCAGTTTCGCCGCGAGGACAGCCCACGCTACGCCGGAGCTTGGACCTATGGCATGAATAAAGGCCAACGCCCTGACAATTCGAATAGTCAATTCGCCTTGCTCGGTCTCTACGCCGCCAGCGAGGTGGGAGTCGAGGTCAAGGATTCGGTGTGGGAACTGGCCCGCAACTACTGGGAGCGTTGTCAGAACAACTCGGGCGGCTGGCCCTACGTCATCGACGACGACACCTCCACAGCGAGCATGACCTGCGCAGGGATCTCCAGTCTGGTCATCACCGGGGCCAAACGGGTCCAATCGGTCGAAACCTTGGTGGGCGACAAGGTGCGCAACTGCGGTGAAGGCGGCGTGGTCAACAACCGCATCCAAGCTGGGATCAACTGGATGGCCCGTCGCTTCCAGGTCGATTTCAACTTCACCGACGGCCTGGGCCGCCAACCCTGGACTTATTATTATCTTTATGGTTTGGAACGGGCCGGACGGCTCTCCGGCCAGCGCTACTTCGGTGAACACGACTGGTACCTGCGGGGCGCGGCCAAGCTCGTCAAGGAGCAAGACCCGTTGCTGGGTTCCTGGAACGGCGGGGGCGGCATCGAGGATAACCCGGTTTTGGTCACGAGTTACGCCCTGCTGTTTTTGGCCAAGGGCCGCGCTCCGGTGCTGATCAATAAGCTCGTCCACCAACCCGCGAACGACTGGAACATTCATGTGGACGACATCCGCAACCTGACCAGCGCGGTCTCGCGGGACTGGAAGGCGTTCGTCACTTGGCAGGTGGTCAACCCCAACTCGCCGGACGCGGGGCTCGCCGATCTGCTTCAGGCCCCGATTGCCTTTATCAACGGCAAGCAAGCTCCGGTGTTCACCCCTGCAGCCAAGCGCCTGTTGCGCGACTATGTCGAACAAGGTGGCTTCATCCTGGCCGAGGCCGGCTGCTCTGAACCCGCTTTCGACCAGGGCTTCCGCGCCCTGTTGACCGAAATCTTCCCCGAACCAGATTATCAACTGCGTCGGCTCTCGGAAGATCATCCAATCTGGCGTTCCTATCACCGGCTCAGCCCCAACGTGCACGAGCTTTGGGGGATCGAGTTTGGCTGTCGAACCGTGGTGGTCTATACCCCGCAGATGCTGGCCGCCTACTGGAACCACGCCGAAAGCCAGCCGGGCAACCCCGCCGTCGAGCGCGCTATCCGGGTTGGCCAGAATATCGTCGATTACGCCACCGGACGGGAACTGCCCGAGGATAAGCTCAAAGTCCGCGAGATTCGCAATTTCAAGACCGACGACGTGAAGCGCGGTGCGCTGCGGATCGCCAAGCTGCGCCACGCCGGCGACTGGAACGTGGCTCCCCTGGCGATCCCCAACCTCACCACGGCGCTGCGCGACCAACTGGGCTTCGACGTGGTGATCAACCACAAGGAACTGCTGCCACGCGACCCCAATTTGATTTATTATCCCCTGATCTATGTACATGGTCGCGCATCGCTCTCGTTCACACCCGAGGACATGGAGGCGTTGCGCAAGCATCTCGACCCCGGCCGCGGTCTATTCTTCGCGGACGCCGCCTGCGGTAGCCCGGCGTTCGACGCGGCCTTCCGCAAGTTCGTCGCCGAGTTGCTGCCCAACAACCCTCTGGAACCGATTCCGCCCGACGACGAACTCTTCAACGTGGTCTACGACCTCAACTCGGTCGAATTCTCCAAAGCCGCCGGCGGACGCATCGGCCCCGCGGAACTCGAAGGAGTCAAGATCAACGGCCGCTGGGTCGTTATCTACTCCAAGTATGACCTTGGTTGCGCTCTGGAACGGCACCAAGGTTCCGACTGCAAGGGCTATAAATATGAGAGCGCATTGAAAATCGTCTCTAACATCGTGGTTTACTCCACCCTGCCGTGACCCGAACCGGCGGCGCGGCGGGCCGATTGGCCCCGCCGCCGCGTCACCTTTTGATCCCGACCCACCCCAACCAACCGGTGGTTGGCAAGGCCTGAACCGGCGCGGTTGCAAGTCGCTTCCTTTCATGGATCAAGCGGCGCTTCGATGATCGTCCCTACATGTTCTCCAGCCAGTGCGCGGGTGAGCAACCCTGGCTTGAGGCCGTTGACGATCTGAACCGATCGGACGTGGTGGGCCTTCTGGAGGTAGCCAAGCACCACCCGTTCGATCACCAGGTCGTTGGGGTCCATGTCGAGCAGTTCCTGAGCGGTGATTCTGGGGATGAAGGTCGCGTCGGGGTTCTTTTTAGGGTCATCGGTGTACAGGCCGTCCTCGTCCTTCACGTAGATCATTGACCGCGCGCCGAGGAACTCAGCCATCAGGAACACGCCCGCGTCGGTGCGGTTGGCCGGGATGCGGCCCATTTCCGGCGGCCGCTCCCAGTGATGAAACGGCGGCATTCCGACCATAATCGGGATGCCGCCGTTGCGAAGGTACATCGGCAGCTTCTCGAACTCTTCGAAGCTCACGAGGATGCCGCCGTGTTTGGCCATAAGCATTTGCATCATGTGGGCGTTCTGAAGCGCCGTGGAGGCCCCGATCGCAGCAAGGATGCCAGTAGGCAGTCCGAGTTCCAGCCCGATGCTGTAGGCGTGCCGCGAGCGGGTACCGCCCCCCATGCCCAGAATGATCTGATGCGATTGGGCGCAACGCGCGAGTTCCTCGACCAGTGGCCACACGGCCGAGCGCCCGCGGTCAAAGAAGCTCTGGCCGCCGACCTTGACGACATTCACCTCTGGCAGCACGCGGATCGGCGAACCGTATTGGGATGCTTCGAGCAACGTGGCCGCGTCGAGCGTGCCGTCCCGAAGCGGGGTCGGGATGGTTTTGCGAGCGGGGGTCTCAGCAGCCATCAGCGGCCTCCTTGGTCGTGTCACGAGGGGCGGTGACGACGGTGCCGACTGGCTCGCCGGCCAGAGCCCGGCCGAGTAGTTCCGGCTTGAGGCCATTGATGATCTGGATGCGGCGGGTGTTGCGGGCGAATACCATGCTCTCGATCACCGAGCGGTCAATGATCAATTCAGGCGGATTGCGGGTCAGCAATTCTTGGGCGGTGATGTGGGGGATGAAGGTCGCGTCGGGGTTGGTTTTAGGATCGGCGGTGTACAAGCCGTCCTCATCCTTCACGTAAATCATCGACGCTGCGCCGAGCACCTCACTGACCATGAACAAGCCGAAGTCCTCACGGTAGTGCGGCACCCGCCGGTCACCGGTTGGCGGCTCCCAGTAGTGGTAGGGCGGCATGCCGCTGAGGATCGGAATCATGCCGGCGGCCATCCACAAAGGCAGAACGACGTAATGATCCTTGTGCAGCACCACCCCGCCATGCTTGGCTAAAAGCGCCTGGACCATGAATCGATTCTGCTCGTTGACCGCGCCGGCCACCATTGCCAGCCCTCCGGTCGGGATGCCTAGGTCGAGGGCGATGTGATAGGTGTGCCGCATCCGCGCGCCGCCGCCGACCCCAAGGAGAATCTTATAGGTCTGGCGGCACCGCACGACCTCGTCGAGCAAGGGAACGAGCGCTGCCTTGCCCCGGTCGAGGATGCTGGCCCCGCCGATGTGGACGACATGAACATCCGGCAGGATCGGCAGCACTTCCTGGGCGTCGCTCGCGGCCAACACCTTGCGATCCATCAGGGACTCCCGCATCAGTGGGCTTTTGATGTGGGTGCGGCGTCCTTCGCCTTCCTTGATGAGCTCGTTCATCCGTTCTCCTTTGCATTTTCATGTTGATGGGTGACGGCGACCAGCTCGACCGCCGACTTGGGTTGGCCGTTGGACTCGTTCGGCGGTTGATCGGGAACGTTAGGAAAGACTCGGAGGACCGCCACGGCGACTACGCCGCCGAGCGCCCCGGCCAGGAGCGTCGGAACCAACTTCACTCCGAGAATGATGTAGACTTCGGCCCGCGTGCCTAGGAGGCACAGCACGACGAGTTCAGTCGTCAGGCGGGCAACGCCCGCTAGCAACCCCAGGACGCCGTAGACCCACGCCCGCTCGGGCAAACGCTCCACCACTGGTTTTGTCAAGTCGATCAACAACCCTGGAGTCACATGTTTGAGAATGTCTAGGACGCCGAAACGCCCGTCCCCCTGGAGGAACCCGACGACCCCCATAACCGAGCCGGCCGCCGTCCCGCCCCAACGGGTGTGGGTCCGTCGCGCTGCCAGCAGATAAAGCGGGAACAGCAGCAGCGTCTTGTGTCCACTGGCGATTGGAACACCCGGCAGCAGTTTGAGCATCTTGAACCCGACCATCACCAACCCGACGCCGGCGATGACGGCCGCGTCGTTGGCGAACTTGGGGTCAAGCGGTTCCCCCGCGTTCTCTTCGACCTGGCGGCGGGCGTCGTCGAGGGCCTTTTGAATCGCCGTCGTGAAGGCCGCCACGTCGCCCCGCGTGAGTCCCCTCAGCACCGAAAAGAATCCAGGCGCGAGTGGCTCGGCGGCTGCGCGTCCTCCTCCAACGCCTCGACGGCCAAGGCCTCCTCCGCCGCCCCTCGCTCTTGGACACCGGGCGCTGCCAAGGTGAGCCAGCACCAGATCGAGCGGGTAAACGAACAGCTTCGGCAATCCCAGGAAGCGCAACCCGACAACGAGATCGGTTCCCGGTCCGGTCAAACGCACGACGGCTGATGCCAGCAAGACGGTCAGGATTTGTAGGCACATCAGCGCAGCGAGGGCGAGGCCGCCGAGGTTCACCCACCACGTCCACCCCGCGATGGGAATCGCCCGCCAGACAGCGACGGCGCGTTCATCCTCGCCCGGCAAGAAGGCGTAGCAAGCGAGCAGCACGACGAACAGCCACTTCAATCGTCCCAGCGGCCTCAAGAGATCCCGCCACTCGACCCCGCAACCAATCAAGATCGCGGCCTGGAGAAGCAGGAGACCGGGCACGACCCACCAGCGGGCCGGGCGGGTCGCCTCGACGGCCGGCACGACAAACACCGCGGCAGTCACCGCCAGCAGGTAACACACCTTCAACACCGCGAAGCGGGTCCGGCTGGGGAGGGGCGGAGGGTGGTCCGTCACGGGCCGCCTCCTGCCCTCGGCGAGTTCGCCCGGAAGAGCGGCTCTCCATATTTCGCCCGGCCGAATTCGGCAATGAGACGCTGGCCCTCGTCCGAGACCAGGAACTCGGCGAATCTCTCGGCAAGGTCGTGCTTCACATGCGGATGCCGCGCGGGGTTCACCGGAACGACCGCATACTGATTCGTCCATGCGGGATCACCTGTGTACACTACAGCGAGGCTCAACTTGTCACGCTGGGCTAAGAACGTCCCTTTGTCGGAAAGGGTATAGCCGCGTTTCTCGTCGGCCATCCTCAGCACGGCCCCCATGCCTTGACCGGAGCGCACATACCAGTCGCCGGACGGCTCGAGGCCAGCCAACGCCCACGTCGCCTTCTCCTTGCGGTGTGTGCCGGATTCGTCGCCGCGCGAAACGAACACGGCCCGCTTCCGCGCGATCCGAAGAAATGCGTCGGCTCCCGACGTCGCCCCGCCGACACCGGCCGGATCGTCCACCGGCCCGACTAGCACGAAATCGTTGGACATCACCAGCATCCGTGACGTGCCAAACCCCTCGGCTACAAACCGCTGCTCACCGTCCGGGTCGTGGGTGAGCAGAACGTCGGCGTCGCCCCGCCGTCCGATCTCCAGCGCCTGGCCGGTCCCGACCGCCACCACCCGCGGCTCGATGCCGGTCTTCGCCTGAAACACGGGCAGGAGTTCCTCGAACAAGCCGGTGTCGCGAGTACTGGTGGTGGTGGCCACGATGAAGCTCGTTGGAGATGAGTCAACGCAACCGTTCCCAAAGAAGCCGACAAGAAAAAGAAGGAAAAACACAATGATTCGCATTTTAGTACACCATTTTCCCTTGAACGAACGCGGCTGTACGTAGGTCGCAAGGGCACTCGAAGAACTCGGTCGCCGGGGCGGTTTCGATCACCTTGCCCTCCAGGAGCAGCGCGACGCGGTCGCCGACTCGTCGGGCTTGGAAGTGGTTGTGGGTCGCCCACACCACCGTGGTCCCCCGTTCTTGGTGGTCGGCCAGCACCACTTCCTCCACCAGCGCCACGCGGGCCGGGTCGAGGTTGTTGGTCGGTTCATCGAGCAGCAGCACTTCCGGGCCGAACGCCAGGGCGCGGGCCAGCGCGACCAGCTGCGCCTCGCCTCCGGAGACGGCTGTCGCCGGTCGATCCGCTAAATGTTTGAGGTGAACCCGTTCGAGCATTGTCATGGCTTTGGCTCTCCAGTCGGACACGCCTCGGAGCCTGAGACCGTATCCCACGTTCGAGCGCACCGTGCCGGTCAGGAGCAAGGGCCGCTGGAACATGAGGGTGACGGTGCGTTTCAGGGTCGCGGGGGCCTTCCGGTCGAACCGTTGGCCCCGCAGCCAAGCGACACCGGCGTTGGGCGAGTCGAGCCCGGCGAGGATTCGCAAAAGGGTGCTTTTGCCCGACCCCGGCGGCCCGACTAGGCACAACACCTCGCCGTGGACCACCTCGAACGCGGGCAAATCCAGAACCACACGCGACCCAACCGCGACGGCCAGATTCTCAAGGCGGTAGGCCGGTTGGTCACTCACGCCAACCTCCCCTGAAGCCGCATCGCCGCCAGGTTCACGGTCAGGGCCAGCACCATCAGCCATCCCCCCAGCGCCAAGGCCACGCCGAAATCCCCTTTGCCGGTTTCCATCATGACGGCCGTAGATAAAACCCGTGTGTATCCCTGGATGTTGCCGCCAACCATGTAGGCCGCCCCAACCTCGCTGACGATCCGCCCGAAGGCTACCAACAAGGCGAAGAGGACGGCGACCCGCACCTCGCGCAGAATGGTCCAACGCACTTGCCACGGCGTCGCCCCCAGACTCCGAACCTGAAGGACCAAGTCGTGTGGCACCGAGGCGACCGCCCCCATTACTAATCCGGCGACCAGCGGTAGGGCCATAACCGTCTGGGCTAGGATCATGGCATTAGGTGTGAACAGCCATTCGAGAAAGGCCAGTGGCCCGCTTCTGGAGAGGAGCATGTAGGTCAGCAGTCCGACGACCACCGGCGGCAAGGCCATCCCGGTGTACACTAGCGCCGTCAGCACCCGCTTGCCGGGAAACCGGGCCAATCCCAACCACACCCCCGCCGGAATCCCGACCACCGCCGCGATGACCAACGCCGACACTGTCACCCGCAGGGTCAACGCGACGACCGGCAAAAGGTCGGGATCAAACGCCCGCACAGCTTCACTCCTTGACGAACTTGATCAGCGTCTCGAGCATCGCGTCAATCGCTTTGGGATCGCCGGTCTTGACGATCTCGACAGCGCGACGTTCCAGATAGGACCGCATCACGGCCTTGGTGATCCCCTTGACGGCCGAACGGATGCTGGCGAGCTGCTGGAGTACCTCGCCCACTGGACGTTGATCGTCGATCATCCGTCCAACCCCGCGAAGTTGCCCTTCGGCCTTGCTCAAACGGCCGTGGAGGTCGCGGCGGACCTCCTCGCAGTACGGATTGGCTTCAGCGGCCTCGCTCATCATTTCGCCTCGACAAGGGCTACAGGTACTCCGTACCAGTAGGTTATCCCATTCCCAGCCGCGATCAAGTCTTGGCGGGTCGAGCCCAACCACGAACCACGACGCTGGCGCGAGGCTGTGCTGAGGATCACCCGAGTCGTTTCAACCAAGATCCGACGGGAGGACGCAATGCGTTCTCAACCGATTCCGTGGTCCCTGACCCCGCCGGGGTTGGAGAATCATGGAGCGAGGTCAGGTGAATGGAGTCGCTTTTGCATAAGTGGTGTCGGGTTGGAACGACTTGGGTGATGGTCTTGGGAGCCGATCCTGCCGGCATGATGGTCAGGAGAGCCGAGCGCGGCTCGCCCCCCTTTTTTTCCGGTCTTGCCGCCGCTTCGCCGACGTTCGCCCTGGTCGGTAGCCGGTCGGCTTGAACTCACCGGAGCCGCAACCATCGGGTGGCTCCCCTTGGGACGGATTGGCGATGGTATGAACATAGCGCCCCTCGCCCAACGACTTGGCCGCTGCCCGCATCCGCGCCATCCGCGCTTCGCGGGGCGGGTTAGCCGGAATCAGACACTCCGGACCCGAGCCAATGAGGTCCTTGCGGCCCGCCTCCAACAGCGCTTCGCGTACCGCGAAGTAGTTCTCCGGCTTGAAGAACTGCAGCAACGCCCGCTGCAGCTTGCGGTCACGCAGCTTCTTGGCCGAATGCACCTCTTCGCCGGTGAACGGGTCGATCCCGGTGTAATACATACAGGTGGCGATGTCAAATGGTGCGGGGATGAAGTCCTGTACCTGGTCCGGCTTGTAGTTATTGCGCTTGAGGAAGACCGCCAGTTCGATCATCGCCTCCAGGTCGCTACCAGGGTGCGAGGCGATGAAGTAGGGCACGATCCGTTGGTTCTTGCCCGCCCGGGCGCTGGCTTCGCGGAACTTGCGAGTGAAGCCCACAAAGTCGATGTTGTCCGGCTTCTTCATCCGCGCCAGCACGCCTGAATTCACATGCTCAGGCGCGACCTTGAGTTGTCCCGACACGTGATGCGCTGCCAATTCGTCGAGGTATTCCGGCGACTGTTGGGCCAAGTCCATCCGCACCCCCGAAGCCACCATGACCTTGCGAACTCCTTCAACCTGGCGGCTCTCCCGCATCAGTTCGACCACCGGACCGTGATCGGTTCCTAGCAGTTTGCACACCTTGGGATACACGCACGAGAGCCGTTTGCATTTGGCCTCGGCCTCCGGCTTGGTGCAGCGCATCTGATACATATTGGCCGTCGGCCCGCCAATGTCGGAGACAACCCCTTTGAACTCCGGATCTCGACCAATCTTGCGGAGTTCGGCCAGGATCGACTCCTTCGAGCGCGATTGGATGATTCGACCCTGATGGGCGGTGATCGAGCAAAAGGTGCAACCGCCGAAGCAGCCGCGCATGATCGTCACTGAATCCTTGATCATCTCGAAGGCGGGAATCGGCTCGCCACGGTAACGCGGGTGGGGGCGTCGGGTGTAGGGCAGGTCGTAAATCCAATCCATCCGCTCCTGGGTCACCGGCAGGCTCGGAGGGTTGGCCACCACCGCCTGGTCACCGTGGGCTTGGATCAGCTTGCGGGCGTTGAACGGGTTGGTTTCCTGGTGGATGATCTTCGTCGCCAACGCAAACTTGCGCTTGTCAGTCTTGACCTCTTCATAAGACGGGATGACCAAAGCATCCTCAGGGCGAGGCTCCTTGGCCCCCAAAGCATAGGCGACCCCGCGTATGTCGCGCAACG
>Ga0209017_10001237_pt1 | contig 20302 bp, 14 predicted proteins | sample YNPBryunderm2012_FD_185812 | JGI IMG/M metagenome (GOLD analysis project Ga0209017, IMG submission 185812) | Anoxygenic and chlorotrophic microbial mat microbial communities from Yellowstone National Park, USA - YNP Bryant MS undermat 2012... ... | reverse complement strand
CCCGGCATAGGCGACCCCGGTGATGCGAATCTCGCCCCGCTCCAGCTTCGCCTGGGCGGTGGGGAAAGTGATGAGCGACTTGACCTGGATCGACTCGATCATCCGCATAGTTCGAGGGTCGATCGGATCTCCCGGTCGGATTGGAGGATCGGGCACCCGATAGTCATCTCGCATCGCCACGCTGGACGCTTCGTCGCGGGACAATTCTAGACGACTCACCCACTTGAGCCAGTGGTTGCCTACCCAGCCGGGCACCACCAAACGCGCGGGGAACCCGTGAGCCGGTGGCAACGGCGCGCCGTTGAGCTTCAGCGCCAAGATCGTCCGCTCCATCAAATCCCGACGGTTAGGCAGACTACGGGTGAAGTCGGGATACGCGGGCTTAGTGCGATCCTCATCTAAGCAACTGACCACTAGATGACGGGAATCCCGCAATGGACCGGCTAGGTCGATGAGCCTTTGGAGCGACACCCCTTCCCATTCGGCGTTGCCCACGGCTCCGTGATGCCACAACACCCCATTAGGCGGGGGGTCCATGTAGATCCGCCCATTGCCTGAACACTCAATGACCGCGACCACCTTGGTTTGCGGCATCGCCTGTAGGTCTTCCAGAGACAACGCGTGCGTCGTGGCGGCCCGTCCCCCCACAATCAAACGCCAGGAGGACAGGTCCACCCGAGGAATGGCGAAGTGACTGCGGATGAAAAGCCGGTCGGCTGGCGTTAACCAGGGACGCCCCAACTCCTCAAGCGGCGTCTCGTAGTTGGGCGGCGTGACCTGACGCGGGATCAAGCCGGGTGGAATCACCTCTTCGTCGGCAGTGGCGCGTGAAAGACGCGCCGAGGCCCACGCCAAACGACCCGGCAAGCTCAACGTCGCGCCCAACCCCAGCGACGCGGCCAGAAATGCGCGGCGACCCGCCGCGCTGGGGCAGGAACGGGAGAGGAAGGCGTCGTTCATGGAGGGGAGGGCTCCGTGAGGTTAGACCATCACCTGGTCGCGTCCAACCCGCTTTTGACGAGGAGTTTGGAGGAGGCGGGATCGAAACGCGGCGTGGTTTGGCGCGACGTTTTGATCGCTCACCAGGGGCGCGTCTTTAGTTTACGGTGTATCCTCCCAGAAGAAAGCCGGTACAAGGAGGGGTGCAAGTTTCCTAGTGGCCGACGCCGTGGGAAACCCCGCTGGATGCTGTGGCGATTGGCACCAGCCGCGATGTGCAAGTTTCCTGGTGGCCAATGCCCCGGAAAAATCTCGTTCGTCCGTTCAACATCTCCCGTCTCATGTCGCCACGTCTCGCCGCTTAGCCTGCTCGCCCACCTCGCACGACCCGAGGAGCCACGGCCCATGAAGCGAGTCCGTCGCTTTCGCCAGCACGCCAAACTCGCCCGCTTACATCGACAAATTGAAGTGGCCCGCGACCCTACGCGTCCGCGACGCATCCGGACCCGAGCCTCGCGTTACGCCGCCTCGCTCGCCGAGGCCCTTGGCCTCTTGCAACGTCCTGAACGTTGCGAGTGGTGCCGTCGTCGTCAACGTCTGGAGCGTCATCACTGGGACCATCACCAGCCCCTTGAGGTCATCTACCTTTGTCGTGACTGCCACCAATTGGCCGATGGCCCAGACTTCCAGCTGCCCCACGCTGGTTGAACCGCAAACCACTTCAAGGGGACTCATCTCACTCCGCTTGGCGAACGCCGCGGGATGACGTTGGCGGGTCGCGCGTCTAAACTCCAGGCACTCCTCTCTTCTCCGGCTCGCGTGACGTCATCTTGACGTGAGCCGCGAGAGGATTTTGGCCGTCCCGTTGGCTTGCGGGGCGTCGGTTCCTCACGCTGGACACTCCCCACGATGACGCGACGCGCCCCACGCTCCTCCAACCGCGCCGCGGACGACCCCCTGGCAGGTCTGAGCCACCCGGCGACTCGGGATTGGTTCCGCGCCACCTTTCCCCAGGGGCCAACTCCTCCGCAACGTCTGACCTGGCCGGTGGTCGCCCAACGTCGCCACGCCTTGGTGCTGGCCCCCACCGGCACTGGCAAGACCCTGTCGGCGTTTCTCGGCGTCCTCGATCGGCTCGCCAACCACGCGCGACCTCCCGAGCCGGTCGCCGATGGTCTTCGATGCGTTTACGTCTCCCCCCTGCGAAGTCTGGGTTACGACGTAGAGCGCAACCTTCAGGCTCCCCTTGAAGGACTGGCCCGCCGTCTAGGCTATGACCGACCCGACCAGTTCCTCCGCGTCGCCACCCGCACCAGCGACACCACCGCCCACCAACGCCGCAAGCTGCGCGATCGTCCCCCCCATCTTTTGGTCACCACCCCTGAAAGCCTCGCCCTGATGCTCAGCCAGGCCGATTGGCGCGACCACTTCGCTGCGGTCGAGACGATCATCGTCGATGAAATCCACGCGCTGGCTCCCACCAAACGCGGGGTGGACCTGATGCTCAGTCTGGAACGTCTGGCCGACCTCGCCACGACCGACCCGACAAGGATCGGTTTGTCAGCCACCTGTCGGCCCGCGCAACGCATGGCCCGCTACCTGGTCGGACCCACCCGCGGTTGCGTAGTTCTCGACGCTTGGAACTCAGTCCGCGACGACCCCCAAACCGATTCGAACCCAGCCCCTGACCCCCAAACCCAAGTTGCCGCCGCAGCCCAAACCGAACCCAACAACGCGATCGTTCAAATGGACTCATCGATCCGTTTACCCGATCGCACCCCGGAACTCCGGGTCGTCAACCTGCTCCGGGCCGACGAGGGATTCCATCGCGGCCTGTCGTATCGTCGGTTGTTGGCGCGGCTGGAGCAAGAAATCCGGGCCAACCGGTCCACGGTCATCTTCGCAAACACCCGCGCATTCGCCGAACGATTGACTCACGACCTCCGCGCACGTTTTCATTCCAATGTCCCTACACCTTATATCGGCAACGCCGGCGATCTCATTGGCAACCGCTTGTGTGATCACCAAGTCGCCTCTCGCGTTCAATTGAACGCTCGCCTCAAAATTGAGCATTCGCGCCTTGTTCGAGCCGTCTCGGCCCCGCCCCAAGGTCACCCAGGCGATCTGGTCGCAGACAAGGTCACCGAGCTGGTCGCCGTTCACCATTCCGCCCTGGACGCGACCCGTCGGCGCGAGGTGGAACACCGTCTCAAGACCGGTCAGCTTCGCGCGGTCGTGACCTCCACCAGTCTGGAACTGGGGGTCGATCTAGGCACCGCCGACTTAACGGTGCTAGTGGGACCGCCTGACTCGGTCCAGCGTTGTTTGCAACGGGTGGGCCGCGCGGGTCACTCCATCGAAGCGACCCCAAGGGGACTCATTGTCACGGTGGGACCGGCAGAGCTTCTGTCCGCTTTAGTGACCGCCCGCGCCGCCCGTGAGGGACGCATCGAACCAATCGCCGTTCCGAGAGTCCCGCTGGATGTGGTCTGCCAACACCTAGTCGGCATGGCCTGTGCCGGCGAGTGGGAGGTGGAGCGCGCTTATGAACTGATCCGACGGGCAGACCCCACTTCCACGCTCTCGCGGGAGGATTTCCTCGACTGTCTGAGCTATCTGGCGGGCGAATCGTCCGCCCCCGCCTCCGCTTTCGAGCCGGAACCTGGAGCCAACCCCCGCTGGAGCGGTCCTCGACTCTGGAAGGCTCACGGGAGTTTCGGGGCCAAAAGCGGTCGGATTCTTCGTTGGTTTCGCATGAATGTTGGCACTATTCACGCCGAGGAGACGATTCGCGTCCTAGTGGACGGAGTCGAACTAGGAACGCTCGAAGCCGTTTACGCCGAACGTTTGAGCCGAGGCGATCGTTTCGTTCTGGATGGACGCGCCTTGGAGGTGGTCCGAGGCGAGGAGGGGGGAATTCTGCTAGCGCGGGCCACGGGCGGCGAACCCAACCTGCCCCGCTGGACCAGCGACCGCTTGAGCCTCAGTCGCCAATTAGCCCAGGAGGTCTTCGTGACCCGTGTTCAGGTCCGCGACCTACTCCGAGGCAGCCCGGACGATCTGGCCCAATGGCTCCGCGCTGAATTCCAACACGACGAACCCGACGCGGTCGAAACCCTCCGCGCCCTGATCGAAGCCCAAGAGCGTTGTTCGGTGGTCCCCGAGTCCGACAGTGTTCTCATCGAGGATGGACCACTTGAAGATTGGTCCGACGAATTGACCAACAGCGGCTCTGGCCGTCTCTGGGTCTTCCACGCCCCGTTGGGATGCGCGGCCTGTGAGACCTTGGGGCGGGCGGTCGCGGCGCGTTGGGGGAGGCGGTTGCGCCGCGACCTGGGTTTGACCGCCGCCGATCTCGGCTGGGCGTTGCGAGTGCCCGCGGCCCTCCCCCCCGACGAAGATCCCCCCGAACCGGATTGGAACGAATTGCTCGACCCGGAAGGCTTAGAGCAAGCGGTTCTGACCGGGTTGGATCGGGGCGAACTGGTCGCTCAACGGTTCCGCCACGCCGCCGCGGTCGGTCTGATGATTCTCAAGCGCCACGAGTCCCAAACCCGCAATACCCGCGGAGGGGGGTCGGTTCGCGTCGGCGGCACCCGATGGGCCGCCACGAAGCTTTATCCCGTGGTGAAGGCCGCCGCGCCTCGACATCCTCTTATCCGTGAAGCTCAGCGCGAAGCCCTGGAGGAGGTGCTTGACCTTCCCACCGCCCGCGCCTGGTTGGAACAACGGCCCCGGGTCATGCGTCGGACCTTGCAGCATCAACCCCTCTCCCCTTTCGCCGCAGCCTGGATCGAACCCGGTGGCGGCTTGAACCCGCCAGGGGAGACCTTGCGGTTCGAGTCGCCTGCCTCCGCCCTCAAACGTTTGCATGAACGTCTGACTCGCCCCCGTGTTCAAACTTGATTCGATCGCCTTGGTCGATTCTAGACAGCGTGATTTCTTCACATCAGCAAAGGATGTTTTTTATGTCGCACCCTCAAGCCTCTCCAACGTCTCGCCCAGAACCTGCCGCCACCCCCGTCCCGTTTCCGAGTGAACGGAACGCGGTGGGATGGATTTTGCTAGCGCTGGTGCTGATTCCCGGCGGCTGGCTGCTAGCTCAAGTTCAAATGACCGAGGGGATTTTCAATGATCGTCTTTGGAATCAGTTCTTGGCGGACCCCGCGCTGCAATTTGCTGGTCTGGATTTCTTCCTGACGGCGGGCTGGGTGGCGATCGTCATGTTGGAGCGTGGTGTTCTCCAGTCACCCCGTTTCTGGATCTGTTTTGCTGTCTTTTGTGCTATTCCCTCACTAGGAGTGGGATTATATGTGTTGATCGCACCCAAACGTCCCCTGGCTTCGCTTTCCTCCCAAGCATGACCCACCAGGACCAGACCCGGCTTCAGGTTGCGAGGGAGTAGGATTGGAAAAAGGGTCCAGGTTGGTTTTCCCGTTCGAGGGCGAGGCGATAGTGGGCCGCGAGCCGGTCGGCCGCTTGGTCGGGATCATGCTCGGCGAGGGCGCGGGCGCGAGCAGCCCGGCCCAGCCTCGCAGCACGTTGAGGGTCGCTCAGCAGCGCGATCATGGCCTTGGCCAGGGCGTCAGCGTCCCTAGGGGGAACCAGCAGGCCATCCTGATCGTGGTGGATTTGCCGGCTGAGTCCTGGCAAGTCGGACGCCACCACCGGCAGACCTTCGAGACGAGCGCGGATCAAAGCGCGACCGACGGTCGGCATCCGGTTAGGCTGACAGTATAAGTCAAGAACATTCCAGAACATGGGAATGAGGTTTTCGTGACCCACGAAAGTCAGTCGGTCGCTCAGCTTGAGCCATTCGGCGCGGCGGAGCAATTCTTCCTCTTGGAGTGGTCCGGCCCAGGGGGAGATGACGAATTCGGCGTCGAGGCCGGCATCCAGCACGCGGCGGGCGGCGATGAGAAACAGATCCAATCCGTCGCGGGGCAAACCACGCCCCGTGGTTCCTACGACCAAGGCGCGACGGGCAGGTTCGATTGGCTCGGGTGGTTCGAAGTCGATTGGAATTCCGGGATGGCTCTCGTACGGATCCAGGAGACCATGCGAGAGATCCGGAGCGGTTTGGGAATCCTCAACGGGGGGACGCTTGAGCAACGGCGGATCCATTGGAGGCGGAACCGCGTGGTGTGGGTCCATCCCCAGGTCGATGGAAACAATGACTTCGGCTGGAATTGCCATCGTTTCCACCAGCGCCTCAGCCACTTCAGGAATCGAGGCGATCAGGCCCTGGCACCAGCGGCGACTGAGTCGTAGCCGGGTCTGATCCGGTGGAAAGTCGGGCACCGACACATAATAAGGAATGCCCCAATGTTCAGCCAGGTCTAACGCCAACCCGCAAAGTCGGCGTTGTAGGGCATGGATCAAGCGAGGCCGCGGCGGGTCGCCCCTGTCGATCCCCGGACCCCAAGGCAACCTCCGCAGCGCCAACGGTCTCAACCAAGGCAAAGACAACGCCTGACGGCTTAAAATCGCCTCCTCGCGCTCCAGGGCAACTGGATCGATTCCGGCTGGCAATCGACTGACAAACGCCCAAGTTTCAAACCCCCGGCGATCCAGGCGATCCATCAACCGACGGAGTTGCTCCAACACCATCCAGGAATCGAGCGGTCCCTCCAGCAGAAGAATCGGGATGGGTTCGGTTCCAGGAGAAACGGTGGTCGCAACGGATCGGCCAGGTCGTGGTTGATCCCGGCGGGATGGATCGGGAGTAAGGGGTTCGGAGGAGCCGGTCATCACGATGAAAAACCAATCACGAACCGGTCAGAGCCGCGTCAAGACGATCCAGATCGCTCAGAAGGCGTTGCAGGGTGGACGAATCCAGAGGTCGCCCGCCGTGGCGCACTGCGTAGTACGCCAAGACCACCCGCTCAGGGATGTCGGCCACCTCGACACGCGCTTGAAGTACCTGGCCGGCCCGACGAGCGAACTCCAAAGGCGTCTCGCCGGCTCCCCGTTCCAGTTCCAGCCGCTTGAGCAGGGCGATCATCCGGCGGAAGAAGGCAATCTGCGCCGATTCGGCGTCAGACGCCTTGTCACCGCCGGGCAACCGCCGCCTAATCCAGCGCGCTAACCGCCGCAACGCCAACAGCAAACCCGTCAAAGCCAGCAATCCCAGGAACGACACCACGAAACCCCGCCAGTTGAAAAACGAACGCAGGTCGGGAAAGAAGAAGAACGAACGAATCGCTTGTCCCATCATCCCAAACCCCTGACGCGCCTCGGCCATCAGGCGACGCAACGGTTCGTAGATCAAACGCTGTTGGCGGGCCGAATCGAATCCTTGAATGTAATATGTCCAGATATACCGAAGCGTATCGGACAATTCAGCAAACGGGCCGGTGGAGGCGACCCGACGAACCGAGGCTTCGCGTTCGTTAGAGGGCGTCGGATCCAAGGTGGTCCAGCGGGTCGTGCCGTCGGGCCAATCGACCAGCGCCTCGACCCAGGCGTGGGCGTGCTTCTGACGAACGTAGAGCCTCCGATCGATCCGGTTGTAATCGCCTCCCTTGAATCCGTTGACAACCCGCGCGGGAATTTCCAGCGCACGCAGCATCAACGCCAACGCGGTGGCGTAATATTCGCAGTGACCGGTTCGATGATTGGTCAGAAAGTCCACCACCGGATCAAGAGAGGGATCGGTTCGAGTTTGCACCAATGAATATCCAAATTCCCCCGAATCCCGCAGGAACGCCTCGATCCGCCGAGCCAGCGCCAGGTTGTCGTAAGGATCGCCTCCCTTGGTTGCTTGCAGGGCCAGAGGTTGGAGTTGTTGGCGCAAGTCGTTGGAGATTTGGGTATAGGTCAGCAGGTCTTCTCGATCTAGCGGCCCTTCGGACAACTCGGCTCCCACCGGGTCGTCGCGGTCGGCGGCTGACCAAACCAGGTATTCCCAATTGGCGTTGCCTTGGGGGGAACGCAAGGTGCCAGAGGAGGCGTGGAACTGCATCGGCTCGTCGCCCAAGGTTTCAATCTGGAGGATCGGCCCCAGGGCGAATCGAACCGTCTGGCGGGTTGGTTCCAGGGTGATCTGTTGGCAAATTTGCCGGGCGGTGTCGCTTCGACGCGCCGGGGGCGGCGACGGGTTGTTGATCAAGACCGAGGTCCAACTGGAACGCTCGTAGCGTCCCATGACCAGACCACGCCACAACAGCGGTTCGTTGAGGTCGTCGGGGTTGATGTCGTTGCCGTGTTCGTCGGTGAGGGTGGCGCTGAAAACTAAGTCGTTGTTTTCGAGGATGGTGCCCAGACGGCCGAGTTTAACGGGCGTGCGTTCGTCGAAGCCCGTCAACGAAGTCCGGCCTGCCGCGGCGGTTCCCATCTGTCCCTGGGTCGAGAATCGAGGGGCCAATAGGTAGAAGACCCCGCCCAACGCCAGAGTCACCATGCCCACGCGCGCAACAACGATGAAAAACGGTGGATCGAACAGATGAGGATAAGGGGCGGCGATGGTGCGCCGGCGGCCCGCGTCAAGCGGCGTCGTGACGGCAGAACCGGGTTTCTCCTGGCTGGCGAGTGGACTCGACATCTGGGTTCGGCCCTCGGCCAAACGGCCGCGCTCGGCAGCCCGCGCCAGGTGGAACAGTCCCAGCGTCCAGAGCCCCGCGAAGGCCCAAACCAGAATCAACGGCCCCAAGGACTCCGAACCCCGGTTCATAACGGCACCCACCACCACCAACACCAACCCAATCCCTAAAATCCACCAGTCGTCGGGCGCTCGTTTGAAACGATAAATCTTGACCAATTGAAGGTAAATCAACCAATGGGTCAAGGGGGCGATCACATCGCGGGAATGGACAGCATATTCCAAGTAGGCCAGCAGGATTGCCATCCAAGAGAGCAAGGTGGAGGAACTGATGGACAGGCCATAGCGGGGGTCGCGGTCCACGGTGACCAGAGCCAGGCAGGACACCAGGATCATCGCCAGGGGAAGCCATCGGGACATGATGTTTTCGGAGGCATCCTCGTAGCAAACGATCAGCACCGCCAACGTAACGGTGATGTAGAAGCTGACTCGGTAAACCAGGGGAAACTTCGATCGCATGCGGGTCGGCCTCGGAGTTCGACCGGTGGAGGATGGAATCGAGTGGAGGGAATGAAGGGGGGACGTGGGAAAAGGATGAGGGGTGTGGTTCAAGCTGCCGCGCCGGGTTGGGCGGGGGAGGCGGGAGGAAGGTCAGGCGGCGTCGGAGAAACCGATGCGGGAGTTGGGAGGGTTGAGGGTTGGGCCGGCCAGGACGGCGGGGGAGGCGTAGAGGGATTATGAGCGGGCGCGGCAGGCAAGCCATCGAGCTTGGCAGCGGTCTCGGAGAACTGGATGTAGTCATCCAGATCGCCGCGAGCGGCGTTGAGGATGATCGCGCGTTGGGCGAAGCCTCGGGTCCACCAGGGGGAGCAACCGTTGGAGGTGGGGGCGAGGTCGGCCACGGTCAGAGGACGGGTGGTGACAATCACGAAGAAGGCTTCGCGCAAGGTCGAAGGGGGCAGGAGTTCGATTAGGTCGGCTGGTTTACCTTCGGGGTGCGATTTGAGAACCGCCAAATTTTCCAGACATTCGTGCATGAGACGAGGCGAGGTCAAGCCGTGACGCGCGCCGGGGGCGGTCCCGGTCCAACCCAAGGCGACTCGTCGTCCGGGGTCACGGCAGACTTCGACGATGACGGTGGCGGCGAACTGAATGGCCCGCTCGACCGCCTCGCGGTGCTCGGCGTCGGCGTGATGGCGGGGCAGCCAGGGATCGACCAGGATCGCTAAATCCTGTTGGCGTTGGACCTCGAACTCCTTGACCATTGGAACCCCGATCCGGGCGGTGGTCCGCCAGTGGATCGACCGCGGGCTGTCGCCGGGACGATATTCTCGCAGACCGTGATAGTCCAGTTGTTGGATGCTACGCTCCTGGCGTTGGCCCCGGCGTGACTCGGAAGCTTCCCGTTGCAGGCGGCGGCCGCGACGGGTCAAAACCCCTACGGCCGGATAGACCACCAGTTGAGCTGGCATGGAAATGCTCACCCGTCGCTCCAGAAGCCCAAACGGATGAGCCGTCATGATCTCCAGACTCCGAAACCGGTAGCGGCCCCGTCCCGGAGCCGTCCCGTTCCAACGAGCCCGACCGCGGCGACCGGCCGGCACATGCTCCCAAAACGCCCGAATTGGCACCCGACGGACCCGAGGCAGGGTTTTGTCCTCCGGTTGGAGTTCCTCATCAAGGGTGAGGGCGATTGCCGCGGCGATCCACTTGGAGTTGTCCAGCGCATATTCGATGGTCAGACGGCCGCCTTCGTGAACCGCCGAGACCGGTGGGCGGCGGCTGACGGTCAAACATCTGAGCATCGACGCGGAGGCGAAGACCGAACTCACCACTGGACCAAACGCCAGGGCCGCCACCAGCATCACGAAGTTGTTGTTGTGGTAAAATCCCATGACGACCATGAGCATCCAGGCCGCCAGATACCACGATCCTTCGCGGGTGAGGCGTAGACGCTGGTTGGGCCAGATCGCCTGGACCACACCACGCCCCAACCGCCCCAAACCGCGTCGTAGGGATGAACGCATCGAAGAAGATCCCGTGCGAAAGCGGACTAGGGTCGAACTGGACGTGACCCACGATGCCCAAGGACGTACTGCGGTCGATCAACGCGGCGGCGGAATCTCTGGGGAGCCAACTCAGCCGGGCACCGGCACCCGATCCAGCACGTCGCGGATCAGCGCCTCGGCGGCGGCGAACTCGCCGGCCTGAAGAAACGATTTGCCGACTAGGCGATGCGCAAGCACCGGCACTGCCAGATTTTTCACGTCGTCGGGGATCACGTAGTCGCGTCCCGAGACCAACGCCAAGCTCTGGCAGGCGCGATAGAGGGTCAAAGCGCCTCGGGTGGAGACGCCCACCCGCACTTCCTCATGGTCGCGGGTGGCGTGAACCAGGTCCAGCAGGTAGTCGGCCACCGAATCTTCCACGGCGACCCGCCGCACCGCCGCTTGCAGGTCCAGCACGTCCAGGCGACTCAGCACGGGGCTTAGGGTTTCGACCGGCTCGCCGCTTCGGTGGCTAGAGAGGACGCGACGTTCTTCGGAACGCAGGGGATATCCCATTTTGATCCGGATCATGAAGCGGTCGAGTTGGCTTTCGGGTAGAACGTAGGTGCCTTCGAATTCGTAGGGGTTTTGAGTCGCCATCACCAGAAACGGGGGTTCGAGGTGGAGGGTGCGTCCCTCGATCGAAACCTGGCGTTCCGACATCGCTTCTAGCAGGGCGCTTTGGGTTCGCGGCGTGGTGCGGTTGATTTCGTCGGCCAGGATGATGTTGGCGAACAGCGGGCCGGGCTTGAAGACGAATTCCCCCGTGGTGGGATTGTACACGCTGGACCCCAGAATGTCGGACGGCAGCAGGTCGGGGGTAAACTGAAGGCGGCGGAACGAACAGTCGATGCTGGCGGCCAAGGCGCGGGCGAGCAGGGTTTTACCCACACCGGGGACATCCTCAATAAGCAGGTGTCCTTCGGCCAGCAAAGCCACCACCGCCAAGCGAATCGGTTCGGGCTTGCCCAGCACCACCTTGCCGATGTTGTTCAACAGCCGCTCTAAAAGCGGGTCGGCTTGGTCTCGGCCAAGGGGAGGACGATCCTGAGCGGGTCCGGCGGACCCAGCGGAGGAGTCGGAGACCGGCGGGGTGTCAACCGCCGTGGTGGGATTCATCACGAGGCTGGAACCTACAACGGAGCCCGGACCCTGAAGCAAGCGGCAAGGGTCGAAACGTGAAGAATATGGCGGATCGAGCCCCACGGCCACGACGCGCCGGGGTTATCTGGAACGAGGCGTGCCCCCGAACCACGCCATCCCGACGCAGCTTCAATCGCGCGAGCAGTCGGCGGGTCCGATCCACCACGACAACGCTTTGAGTCTAGACCAAATCGCCTTGACGCGACAAGACAACAGGGAGCCCCCTTCGCTTTGTCGTTGGGTCAGTCTCCCGTTCTGTCGTGCCACGCCTTTCACTCATTTGGTCATGGAGGGAATCGGTCAAAGCGATCCGAAGAGGGTGTGAAACCGGCGTGGAGGAGGTTCGGAACCAAAACAGTGAAACGAGACAACGCGAAGCGAACCAAACTGGGACGAGCCCGACATGGCCGGGCGGTCTAATTGACCGAGGCTGGAGAGGGAAAGTTGGCCAAAGCGTCCTCTCGGGTCTCGAACAGCGCGACCCGGGCGGTCAATCCCATGATGTTGAACAGTTTGCGCACGTCTTTGGTCAAGGCACAAAACGCCACGGCTCCCGAGTCGGCCGCCAGACGTTTGGCGGCCAGGAGGAAGACGCGCAACCCGGCGCTGCTGACGTAATTGACGCCGCCGAGATCTAACAGGAGTTTGCGTTGGCCTTCATCGATGGTTTTCAAAACCACGTCTTGAAGCGCTTCGCAAGTCGTGGCGTCCACCCGGCCTTCGACCGTGAGGACGGCGATCTCGCCATGCTGGCTGCGTTGGATTTCCATTATGGGACTCTCGATCCGATCTTGGCGGCGGGGCCGCGCCAACAAGGGTGTCGGGAATAGGTCTTCCGCAGAGCGGGAAGTAGGATCGGACGGTCTTTTCGGCGATGGAATCGCAACCGGGGACCGACCCTTGGGGAACGGAAACGAACCCAGTGACGTGGGATGGTACCATCAGCCATCTCGAACACGCGACCATCCCAACTCCAACCCCATCGCGGGCGACGCCATGGGCGGGCTCATCTTCGTTTCGTTTCTGGAGCGGCCTCAGGCGGCGGACACCGCCAGACGCCGAACCATCCTCAGACAATTGCGACCCTCAGACGCATTCCAATGGTACGACAAGTCGTCCATGTATTCACGAACCAGTTCGATCCCGAGGCCGCCAGGCTCCACCTCGGCCAGTCCTAAAGAAAGATCGGGCCGAGGGTGCTCCAACGGGTTGAATGGTTCGCCGTCGTCCTCGACCTGGGCGACCAGCGCGTCGGGGCGGTATTCCAACCGCACCCAAATCTCACGCGGACCTTCCTGAGCATAAGCATACTTGATAATGTTTGTAACGATTTCCTCCAGACAGAGTTGCACATCATGGACGATCGAGGGATCGTCGCCCAACCCTTGGGTTTCGAGGAACTCGGCGATCCACCGAGCCAACCGGGGGATCTCGGCGAGTTCGTTCCGAAGCACCAACGCGGAATCGACCACGCTCATGGACGTTGAGGCTCCCCCGTCGCCCTTGCCGTCGGCTCTGCGGCGCGACAGGCCGCGGCGGTACGTTGGTTGCCCTCGCCTTGGCCGATCCCAGTTGCTTCCAGGGATGGGCTTTGGTTTGGGGCTTGGACGCCACATGGTTCCCAAAACGTCGTTGCCGAACCCTCTTGGGGTCGTCGAACTCTGTTCGCCGGACGCAACGTGACGCGAAGCGACGAACCGAATTGAATCTCGCCGGGGTCTCGGGATTCATTCCCGAGGTCAAAGAGGCCGTGTAGCACCTTATCTTGGCGAAGCCGGTCCAGCCAACCGGCCCAAGCCGTGCCGACACGTGGTTGACACGTTTCTAAGATGGTCGATCTTGGGCTCATGGTCAATCCCCGGCTTCGCCCACGCCGGGCGAAGACGGGATGAGTCGCGTGACGCGCAGCGCGGAGGTGGCCATTCCGGCTGGGCTTCATGTTCGGGACGAGATCGTGTTGGTGTTATCCAGAGGGGAAGAGGACTCGCCTCCAATGCCCGTCGAACCGAGGTAACGCAACGCCAGCGCGGTGATGTCGTCCCATTGAGACGCCCCCGAACTGAACATCGCCACGGCATCCACCACGCCCAGAACGATTTCCTGAGCTGAGGCGTGACTCACCGATTTGAGGAAGTCGTTCAGCCGCTCGTCGCCGTAGGATTCCCCGTTAGGGTTGAGCGCGTCGGTAACGCCGTCGGTGTTGAGGAACACGAGTTCTCCGGGGCGGAGTGTCAACTCCCGATCCTGAAAGGTCAGATCCTCGAGGATGCCCAACACAGTGTCTCCAGTCGGTTCGACGGTTTCCAGGTCCCCGGTTTGCCGCAGCACCCGCGGCGGGTCATGCGCACCGTTGGCGTAGCGCAACGTGCCTTCGTCCAGGTTGAGGATGCCGTAAAACAGGGTTACGAACTGTTCCGTGTGGTTGTCGCGGCAGAGGAAGGCGTTGACTTCGCGTAGGCAGGCTCCCGGCGATTCGCTCCGCATGGCCACCGCCCGCAGCAGTGTCCGGCTGATCGCCATGAACAGCGCCGCGCCGATCCCTTTGCCGGAGACATCGCCTACCACCACGCCGAGTTTGCGTTCGCCAATCCAGAAGAAATCGTAAAAATCGCCCCCAACGTTTTGAGCCGGGATCATTTTGGCAAAGAGGTCGAGATGGGTCTTTTCGGCGAAATTGATGGGCACACGCGGCAGGATTGACTGCTGAATATCCTTGGCGACCGTCAGCTCACGTTGCAGCGCGGCCAGGTCCTGGCGGGCCCGCGAGGCTTCGCGGATGCCCCGCGCGTGGGCGATCGACTTGTTTAAGGTCAGTTCGAAATCTTCGAAGTCGATCGGTTTGGTCAGAAAATCGAACGCCCCCCGGTTCATCGCCGTGCGGATGTTCTTCATATCGCCGTAGGCCGAGATGACCACTGCCAGCAACAGCGGGTCGCGCTCGGCCACTTTGGTTAGCAGGGTCAACCCATCCATCACCGGCATGTTGATGTCGGTGAGGATCAAGTCAACGCTTTGCTGATGTTTCAGAATTTCAATCGCTTCCGCGCCGTTGTGGGCGAACACGAAGTCGTAGACCTTATCGCGGATCTGCTTACGGAACCGCTGACGGATCAAGAGTTCGAGGTCCGGCTCGTCGTCGGCGATTAGGATTTTGTAGGTCAAGGTGGGAGACCTCACCAGAGGCGCGACGAACACATAGGTGGAAAATCCAAAACCGCGGTGCCGCTTGCGTCGGCTCAAGCGGAGATCGGTTGGTGACAACCCACTGTCGTCACCACTCCTCATCGTTCGCGGCCATCATCCTGCAGATTCAGTCTATCCGACTCGAATCTTAGGTTACAGCCATCGTGGCCGGCTTAATAGGCGAACCGTTCGCTTTGATGATCGGTCTCCTCCTCGACCGAGCGAAGTGTTGCGGGAGCGACTCCCCGAATTGCGCGGGTTTCAACCTCCCGACGCAACGATGCCACCGCGTCGGCGAGAGAAACCACGCCTCGATCGCCGTCCACTCGATCTCGATACGAGACGGTGCCAGTCTCGGCCTCCTTGGCCCCAACCACGAGCATCACTGGGATTTTTTCGAGTTGGGCGTCGCGGATCTTGGCCCCGATCTTTTCAGGACGCTGATCCAACTCCGCGCGCAACCCAGCTTGCCGAAGTGTGTGGAGGACTGTGCGGCCATACTCGTTGAACTTGTCGGAAATCGGCAGCACCCGTACTTGCTCGGGAGCCAGCCAAAGTGGGAACGCGCCGGCGAAATGCTCGATCAAAATCCCCATGAATCGCTCCATGCTTCCAAACGGAGCACGGTGGATCATCACGGGTCGGTGAGGGGCGTTGTCCGGGCCGATGTACTGCAGGCCGAATCGCTCGGGCAACACGTAGTCCAGCTGGACCGTGCCCAATTGCCACTGGCGGCCCAGACAGTCGCGTACTAGAAAGTCGGCCTTGGGGCCGTAGAAGGCCGCCTCGCCAATCCCTTCGTCGTAGGGCAGGCCTAAGTCCTCTAGCACCGCGCGGATGTCGGCCTCGGCTTTGAGCCAAATCGAGGCGTCGGCCCCCTGAAACTTGGGGTCGTCCGGGTCGCTGCGCGACAGACGCACGCGATAATCGCTCAGACCCAACGACTCCAGCACGAACTGGGTCAACCGCATGGTCTCCGCGAACTCGGACCGCACCTGCTCGGGGGTACAAAACAGGTGGGCGTCGTCCTGAGTGAAGCCGCGTACCCGGGTCAATCCCGACAGTTCGCCCGATTGTTCGTAGCGGTAGACGGTCCCAAACTCGGCCAGACGCACCGGCAGATCGCGGTAACTGCGTTGCTGCGCCTTGTAAATCTCGATGTGATGCGGGCAGTTCATGGGCTTGAGCAGATATTCCTCCGCCACCCCATGTTCACGCACATAGGCAGCCCGCTCGCCCGGACTCATCTCGGTGAACGACCGCGCCCCGCCCGAGCCACTGCCCGGAGTCACCGAGACCGGAGGAATCCCCGCCTCGCTCAAAAGGCGACACGCAGTCGCGTCATCCATCGCCTCGCCCGACTCGATCGCCTCCACCAACCGCTTGGCCGGGTCCGATAGCAATTTGAGCGTCGGAAACTGTGAATCACTGTAGTAGGGATAATGGCCGCTGGTCTTATAAAGCTCCACCCTGCCGATGTGCGGCGTGTACACCGGTTGATAACCCCGCTTGAGCAGTTCGTCCTGCAAAAACTGCTGAAGAATCATCCGCACCATCGCCCCTTTGGGCATCCACAACACCAAACCCGACCCAGCTAACGATGAAATAGTGAACAAATGCAGGTCTTTGCCGATGCGTCGATGGTCACGCTTTTTGGCCTCCTCGATCCGGGCCAGATGCGTGTCGAGGTCCTGGCGGTTAAAGAAAGCGGTGCCATATACCCGTTGCAGCATCGGGCCGTCGGCTCGTCCCTTCCAGTAGGCTCCGGCGATTGAGGTGAGTTTGAAGGCCCCGACCTTGCCGGCGTGCGGAATGTGCGGACCTCGGCAAAGATCCACGAACTCACCTTGGCGGTAGAAGCTGAGTACGCCGTGGGTGTGCAACTCTTGGGTAATGTGTTCGATTTTGAAGTCTTGCTTGATCCCCTTTAGAAACTCGATTGCTTGAGCGACTGGCAGGGTGAAACGCTCGAACGGCTCGCCCGCTTGGACGATCCGGCTCATCTCGGCCTCGATCGCTGGGAAATCCTCTTCCGAAAGCGAGCGGCCGGGAATCTGCACATCGTAGTAAAACCCCTGCGCTGTGGTCGGTCCGAAGGCCAGCCTCACCTCAGGGAACAGCCGCATGATCGCCCGAGCCATCACATGCGCGGTGGAGTGCCGCAAAACATCCAGCGCCTCGCGGTCTTTAGGAGTGAGGATACGCAGGTCGATGGGCTGGTCCGTTTTGGGAGCGACGGTGCCGTTGGAGGACGTGAGGGTCGATTCGCGGATCGCGTCCAGGGGACGGTCCAAGTCGATAATGTGGCCATCGGCAACAGCAGCCACGGCTGCTTCGGCCAAGCGTTTTCCGATTCCCGCGGCGATGTCCCGCGCGGTTGTGCCCTCGGGAGCCTCTCGAACCGAACCATCCGGCAGCTTGACCTGAATCATGGACGTGACCGAGATTCCTAGAACGATCTCGCCCCGGATCCCCCGACACATGACGCCGACGCGGGAGGAAGCGAGACTTGAGGGGGTTTCCGTACTCAAATCGAGCCCCGCAGTTGCCGCGGGACGATCCAAAACTGAGAACTCGGGCGAAAATACTTTTTCAGCGTAACGGTTCCTCCAGTTTTGGACAAGGAGCCGCACCACCGACGGTCCGGAGCGGTCGTAGGAGATCACAACGGCCGCGGCCGGTACGAAAACCGGCCGCGGGTCGCGTCCCAGAAGTGAATGGCTATGGGGTGCGTTTCAATCAATGGAGTTGGATCGCGGTGGTGGAGTGGATGTCGCGTGTGAGGAACGCCGCCTTGCTTGGCGTCCGCGGCCGGTCCTCGATGCCCGATTTAGTCCAGATAACCCGCGGAATTGCCGCCAGTCTTGGAGGAACCGGCCGATTCAGGCGAGGAGGAGACGCTGGGACGAGTCGCCGGCGGCTCGAACTTGGGCACCGCGACTTGCTCCATCGACCGCGAGAGTGGCGCAGGGGAGGAAACCGACGTCGAGGAGACCGGACGATCCTCGAAGTAGCCGTGACGCGACACCGGCGTGGTGATTTGGGTCGCGCGATGAATCTCCTCCTCGATTCCTTGCACCCCTTTCTTGAACTCGACGATCCCCTTGCCCAGTGAGCGTCCCACCTCAGGCAACCTCTTGCCAAATAGCAGGACCGCCAGCACCAACACCACCAGCATTTCCGGTCCACCAAGTGACGGCATGGCAACGGTTCCGTTTCAAGTATGAGTCGAAGTCGGGGTACGAGGGGAAGCCAATGGGAACGAATGATCCAGCCGCGATGGCATGCGACAGCGAACGACCAACAACCCGGCCGATCAGTAGCGTTCAACCGGGCTGGACGTGGCGGTCGAACCAGGCTTGGGAGCCTCGGCCGTCTTGGGCCCCTCCACCGCCTTGTTCACGTCGTCCTCAACGTCGTTGATCCCCTTCTTGAACTCGGTGACTCCTTTGCCCAGCGACCGCATCACGCTGGGCAGACGGTGACCAAAGAACAGCAGTGAAAGCAAGCTGATGACAATCAACTCGTTGGTGCCGAAGGTTGGCAGAAAGGCCCAAACGGTCATCAGAGAAAGAGAAAACATGGCGGACACTCCTAGGTCGAGCGGGCGGCAGTATGCGGGGGTCAAGCGACGATAAGAGAGAACAATCTCGTCGCAGGCGGGAACTGGGTGGTTCGCCTAAGTCGGCGTGGTTGGATTCGCCTCATCCGACCAACATCGCGCAACGTGCAATCGTTGCGACCCTTCGTCGCCGGAACACAGGACGCAGCCCTTGGGTGTCAGAATGAGGAGAATCAGTTTGACGACGTTACCGAAGACAACCAGGAAATGTCGCCAGTAACGCGATGGGAACCGGAACCAAGCCGGGGAGGACAGGCGGCGGGCCGACAGATCGGCTCCAACCGGGGGAGAGCGCCTCGCGGAGGACAGCGCGGAAGGCAGCCAGGGAGCAACTCCCTTGCCGATACCATGATCTTAGCGTTGTCCACGACGAAGTCAATTGGGTCGAACCAAGCCGGTGGCCGGAATCCGCGTCGCGTGTCACTCCCCGCGGTTTTCCAATCCCAACCCCACAACACTAATGGCCCGCCGTCCCGCCAGAGCGAGACAACGGGCCACGGTCAATCACGCTTGGATTAAACCCCGACGGTCGCGGTTGAAGACCTTCGTTCAGAAGGCGTCGGCGCTGATGACTTCGCTGCCGTTGCGGGTGGACAAAGCCTGATAGACGCCGAACTGGGCGGGCGGATTAAGAGTGAAGATCCGGTTCCAGAACCCACCCGTGCTGGTCAAACCAACCGGCTGACCGTTGGGACCGAGCGGCCAAGAGTTGATCGTGTCCTTCAGGAACCGCACCGAGCCGTCCATAAACAGGAAGTTGGCCCCGCCCGGGTGCATGCTGGAGGCCGACGAAATGAAGGCCGACGCGCCCAGACCGGTGTAGTTGCCCGTCCCCGGCGCGACCCGGCGATGCGGGTTGAGGGGGTGGTAAGTGCTGATCATGGTGTCGCCGTAGTTGCCCGAGGTCCACCAGAACCAATCCCTCTGGTCGTTCTCGGTCAAGGGCGAGTGGGCGTGTTCCCCCATCCCCATCGTGTTGGAAGTGCCGTCGGTGATGTCCGACACCCGAATCGTGCTATGCACGAAGAAGATCCCCCGACCGTTGGCGATCACCCGCGCGAAGTCAGGGTGAACCACGGTGGGGTTGACCAACGAATATGTGTTCACAAACCACGGCCCGGAGATTCCAGCGTAGCTCGAATAGGCCATCGACACCCCGGGGGCGACCACGTTTTGCCGGATCCGCGAGATTGGTCCATCGCTGGGGCACCAGAAAGTCGAAATCCCCAGGCCATGCACCGTGTTGTTCGCGGGCTCGTACATGTTGTGGTTGAAGTTGATCGCGTTGAACACCACGCCCTGTTCCAGAAACTGAGTGGTGGCCGGCAGCGGGCCGTGAGTGGTGGTCACCCAGCCCGGCATCCCCGGAATCCACGCCCAGTACATCCCGATCGGGAACATCTGGTTGGCCGACTCGTAATTATGAAGCGCTAGGCCCAGCTGCTTCATGTTGTTGGTGCATTGGGCGCGACGGGCCGCCTCGCGGGCCGATTGCACCGCCGGCAGCAACAACGCGATGAGAACCGCGATGATGGCGATCACCACCAACAGCTCGATCAGAGTGAAACCACGACGGTTTCTCATGGTGGAAAGCTCCGGAAGAAGGACGAACGATTGGGACGAAACGAAAACGAAGCGGAAGGTTCCAGGGAGTCGTCTTGGGCGTTTGTAAACGACCAAACAGATGGACGCTTAAACGTCGTGTTGCGTTGAGGCTCCTGATATGGCGACCCGAATCGAAGACGGGAATCGTTTCCGCGTCGAGAGAGGCTCGGAAAGAACCCAAGTCGATCGCTCCAACCAATTGCAGTTGAGGCCACACCGTTC
>Ga0209017_10001231_pt1 | contig 20355 bp, 16 predicted proteins | sample YNPBryunderm2012_FD_185812 | JGI IMG/M metagenome (GOLD analysis project Ga0209017, IMG submission 185812) | Anoxygenic and chlorotrophic microbial mat microbial communities from Yellowstone National Park, USA - YNP Bryant MS undermat 2012... ... | reverse complement strand
TGGGTGCGGATGGGGTTCATCTTGGTCAAGAGGATTTGCCCGTGGCCGTGGCTCGGAATCTGATCGGTCCCGAGCTGGTTATCGGTGTCAGCACGCATACGCCATCGCAAATTGATCAAGCCCTGCGAGATGGTGCGGATTATCTCGGTGTCGGACCGGCATTTCCCTCGCGGACAAAATCGTTCTCGGAATTTCCGGGTCTGGAGTTAATTCCGATCGTTGCTCGAGAATCTTCGCTGCCAGCGTTCATCCTGGGCGGAATCGATGCCGACAATTTGTCGAAGGTGGTGGCTGCCGGGGCTCGGCGAATTGCGGTTTCCGCGGCCATCGCCAGGTCTGACGATCCCCGGCGTTCAACTCGGGAGCTTCGAGCTCAACTTCCGCCCCTCGATGGGATTCGAAACACCAGATTTTCAATCCGTGAGTGAAGCTGAATCCTTTGCGCTGGTTGAAGTCGATACAACTTGCTCGGGTGAAAGTTTTTCCTGGGCGAGGGCGGCCTCCCAAGCCGAAAATCTGGGTAGTTCGGGTTTTTTCGGTCGGTTTGTGAATTTGATAATCTGGGAGTTTTGTCTAGGATATGCAGGTCGCAGGGTCTGGACGAGTCTGATGACCAGGAATGCGTGTCGATTGGAGTATCCACGTTCGTCTGTACTCGGGGCAAGGTCAGGAATGGACGGTATCTCCGAGTTTCTCCAACTGATTCAACGTCACGGGCTGGCTGCTGGCCGCTTGCGTGGGGTGTTTCACTTGGCGATCGGACGGCGGATCGAGACGCAGGATGGTCGGGTGATTGTGAACGGCGTGACCTGGCGAGATCTGGCCGCCGCCTTAAAACACGCGCGATTCGATAAAGAACTGGTCCGGGAGCTCGGACTCGACCCGGATACCCTCGCCCCACGCGATCGCTTACGCATGTGGTATCTGGCGATTGCTCATGCTCAGGTGGATGGTCCTCGAGCCCGGGCAGAAGCAGACAGCTTGGCAAAAGACCTGGAGCGGTTGAATATCCGAGTGGGGCCAGCCCCGGGAAGCGGAGCCAGCCGGCGCTCCGGTTCTGCTGGTGAATCGGGTGGGCAGCACCCTCCTTCTTCGGCAACAGCGGGTCAGACTGAATCTGCGCCGGCCGAATCGCCACCCTCTGCCTCGGAGACCGACGATTCCTCTCAACGTCGGCCGGGCAAAAAAAAGTAATTGTTCGTTACCGGACTTTTTCCGCGAACAAAACCAGTCACCCCAGGAATCAATCATCTCCGGAAGGCGTGCAACGGCGTCTTTTCCGCTTTCTCACTTGCAGTGCTGGCGAAGAACGGGATAATTCAATCACATTAACGACTTGAAATCGATCATTGAATTCCAGGATCACGGGGCGGAGAGCTCGTGCCGGGGAGCGTTTCGATGCTGAGGAATTATGGGATTACCGTCGGTTTGTTACTCGCTCTCTCGACAGTATTGCTCGCGCAGCCGATTTCACGATCGGAAGTGAAGCCTGGCTTGGTACTGACAATTCGAGACGCGGGGCCGATGCCTTTTCAGGTAACTCGACTGGAACCGTCAGTCGCTCTGACTCTGGCTCCTGGAGAAGCAGCACATCCGCGGTCCAGCGGTGGTGACGAATTTCGCTGGCAAGGGACAATCAACCTGTTGCTACCCGGCAAATATCGATTTGACGCAGTGTTACTTGGAGAGTTGACGGTCAAAATCGGGACAACCGAGGTGTTTCAGGCCAGGGTGACCGAGGGAATGATCAGCACGGCAAAAACGGTTCGTGGGCGGGAAGTGGACCTGACGCCGGGAATTCAGCCGTTTGAAGCGATCTTTCGTCGGACGGGGCCGTCAGCACGCGTGGACTTGCACTGGACGGGCCCGGGCTTTCAACTGGAGCCGATTCCCTACTTTTTCTTCGGTCATCTTCGAGACCAACGGCCCGCGTCATTCGCCAGCATGGTGGCGGAGGAGCATGGGCGTTTTTTGGTGGAAGAGCTCAGTTGCCTTCGCTGTCACCCTGCCGCCGCGACGGATATGCAGGCAAAAACGCTCGTCGAGCGATCCGGCCCGAACTTGAGCCAGATTGGCCAGCGTGTGTACCCAGGATGGCTCGAAGCCTGGCTGGCCAACCCGCAAAAACTCCGGCCAAATTCGATGATGCCGAAGTTGTTTACCGATGATGCGAAAGGCGCGGCGGAACGCTATGCGGTGGTGCAGTTCCTGCAATCACTCGGTGGTCCGATTCAGCCAACGCCTCCGATCGCGGAGAAGCAACTCCAGCGGAGCATCACGCAAGGTCGAGTGTTATTTCTCACGTCTGGCTGTGCGGCATGCCACGGCGACAAACTGACCGGACCGCCCAGTCAGCCGGTCAAGACCGACCTCGATGCCGATGATGGTCCGGTGTTTGAGCCCAGCGATTACCTGTATTCCCTTGGCACGTCCAGTCCGACCGGCTACTACCGTCTGGGCCATCTTGGCAGCAAGTATCCAGCCGAAGCTCTGGCCAAGTTCCTGAAAAACCCGTTGACGACGCACCCGCTAGGACGAATGCCAAATCTCGGATTATCTGACATCGATGCGTCGAATCTGGCGTACTTTCTGGTACGTTATGTCGATGAATCTTTGCCCCGAGATTGTTCCCCGGAACCGAAGATCAATCCGATGGATTTGGCATGCGTCGTTTTTGCCCAGCTGAAATTGCCCCAGGATGAGCAGGCAAAATTTGCCGAGCTTCCACGCGCGGAACAATGGAAACAACTCGGGCAGGGATTGTTTCAAAGCCGCGGCTGCGTTAACTGCCACGAAGTTGAGGTTGCGGGAAAACGCTTACCGCGGCATGCTGCGAAATCGTGGGAATTACTGCAGCAACAGCCGGTCGCTGGTTGCTTGGCCGAGAATCCAGCCACCGGGACAGTTCCTGTCTATCCATTGACATCCGAGCAGAAATCCGCCATCACGACGTTTCTGCGTCAGGGCACGACCGGACCCGGCAGTCCTGCCCCCGGTTATGAGGCGCGGCGAGCCTTGAAACGCTTTTATTGCCTGAATTGCCACAATCGGGATGGTGAAGGCGGTATCGATGCCGCCATAGCCGACATCATGAAGAGCCTGGAGAACGCGCAAAACGCCGATGATGTTCAACCGCCGCGGCTGACGGGAGTCGGTCATAAACTGCGGACCCCTTGGCTGAAAGAAGTACTGACCGCCGGGGGGCGGGCGCGGCCGTGGATGTCGCTTCGCATGCCTCAGTACGGTGCGGAAAAGGTCGGCTTTCTGGTCGAGGCGTTGCCGAAATCCGAAGGAACCGTCACCGACGACGCCATCGGTAAAGCCGAATTTACCGCCGCGAAAATCGAGGCCGGGCGGGATCTGGCTGGGAAAACCGGCTTTGGCTGCATCGCCTGCCATGATATTTCCGGAATGCGTGGGGGTGGAACTCGCGGTCCCGATCTCGCCACCACGAATCAACGCGTTCGTTACGACTGGTATGTCCGCTGGATGAATCAGCCACAACGGCTGGCTCCGAGAACGCGCATGCCTCAACACTTTATCAACGGTCGCTCACAGATCGATCGCCATTTTGGCGGCGATGCTGAGGCTCAAATCGAAGCACTCTGGGCGTATTTTTCGCTCGGTCCGGGTCTGCCGCTGCCCGCGGGGATGGAACCTCCGAAGGGAATCGTGCAAACCGTCAAAGATCGCCCGGAAGTACTACGGACATTTATGCCCGATGCTGCAGGGACTAAACCGATTGCGGTCGGCTATCCCAGCGGCATCCATCTCGTCTTTGACGCCGCACAAGCTCGGCTGGCATACGCCTGGATGGGCAACTTCTTAGACCTGACCCCGGTCTGGACGAACCGCGGCGGTCAACCGGCAACCTTGCTGGGAACGAAATTCTGGACACCCCCGCCCGGGCATCCCTGGGCCATCACATCGAATCGGACACCACCCGATTTTGCTCGCCAAGCCGATGACCCGGCATACGGAAAGCAACTCCCGAATGACGAACTTTATGCTGGTCCTCGCTATGTCCAGTTCGGCGGCTACCGTCTCGATTCTCAAGGATTTCCGACATTCCACTATGAACTCACCAGCGAAGATCGGAAACATCGACTGCTCGTCGCCGACAAGCCGAGCCCGCTGCCGGTCAGCGTGGCGAGCGGATTGCAGCGGACCTTCTCCATCCGCAGCCCCGGCGGGGGGAATACGGTCTGGTTCTTGGCTGGATCGACCAGCGGTGAGCCGCGTGTTTACGGACCTTCGGGAACCCGGCTGCCACTGCAGCTTAATAGCCCCGATCCCGAAGTTCCTGCGGTCGGCAGCCGAGTTATCCTTCCGAATGCAGCTGGGGCGATAATGATTCGGGTCGCTAGTGGTCCGAATGATCTTGCTTGGCAGTTTGTTAAGCCGGCAAAAGATGGCAATTGGCAGGCCTTGTTACGCTTCCCTCAAGCGGACAAACAAACCGATATCGAGGTGACTCTGCATCTGTGGTGGCTGCCCCGCGATGATGAGATGCTCATCCGCAGCTTCGCCGATAAATAATTTCCAGCTCTCCGCGTGGCTGGTGCTGTGTCCATTGATGCTGCACACCAACGACAGGATTCGGTCAAGCTCTGTCCCTGTCAAAACGCCGAGGCCGCTTCCTCGCCGCCCATGCTTGCCCTTATTCTTCGATCGGAACTTTATCCATCAACAGATAAAACGTTCCCTTTTTCTCTTCCAATTTTTCATTCAGGAACGCTTCCGCATCAGCTTTCTGAGCATAGGGAAATTCTTTGACCCGCTTGCCGCCATTGTCGTAAACAACCCAGATCGCTTTCATCCGAACTTCTTTGACTGCCTTCGACCGCTTCGGAGGTGACGATTTTGTCTCGGTCTTTTTCTTCTTGGATTTCGCAGCGGGTTTCTCGTCGTCGCCACTATCCTCAGAGTCGCTATCCTCCTCACTCGACTCATCCTCCTCGTCCTCCGGAAGTTCGTCCAAATCCTCATCTTCAGAACGTTCCCGGGCCTCGGCAGCTTCGGCTTGCTCTCGTAATTCGCGGCGATTGATTGTCCGGCGACGGGCCATGTCAGACTCCGAGAATCATAATTTGCGGTCGATTTATCCTTCAGCGACCTTGTCTCTACTAAAATTTAGGGAACGAGTTCCGCGCCTGCAAGATGCCCTGCCGGGAACTGCCCCGCTTGAATCGAGAGCACAGGGTCGGTGTCACAACGTTGCAGGATTGCGTATGAACAATTCCCGAGCTTGATTCGGATGAACCAGTCTCGCACCGCAAGCACCGAACAATACCTCGAACTGGCCGAACTGGCCGGGTGTTTTATTCATGAAATCAAGAATCACATCAACACCCTGTCATTGAATCTGCAACTTCTGGGGGAAGAATTCGAACATCCAGAGTCGCCGCGGGAACGGAAAGCGGCAGAACGGATTCAACGGCTGACAGAGGAATGCCGACGACTCGTTGATCTGTCCAACGATTTTCTCCGGTACGCTCGACTGACCGAGTTGAATCCGGAAATGACCTCGCTGGAACCACTCATCACCCGGCTGGTCGATTTTTTGGCTCCCACCGCCCGGGCTCAGGGAATCACCATCAACTGGTATATCGACCCCGACTTGCCTCGAATTCTTCTCGATATTGAGTTATTTGAGAAAGTGTTATTGAATTTGATGTTGAACGCTGAAGAAGCCATGCCACACGGCGGGACACTCACCCTTCAGGCACGAGTCGAAGCACAAGAAGTGCAACTGGAAATTATCGACACCGGCTGCGGGATTCCCCCTGAAATTCGTGACCAGATTTTTCGGCCGTTTGTCACGACAAAAGCGGATGGACACGGTCTCGGATTGGCAACAGCCCGGAAAATTGTCCTCGCCCACGGCGGCAGCATCGAGGTGCAAAGCGAACCTCAGAGGGGAACAAAATTCACCATCCGCCTGCCGATTCCCGAGGAACAATCCCCGTAACCATTTTCGCCGACCGCAAAGCGGATCGATCGCCGCAATTCCGACAACGCTTTGCCCGGGATCGAGCGGTCTGCGTCCCCGAAGTTGAATGACTCATTGCTGTCTTTTTTGCGACGATTGCTCAGTAACGACTCGTCAACTACCCGTCGGCTGATTGCCTTTTTGAGGTCGCTGACTCGCATCGGAAATTTCTGACAGATATCATTATGATCGTCAGTTATTGTTAACTGCCTGCGTCATATTCGTGGGTAACTGGAGGGGATGAGCCTGTCACCAGCGGATAACGGCGGTGCCCCAGGCAAGCCCCGCTCCGAAGCCGCTGAAAACGGCCAGTTGACCGCGTTTGAGCCGACCTTCGCTTAAGGCTTCATCAAGGGCAATCGGAATTGAGCCCCCGGAAGTGTTTCCGTACTTTTCCAGATTGTTAAAAACTTTTCCACGGGGGATTTTCAAAACATCAATGGCCGCATTAATGATACGAATATTGGCTTGATGCGGGATGTAGAGATCAACATCATCCGGTTTTAATTGAGCCGCCGTGAGCACGTCTTGAATCGTGTCGCAAAGAATATCCACTGCCCAGCGAAACACGGCTCGGCCATCCATCGACATATAATGCTTTTTAGCGGCGAGGAGTTCCGGGGTCGGAGGCAGCCGAGTGCCGCAGGCCTCGCGTTGAAGCAACGGACCACCGGAACCGTCGGCGCCCATGCTGTATGCTAAAATTCCCTGTTCCGGAGAACCTCGCTCTAGAATAATTGCCCCTGCGCCATCGCCAAAAAGCGGGTAAGTTTTAATGTCATCCGGATCCAGCACCCGGCTGTTTGTATCACCGCCGATCACCAGGGCACGTTCGCTAGCACCACTGCAAATGTAAGCAGCGGCTGTGATCAAAGCGTACATGAATCCAGCACAAGCAGCCTCAATTTCGATTGCCGGACCAACCAAGCCGAGCCGATCTTGAATCAAGCATGCGGTTGAAGGAAACGACATGTCTGGGGTAAACGTGCCCACGACGAGAAGATCACAATCGTTTGCGGAGAACCCGGTTTTCGCAAAGCAATCATAAGCCGCTTCCACGCATAAATCCGAGGTCGCCTGATGTGGCAAGGCGTGTCGCCGCTCAAGGATCCCCGTGCGTTTGACAATCCAGTCAGAGTCGAACCCGAGGCGGGCATGAAGGTGGTCGTTACTGATCACCGCATCCGGGACATATTTTCCACTACCGACCACGCGGACCCCCATCAGCGATCGGCATGGGGGCCGGGGCGAAGTTCGTTCGCTACTCATCGTGCAGTATCCGCTGTCGGCAAATCAAACCCGTCTCGGCAAAAGTCGGGTTCTCAGCGGATTATAGAGAAAAGCCGAAAGAAGAAATGGCTCTTGCCCGACATTATCCGTGTTCATCGGTGAAATCCGAATCAGATCGCCCCGGAACGGCCGGGACTTTTACCCGCGCTCATCAAGCCAAACGGAGGAGCGTTCGCCCGGTCCGCCACTGGTTTGTCCCAGGTTCTCGAATCACTTCGCGGTACAAGGTATCGCGTTCAACCGGGATACGCCCAGCTTCCTCGATCAGTCGGCAAAGTTCGGCCACCGTCAACTCTTGTGGCGACTCTGACCCGGCATCGTGATAAATTTTCTCGTGAACAACCGTCCCATCCAGATCATCCGCCCCGTAACTTTGTGCCACCTGGGCTGTCGGAATCCCCAGCATCTGCCAGTACGCCTTGATGTGGTCGAAATTGTCCAGCATCAGCCGCGAAATCGCCATGATTCGAAGATCCATGAGCCCGCTGGGCTTGGCGATCCCTTTTCCCAGTGGATTGTTCTCCGGATGAAAAGCCAAGGGAATAAATGTTTGAAACCCTCCGGTTTCGTCCTGCAATTCTCGCAATCGCAGCAGGTGATCGATCCGATGCGCAGCCGATTCGATATGTCCGTACAACATGGTCGCATTGGAGCGCAGACCCGCTCGGTGAGCCGCCCGATGAATTTTCAGCCACTCGTTGCCATCGGCTTTGTGTTCACAGATCTTGTCCCGCACCTCCGGATGAAAGATTTCCGCTCCCCCGCCCGGCAGCGATCCCAGCCCCGCCGCTTTCATGTCCTCGATCAACCACTCGATCGGCTTCTGCGTTAGCCGCTGAAACCAGTCCCATTCGACCGCTGTCCACGCCTTCAGATGCAGTTGCGGTACCGCATCGTGGATGATCTGGATGATGTGACGATACCACTGATAATCTTTTTGATGATGCAACCCGCCGACAATGTGCATCTCAGTACAACCACGGTCGTGAGCTTCTTGTGCTCGGGCCAGGATCTCCTCATCGGACATGACATAAGCCTTCGAGGATTTTAAATCTGCCCGGAACGCACAAAATCGGCAGCGGTAAACACAAACATTTGTCGGATTTAAGTGAACGTTAACGTTGTAATAAGTCCGGTTGCCGTTCTTCCGCTCCCGGACCAGATTCGCTAGCTTACCGAGCGTGTGGAGGTCGGCATGCTCGTCGAGATACATCCCGTCGTCAAAACTGAGTCGGACGGAATGATGAACTTTTTCCGCAATTTCCGCAAGCCGTGGATCCTGAATGGATTTCATTGCGATTTACCTGACTGTGAATAGCTGAAGTCACTCATTGATTAACCGGGTCTGATCGCTTCTGACAACCCGTCTCGGCAAAACCACGAGCGAATTCCAGTGAGGCGGAACCTCTGACGTTCATTCCTGAATTCACCGGGTGAAGGCACTTTTTCCACGGAAAATGCCGGGCAAAATTGTACGGATTCTCTCAAGTTGTAAGGGTTGCAATGATCGAAACCCCGCTTGCAACGGCTCGGCCAGGCATATTCTCGCTGCAAGAGGGTGATTTCTCGGATATTACGCAAGAGAAACCCGGAAAAGCAATTTCTCAGCCTGTTTGGCACGGGCCATGCACTCATGTTTCAGCGAAATCATCATTCCAGCAAGGAGGCCAAGCAATGACGACAACCGTGCCGAACGAAGCTCCAGCTCCCGCGACGACCGCCCGCGTGAAGGGACCTTCCGCCTGCCGACGTGAAGCCGAGGAACTGCTCCGAGATGTCGCCCTGGTGTTGTCACTGACACGGCGGGTCAAGGAAAGTATTCTACGCCAGACAAGCGAAATTACCCCCCGGAATCGGATTGCTGCATTGGCGACCCCGTCAGTTCTTTGAGGGTGACTTGCTGCCTCCACTGAACCGTGGAAAGCGAATTTCAGGGAGGAATTCAGAAGGCTCAGCGGGTGTGAGAGACTTTGTTCGTCATGGATCGTTCGCGGGGGAACTCTCCGGAACAGCAGAGGAGTTTCAGAACAGCCATCCGCACCGCCAGGCCATTATGAACCTGTTCCAGAATCGCCGAGTTCGGGCCATCCGCGACTTCTGGTGTGATTTCCACTCCGCGATTGATCGGTCCCGGCGCGAGAATCAACACATCCGGCTTGCACCGGGCCAGCCTGGCCCCGGTCATCCCGAAGAGATGAGCATACTCGCCGACCGACGGAAAGAAGGCCCCCCGTTGGCGTTCAAACTGCACTCGCAGCAAATTGATGACATCACAGCGGGGGAGGATTTCGTCAAAATTATGGGTGAGTTCGACACCCCAGCTGCGAACTTCATTCGGAACCAGGGTTGTCGGCCCACAAACAATGACCTTTGCGCCGAGTTTCGTCAGCCCGTGGATGTTGCTCCGAGCGACGCGGCTATGCAGAATGTCGCCGACCAGAGCGACAGTTAAGCCGGTGATACGGCCTCGTCGCTGCCGGATGGTAAACATATCCAGCAGTGCCTGGGTCGGATGCTCGTGAGCGCCGTCGCCGGCATTAACGACATGCACTCGCGGTGCGAGATGCTGTGTCAACAGCTTCGGTGCCCCGGCGGATGAATGCCGGACCACCACGACATCAATCCCCATCGCTTCGATGTTGCGGGCCGTGTCGATAAAACTTTCCCCTTTGCTTGTGCTGGATCCGCTCGGAGAAAAGTCCAGGACATCGGCTCCAAGTCGTCGCGCCGCCAATCCGAAGCTGACCCGAGTGCGAGTGCTCGGCTCGAAAAAGAGATTGACGACCATCTTGCCCTTCAGATCATCCCGCTTCGATGATTCGCCCTCGCCGACGCCGACAAATTCTTCCGCGGCATCTAAAATGCCCAGGATTTCCGATGCCGTCAATGAGTCCAGATCCAGCAGATGATGCATGAGAGAAAGGATCTCCGTTATCGGCGACGCAGCCCGCGCCCCGGCAACGCCGCTGTGCGCTGTCCGTGATGAAGGACAAGTTCCCCGTTGACAACGACATGCTTGACGCCGACGGCGAGTGCCCGACCATTGTCGTAGCTGGAACGATCGCTAATCGTTACCGGATCGAATACGACCAGATCTGCCGCCATTCCTTCTTGGATTAGACCGCGGTCGGTCAGGCCGTGCCGTCGCGCCCCGTGGTACGCCAGATGCTGGACTGCGGTTTCCAGTGTCCAGGTGCCGTTGCGGACATACTCACCGAGGTATCGCGCAAAACAACCTGTCCCTCGAGGATGAGGGAAACCGCCGACATAGATGCCGTCGCTGCCGGCCATCATGGCTGAATGCCTCATCAATGCCACAATATCCGCTTCCTGCCGTGCAGCAAAGTGGCGGATGACACACCCCGCGGCGAGTTGCGTCGCGATCAACAGATCGCAGACAAACTCCACCATTGTCGAAACGGTGACCCTACCATGACGTTCAGCCACCGCGACCGGCAACAATTTCCCCTCATACTGCTTCCAATCCGGATGCGGCAGACTCGCTAAGCGGATCGTTTCGATCGGGAACCGTGGCTGAGCAAATTCCTTCTCTAGCCGGGTGCGAACAGATTGCTCGTTCAGCCGCGTGACCGTCTCGTCGATACCCCCGGCATAAACATCGGGGGGCAATGTCAGCATGCCGACAATCGTGCTTCCGTAAAGGTAGCAATACAGATCGTATGTCACGTCGATGCCCGACGCCCGCGCCCGATCCACCAGGGGCAACACTTGTTCCGCAACACAATTAAAGTGGGAAACATGGACCGCACAGCCCGAACCACGGCCAATGGCAAAGACTTCTTCCAGGGCCGACGGTGCTTTTTCAAGGTTGTAACCCCGCATGTGGGTCACATAGACCCCGCCGAAGGGGGTCAGTTCTCGACAAAGTTCCGTCAACTCGGCCGTATCGGCAAATAAGCTCGGAACATAATCCAACCCGCTCGATATCCCGACGGCTCCTTGCTCCATCCCTTCCCGAATCATTCGCCGCATCGCCGCAAGTTCCGTCGCGGTCGGCCGCCGATCGTCGAGCCCCATCACTTCCATGCGGACGTTGCCGTTCGGAATCAAGGTGCAGACATTGATGGCACAGCGGCGATCAAACTGAGCCAGAAATTCGGCGACTGTCCGCCATTCTCGACCAGGGGTAGGAAAATTCCCGCTGAATCCCGCCGTGTATCGCCGCATGTACGCCATCGTCGCCGGCCCGGCAGGAGCAAAGGCCACCCCATCCTGCCCGATCACATACGTGGTCACTCCCTGCCGCACCGCAGGTTCATGATACGGATCCACGAGTAAGGCCAAATCGCCATGAACATGCGTATCGACAAACCCCGGACAAACCACTTTTCCCGTGGCATCAATTGTCTGACGGCTTTCAGCGGTGATCAGCCGGTCGACGGCGACAATCCGATCGCCTTGCACCGCCACATCCGCATAAACCCAAGGCAACCCGGTGCCATCGATCACTCGGCCATTACGAATCAGCAGATCAAACATGGAAACGCACGGAACTGTGGTAAGGGAACGTCGCAATCTGATTCGATCCTACGCCCCGCCTAGCGATTGGCCAGAGAGCCAAGGAAATTGACAAATTGACACCTTGACACCCGGCCGGTTTCCGAAGTCCGGGGAAATCCTCCATCCATAGCCACTTTATTGCTTGATTCACAATCACTGACCACCCAGGTCTGAATCCGTTAAATATCCGTGACATTCTTGCAGAAATCGCGCACAATAACGATGAAGTTTTAACTTCCCTCCTCGTGTTTCCTTTCGCTCGATGCCAAGAGGACGACATGGCCACCAAAAAACGTTCATCCCCTTCCACTTCGTCAGCGCCGTCACGCCGAAGCTTTTTGCAGGTTTCCGCAGCAGCGGCTGCTACTGCGACAGTGCCGGTGGCAGTGCATGCGGGTGTCAGCGAGACGATCAAAGTTGCCCTGATCGGCTGCGGTGGCCGTGGAGGCGGAGCGGCGTTGAATGCTCTCAATGCCGATCCGAACGTGAAAATCACCGCGCTGTGTGATATTTTCCGTGACCGCGCCGAGCACAAGTTGCAAGAACTGAAATCCGAGGCCGGTGGCAAATATGCCGAGCGAATCACGGTGACGCCCGACACCATTTTCAGTGGCTTCGATGGCTACAAACAAGCCATCGACAGCGGCGTCGATTATGTGATTCTGGCGACCTCACCCGGGTTCCGCCCGCAACACTTTGCTTACGCGGTCGAGAAAAATAAACATGTGTTCATGGAAAAGCCGCACGCCGTCGATCCCGCCGGGGTCCGCTCAGTTATTGAATCCGCCAAGAAAGCCGAGGCCAAAAAGCTCGGCGTTTGCGGCGGATTCACCTACCGCTACGATCTCGGAAAACGCGAAACGATCAAACGCATTCATGGGGGTGCCGTCGGCGATGTCCTCGTCGTGCATACCACCTTCCTCACCGGCGATCTTTGGTATCGCGGCAATCAACCGGAATGGTCCGAGATGGAAAAACAAATTCGCAACTGGTACTATTATACATGGCTTTCCGGCGACTTCATCGTGGAACAGGCGATCCACAATGTCGATAAAGCCGCGTGGATCATGGGCGATCAATTTCCGGTTGCCGCATCCGGCATGGGCGGCCGGCAAGTCCGTACGGACCCGAAGTGGGGCAACATCTGGGATCACTTCAGCATCGTTTACGAATATGCAAACGGCGCCAAAGTCTTCCTGCAATGCCGGCAAACCAGCGGCTGCCAATCCCTGGTGATGGACCACGTCATCGGCAACAAGGGCTCGGCGCAACTCATGCAAAACCGCATCGACACGTCCGGCGGAAGCTGGGTCTATGAAGGCGATCACAACTTATCCAACGCTTATGATCGCGAGCATCTGGAATTGATCCAAAGCATCCGCGCTGGGAAGCCAATGAACGATGGTGTCCGCTCCGCCATGAGCACCTTGATGGGAATTCTCGGCCGGGAAGCCGCGTACACCGGCAAACGGATCACCTGGAGCCAGATCGAGCAATCCAAGCTGAAACTGGTCCCCGATGATTTGGCCTGGGGTCCGCATCCTGTGGCACCCGTGGCCATGCCCGGCAAATACAAACTGGTGTAATTCGCTCCACTCATCGGATCGACAGCGATTTTCAACCGGCATCAGCCCGCGGAATTCGAATTGCGGGCTGATTTCCTGATGACACGTTCATGTCATGAGCGAAGCATGAATGGCTGAAGATACGGGCATCCTCGAAAAAGCGATTTCAAATATTCGGCGATGAAAGCATCGCACGGTGTTTCTCTTCACTCATTCATATCTGTTGATTTTTGAACAATTATCTTGGTGATTCACCCGCTTGGCACGATTTCAAAAGCTCTCGAAGCTTTTTGTCATCGAAGGCGGCGAACTTCAGCAATCGCTCTTTCAAGTACGTTTCGATTGGCTTCGGTCGGGGCGGGGTTTTTGTGCGATCGCTGTAATGATCTGGATGCCGAACCGTTGTCGGGATGACAGCGTTGAATGCTTGCTGCTGGGCATCCGAAAGCGGTTGTTTGCCTTCCGAGCGCAGCGTCAGATAAGCCCAGGTCAGATGCATCGCCGCTTCCGGGTCGGCAGACCAGCGTTCCGCGAGTGCTTGGATGATCATGTCTTGCAATCGCTGAGCCTGAGAGGGGGGATATACCGGAACCACTATCTCAGTCTGGGCGATCAAAAACTGCTCACACCAGTCGGCGAGGGCCGAGGCGGAGGCTGCCAGTTCTTTCGGGGCACCGAATGGCCGAGCAACAGCCGCTTTCTGGACGGCTTGCCACTTCGTGGTAAATTCCGGGGCGAGCGATTTTAGCCGGGGTTGATCGAGCCCCGCGGCATGCTCGGCGATAACTCCGGCGAGGGCTTCCACCCAGGCTTTCAACGTCGGGCGGCCCGGCGGACCGGAATAACCACGCTGTTGCCGGGGACTGGGGTATTTCAGATCGTGATGGCAAGCGTAGCAATCGAAGCGAGCATAATCGACCAGGGTTGTCCCCTCGGGATCGGCGGCGGCTTTTGCCTCGGCAGCCACCGTCAGCATTTCCGCCTGAAGCGCTGCGATCGCCCCGGTGGCCACGTGGCGGGCCAGATACGATTCTTTTTCCACGGGGTGGTAGCGAAAAATCTCCCAGGTTTTATCGGGATTCTTTTGCGCGAACTCAGCAAAGAACTGTAGCTTCGGATTGGTCGGATAACCCCAGTGTTTCGGTTCGTGTTCCATGAAGTGGCCGAGTTCGAACGGCGGCAGGGGTGGGTGCCCGGCTGCATACATCTCGTGCGTAATGATTTTGCCCTCGGCGGGGTTGCCGACGTGGCACGAGACGCAAAGCTTGGCCTTCGTGGCGGGATTCCGCAGGTCGGACATGCCTTGTGCAAACTTGTCGGTCGGGGGCTTGGCTCGCCACGGCATCGGCTCTCCAGCTTGAACCGGTGTGGAAAAGTGATCGAGTTGCCAGTTGCGCCCGAGACCGTGGCACATCGTGCAGTTAATTCCTTCATTGGCGGTGGCAAACTCGCTGAGCTTTTTCTCGGACAAGGAGACCAGTGGTGTTAAATCGGTCGCATGGCAAACAAGACAGCGGGCATCCTTGGCGACATCATAGCCGAGGACTGCTTGCATCTGCTGGCCGATTTTTCCTGTCAAATTGGTGTACGCCTGCGAGTGAATGTCGCTCTGTGCCCAGATTATGCTTTCATTTAAGAGAATAAATTCATTCGATTTGTATTTGTTAAATTCTGTCGCACCGGGGGTATTCGCCCCGGAGTGACACTGCTGGCAGCCGGCGATGCTGGGCGACGCCCCACCAGCCGTTTTCGGATCGGCGTGGAGTAAAAAGTGAACAGGCTTCGCTGCGGCTGTCGGGGCTGGCGACGATGGAGCCTGGCCGCGGATCTGGTGCATGCTGATCCCGGCAAAAAGTGTGATTATTGCCAGCAACGGCAGTCCGCAGCCGCATATCAATGGCGCTCGCATGGCCGTCGTCCCTGTTCCGCGGAAGGAATAAGATGTTACGATTCTATTCCAAAATTATGGCTGTCCAAAGCGCGAACCGCTGCAGCCGTGATTTCGCTGGAAAACAGGATCCTTTCAAACTTCGAGCCGCAAGACCGAGCGTTATCTCTTCCTGCGAATTGCGACGGTCCATCCTGGATTAATGAATCGGCAGATACGCATAACCGTCGGCCTGGCGATTGATAATCAAGGTCATGGCCGAGACTGCCAGCGGGAGTTCCGGTGCGATGTCCGTCGCCTTCAAGCCCTTGTATGCCACCGCTTGCCCGCAGACGAATAACTCCACGCCATGTTTGCGCAATTCACGGATTAACGGTAGATTCGGGTTTTCTTTACCCCCATTCTGTCGGGCGAAGGCTTCGGCGTTCAGTGTCGCCAGTGTGGCGTTGCCATGCAGCACGGCGACGATCGCGACATCGCTGGGTTGCAATCCCTGGGCGGCGTATAAATTCAGGCACCGGGCGACCCGCTCCAGCCCTTGATTCACTTTGTCGGCAGGACCACCGGCGGTAATATCAAAGACCACTTTCATGCCCCGTTTCGGCGGTTCGGCTGCCCCGGCAACCACCACCACCCCGCCATGATCCTTGACAAGCGGGCAAGTATACGGAGGAGTTGGCGAAGAAGAGGGAGCCGCTGCGTCCGACTGCCAGCGGCCGAGGGCAAACAGGGCCATTCCCGTCAGGGTGAGGAGGACGAATGTCAGCAGGGAGCGTGGCATCAACTTTCTCCTTCTTGAACGCCTGCAATTCTGTCAACTTAGCAATTTTATTGTGGCAAGGAGGACGGAGATGACATCAGTCACCGAGGAATCATTTCGGCCGCCGGAAGATCCACGGATCCGCTTTGCGGCCGAGCGGACCCTGCTTGCCTGGCTTCGCACTGGCTTGGCATTGATGGGTTTCGGTTTTGTCGTGGCCCGATTTCACTGGTTTGCACGAGAAGTTGCATTGGCGGTTCCGGGACAGGCGGGGCAACACAACATCGCCGGGGAGTCTGTGAGCGTCAGTCTGGGGATCGGCGTCAGCCTGGTGATTCTCGGCGTTTTCGTGACAATCCTTTCGTCTCTGGAATATCACCGAATTATTCGACGGTTGAGCCGAGGCGAATCGTATGACCCGCCGAAGCAATCGCTGGGTTTGATCGTGGCAATCCTATTATCCGCCATCGGCATTGTGATGGCAGGTTATTTGATCGTGCACTGAAAATACGTGAAGTTTATCGCCAACAACGGCATAAGAGTTTGTGAACGCTGGGGCTATGCTGATGGGAGGAACGGCCGGAGGCTGATTCCTTGGTGTTCGAGCATCAAACGCACAGCCCGGAGACGAGCAACCGCACCGGGATGGTCACCGTGGAAGCAAACCGTGCGAACTTGCCAGCGTACCATTAACGCTCGGACGTGGGCGACGACCTCTTCCGGATCGTAGAGCATCGCATTGGCTGCCGATCGAGGAACAAGCCGACCGTCGGGAAGGTAACGCCGATCGGCAAAGCCCTCCGGAATAAATGGAATTACCCCGCTGGCGGCGGCCTCGAGTTCCGATCCGGGCAGCCCCAGCACGGGCAAGCGATATTCCTGGGCGATCCGCACGAGTGTTTCAGCAACCGTTCGATACCGCATCGCTTGATTGTAAAGTGCCCCATGAGCTTTGAGATAGCGGACCTGCACACCTTCCGCTGCGGCCAGAAGATTCAACTCGTCGAGTTGCCGACGCAGTTCCGCTTCCAGCACCGCAGGAGGATCATTCCGCTCGCGGCGGCCAAAATGCGCTTGATCGGGGTAACCGGGGTGGGCTCCGACGACGACGCGATGATCGCGGGCTAGACGCAGGGTTTCTCGAATGATTTCCGGACTACCGGCGTGGGCACCACAGCAGATGTTCACGGATGTCAGCCAGGGGATTAATTCGGCATCTTGTCCGGCACCTTCTCCAAGATCAGCATTCAGGTCGAGTTCGTTCGGCATGATCTTCGGCTGAAGGGTGTCGCTGGCAAAGCTCGCAGGTGTTCCCGAAGGAATCCCGCTTGCTCTATCCCGGGTGCGGGTCATGCTCCTGCCTGCATCTGCTCATTGGATATCGTAGCAAGCTGCTATCATCCGGAAATCAGGAAAGAGTTGAAGTGTGACTGAGCCGGTCTGGTTCTGAATGAAAAAGCAGATTACGATAACGCGCGAAGTGACCGGCGGTGAACGCCAGGAGGCGCAGATGTTCCGCTTATTGCAATGGCTGACCTGGATGCTGGGGCAGTTCATTCTCGGGCTCCGCTACCGTCGACGGATCATCGGTCTGGAGGAAGTCTTTCGCAATCCCGGTCCGTATTTAATTTTGCCGAATCACCCGGCTTATTCTGATCCACCGAATGTGATCGTGGCATTGTGGCCTCACTTTTTCATGCGGCCGATGCTCTTGGAGAGCAATTTCCGCAGCCCCCTTTTGGCCCCGTTTGCCTGGCTGCTCCAAGCAATCAAAGTCCCCGACATTGCGGAGGCCAGCGCCGAGGCACGGCAGCGAGCCGAAGCCGCGGTAGCTTCCGTCATCCAGGTTCTCAAATCGGGACACAATGCCATCCTGTGGCCTTCGGGACATTTGATGCGTGACGGGGTGGAACGCATTGGTGGTACCCGAGCCGTGGCAGACATCCTGGCTGCTGTACCGAACGTGACGGTGGTCCTGGTCCGAACTCGGGGTCTGTGGGGAAGCATGTTTAGCTGGGCGCAAACCGCCAAGAAGCCGCCGCTGATGAATTTGCTGCTTCAAGGAGCAGGGTTACTTTTGGCGAACCTGATCTTTTTCACGCCGAGACGGACCGTCACGTTCACACTGGAAGCCTTCCCCCCGGAGCGTCGACCGGAACCGACCCGTGAGCAGATCAACCCGTGGCTGGAGGCGTGGTACAACGCGGACGAAAAACCGGAAACTCCGACCTGGGTGCCGTATCATTTCCTTCTCGGCCGAGAGGATTATGAATTTCCGCCACCGCCATCGCAAAGTCGACTCGATTTAAGCCGGGTGAAAGCAGCGACGAAAACCGCCATCGCCGAAATCATCAGCGAGCGATTACGCCGGCCACTGACACCAGAGGAAAACCTGGCGGAAACCACTTTCATCCAACTCGGCCTGGATAGCCTCGATGCGATGGAGGTGACGTTGGAAGTCGAGCAGAGGTTCGGTTTCACAGCGGACTTGATGCCGACGACGATCGGACAACTCTGGGCGTTGGCGGAAGGGATGATTGAGAAAGGTCCGCCGACACCACCGCCAGAAAAATGGTTCCTGCCACCGTCGGGAGATCATGAATGTGTCATTGACGGTGAAACGGTCGCCGAGGCATTCTTGATGCGGGTGAAACGCAATCCTCGCGACATCGCCGTGGCCGATGATATTTCCGGTGTCCTGACGTATGAGACGGTTTTTTTGGCGGCCTCGATTTTATCCAGCAGGTTTCAGGATATCCCGGGTTCCGCAGTCGGATTATTGATGCCGGCGTCAGTCGGCGGAATTATCGCATTACTGGCCATCCATCTCTCGGGCAAATTGCCGGTCATTTTGAATTGGACCACCGGCCCGGCAAATATGGCCCACGGCGTGCGATTAACCGGGGTGAAACATGTGATCACTTCGAAGCGATTCATCGATCGCGCTCATATCGAAGTTCCCGGCACCGATTTTATCTTCCTCGAAGATGTTAAAGCAACAGTGAGCAAGTTTGAAGGATTGCGGCGATTGTTTCTCATCAAGTTTTTCAGGTCCTCAGTGATTCGGCAAACCTTGTCACGCCTGGATCTCAACGCCGAGCGACCCTGTGTCGTTCTGTTTACAAGCGGATCGGAAAAAGCACCGAAAGCGGTGCCGCTTACCCACCGGAACGTGATATCGGATCTCCGCGGAGCATTACCGATTCTCAAGCTGCACCGCGATCATGCAGGACTGGTCTTTCTGCCATTGTTTCATAGTTTCGGGCATACCGTGACTGGTCTGCTACCACTGTTTGCCGGAGTGAAAGTTGTTTACCATCCGGACCCGACAGATGCGGGCGGGCTGGTTCGGAAAGCCGCTGCGTATCGCCCGACGCTTACCGCCACGACACCGACCTTCCTCGGCTACATCTTTGACAAAGCCAAGCCGGGTGATCTGGATGCCATTCAAATGCTGGTTGTCGGTGCGGAAAAGTGCCCGGAACGGATCTTCCAGCGAGCTTCGGAACTGGCCCCGAACGCCGTCATCATGGAAGGGTACGGGGTCACGGAATGTGGCCCCGTAGTGGCGGTGAATCCTCCGGATGCTTCGAAACCTGGGACGATTGGCTTACCGTTGCATGGGGTGGAGGTCGCCGTCACCGATCTCGAGACCGAGCAGTTGTTGCCTGCCGGAAAGATGGGCATGCTTCATGTCGCAGGGCCGAACGTCTTTCCTGGCTATCTCGGACACGACGGCGAGCAACCGTTCCGAGAATTCGCAGGGAAACGCTGGTACATCACCGGCGATCTTGCCGAAATCGGTGACGATGGATATCTCCGCTTCCACGGTCGGCTGAAACGCTTTTTGAAAGCCGGCGGCGAGATGATCTCGTTACCTGCCCTGGAAGAGCCGTTTACACGGCTGTTCCCACCGACCGAGGATGGGCCGCAAGTGGCGGTGGAAGGCATCGAAACCACTGAGGGGCGTCACATCGTCCTGTTCACGACGCGTGATATCAGCTTACGTGAAGCAAATGCCGTTTTGATAAAAGAAGGATTTCGTGGGGTGATGCGTCTGGATGAAGTGCGGAAAATCGATGCCGTCCCGATTCTCGGTACGGGAAAAACCGATTACAAGAAGCTCCGGGCCATGCTGGCAAGCCCGGAGTCGCAATCGGTCACGGCTCAACCGACCGCATATTAAAAACGCCGGCTGCAATAAGCCGGCGTTTCCCGTGATTGTCTTTACCCCCGCACCCTTAGTCCGAGATGGTGCTGAGGTAGTCTTCATACGCTTTCTTGGCCGAGAACTCGGCGGCCATCAGCGATTTTTGCTTGGCGGTCAGGGCGTCGATTT
>Ga0209017_10001230_pt1 | contig 20386 bp, 13 predicted proteins | sample YNPBryunderm2012_FD_185812 | JGI IMG/M metagenome (GOLD analysis project Ga0209017, IMG submission 185812) | Anoxygenic and chlorotrophic microbial mat microbial communities from Yellowstone National Park, USA - YNP Bryant MS undermat 2012... ... | reverse complement strand
GCGGGCCGGCTGATTTTGAAGACCCTGTTACCTGGTCTGGCTTGGCTTCTGTGTTTCGGTTTCGCTTGGCAACGTCTGGATCATGCCCGGACGATGTTTCAAGTTCCGAGTGCACCTGCGGAAGCGGCGGCACAGTGGCAGCGTCCATCCGGAAATTCAGGCCACGCTGAGATTGATTTTGGCGGGCAGTGGCTGATGGGGCGGATGATCGTCGAGGGGCATGCCCGAGAACTTTATAATCGTAACAAGTTGTGGGAAGTAGCCTGGCTTGGCTATCCGATGGCGGATGAGCCGCCGATTCTGCGAGATTTTCTGTTTCCGGAAGCCCGCCGACCGGACGTTCTTCGCCAGCAGGTTTATCGCCACGATGCCGAGAATTTACTGGCTTGGATGATGGGGAGTGATCAGGATTCACCGCGTCGTCAGGAACTGGGGCCGATCATCGCCTTGCCATTTGCGATGGATGCCGGGTTGGGATCAGCGTTTCCCGCTGGATTATTGACGATGCTGGCAGGGGAACAACTGAGCCCGGAGTTGATTGCTGCCGTGAATACAAAAGTGATTGGCGGTCCGCTATATCCGCCGATTCACGGTTTTTTTTACGCGCCATTGGCCTGTCTTGAGCCGGCCAGAGCATATGCCGTCTTTCAGCACCTGATGGTCGCCTTGACATTTATTGCAGGATATGCATTTAAGGTGCTGAGTCGAGGTCAACTGTGGTGGTCATTGTCGACACTGGCAATTTTTGTCTACCCCGGGTATCGAGCGGGGCTGGATCTGGCTCAGAATCCGGTACTGACGTTGACGATACTGGCGGTGGGGTGGGCGTTGTTGGTGCGGGACCGACCGCTGCTCGGCGGCATGGTCTGGGGATTGCTGGCATTCAAGCCGGTCTGGGCGGCGAGTTTTTTCCTTGTGCCATTGTTGATGGGCCGATGGCGCTTTTGCCTGGGGATGATTGGCACGGGACTGGCGCTGATTCTGCTGACACTGCCGTTCACCGGAGTGCAAGTCTGGTTCGACTGGTGGACCGTCGGCCAACAAGCCGCCGAGTTATATCAGGTGAATCAGAACTGGATTGAATTGAGCCGTGATTTGCATGGGATTCCCCGCCGATTGTGGCTGGACTTTTCGGTGCATCCAGAAGCTGAGCGTTTGAACCGGCCGGAAGCGTGGCGTGCCGCGGTGGCCGGGTGGATGCTGGTTGGAAGTGTTCTGCTGACGACAATCGCGGTGTATTACTGGAAGGGAGATCGGCGGCGGCCGACAGGGCTGGGCGCAGGCCTGCTGTTTCTCGCGGCTTGGCTTTGTTGCTATCGTTTCATGTATTATGATACGTTGCTATCAATTCTAGCGTTTGCCGTAATGCTTTCCGAGCCACGGTTCCGGTTTCAGACTGCGACGTTCACGATTCAATGGTGCCGTAACCCCGGGGTGTGGCCGCTGGATCCGATGCCTTGGCCCGAACCGCTGCGGACTGGTCTGCCCCGGCTAGGACCATGCTCGGTAATCTACTTCAATTCGATACCGCTGACGGTGCTGGCGGTATTGATTCTCGGCGAGAACTGGCTCCTGGTATTGCAACCGGAAGCGACGCTGATTGTGCCGGCTGTTCGCTGGGTGGAAGTCAATCCGCTGGGTGGCGAGACAACCCGTGTTGCTCGTGTCGCAGGGCAAATCAATTATTATCATCCCTGGGATACGCTGGTGATTTTGGGGTTTTGGTGCTGGGCCGTGGGATATCGATTCGTTTACGGGGATAACAGTTCACCGTGAGTCGCTGCAGGAACGATGCTCAGCATATTTGCTGTCACCAACCTCGGCAAAAGACTCAGATTGAGTACGCTTCTTCGAAGGCATCGCGGTTCGTTCGGATAACGGAGCGGATGAGCATGCGGAGTCCCGGCTCTTCAATTCGTTTGATCGCCTCGTCAGGGGTGACCCACTCGGGGCGGCGGAAGGAATCCTCGGGCCAGGAAGATTTTTGTTCAGTAACCCGCATCAGAAACACGGTCACATGTCGTTCCTGACCAAGTTTTTCGTAATGATAACTGCCGACTGGCTCGGCATCCAGGACACCTAGTAAACCGGCTTCTTCCCAGGCTTCAATCAGGGCTGCTTCACCAGCAGTTTGGCCGGGATCAATTTGCCCCTTCGGAATTACCCAGCGTCGGCCGTTGCGAGAGTTGACCAGGCAAATCATGCCATCCCGGACCGGTATGGCTGCAGCTTGCCGGAGTGTACTGGGCATGAAATTCTCCGTGATACAACTTAAAAATTTTAAACGACTGCCGAGAGACAAAGGCAAGAAGAGAGCAGATTCTTCATTGAAACATCATGTTTTACTCATCGAACCATTTCGCTGAAGGTCATGAATTCTTCGCCGGCAGGCATTTCGTATACTGCGAATATGTTTCCTTATCATCGGTAAATGATTTATGGCAGCATCGGTGAATTTGACGGTTCGGAATGTGATGGAAGTCAATCCGGTCAGCGTCGATCCGGACTGTTCGGTGGATGCAGTGCTGCGGCTGATGAATGAGAAGCGGATCGGCTCGGTTCTGGTGGTTGTTCCGGAGAAACGGCTTGTTGGAATCTTTACCGAGCGGGATTTGCTGCGGCGTCTGGCGTCGCGGACGCCGGGTTGGGAAAGTCTGCCGATTCGCGAGTGGATGACGCCGGACCCGTTTGTGATTTCGCCAGAGGTAGGCTGGGATGAAGCGGTGACATTGATGCATCAATTGCGGGTGCGGCATCTGCCGGTGGTCGAAGCCGATCAGGTGGTCGGGCTGATTTCGACACGGATGTTGATGGGTTGGCGAACCGAGTATTTGAATCGTCAAATCGAGGAGCGGACCGCCGAACTGCGTCAGGCGAACGAGTTATTGCTGGCGCGTGATGCCGAGATGTTGCACAATCTTCGGGCGGCGGGCCGGTTGCAAACGCGATTGTTGTTACCGCATTCGCCACCGGACTGGCCCGAGTTTGCCTGGGCGATTCATTTTGTGCCGTACGATCATCTTGGGGGGGATTATTACGATTTTGCGACGCCGAGCCCGAATCAGTTGGGGTTTTTGATTGCCGACGCCAGCGGTCACAGCTTACCGGCGGCGATGGTGGCGATTATGACGCGGTTTGCTTTCACGGAAGCCGCACAACTCCTTGCCTGGCCCGGGGAAGTGCTCAGTGCGATTAATCGCCGATTAATCACCCTCAGCGATGAACGATTCGTCAGTGGAATCTACGCCATCTTTGATCGGGACACTCAGAGCGTTCGTTATGCCTCGGCGGGGCATCCACCACCGTTTTTCTACGAAGCGGCGTCGGGGATTGTGCGTCCGCTGACGGGCTCGGGCTTCTTGCTGGGAATTATTGCCGATGAAGTTTACACCGAGCGGGAAGTTATCCTCCGGGAAGGGGATCGTTTATTGTTTTACACGGACGGTTTAATTGATACCCGCAATGCCATCGGCGAGTTATTCGGAAGCGAACGTGTGATTGAGTGTTTGCGTACCGCAGGACGGGGTTCCGCGGCCAGCATTATGAAGGTTCTTCTTGATGCATTAAATCAGTTCCGGGGCGGTGTGCCGTATCCGGATGATCTCACGATTGTGATTCTGGAAGTCCGCGGAAGATCGGCACCTGAGCCGGCTGAGACTGCGTTGCCGAGTGCGGGAGAATCGTGGTGACGCCGTCCGATCGACTGCAAGCGGCTCGCCGAGCATTTGCTTTGGGGGATCGAAGCGGAGCGGAACAGTTGCTCGGCGGGGTGTTGCAAGCCGATCCTGACAATTTCGAAGCGTTGCAATTGCAGGGGGTCTTGCTGGCAACATCAGACCGGTTGGCCGATGCGGTAACGGTTCTGGAAAAAGCAGTCAAGGTGCGGCCGAATCAGCCGGCAGCCTGGATGAATCTTGGGGAGGCATATCGCCGACTCGGTTGCATCGAGGAAGCGGTACGTGTGCTCCAGCGAGCCGTGGAACTGGGTCCTCATCTGGAGGAAGTCTGGTTCAATCTCGGAACTGCACTTAAGGCAGCCGGCAACGTTGAAGCCAGCGAAGAGGCTTTTCGCCAAGCCTTGAGCATAGCACCCCGTCACGCTCGGGCCTGGTTTAACCTAGGCAACTTGTTGAGGGAAGATGGCCGAGTGGCTGCTGCGGTTGATGCCTACCAGCAGGCGCTGGCAACGGCAGCGAACTGGCCGGAAGCCTGGCAAAATCTGGCAGCGGCCTCGCTGGAACTCGGCGACGCCGCCGCCGCGGTGAATGGCTGGCGGAAAGTCCGGGAACTGGCTCCGTGGCACCCGAAAGTCGATGCCGGGGAAGCAACCGCGCTCCTGCAAGCTGGTCATGTGGCCTCGGCGAGGAAGCTGTTTCAACGGCTTGCCGAGTTTCATCCAGAATCGCTCGGCGCTCAATTGCGGGCGATCCTGCCGGTTGAACCGATTGCGATTTCGAATGCTGCCATTGATGAGTATCGAGCTCGGCTGGCTGGGGAACTTGACCGGCTTGTGGCGGCGCGATTCACACTGAACGTCAGCGACTTAGCACACAGTGGTTGTGAACCACCGATGCAGTTCAATTATCAGGGCCGTTCCGACCGTGGCTTGAAAGAGGCGTTTGCTCGACTGTTTACTCAGGCGTTGCCAGATTGTGAGCCGCCACCGAGCGGATCAGGCGTTCCCCACGTCGGGGTAGTAGTATCTCGCGGCCACGAACAAGGGTTTGATCGTTGCTTGGGGCGGTTACTCGACGAGGTGGTCTGCCCGGAATTACGAATCAGTCTGGTGGGGCAACGTGGGGCGATAACGGTGTTGCGTCAGTTGCGGCCCGAGCGTCGCTGCAGTTATTTCCCGATCCCGGAGGATGTTGGCGAGGCGGCTGAGCAAATTCGCGCGGCCGGCTTTGACTTGCTCCATTACTGGCAACATGGCACAGATTCGACGAATTATTTTCTCCCGTTTCTGAAGCCGAGCCGGGTGCAATCGGCCACGTGGGGCTGGCCGGGTACCACGGGCCTTGCCGTCATGGATGCGTATGTCTCGTGTGCTTGGCTGGAAGCGCAAGACGCTGACGCACATTACGTTGAACCTCTCGTGCGGCTGCAAAGCTTACCCACGAGGATTGAGCGGCCGCCCCAGGCCGGCGACAATTCTCTGCCGGATGCCGCGGAATGGACCCGACAACCCGGGACTCGGCTGTATCTCTGCCCGCACAACCTGCGGAAATTGCATCCGGACCTCGACCCTGCCGTGGCATCGTTACTGGATGCGGATCCAGCGGCGATATTCGCTGTCATTGCCGACGCTCAGCCGAGCATCAGCGAAGCTTTGATCGATCGGCTCCGGGCTCACGTCAACCAGCCCCAGAGAATTCGCCTGATACCTCGTCAATCTCGAGCGGATTATCTGCGACTGTTGACCGCTGCGTCCGTGTTGCTTGATCCGCCGCATTACGGCGGCGGAGCAAACACGGTGGCGGATGTCCTGGCGTGTGCGGTGCCGCTGGTGGCCTGGGAAGGGCCGTTCCATCGCGGCCGCTGGGTCTCTGGAGTCTACCGGGCGCTCGGTGTTGAGGGGCTGACAGCGACCACGCCAGAAGAGTGGGTGACGCTGGCCACACGTATCGCCACGGATCCGGATCTGCTCGCATATCACCGCCGGCAAATGCGGACAGCAGCCGAGCAATTGTTCGCCCCGTCAGCAGCCTCGGCAGAACTGCGTGAGTGGTTCCTGACCACCATCGCTGCGGCGCGTTTGCGGCAGTGAAACCGATGCTGCCAGTTCGGGCGATCGCCTAGCTTCTCGGAAATCGTTTCCGTGGCTGCTATAGTAACGCTTGATTTTACTTCTTCGGGGGCCGCGGCAGGGTTCAACCGGCCAGATCATCCAGAGACTTTCACAAGGAGACGGTCGCATACCATGAATTTGCTTGCCGAGGTCCGCTCGTTGTTCACCCCAGCCCTGGCCGCGGGTGGAGTCGAGGCGGCGAAGATTCCGGAATATTTAGCGATGATTCGGCCGGCTCAGGATCCGAAGAACGGCGACTACCAGGCCAACTTGGCGATGCCGCTGGGAAAACTGCTCGGCAAAAAGCCCCAGGAACTGGCAAACGAGATTGTCTCGCGCCTGCCGGCAACGACGATGGTCGAGTCGGCGGTGGTTGCCGGACCGGGATTCATCAACATCAAGTTGCGGGACGAGTGGCTAGCGGAGCAGGTCAGAGCACTTGCCAACGACAATCGCCTCGGTGTCAGTTTCGTGGCAGCGCCGAGGACGATTGTCATCGATTACAGCGGGCCGAATGTCGCCAAGCCGCTTCACGTTGGCCACCTCCGCAGCACCATCATCGGGGATGCGATCACCCGACTTTTGCGATTCCTGGGTCATAAGGTCATAACCGACAATCATCTTGGCGACTGGGGGGCACAATTCGGAATCTTGCTGTATGGCTACAAACACCACCTCGATCGAGCAGCGTATGCTCATGACCCAGTCCGGGAACTGGCTCGGCTTTATGTGGAAGTGCGTAAGCAGTTCCGAAAGGCAACGGATGACGACGATGAAGCCGCGGCGGGTGACGACCTGGTGAAGACAGCCTGCCAGCAAGAAACCGCAAAACTTCATGCTGGAGACCCTGAAAATCTTGCCCTGTGGCAACAATTCATGCCTTATTGCCTGGCGGAAATCCAGGCCGTTTATGACCGTCTCGGCGTGCTGAAGTTCGACTACGTCCTCGGAGAAAGTTTTTATCATCCGATGCTGCCCGGGGTGGTCGAGGACTTGCTCGCGAAAGGGCTGGCAGTGGAAAGCCACGGAGCCATCGTGGTGCCGAACGCAGCAGGGATTATCCCGCAAACTCCCGAGGAAATGAAGACACAGGATCCGCCCGCATTGATCCGCAAACGTGATGGTGCCTTCACCTACACCACGACTGACCTCGCCACCATTAAATATCGCGTGGAAACATTCCGCCCGGATGCAATCCTCTACGTCGTGGATTTTCGCCAGGCTTTACACTTTAAGACGCTTTTTGCCACGGCACGCCGCTGGGGTTATCAGCATACCGAGTTCCAGCACCTCAGTTTCGGCTCCGTTCTCGGTGCCGATGGCAGACCGCTGCGGACGCGAGAGGGTGGCGTGCCTGAACTTCAAGAGTTAATTCAGCAGGCTGTCTCGCTCGGCCTGCAAAAGTATGAGGCGAGCTACGCCGAGCGGACTGCCCACGGCCACGATCTTCCCGAACTTACCCCGGCCATGAAACAGGAAATCGCCGAGGCCGTGGGCATCGGTGCCGTTAAGTATGCGGACCTCAGCCAGAACCGGACCAGCGACTATAAATTCGATTTCGATAAGATGCTGGCCACGGAGGGAAACACCGCGACATACATGCAATATGCCTACGCTCGTTGTCGGGCCATCTTCCGCAAAGGCCAGATTGATGAGAACCGCTTCCGCAGCGATCCGCCGAAGGTGATCATCACCACACCGCAGGAACGGACAGTCGCCTTGCAACTTCTCCGACTGACAGAAGTTCTCGATGCGGCGGCCTCGGATTACTTGCCTCACGTGTTGACGACATATTTGTGGGATTTGTGTAAAGCCATGAGCCGCTTTTATGATGAGTGCCCCGTGCTTTCCGCGGAGACAGTGCCGCTTCGCGACAGTCGCTTGTTGCTCGTCGATCTGGTCGGTCGGACGATCCGGCTGACCCTGGATCTTCTCGGCATACGGGTTGTAGAGCGCATGTGAACCTTAACCGTCAGGCTTTGTGGCATCAATTCGCGGCCCCACGGCGGGCCACAGAAACTGCGGCTCCGTCAAGACTTTTTCCATGCAATTGACTGCGTTTGACCCATGACTGACTCACGGCGCGAGAATCTCTGAACCCTGATCTTCAGGGTGAAGCATCACTGATTAGGGGATTAACGCATCAGCGGCCGCGGCTGGAATGGACTACCCTGGCTTTGCTGCGCTCGCCGAGCTTGTCCACGATATCATGATGGATGACGGTAGCCAGGTTGTCCGCTTGCGATGGCATGAGGCTGCCGGGTAGCACGGCACTGCCCCGGTTGCGGGTCAATTCGATTCGGGCTGGGATGCTTGATTTATGACGTGGCTGATATGTGCAGTGCCGGCGGATTTTTGGGCACTACGATCGAATGATGATTGATCCTGACGATTTGAATCACGACTACGATTGAGATGGGATTTATGTTTGTGGATCGAGTGGAATTGCATTGCAAGGCAGGCAACGGCGGCCGGGGCATGGTGTCATTCCGGCGGGAAAAATATGTGCCCAGAGGCGGGCCGGATGGCGGTGATGGCGGCAACGGCGGCTCGGTGATTGTCCGTGCGGTAGCCAACGCCGATAATCTTGCCCCACTCGTGCATAAAAAGCACTGGCATGCAAAATCCGGGCAACCTGGTGGAACCTCGTTATGTACCGGGGCCAGCGCTGAGGACTTAATTATCCCGGTGCCGCCGGGCACGGTCGTCCGGGACCGAGACCGAGGGCACCTGCTGAAAGATCTGGTTAACATCGGTGATGAAGTGGTGGTTGCCCGCGGCGGTCGCGGTGGCCGCGGCAATAAACACTTTGCCTCGGCGACAAACCGCACACCGCGGGAATTTGAACCCGGCGAAGAAGGCGAAGAGCGGTCTATCGCCCTGGAATTGAAGATCATCGCCGATGCGGGGTTGATCGGTTTCCCGAACGCGGGGAAGTCGACGTTACTGTCTCGGTTAAGCCGGGCCACGCCGGAAATTGCGGATTATCCGTTTACCACCAAGCATCCAAACCTCGGTATTGTCAGTATCGGGGGCGATGCGGCCTTGGTGCTGGCTGATTTACCTGGGCTCATCGAAGGCGCTTCCCAGGGTATCGGCCTCGGTCATGAATTTTTACGCCACGTCGAGCGGACCCGAGTCTTGATTCACCTGGTGGAACCGTTTCCTGCCGATGAATCGGACCCTGTGGCCAACTATCATACGATTCGTCGTGAGTTAGCACAATACAGTCGAGCCCTGGCGGAGAAGCCAGAAATCGTTTGCGTCAGCAAAGCGGAATTGACCGGGGCCGACGCGGTGAAGAATCGCCTGGCCGAGTGCCTCGGACACGAGGTGCTGCTGATTTCTTCCGTGACCGGGCAGGGGTTGTCGCAAGTCGTCGCAAAAGCGGTTCAACTTCTGCAAGAACAGAAAGCGGTGGAGCGGCAAGCCCGTGAGATGGTCAGACCGGTCGAATTTGGCACCGAGGCCGTCATCCGCACCAGCCATGAGGAGATTGGATGATTCCCGATGTAGTTGTAGACATCGGCAACAGTCGGCTGAAGTGTGGCCGCTGTGGTGCTGAAGCTGGAATCGCTGCGGCAGTCGCCATGCCGCCCCAGCCGGAATCCTGGGAACGTTTGCTCGAGGAGTGGAAGTTGCCGGCAGGGCGGACGCAGTGGGCCATTGCCAGTGTGAATCCCCTGGTCTGCGAGCAATTTACTGCCTGGGCAAAACAGCGGGGCGACTCGGTTTTTGTTTTCCACAACTGGCGACAAGTCGGCCTGCCTGTGAAAGCAGATCCACCGGAAGGCGTCGGTCTTGACCGGCTTTTCAACATCCTTGCGGTCCGTTCCCTCGTTGAACCGGGACAATGTGCGATTGTCGCTGACATTGGCACGGCGGTCACAGTCGATTTATTGGATCAAGAAGGTGCGTTTGCGGGCGGAAGTATTTTCCCCGGGATCCGGTTAATGGCCCGTGCACTCCACGCTCACACGGCAGCACTTCCGCTCGTGGAAGTGCGTCCGAAACCGTGCACGGGGCCAGGGCTGAACACCGAAGATGCCATTTGCAACGGAATCAACATGGCGGTCGTCGGCGGAGTCGATGCCCTGATCCTGCAGATTGCTGCCTCTTGCGTGAATTCGCCAACGATTTTCTTGACGGGCGGTGATGCTGCCCCGTTCCGGTACACCTTGGCAGCGGCAATGAATTTTCGCTTTTACGTTCGGCCACTGTTGACTCTGGAAGGCATTCGCTTGGCGGCCGAGGCGTTGCCGTGAACGGTTGCCGTGTCGCCGTGCTGACGCCGACGGGCACCGCGGCCATCGCCACGATCGCTGTGGTGGGTGCACGGGCGTGGGAACTCGTCCGCCGCTTTTTTCATCGACCGGGGGGGCAACGGCTACCGGAAAACCCCCGTCCCGAACAACTCTGGTACGGAACCCTCGGCGATTCAATCGGCGATGAAGTCATTGTTGCCTGCCCGCGAATGGCGCCGGAACCGTGGGTGGAAATTCACTGCCACGGTGGGATTCAAGTTGTCCGCTGGCTGATTGAGTTGTTTTGCCGTGAAGGTTGTGTCGAACTGTCTGGCAGCGAACTGCTGGTGCTTGATCCTTGCCTGGCAGTCCGAGTCGTCGATCCGCGGGCGCTGGAACCGTTGACTCGGGCCAGTACGGTCCGCACCGCGGGCATTCTCCTCGATCAAGCGTACGGTGCGTTCCTTCATGCTGTTCATGGGATTGTCCTTGCAGTTGATCGGGGGGACAATCAGACGGCGTTGGCTGAAATCGAGGCACTGGCCCGTCGTGTGCCGCTCGGCCGGCATCTGACCGAACCGTGGTCGATCGTGATTGCTGGGCCGCCGAATGTCGGGAAAAGCAGCCTGATGAATGCGCTGGCGGGGTATCAGCGGAGCGTGGTGGCCCCAATGCCCGGGACGACCCGGGATCTGGTGCGTGTCCGCCTGGCTTTCGAAGGCTGGCCGGTGGAATTCACCGACACTGCCGGATTGCGGCTGGCCACGGAATCGCTAGAAGCGAGTGGTATCGCCCGAGCCCTGGGGGCTCTCGCCTCCGCCGACCTGGTCGTTTGGCTGATGGATGCCTCGGCGTCCGAGCCGGTTCCGCCCCCGACGGAGCACGTCGACGGTCGTTGGTTGATTGTGGAAAACAAGGCCGATCTTTGTCCGGAGAATTTCTCGAAGCATCTGCAGGTAGTTGACTGTCCGCGGGTTTCCGCGCTGACCGGGTTCGGTGTCTCGGGGCTGATCGCCACAATCGCCCATCGGCTTGTGGCTGATCCACCGCTGGCTGGGGCGGCCGTGCCATTCACTCGAACTCTGGCGGATGCTGTCGAAGCAGCTGCGCGATGGATGCGACACGGCGACTTTCACTCGGCCCGCGAAATCCTTGCAAACTGCCTGATTGTCCGGAAATGAGTGTGACTCGGCTTTTGGGTCAGCAATTCGGCATGGACCGGCCGCGGCCGCCTACCGATGTATGCGATACATGCTCAGGATATGATCCGTATCGCCCTGGGAGGAGGATATCCCGTTGTTGCTGCCACTCTCCCGATGGTTTCTTCTCTGGCTGGGGATTTTCTGCATCTGTCTGAACCTCGCCGCACCTGCTCCGGCGATTGTGAATGTGTTCCGATTCTGCACAAAGTCGCAATTAATCCGATTGAACGAGAAACTCGCCGGGCGAGTCCTGGACTTCACTGGGAATCACGGCTGTGATCGGCGGATCTGGTCGGAGTCTCTCGGGCAGAAACGCGATCTTTATGTCTACTTGCCGCCAGGATATGACGGGGTCCGAAAATATCCGATGATGATCTGGCTGCACGGGATCGGGCAAGATGAGAAGAATTTTTTATTTTTAGCAGAAGAAATCGATCGGGCCATCCGCAACGGGATCTTTCCACCGCTGGTTATTGTCGTTCCGGACGGCAGCGTGGATGGCCGACCTTGCCTGTTCAACTCCGGAAGTTTTTTCGTCAATTCAAAAGCCGGCCGTTTTGAAGACTGGATTGCCCGCGATGTTTGGCGATTCGCTTATCAGAATTTTCAAATCTGCCCGGAACGAGATGCTCATGTGATCGCTGGTGGCTCGATGGGAGGCACCGGGGCATATATTATCGGCTTCAAACATCGCGAGCAATTTGGACAGATTGTCGGAATCATGCCCGGATTGAATGGCCGGTATGTCGATTGTCACGGCAATTATCGCGCGGACTACGACCCCGGCTGTGTCGGTTGGCGGACTCAATTTACCGGGAAAAAAGTGCTTGGCCGCTTCGCTGGCATTCTCCCAGTGCGTGAAAAATGGCTGATCCGACCGCTGTTTGATCGCGGGGAAGATCCGCTTCCATTTCTGATCGCACACAATCCGATTGAAATGCTTGATCATCTCGCGATTCGACCGAACGAATTCGGGTTATATGTCGGTTATGGCACCGGCGACGAGTTAAATCTCGATGCACAAGCGTTACAGTTCGCTGATGAGGCCCGAAAGCGGGGCATTCCCCTCACACTGGTGGCGGTGCCTGGCGGCAGGCATAGCACCGAATCCACTGGGTTGAAATTATTGCCGAGTGTCGGTCACTGGTTGTCCGAGCGGCTGCAAGCTTATTTGCCTTCGATGCCAACGAGATCGGCCGAACCAGCGTGCCTTCAACTCGGGGCAGCGGCGTACAGATCACTGGCCGCCGCACCACGGGGTGGGCTGTTCCCGACAGCCTCTTCGTTGCCTACACTACTAGGGATGGAATTCAGGCAAAATTCGGAGTGACATCGATGCGGTTTGCCAAGGTGCGTTCCGTGGCCGGCCCCACGGTCGTGCGGATCGACTACGATAATAACCGGGCGTATCCGCTGGATTTGAATCGGTCGGGCGGTCAGATTCGTTGCTTGGCCGATTTACTCGCCAGTTCTGATCCGGAGGCGATGGCACATGAACTGACTGCCCCCGAGGTCCAGCCGTTGATGCTGTCGCAATTGCCGCTGGCCGCTCCGGTGGATCGGCAAGAAATCTGGGCGGCCGGGGTGACTTATAAGCGTAGTAAGATTGCCCGCGAGGAAGAATCGATCGGGGCTGCCCGCTTTTACGACCTTGTCTACTCCGCAGATCGTCCGGAACTGTTTTTGAAAGCTACCCCGGAGCGCGTCGTCGATCCTGGACACCCCGTGCGGGTGCGAAAAGATAGCCGCTGGAGCGTCCCTGAGCCGGAACTGGCACTGATGGTTAGCCCGGACTTACGGATCGTCGGTTACACCATCGGAAACGACATGAGTTCTCGGGATATCGAGGGCGAAAACCCCCTGTACTTACCGCAAGCGAAGATTTATCACGGTTCCTGCTCGCTCGGCCCGGTAGTCACCCTGGCGCGATCGATGCCCCCTCTCGCTGAAGTGGATATTCGGATGATGATTCGCCGGCAGGATCAGGTGGTGTTTGATGGCTCGACTTCCGTCGCGTCCATGAACCGAACCCCCGAGAGCCTAGTGGATTGGCTCGGCCGAGAGAATCATTTTCCGCACGGTGTGATTTTGCTGACAGGCACTGGGATCGTCCCACCCGATGATTTTACCTTGCTGCCCGGCGATTTCGTGGAAATCAGTATCAGCGGCATCGGGACATTGGCCAACCCGGTTCAGTAGCTGCGTTTCCATGCTTGCATTGGATCGGTGCGGAAGTCCGTGATCCCGGAAATTACTGAACATTTGTAAGCCGTTCTTTCTTATCATGCTCGCGAAGCGGGCCGATTAACAAATCGAGTGAGCCGTTGAGGATGTCGGCCAATTTATAGACGCTAAGGCCGATCCGGTGGTCGGTGACCCGGCCGTCGGGGAAATTGTAGGTGCGGATCCGCTCGTTCCGGTCGCCGCCGCCGATCAGGCTCCGCCGCATATCCGAGCGTTGCTTATGTAATTTCGCCTGCTGTCGCTCGTATAGCCGCGAGCGTAATAAGCGCATGGCTCGCTCATAATTTTTGTGCTGGCTGCGTTCATCCTGGCATTTGACTTCGAGTTCATCCGGGGTGCCTTTGCGATACCAGATTCGCACGGCAGATTCCGTCTTATTCACATGCTGACCACCCGCGCCGCCGGCCCGCATCCGCTCCCATTCGATATCTTCGTCGTTGATTTCCACTTGGACGGTGTCGGGTTCGGGTAAGACCCCGACGGTGGCCAACGAGGTGTGAATGCGGCCCTGCGTTTCCGTCTTCGGCACCCGCTGAACACGGTGCCCACCTGATTCATACCGCAGTGCCTGATACACCCCCTCGCCACGAACCCCGAAAATCACTTCCTTAAATCCGCCGGCATCGCCCGGGCTGTGTTCGAGGTCTTCGATGCTCCAGCCTTGGCTGCGTGCATAACGGGTGTACATCTCGTAGAGATCGCCGGCAAACAACGCCGCTTCGTCGCCCCCAGTTCCGGCACGAATTTCGACAATCACACGATCGAAATCCTCGCTCGGATCAATCAGTAACTGATCCTCGATTTTCTCCTTCAAGGCCTCATACCGTGGGCGAAGGCTGGCCAATTCTTCCTGGGCCATCGCTTGCATCTCGGGATCTGAATTGTCGGCAGCCAGGCGTTCCGCGTCGTGAATCGCTTGTGAGACCTGCTGAAATTCCTGGTATGGTTTGATTAAACGCGCCAGGCTACCATGTTCTTTGGCGATACTGGCAAAGCGGGCGGGGTCGCTGGCCACCTGGGGATCCGCTAACTGGGCTTCCAGCTCACGAAAACGCTGCAGCTTAACATCGAGAATTGGCCACATAACCGCCCACTGCTCTTAATCCATCGTAACATTCAATCATGATACCGCCATTCCGAAAAACCCACCCGGAACAACGGGTGGGCTCAGTCACGACCGACCCCGCTATTTGCTGTCGCCGTCCTTGGATTTCTTGTTCTTGGCGTAGGCGGCGTTCTGATATTTCTTCTGAAACTTTTCGACCCGACCCGCGGAGTCGACATACTTCATCTTGCCGGTAAAAAACGGATGGCTTGCTGAAGAAATTTCCACCCGATACAGCGGGTATTCCTTGCCATCTTCCCAGCGGATCGTTTGATCAGTTTTCACGCAGGATCGGGTAAGAAAACTGAAATTGGCGCTGGCATCCATGAATACCACTGGGCGATATTCGGGGTGAATCCCTTTTTTCATGGCTGAATCTCGCAAATTCACACTGGAAATCGATAAATTCGCATCTTACAAGCCTGACCTGTCCGGAACAAGCCAGCTTCCCCCGTATTACCTGACTTCCCTCGGCTGCACCCACTCCAGTCCAACTGCCCGCGACTCCCGGTGATATTCCCGCGACACTGCTGCTTCCTCCACAGCGTGATCGCGGCGAACGGGAAGGTCAATCGCTCTGCCAAGTCACGGGGTTGGCGATGCCATACTGATGCTGCTAAGCGCCCAGTCACGGCCCCGCGGACCCTGTAAATTCCCGCGATCTGCTCCGATGTTTTGCCAGGTTTTGCACTCTGTTCTTGACCAGCAGCCAATTCGCAAGACAATACAACTAGATATCTTTGAAAGGTAGTGAATGCTGGGTGAGCATCGTCAAAGCCCAGGACCCGTCTCAAGCCACCCATCATAGGAGCCGACATGCCTAGTATCGCTTCATTCTCTCGCTGTTATTGCCGGGCATGCACTTTATTGCTAACCATGTTGTTCTCTGCAAGTCTCGCAGTGGCACAAGCGCCCGACCCATTTCCGCTGGCTAAGGGGCTCCGGGAAAACGGCATGGCGGACTTGGCCCTGGAATATTTGAAGGAAAAAGTCGATCCGTTGGCGGCCAGCAATGCCTCGATCCGCGAAACCCTGTTATTGGAACGAGCGAAGACTTTGCTGGAAGCCGCGGATCAAGCCGAAGAAGAAGCGAATCGCGTGGCGATGCTCAACCAGGCTCGTGATGAGTTTGAAAAGTTTTTGAAAGGCAATCCTCCACCGGCCCAAGCGGCCGAAGCCGCCGTTGCTGTGGCACGGATCATCTCCTTGCAAGCCGAATCTCAATTGATTCGAGCCGCCAAGGCCGAGGATAACGCGGTGGAAAAGGCCGAAGCCGCGAAAGCACGACCGATGTTTCAAGACGCCTCAAAGCGCTTGGAGCAAGCTGCCAAGCAACTCGCTGCCGTGCTCGAAGACAATACACTCCCCGTTCTGCGTCGCCGCGATCTCCAACAAGAATTGATTCAAACGGAATTAAACCAGGCAATCACCCGGTTAAAAACCGCCAGCACGTTCGTGCGACCCACCGCGAACGAAGTTGTGCAACGGGGCAAACTGATTAACGATGCCCGGGAGGAATTTAAAGCAATTGCTGCGAAGTATCGGGGGACTTCCGCGGAATACATCGCCCGCGCCTGGCAAGGGCAATGCGAAGTGCTCAGCGACGCCAAAAGTGCCTACGAAAAAATCTTCCAGGATCTCGCCCGGGTTCGTTCCCCGGCCGCCGCCGCCGGGGTCCGTCTCGCCCGCTATTTCGAGGCCAAGGCCAAATACGACAATCAAGATTATGCCCAAGCCCGTAAACTCTTCATTGCTTGGCTCCGTGACTACGGCCGTGGCCGACAAACTCCGGAAGCCTACGCTGCCCGGTATTATCTTGGCTTGATGCAACTGGGCGATGTCCTCAGCAAGCTCCCCAAAGACCCCGGGGACAAAGAAAAATTCCGCTACCCACTGCCACCCGCTGCCGTCGCACAACTCCGTGAAATCGAACGCGAATTCCGTCGAATTGCCGAGGCGGATAACGAGTTTACCGAAAAAGCCAGCAAACTTCGCATGCGGGTCATCCGCGCGATTGTCGGCGACGCCAGCAAAAAGCCCCCGCAAATCACCGACTTCGATGAATGCAACCTGACCGCGATCGTCAAGTATCAAGCCGCACTGGAAGCCGATGGCGACGAACGGAAACCGATTCTCAAAGAAGTCGTCGCCTTGCTGGAACGATCCCTGCAGCTTGCACCGCCCGACTCCGTTCAAGACCTCCGGGATGCCAAACTCAAACTGGCTTCGGCCTATCTGCTAGCCGATCAACCGTATCAGGCCGCCGTCCTGGCTGAATCGCTTGCCCGCAGCATCGGCAGCCGTAACGCGAAACAAGGTGCCCTCGCCGGGCTCTACGCCCTTCAGGCGTATATTGCCGCCGCCAAAAAGCTCGGGCCCACCGATGCCCTCAGCCGCCAAGCTGATGAAGATCGAGCCATGGCGGTGGCCAAGCTGATGCACGAGAAATTCTCGAACGACCCCAACACCGACTCAGCCCGCTTCCAACTCGGTCAGCTGCTCTTTCAACAACAAAAGTTTTTCACCAGTGATCCCGCTGGCAACCCGCTCGGTGGTGCCTTCAACGCCTTTGCTGCCGTCAGCCCAAACTCCCCCCTGGCACTTCGAGCCCGGATTCTCGAAGGTGTGTCTGCCTTCGAAATTCTGCGGCCAACCAGCGACTTCCCCGATGCGGTGAAACAGCAAGTCCGCAAGAAAGTTGTCAGCGACTTGCAAGCCGTTCCCGCCCCCAGCAACCTCACCCCACCCGATGATGTCAAATTCTATGTCCAGACTCAGTTATTACTGGCTCAACTCCATTTGATGGAGTATCCCAAGGGTCTCCCCGAAGCGGAAAAAATCTGCCGCCGAATCGCTCAACTCACCGGTCTGCTGATTCCGGAACAAAACCGCTATGCGGTTGTCGCAGGAACCCCCGCGGCCACGGCCTGGGTTCGCAAAACTCGCCTGCCGCAACTTTCCGACGACGATCGTCGCTTGCTTTCCTACCAGATTGAAGAAACCCGCTTGAAAGCGGTGTACGGGCAAATCGCTCCCGCATTCCAGCAAGAAAAATATACCGAAGTCCTTGCTCGCCTGGAACCGGAACTCGCCACGATGGACGCCGCCGGCCCCGCCCTCGCCGACGGCATGAGTGAAGCCCTGAGCGCCGCCGCCAGCAAACTCGATGAATTCCGCCGCGAAAAAGTCATTGTGCTCGCCCTACAAACCCGGATTCGCCAAGGGAACATCCAAGAAGCCGAGCGGTTGTTCGCACTCTTGGAAAAACTCGGGGGCAGCCTCGAAGCCACCATCAATGCCCTCACTCAACTTCTCGCGGTTGTCCGACCGCAAATCGAAGAGCTTCGTGCTCAAGGCGGCGCCGGAAAAGCAAAACTCGACGCCCTCATCGCCGGCGTCGCCAAATTGCTCGATAAAGTCGGGTCAAAACCCAATCTCTCCGCCCGTGAATACGTCTTCCTCGGCCGCTCCCTCAAAGACATCGGTTCCTATGACGAAGCCGCCACCATCCTTGAAAAAGTGCCACCTCCGGCCAACCGCGACCTACTCAAAGAAAAAAATCCGAATTCAATTACGAACGACGCCGATCGCTTGGCTGTCATCTTCTATCGCGGTGCTCAACTCGAACTCGCCCGTACCTACCGTCTGGCCGGAAAAATCAGCGATGCCGAAAAAGTTCTGCAAGACGCCATGGGCGATGACAATAACCCCGGCTGGGCCAAAACCTCCCCCGAATTCCGCAAAGAAGCCCTCTATACTCTCGAAGATAAAGCCGCCACGATCAACTCCGCCAAACAAGCACAGCCAATCTGGGCCCAAGCCGCTCAAGGCTGGGCCAAAATTGCCAACGAATACCAAGCCTACCTCCGTCAACCCATCCCCGCCGATCCCCAAAAAGCCGCCGAACGAAAACGAATCGAACCGCAAATTAAGGCCATGTACTTCGAGACCTTCTACGAATACCTTCGTTGCCTGACACGGGCCAACGAAACCATGCTCGCCAACGACCCCGATAAACTCAAAGCCTCACTCAGCAAACTCGCTGACCAGATTGCAAAAGTGGAAGCCAACAATCCCGACTTGGCCCCAGAGGTGAAAGAAAAATTTGTCGACTTGCTCGAAAAGTATCCCCGGCTTCGACAACTCTATATCGGCCTCGGTGGTAAAGGATTCCTCAAAGCCACTACCGCCACAAACGGCACGGCCGCGGCTTCCAATTGATATTTCAGCACAACCCTGAACCTGTGGAGTCCCCCATGTTGCCACGATGGTCGTATTCCTTGCTCTTTCTCGCGATGGCATTTGCCCTAACCACGGATGCAACCGTTCAAGGCCAGGCTGGCGGAAAAATTCTAGCCACGATTCGCTCCATCGATCCGAAAGACGGCAAAGAAACCAGCCTGGACTATGAAATCAAAAAAGAATCCCCCGCTGGGATCGAAGTCGTCACAAGCACCGGCCTGAAAACCATCCCGCCAAATTTGATCCTCCAAGTCAATTACCGCAACCTTCCCGGCGTAACCATCGATCAGTTGAACAAACTCAGTATCGACGAAGAGAACGACCCCGGTAAAGCCGCCAAAGCCTACAACGCACTTGCCGCCAAAGCCTCCGATCGAACCAAACGCTTCCTCGAATTCCGTGGTGCCATGGCTGCCCTGAAAGCTGTCGATCAGAAAACCAGCACCGAGTTCGACAACGATGCCGACGCTGTCGCCACCCAACTCGCCGAAATTGCCCAACGCTACAGTACGAGCTGGGAAGTCTGGCCTGCTTATCGTGAAGCAGCCCGCCTCCGCCTGGAACTCGGGCAGTTTCCTGCCGCCGCGAAACTCCAAGGGCAACTCGCTGCCGTTTCCGGCTTGCCCCCCGAGTTACGCCGCGACGCCCGATTCTCCGAAGCCGCGGCCTTGCTCCGGGCCGGCAAACCCAAAGATGCCCAAGCGATCGTGGATACTTTGCGTGCCGAAACCGATTTCCCTCGCACCGGTCGCCATCAGCAAATGGCCACACTCATCAGCATTGCCGCCAAAGCCCCTGAACCCCAACAAGCAGATGGCAAACCCGTCAAACCCGCAGCCACCATCAAAGCGCTCGAAGAGGCTATCGCTCAGGCGACCGACCCCGAAGCCAAATCCCTTGGCTACAGCCTTCTGGGCGATCTCTATCTCGCTCATGGCTTCCCCCGAGATGCCATGTGGTCGTACCTCTGGGTCGATCTGGTCTATCCCGAAGGGAAAGACGAACGCCTTCTGGCTGTTCGCCGACTCACCACTGTTTTCGAAACCCTTGGGGAAAAAGAACGCGCCGAGCAATTTCGCGAAAAAATCTCGCAACTCCGCTGATACCCAGATCACTTGCCGCCCCACCGTCATTCTCTTATGATAAATTGGTCAGGGGCGGTAGCTCAGATGGGAGAGCGCTGCAATCGCACTGCAGAGGTCGGGGGTTCAAATCCCCCTCGCTCCACTACTCATCCAGTATTATTGTGATAAAATTCTGTGATAAACAGCTACAATCCGGTTGGCTTCTCTGTTTGGTGAATGGCATTCGAAATTTCCCCTCTTTCGCTGCCAGCTTCGGCCAATGTCTCCTGAATCGGTTTTTGGCGGGGCTCCTTTCCGGAGCTTTATCGTAACTCGTAGAAGTTGAGGTCAACATCACTCGTCACACGGAAATACGCCAGATGATCCCTGCTTACGGCCGACCTCTTCGCAATGCTGTGCGCAGGCCGTATCGGCGTGTGGGCGGCTTCACAACCAAGTTGCGGTGACAGCCAGCGATGAGGGCACGGTGACCGCAG